>Ga0210409_10000960_pt1 | contig 40896 bp, 43 predicted proteins | sample IncBWH17MmetaG_FD_161649 | JGI IMG/M metagenome (GOLD analysis project Ga0210409, IMG submission 161649) | Forest soil microbial communities from Barre Woods Harvard Forest LTER site, Petersham, Massachusetts, United States - Inc-BW-H-17-M | ecosystem: Environmental > Terrestrial > Soil >... | reverse complement strand
GATACCCAGACCAGCAATCCCTGCTTTTGCTTGCGCAACTGGGGCAGAGCGGCCCGATTAACGCGCTGCGTGCTCAGAACGTTCACGTCATAGAGTTCCGCGAGCTGTTCCGGGGTGAACGCCTCGAGCGGGCCGAACACCATGTGGCCCGCGTTGTGGACCACCACATCCAGACGACCGTTGTCATCGATGATCTTCTTGATCCCGGCGTTCACCGATGTATCCGATAAAACATCGAGTTCGACCGTGCGCAGGTCCGCTTTGTTGTCGGTCGCAAACTTCGCGGCCTCTTGCACCTGTCCCTTATTGCGACCAGAGGTGTCGCGCATGCTTGCGTACACGACGTGTCCCGCTTTAGCGAGTGCCCGTGCCGCAAGCGCACCGAAACCGCTGGAAGCTCCCGTAACCACGATTACGTATTTCACCGCTACTTCTCCCTTCTGTCTCTTCAGTGAGGTCGCTATCAATACGCAAAACCACCGTTGGGACGCAACACCTGGCTGTTGAACCATCCGCCCTCAGGACCGGCAAGGAATGAGACTACATTTGCCATGTCTTCTGGCAGGCCGAGCCGTTCGAGCGGATTCATCTTCTTTAGTTCGTCGATCCGTGCGTCGCTCTTGCCCTTCAGGAACAGCTCCGTTTGCACCTGGCCCGGCGCCACCGCATTGACCGTAATGTTTCTGCCACGCAATTCGTTAGCAAGCACGTGAACCAGCCCCTCAACTCCCGCCTTGGAAGCGATGTAGGCACCGTAGGTCGGGAAGGACTTGGCGAGAACACTGCTGGAGAAAGCCATGATGCGCCCGCCATCCGAAACATGTTGCGCCGCCTGAGCGAATACCAGGAACGTTCCGCGCAAGTTCGTCGCGATCACCTTGTCGAAGGTAGCCACGTCTCCGCTGGCAATGGGAAACAGCGGCATGATGCCTGCACAATGAACCACCACATCAGGCCTGCCGAAAGCTTCCATCGACTCTTTGAAGAACCGCTCCACGTCTGCGGCAATCGCCACATCTGCTTGCACAGCGATGGCCTGTCCCCCCGCAGCCTTGATATCCGCCACTAAAGACTGCGCCGGAGCTGATTTTCCGGCGTAGTTCACCACCACTGCAAACCCGTCTTTCGCCAGACGTTTTGCGACGGCGGCCCCTATGCCGCCCGACGCGCCGGTGATAATTGCTGCTCTTGCCATAGATTTTGTTTCTCCTCTTTCTTTCCGGATTTTCCGTATATCTTTCTTGACCCATTGGAGCACCCGAAGCTACCATTCGTGTCATGCATTGTTAGAATATCTTGTATGCGTACTTTGCATTTACAGAGCCTTGATCTGAATCTGCTGGTCCACCTCCGTGCTTTGTTGGAGGAGCGAAATGTGACGGCGGCGGCAAAACGAAATTTCTTGAGCCAGCCCGCGATGAGCCGGGTGTTGGAGCGACTGCGGGAAATGTTCAAAGACCCTTTGCTAGTGCGGAGCGGGCGAATCTACGAGCGCACAGTGCGGGCAGACCGTTTGCAGCGGGAATTGGAGACGGTCCTCCCGCGTCTTGAGGCGATGGTCCGAGGAGAAGAGTTTGATCCGGCGCGAAGCGAGGAACGTTTTCGGTGGCATTGACAGACCATGCTTGCACGATTCTGCTGCCATCGCTCGTGAAAGCGATAAGAGAAGGGGCGCCTCGCATCAAGCTCGAAGTGTCGGCTTGGAGAACCCGAGCCTACGAGGATGTCGCAGCAGGCAGAATCGATGCCGCTCTCAGTGCAGAAGAAGTACCTCCATCTCTCCAGAGCGAAATAATCTTCAATTTAGACTTTGTTTGTATCGTAGGCTCCGCTCTACGGATGCACACTCCTCGGTTCGCGCTGAAGCAATACTTGCAACTTCCGCATGTGCTTGTTGAAACTCTGGCAGGCCAGCAAACATTGGTAGATCGCCCTCTAGCGCAGCGCGGTGTGAAGCGCCGCGTCGTGCTGACAATTCCTTTTTTTGTGCCGGCAATCTACGCAATCGCCCACAGCGACTTGGTGCTGACGATTCCGCGCAAATTAGCCAGGATCACCCGTGGGATAATGGGCGTTAAAGTCGTCGAGCCCCCTCGCGAGCTGAAGGCTTTTCCTTATTTCATGGCATGGCATTCTCGACTCGCAGCTGAGCCGGCCCACTCTTGGTTTCGCGAACAGATACGTCAGGCGGTTGCGACACTCTAGCGAGATCCGTAGAATTTCTTTGGCGATGAAATGAACCGCGAGCTCATTCTGAGCCAGCACAGCATGGCGGGAGCGACGGGACTCGAACTCGCGGCCTTCTGCGTGAGAGGCAGGGGCGCAGTCGTCGTTGTTATCCATTCGGATCGTTGCTGGTATTCGGAACTTTAGCGCCAGGTAGCCTGTAATCCGACCAGGATCGATGCCAAGCGGAGGTCACTTCCTACAAGCCGACTTCTCGTTACCTATCTTGATCGGGGATCTCATTGATGCTAGAAGAATCGCGGCTTATCGTCATAGTGCTATACGAGGACGGTACCGCCATCAACGACAACGGTCTGCCCAGTGGCGAATCCTTCCTGCATCAAGAACAGATAGGCTTGGGCGATCTCGGAAGCTTCGCCGACTCGGCCCACGGGGAGACTCTTGCCGACGCTTTCGTACAGCTCCTCGCGCTCCGATGCACTCATGGCCTGCCAAAGGTTCGTGCGCACGACACCGGGAGATACTGCGTTAACCCGTATGGGTGCCAACTCGACAGCTAGAGCGCGGGTTAAGGCTTCGATGGTTCCGCAGACACTTGCGGCAATGACCCATCCTTTTTGCGGGCGCTGGCCGGCGATTCCGGTTGTGAGCACGATAGAACCCTCCTTGCGGATATGTGGGCTTCCGTACTTGACCGCGGCGAGTGCGGCCCAATAGCGCAACTCAAACGCGCGTCGGGCCTGTTGGAGATCCGTCGTAGCAAGGTCGCGCAAATGCAGGCTATCGCCGGCGGTGAATACCAAATGATCGAAGGCGCCAAGCTTCGCAAAGAAGGTTGCAACGGCTCCTTCGTCCGAGACATCAACCGCCTGCCCCTGTGCTTCTCCACGGATACACTCAACCGCCTTCTGAACTCGTTCCGCAGTGCTGGAGACGATAACGACCTTGGCTCCTTGCGAGGCCGCCTGTTGGGCCACTGCCAAACCAATCCCCGACGACCCGCCCACCACGACCACCCTCTTCTGTTCCAAATCGTTTCCCCGTCGCATTGAATTCTCCTTGTGCGCTCTTCCGACTTACATATGCAAAGATGGCCAGACAACCCCATGCGGTTCATGCATAATAGTCATAGCTGCCATGCGTCTAGAGAAACTACGGCAAGTCGACTTGAACCTCCTGATTACATTTGCTGCCATCGCGGAGGAGAAGAGCGTCACGGCGGCAGCATCCCGGCTGCTGCTGAGCCAGCCTGCGGTCAGCCGCGCGTTACAGCGCGCCCGGGCCATGTTTCAAGATGGCCTTCTGCTCCGGTCGCCGCATGGCTTCGAACTCACGTTGCGGGGCCGCAAGATTCTCCAAGAGCTTGAAGGATTACTACCCAGGATGGAGAACCTCGTTACGCCGAACCTGTTCGACCCCACGCGGGAGAAGAGCCACTTCCGCATTTCCGGTCCTGACAACGTCTGCACTGTGGTGATCCCCCGGTTGTGCCGGCAGTATGCGAATGGACGCTACCAAGCGCAGTTTGAATTCCTTCCCTGGCAGAGCGGCATCGCGGAACTAGTGGAGCACGGACAGGTCGATCTTGTTCTCCACATAGACGACGGACTCCTGCCGTCACACTTTCACTCAGAAAGACTTTATCGGGAGGATTGGATTTGCGCCGTCGCGCGTGGCAGCCGCTTTGGCGACCGGCTGTCGCTTAGGCAGTACCTGGCGGCGAGCCACATCGTTGTAGCTACATACGCCGGTGTGCAGACAATTCCGGACAAGCAGCTGGCGGCGGTGGGTGCCAAACGCAGTTCATGTATTCGACTGCCTTACTTCGGCGTGGCTCTGCAATGCCTCCCCGGCACAGAACTCGTGCTTACCGTAACCAGTGGTATGCGCTCAGCCATTAGACGAAATCGCGAGTTGCGCGTTGTGAAAGCGCCACACGAATTGCATCCGTTTCATTTCCTGATGGCCTGGCATCCGAGACTCAACAGCGACCCGCGCCACGCGTGGCTGCGCGAGGCGATGCGATCAACAACCGCAACTCTCAATGAGTAACCCACAGGGCTCGAAGATTCCCTTCCGATCGAAAGGCCTCCACCCGGTGGAGCGAGGAGTTATCAGGGGCCGGTGAGGTAGGACTTGCGGTGGCGGGCGTGGTAGTCGCCGCTAAGGACTTTGACTTCGATGGAGCGGTAGGTGTCGGCGGGGCCGCGGGGATTGGGGTAGTAGCCGAGGCGGTATTGGGTGCGGAGCTCGCGGTCAATGCGATCGAAAATGATGTCCAGCTCGCCGGCCGTGTCGGGATAGAACATGGCCCCGCCGGTGGTGTCGGTCATGGTTTCGAGGGCGTGTTCGCCGGCAGTGTTGCGGCCGCTTTCGTTTTTCACGGGACGGACGACGATGGTGTAGAGGAGCACGTTGGAGCGAACGGCGGCCTTGCGGGCGGCGTCGAAGTCGGCGCGGCTGGTGGTTTCGCCGGCGTCGGTGACGAGGATGATGACGCGGCGGCGGTCCTCGCCGCGGCGTTCGAGCGCGCGGGAACCGAGAAGCACGGCGTCGTAGATGGAAGTGCCCGCGCCATCGGGAATTTTTCGCACGGCTTCCTGGAGGACGGGGACATTATCGGTGAAGGAAGCGCGCTGGGTGACGGATTCGTCGAAGGAAAAAACGGAGAGGCGGTCGTTGGGGCGAAGGACTTGGCGGATGAAGTGGGCGGCGGCTTCGCGTTCGAAGGCGATTTCCTTGTGGGCGCTGAGGCTGGCGTCAATCATGAGCGCGAGGTCGAGCGGCTGGGAGGTTTCGGATTCGAAGACTTCGATTTTTTGCTGGACGCCTTCTTCGTAGAGCTGGAAGGCTTGGATGGGGAGATCAGGGGCGGGGCGATTGTTTTGGTCGAGAACGCTGACGAGGACGTTGACGAGGTTAACGTTGACGCGGATGCGTCCGCGCTGGGCGGTGGGATCTTGCGAGGCATCCTTAGGGGCAGCAGGCGTGGGTTGGACGATCAAACCGGGTTCGCCGACAGGAGACGAGCTCGGAGTCGTTGGACTAGAAGCCGGCGCGGAAGTCGGTGCAGAATTCGACGCGGAATTCGAAGTGGCATTTGAGCTAGTGTTCGAGCTGGACTTGGATTTTTGCGCCCAGGGAGGACGATCGGGTTTGTCCTGGCTGGGAGCGCTGCAGCAATAGAGGAGGGCGAAAACAGCCAAGTGCACTGCGGGTCGGGAGCGCTGGGGTGTCATTCGCATTGGATATTAGGATGCACGTTTGGCGCGGGGTGTCGCCGCGGGTGCGGGAGGGAGTTCGCCATCGGCCCAGACCGCGCCGTCTTCAAAGTACTCCTTCTTCCAGATTGGAACCGTGCGCTTGAGGGTGTCAATGGCGAAGCGGCAGGCGTCAAAGGCGGCGGCGCGATGGGGCGCGCTGACGGCGATGAAGACGCTGGTTTCACCGATTTCGAGGCGGCCGACGCGGTGAACCATGGCGACGCGGTGGATGCGATATTTTTCGTGGAGTTGAGCGCCAATTTCGCGCATTTTGCCCAGGGCCATGGATTCGTAGGCTTCGTAGTCGAGATAGAGCGTCGGGCGGTTGTGCGATTGGTTGCGGACGAAACCGTCGAAGGTGACGACGGCACCGTCTTCGGGGGCGCGGACGTGACGAGCGAGGGCGGCGAGATCGATGGGCTCGCGCATCAACTTATAAATGTCGTCGTGGAGGGGCGTGGACATAGAATTTGCGCTAGCCGCCGCTCACGGGAGGAAGAAAGGCGACTTCGTCGCCGGAGTGGAGAGGTGTATTCCAGGCGGCGAATTCCTGGTTGCAGGAAGCGACGAGGGAGGAGCGGAATTTTGCTAGCTCGGGACTCCGGGTGGCGAAGTGGGCGAAGAGCTGTTCGATGGTGGCGGCGTCGGAAAACTCTAGCGATTCCTCGGCGTGGCCGACGATTTCCTTCAGGCGGCCGAAGAAGAGGACTTTGACGCGGATGGTTTGCGAGACGGATGGCACAACAGGAATTGTAACCCGCGTTTGGGAACGGAGCTAGGGCACAGGCGGAAACCGCCGCGAAGGTGACAAGAGGAAGAGCGGCCCGCCTCCCCGACAGGAGTCGGGGTAAACGCCAGGCGAGCCCTACAACAGCTTGCTGGGCTGGAGCCGCGCGAGATGACGGAACTTCTGTGATGTTCGTCAGAGAAATTGGATTTGAAAGTTTCGACTCCTTGACCGTTGGGCGTTGGTTGCGTAGCGTGAACAGAGTTGTTCGCTTGGCTGTACTGAACGGAGAGCACCTCCCAGGAAAAAATGAAAATTTTGGTGACGGGTTCGACGGGATTGGTGGGAACGGCGCTGGTGAGCGCGCTGGCGCGAGATGGGAATACGGTGTGCCGGTTGGTACGTCCGCAAAGCACGGCGCCCGTGGAGACGAAAGACGGGTTTAATGTGATGTGGAACCCGACGACGGGGGAATTGGGCGGCGCGGGAGTTGGTCCCGACGCGGTGGTGAATCTTGCCGGAGCGCCGATTGGGGATGGGCGCTGGACGGCGGAGCGCAAGGCGACGCTGCGGTCGAGCCGAATCGAGAGCACGCGGGCGCTTGTGAACGCGCTGGGAAAAATGAATGCGCGGCCGAGAGTGCTGGTGTCGGCGTCGGCGATTGGAATTTATGGGAACCGAGGTGACGAACTGCTGACGGAAGAGAGCAAGCCGGGCGGCGATTTTTTGGCGGGACTGGCGCAGGAGTGGGAAGCGGAAGCATTGAAGGCGGAAGCGCTAGGGATACGTGTGGTGCACGCGCGATTCGGAATAATTTTGGCGCAGGAAGGCGGCGCCCTGGCGAAAATGTTGCTGCCGTTCAAGCTTGGCGCGGGGGGCAGGCTAGGGTCGGGGAAGCAGTGGATGTCGTGGGTGGCGCTGGACGATGTTGTGGGAATTTTGCGATTGGGGATCGAGAATGCCTCCATGAGAGGCGCGATAAACGTGGTCGCGCCGCAGCCGGTCCGGAATGAGGAGTTTACGAAAGTGTTGGCGAAGATTTTACATCGTCCCGCGCTGTTCCCGGCGCCGGCGTTCGCGCTTCGATTGGCTCTGGGAGAAATGGCCGACGCGCTGCTGTTGTCCAGCCAGCGCGTCGTGCCGCAAGCATTGGAAAAACTTGGTTACCGGTTCTTGCACGAGGATTTGAATTCGGCGCTCACAGCATTGCTTGCGAAAAGTTAAAAGGATTCCTGCTCTACTTTTGGACGTTGATGGTGACGGAGACACGCAGCGTGTGGCCATTGAGCGGATCGGTGGCCGCAAGATTCTCCGAAGTTTGTCCGTCTTTGAGAAATAGGCTCTCAACAGTTCGAAGTTGGCGGATCACGGGCTCACCACCAGGACTGGCGACAAGTCTCTCGCCTTCGCTGGATTTATTGGGGTAGATCGCCGAACGATCGAAGGTCAGATAGAGATGAAAGCGGCCATCGTCTTCCGATTTGATGCCGCAATCGATGTTTGTGCCGATATCCAGGTATGTGATTTTTTGTTCTTTGTTTTCCAACTCGATGGGCACGCGGACGCCGGTCCGAACACTCGTTGAGTAATCGCGGCCACCGACTTTCTCATCGGCGATCACAATAAAGGTATACGGCATACTCGAAATCTTCTTTTCACCCTCGAATTCGGTAAAGACAATCTGCACCTTGATGGGATTAGAAACTTTCACGCGCTCCTCGGCCTTGGGCTTTTCCTGCGCTTGCAGTCGCAGCGTGGGCAAGCAAAGCACTCCGGACAAAAAGAAATAAGGCAATTTCTTCATGGTATTCCTCCCGGATGATGAAAATCGTTCTGATCTGTAACGCCGTTCGCCGATGTCATTGCGATTTCTCGTCCGCTAAGAGCTTGACGTCAAGCTCGGCAATTTGGATCGGGGCAACTTCCAATGGCGCGAGATTTGTCTCACCGGAATTTTGGGCGAGATGCGAAGAGTGCTTGTCGAGACGCCATTGCTCTGCATAACGAGCCAACCAAACTTCCTGGTCTCCAGGGACGAGCACTTCCGGGATTGAGCTGCGAGCGGGATGCAGTCTCGGAGTCTGAGAGTTTCTTGCTACGAACGTTTGCGAATTCGAACGTGAGTTGGTTCTCGAGGAAGGCTCGGGAGCCCGCGCTGGGCCTTCCGATGGCGGAAGAACCGTTGCTGGCGAGTCTGTTTTCGCAGAGTTGGCAGGCGGATTTGTGCTGAAATTCGAGTGCCGGGCAACTCGGACGACGAAGAACACGGCAATGATTGCGGCGGCGCTGGCCACGGTGAGCCAGTTGGTGAACCAAGTGCGATGGGGGACAACTTCTTCGGCGACGCGGGCGCGGACGCGCGGGAGGAGCGAGGCGGGCACCTCGGCGCTGACGAATTGGCGAAGGCCGGCGTCGATGGAGGCGAAGAGCGATTGTTCTTCCGCAAAGTCCGTGCGGCAAGCGGTGCAGGCGGCGAGATGGGCGCGCAGTTCCGCTTGAGGCTCGGCGCCGGAGACGGCGGCTTCGATTAACGCGTCTTTGTAGTTTTCACATGGCATCGCAACTTCTCCGCTAACTGTTTTTTCCCGAAAAACAATCTGGATTTTACGGTGCCGACGGGAATACCGAGCAGCGCCGCGACTTCTTCGATGGTGTGGCCTTCCATAGCCGCGAGCAAAAGCACGATTCGAAACTTTTCCGGGAGCTCCGCAAGAGCGCGTTCGAGGTGCTCCTGAAATTCGGCGGAAGCGGCGAGGTCTTCGGCCGTCGCCACGCGCGCCTGGTGAGCCGGCTCCGACCAAAGCGTGTCTCGCTGCTCGCGGCGCTTGGACGAGCGCAGGCGGTCCAGCGCGATTCGAAACGCGATTCGAACGAGCCATCCGCGAAAGCGGGTTCGGTCGCGAAGACGATCGAAGCGGCGATAGGCTCGCAGGAGGGCCTCTTGGGCGACATCCTCGGCGTCGGCTGTGTTGCGTAGGACACCGCGAGCCACGCGGTAGGCAAGGGGGCCACACTCGGCGAGGCGCTCTTCGAATTCGCGCCGCGCGTCGGCTTGGGCTGTGTCCCGGGCCAACTCATCGTGCGCCGTGCCGCTTGGCTGGATCAGAACCAGCTCCTGCATTCGTTATCCTGTGAGAGCGCCAGACATTTGACTTGCTGCGCGCGCATCGGAGTTCCGCACTCCCCATTCATCTACCAGACGCCGCGCTCCGGGATTTGGTTCGCTGAAAAGTGGCCTAAATAGGACTGGAGATCTAGATGCCCAATTGGCCCAGGAAGTTTTCGAGGTTGGATTCGTCCACCAGGACTTCCGCGGGCTTCTGGCCCGCGGGCGGAGCCTGGACAGAACCTTCATCAAAGGCCTGGAAGAGGCGCATTTTGGCCACGGCATACTCTTCGCTGCTGTTCAGCGTGCGGCCGTTTTGTTTTGCCCAGGCCTCCAGGGCGGATTGCTGGACAAAGATCTTGAAGGGGAAAGAGGTTTGGCGGTCGGCGGTAATCATGTAGGTAAACTCACCGCCGGGCTGGCCGGCGCGTTCGGCGCGATTCCCTTCGAAAAAATAGTATTGATAAACGTAGCCGTTCTCCGCGGAGTAGCTCTTGATGCGGCGAACGGCATCGGGGCGAGGCATGGGCGGATTATTGAAGCGATGAGGAATGAAGTCAATGCAGGAGTTTGGTGGGAAGACGGCTCCCAGAATGAAACGGGATTCTAGGAGACCGGTTCCAAATTAGAACGAATGGAGTAGGAGAAGCAGTGCGGGCAAGCATTCGAGAGCCGACTAATCAAGGGACACTCGACTGGTAGGGTGCGGCAATTTGCTGATTCAATGCGACTTCTTCCCATGTGCGTTCCCAGGCGTGAAAGTTAATCGCTGACAGGTCCCGTTTTTGTTCGCTGGCCCTTCGCCTGCTTTGCGGAGGGTATGCAGCCCCTTCTGCAGAACGAGAGTCAGAAATCCTGGACGACCAGAATTGGTGTGGCCGCTCTCCTCACGACGGGAGTGTGGACGCTGGGCTGCGGCGGAGGAGGCGCAAGCTCGGTAGTACTCCCGCCGCCACCTCCTCCTTCCATTGAAGTGAGTGTCACGCCAGCGAGCGGATCGGTACTGCTCGGAAATCAGGCGACGTTTTCCGCCACCGTGACCAACAGCACGAACACCAGCGTGAGTTGGAGTGTGAATGGCGTAGCAGGCGGAAGCGCTGCGGCCGGAACTATCTCTTCTGGCGGAGTGTACACGGCGCCCGCGGATTTGCCGTCGCCTGCGTCCGTGCAAATCACGGCAACGAGCCAGGCGGACGCGACGAAATCGGGCTCGGCTACGGAATCGGTTCTGAGCGACATCACGCTGGCGCTGACGCCGAATCCCGCGAGCGTGGAACTGGGCGCGACGCAGGCATTCCAAGCGATGGCAACGAGCGCCGGGCATCCGAATACGACCGTGCGATGGAGCGTGTCCGGCGCAGCATGCGCGAGCGGGTGCGGTGCTGTAAGCGCGAACGGGAGTTACGTGGCACCGCAGATTCTTCCGTCTCCTGCGAGCGTGACGCTTACGGCGCAAAGCGTGGCCGATCCTTCGAAGCAGGTTTCGGCGGCTGTGGCTATCACTAGCACTTTTTCGCTGCAGCTTATAGCGCCATCCGGAGTGCCGGCGGGGGCAGCGGCGACGGTAGTGGCGACCATGACGCCGGTGCCGGGATCGAATCCAAGCAATGTGCTGACGTGGTCGCTCAGCGGCCCAGGCTGCAGCGGAGCCTCCTGCGGGGCTTTGAGCGTGATCACTTCGCAATCGGTGGGAGGGAATGCGATCTCGGATTCGGCGACGTACACGGCACCTGTGGCAGCGCCAAATCCGAATACGGTCACGGTGACCGTCACTCCTCAAGCGGATCCAACGAGAAAGACGCAAGCGACGCTGAGCATTCAGCCGGGAGTCAACGTCAGCCTTTCGCCTGCCACAGCAACGCTGGCAATCAATCATCGAGTGACGATGACGGCGCAAGTCAACGGAACTTCGAATTCCGGAGTGACCTGGAGCGTGAATGGCGTGGCGGGAGGGAGCGCGAGTCTCGGTCAACTCTGCGTGGTGGGCTCAAGTCCTTGCCAGACGGTGACGAGCGGCGCGGCACAGCAAGCGGATTACCTCGCGCCCGGAGCCGTTCCTTCTCCAAATCCAGTAAGCGTGACGGTGACCAGCGCCGCCGATACGACGAAGAGTGCGAGCGCACAGATTACGGTGATCAATCACGTGCTCGTGTCGGTCCTGCCCGGGAGCGTCACCCTTGCGCCACAAGCGGTGCAGGGATTCACGGCGTCGGTTCTGGGGACGAGCAACCAGAATGTGGTTTGGCAGATTCAGGGCGCAGCGTGCTCGACCGCGGGCGCCTGCGGAGCGATCAACGCTTTAGGAACTTATACGGTGCCAAGCGTGCCACCCACGCCCGACGCCATTCAGGTCGTGGCGATCAGCTCCGACGACACGTCGCAATCGGGCATCGCCAACGTGACGATTTCCACAGGCGCGAACATTCTCACGTTGCACCCTTCGAGTGTTTACGCGGGCGCGGCGCACGGATTCACCCTGAAGGTGGACGGGAGCGGCTTCGCCGCGTCCAGCCCGGGACCGGGCGCGTTACTGCTGATTGCAGGCACCTCGCGAACAACCACTTGTAGTTCCGCGCTGGAGTGCACCGCGCCAGTCACGGCGGTGGATGTTGCCGTTGGAGGCAGCGTGTCCATCCAGATCCAGAATCCGTCGGGCACAAAATCAAACGTCGTTTCACTGGTGGTAGCAGCGCCAAACACGTCCGACGAAGTCATTGCGCTAAGCAGTTCCGCTCCGAGCGCCACTGGAAAAAACATCGTGGTGGTGGACCCCACCACGGCGGGAGTCTCCGTCCCGGGAAACGACGTGGATCTGGATGTCGCCGCCCTGGGGGCGTTTTCTACCGCTAACAATTCGTGCGCGCTGGGAGGCAATCCCGTCCCGCTGGCGCGGCCGGCAAGCGGCACCTCAACCGCGGACATCTGTCTTTTTTCGCAAAGCGGCTTGGATACCAGCATGACGTACACGGTGTCCGGGCCGGGCGACATCACGGTGATCTCCAAACAGCCTGCGGGACTGGGGATCATTCACCTGACGCTGCAGATCGCGGCAAGCGCCGCGCCAGGCGCGCGGACTTTATTCATCCAGAACACCAACCTTGATAAGACCGCGGCGAGCGGCGCCCTGGAGGTGGAGTGAAATGAGTTACGTTCAACGGCGGCGATTTTTGTGGATTTTGTTTTTGGCAGGGCTGGCGCTGCTCGTGGGCGTCGCGAACGCCACCACGCTGGCGCGCATGCGCTTCGAGGATTTAGTGCAACAGGCGACTGCGGTGGCGCGCGTGCGCTGCCTCGGCGCACAAAGCCGTTGGGAAAACGGCGAGATTTGGACGGAGACGCGCTTCGAGGTTGTCGAGCAAAACAAGGGTTCGCTGCCAGAGCTGGTTACCCTACGAATGCTCGGCGGGCGCGTTGGGAATCTGCATTCGCGAATTGAGGATGTGCCGTCGTTTCGGCCGGGAGAGGAGGCGTACGTATTTCTCTGGGGGCGCGACGGCGAGCCTTATCGCGTGCTGGGGTGGACACAAGGAACGTTTCGCATCGCGCGCGATGCACGGACGGGATTGGAAACGGTCACGCAAGATTCAGCGGCGACGCCGATGTTTGATTTGCGAACGCGGCAGTTCCGGCACGGAGGGATTCGTAATCTGCCGGTGGCAATTTTTCAATTGAAGCTGCGCAAGGCTTTAGAGCGGGACGCACCGTGAGAGTCTGCGTTTTGGGCTCGCGAGACTCGATTCCAGTTTCGGAAAAAACGCAACACCGGGGTTGGGATGCGCGGACGGAACTCAGGCAAGAAAGGACACGCTGATGAAATATAGGATGAAAAGAGTTTTCGCGTGCACGCTCGCGGCATTTTACGGAGTGTGGTTTGCTCCCCTGGCCCAGGCGTATTCGTTCGACATGATTGTGCCGGACGTGCGGCAGGCGGCGATTTCGGGCGGGTCGGCCTGCCCGGTGAGAGCCCATCAACTGAGCTCGGCAGGAAGTATCGCGTTTCGATGGAGCACCGTGCTGAATACAAATCCGGTGACGATCGTGACGCAGAATCAGACCGCGAGCGGGCAACTGGCGGAAATCGGGCAGGTGATTGCACAATCGATGGCGGTGTGGACTGGCGTCACGGGAACCGCGCTGACGCCCACAACGATTGCTCCGCTGACGCAAACTACGACGCAGAACGCTTGCGGCTCGGACGGCTTGGATACCATTTGCTTCGATCAGGCAGACGCGGCGTTCACGCCGGGAGTGCTGGCGTTCACGCGAGTGATTGTAACGGACCGCACCGGCGTGCAAGTGGGCAGCAGCCCGGCGGCCATGGAAGTGGGACAAATTCTTGACGCGGATATTTATTTCAATCCCAGCGGTTCGCAAGTCGCGTTTGCTACACCACAGGCACTGACTGCGAATCCGAAGGCCTATGATCTCGAATCCGTGCTGACGCACGAGCTGGGGCATTCGCTGGGCTTCAGCCATTCGGCGGTTTGGAGCGCCATGATGTTTCCTTTCGCGCCCGCACCGGGAAGCATCAGCGGAGTAAGACCGACAGCCCAGCAGCCGGACGCACCGCTAGGCGAGGACGATCGAACAGGATTGCGCGTTCTCTATCCCGATCCGGCGGACACCGTGCATCAGGGATCGATTCGCGGACAGATTTTCCCTGCGAATCCGCTGGCGCTGCCGGCTGCGCCGCCGGGCGTGACGGGAGTTTTCGGCACACATGTTGTCGCGGTGGATGCATCGAGCGGCGCGGTGGCGGGCGCGACGATGGGCGGGTGGAGCTGCACGGGGGCAGGTCCGGCGCAATTTGATGGCACGTATGAGATTGATGGACTGGCTGTAGGGCACAGCTATACGGTTTATGCGGAAGCTCTCAATGGGGCTGTCGATCCTTCGCAGGTTAGCAACGCGATCGATTCGCTCTGTCGCAATGCTACGAGCGACCCAGGCTGGCCGCCGCTACAAGCATGTGTCGTGCCGGCAGTGGCTACTAGCTTCACCACTCGGACGCGGCCGTGAGGAGGGAGTTTTCAGTTTTCAGTTTTCAGTTTTCAGTTTTCAGTTTTCAGTTTTCAGTTTTCAGTTTTCAGTTCTTAGTTTTGATCTTTTGGTTTTTAGTCCTAGTTTTTGGGAGCCCGGAAGAATTTGTTTTGGATTTTCCAGGCTTCCGGCTTCAAAAGAATGAAATGGGCTTTGGAACCACCTCTAGTGTTCCGTTCTTAATGTTTGATTCCTATCGGGATCGCGAAGCAGGACTGAGTGCTCAATCTTGGGGTGTTAGCCATCCCCCGCCGAACAAGAGACCTGGGCCAAGGGACGCCAGGAAAATCGGCTGACGTTTGCCGCGAGCTTGCTTCGCAGCCACTTGCAATGCCGCGTGCAGAGCTGCACCGCAGGTGGATGAACCGAGATTTCCTGAGGTCTTCGCGATGGGAGGAAAGGCGCTGGGGGAGACGCCGCACTGTTTTGCGAGCAAGGTCACGAGCCTGGGATTTGGCTGGTGTGTGGCGAAACCTCCCACGGCTGTTCGGGATATGCCGCTGCGCAGCTCAACGGCGGCGAGAACTTTTTCCATACGCGTGATGGCGGCGCGAGAGAGGGCTTCGCCGTCGAATCGCACGGCTAGGCCGCCGTCCTTCTCGTCACTGACCTGGATGGCGGCGGCATATTGGCCCGCGCATCCGAAAAGGAATTCTCCGAGACGATAGCCGCCGTTTGGAGCGCTGCTCTCTTCGCGGCGAAGGATGAAGGCGCTGGCGCCATCGCCGAACAGTCCGCCAAATTCCCCGGCAACCCTGCCGGGAGTGAGCGTGCGGCTGTGGACGTCGGCGGTTACCACGGCGACGGTCTGAGCTCGGCCCGAGCCGATGAGCGATTGCGCAACCACGAACGCATTGAGCAATCCGAGGCAGGCGCCGCCAACGTCGAGCGCGCCGCAATTTTCGCGGACCAGCAAGCGGGAATGGATCTGAGCCGAGAGCGAGGGATAGTCGTGATGCGTCTCGCTGGTAGCGACGATCCAGTCCAGTTGCTGCGCGCCGCAAGAAGCCGCTCGCAAAGCATCCTGCGCGGCTTCAGCGCCGAGGACAAGTTCGTTTTCACCTTCGGCGGCGTGGGCGACAGATTCAATGCCGGCGCGGCTGCGCAGCTTGCCGATGGACATGCCAAACGCGCGGTCCACTTCTTCGGAAGGGATGAGGTGCGAACCCACGACGGAGGAAGATCCGGCGATGACTGCGGGCACCACACTCTTGGAAATGTCCCGCTCTGAGCCATCGCTGCTCACTTCAGGCATCCGCGATTCACTCCTTTGCAGCGCATCAAAGACCGCAGCGAAACTTGCGGAACGATCGTTAAGAGCCGAACCAAGTTCGCCAGCTCCGCTGGCCGATTCGACCCCTCGGAGGAAACTGACCCAGCCCATGGAATCGAGAATTCCACGCTCGATCAAGTCCACGTCGTCACCGGGGATGGCGACCGACAAACCAGCTTCGCGGCGGAAGCACTCTTCGACGACGTGGCGCAGAGAATGTTTTCTTTCCGACCCAATTTGAGGGAAGTGCGTCATCAAAACTCCTCAAGCCATTCCCGCCTGGGCAGCGGAAACAAGGTATCGAGCATCAGCCAGCAGAGATCGTGAAACGGGCGCGTGAGGCCGAGCCTGATGAAGTGATGCGGGCAAGACATGATCTTGTAGTGAAAGTGAGAATTCAAGAAGCGTTCAAGGCGGGCGGTGCGATTGGCGCCGCGGCCTTCGGCAAGAGCGGCATCAACGAAGTCGCGCCAGTCGCGGTCGACAACGGCAAGATCGCGCAAGAGTTCGCCGGAAGGGAGGGCGAGAGTGGCGCGAAGTTCGTTGGCGCAAAGTTCGAGGCGCAGATTCTGTGTTTCGCAGCCGCAGATGGAGCGCTGGGCTTCGCGCGGATTAGCGTAAAGACCGCTTCCTTTCTTGTTTTCGTGAATGGGGCAGCCAAAGAGGTCGGGCAAGGATTGCGCGAGCTCCGACTTCCGGAGATAGACGACGGTCTCCGCTTCAGGAACCGCGCTGATCTTTTTGAAGCCGCGGGTTGAGACGCGGTCTTCGACATGCGGCTTGTTTCCGGGAAAAGGCGTGAGGGCGCATTCGAGAATGTCGCCCCGATGATGAGGGAAGTGCGGCCAGCCGTTGGAGAAAGAAGGCACTGGGCGAATGGATTGAATCTTTTCGTTCTCGTGCTGGAGGCCGATGATGCAAAAGACCGGGCCCATGCGGGTGATTTCGGTGATGAGAAGTTTGCTCATGGCGCTGCACCGCGCTTTTTGTGCCGCGGCTTGCCAGGTTTTGCGCGCGCTGAAATCAGATGGCGGATTTCTACGCTGTGACCTTCGCTGCGCCAGCGGGCGGCGAGGAGATCGGCAATGAGGCGGCGATGGCATTTTTCGGGCCCGGGCTCGGAACATAGCAGGGCGAGGTTGGCGGGCCAGCTTGCGGTGTCGAGCGACTGCGGAGCGCCGCGACTTTTCATGAGGGCAAGGAATTCGGTTTCGTAAGCAGGCCAGTCTTTCGTTTTGCGATAAGACTTGAGGAGTTCGGGCGTGGGTGCGAGATGTGGCTCATGCACGTAAGCGATGCGGGAGATTTTCTCCAGGAAATAGGCGAGGTCAGGATGCTTGGCGTAGCCGGAGAGCTGGCCGCCGCGGTGCTGGCGAATGTCGATGAGCTGCTCGACTCCTGCCTCCTCGATGAGGGCAAAAAATTCCTGCGCTGTTTTTCCAGCAAATCCGATGGTGCAAAGGAGATATTGCATGGGGCTCAGAAATACTCGATCGCCTCGGGGGAGGTGCGAAAGGCGAATTCCTCTGCCTGCCGCCGAAGGGCCTCTTCGAGGGCGGAGGCACGCTCAGAAACGAAAAGCGCGCCGCTGGTGAAGGCGGAGCCGCCATGCAACTCGAGCAAACGATCTTCGGCGTCAGACTGTGATTCAAGAATGCCGTTGCGGCGGATATGCACGGGAACAACGCCGCGATCGAGGAGCGCCGGGCAAATCATGAGGAAACGGTGACATTGGAGCGGATCTTCTTCGGCGCACATCAGTGCGAGGTTTCCGGCGCGCGAGAATTCCAGAAGGCGATCGACGCCCGCGGAGAAATCCGGAGACTTTCGGCGCGCGACGTAATCGACAAGACCATCGGAACGGTAAACGCGCAGATCATCGGGACGTCCGCCGAGAGATTCTCCGAGAAATTGATATTCGATTTTGACTAGAGCCGCGGCAGCTTCCAGGGGTTCGCGATTGAACTGCGGAAAGCGGAAGCTTCCTGGGCGGCTGCGAACGTCACAGAGTGTTTCAACGCCATGATGGACTAGGATGGCGAGGAAATCGCCGAGGTCGTGATTCGAATGGCCGATAGTATAGAGGGCGTTTCTTGTCAAGTTCGATAGAATCATGAAGGAGTACCCAGGATGCCAAACCGTATTCTGCCGAATGTCGGCTGGTGCGGCAAGAGCGAAACATCCCGGAAAGTGTTGCTATTTTGCGGGCTTCTCTTGCGAAGGCAATGGGGAGCAAGTCGTGGTCCATGCTAACGTGGAAAGGTCCCGATGGGGCGCATTGCGTTTGGGCAGTGTGGCAAGTTGAGGGGGTCGGCGCTTCCTTGGATTGGCCGGACCAGCGGTTCGAATCGATTGAAATGTTCTCAATGAAAATATCGCGGGCCATTGGAATTGTTGCGCTTATCCTTTCCAGCGTGCTGAGCACACAGGCGCAGCGCGTGCGGGGCGAACTGCGGCTTGAAGTGCACGACTCGGAAGGAGCGGCCGTGGCGCCCGAGGGCGAGCTTGTCAGCCGGGCCAATCAGTTCCGAAGAACATTTATCGCCGGGCCGGATGGGCGTTTCGTGGCGCAGGATCTCCCGTTTGGAGTTTACCGGCTGAATCTGCATGCGGATGGATTCGCGCCGTGGAGCGAACTGGTCGAAATACGTTCCGAGGTGCCAGTGCGCGTTTTGGTCACGCTGGGCGTGGCACCGGTGGCCACGAAGGTCGAGGTCAATGACTCCGCAACACTGGTGGACCCCAGCCGGACGGGCACCGTTTATGCGGTGGGAAACCAAGGCATCGAAGAGCAGATCTCCGCGCAGCCGGGCCGCAGCGTCGCCGACCTGGTGAATGAGCAACCCGGATGGCTATATGAAGCGAATGGCATTCTGCATCCGCGCGGCTCGGAGTATGACGTGCAATACGTTTTTGATGGATTGCCGCTGACGGAGAATCGTTCACCGGCGTTTGCTCCGTCGTTCGATGCGGAGGACGTGGACTCTCTGCGCGTGCTGACGGCAAGTTTTCCGGCGGAATATGGGCGAAAACTTGGCGGGGTGATCGAAGTCACGACGCAGAAAGATGCGCCCACCGGCTTGCATGGATACTTCGAAGTAGATGGCGGGAGCTTTTCAACAGCGGGAGGCTCCGCGGGGATTTCCTACGCGGCCGGCAAAGATCGATTCACCTTCAGCGGGAATGGATTTCACACGGATCGCTACCTGGATTCCCCCGTGCTGGCCAACTACACGAATCGCGGGAATGCCGGCGGATTCTCCGCCTCGTACGAGCGGGATTTTTCAGATCGCGACCGACTGCGCATCTCGATTACGCACAACGACGTACGGTTTCTTGTCCCGAACGAGCTGGTGCAGGAGCAGCAGACGCCGATGCCTCAGCGGCAGGACATCGCCAACCACGAAACGAGCGGCCAGATTTTCTTTCAGCACACGATTTCTCCCAGCTTGTTTCTGAGCTTTTCTGGCAGCGTACGGGACGCCAGCGCGACGCTGACTTCCAATCCGTTCTCGACGCCCGTCATCGTGTCGCAAGATCGTGGTTACAGAGAGGGCTATTTCCGCGGAGACCTTGCGGGACACAAAGGACACCACGACTGGAAGGCCGGCGGGGACAGCATTTTCAGTTCGGTGCACGAGGCGCTGCAGTATGCGATTACCGATCCGGCGCAGTTCGATGCGGGGACGCAGACTCCGTTTCAATTCACGGACCGCAAGTGGGACGTCGAGCCGTCCGCATACGCGCAGGACCACTGGCACCGGGACAATTGGAATATCAGCGCGGGCTTGCGCTTCGACCACTATGGATTTGTGGTGCACGAGGCGGCGTGGAGCCCGCGCGTTGGCGTTTCCCGCTACGTGCCATCGTGGAACCTGCTGCTGCACGCATCGTACGACCGCGTGTTTCAGACGCCGGCGATGGAGAACCTCCTGCTCGCGAGTTCGCCGCAACTCGATTCGATCGATCCAATCGTCGTGCGGCTACCGGTGCAGCCGGCGAGGGCCAATTATTACGAGGGCGGCTTCACCAAAGCTTTTTTCGGAAAATGGCGGCTTGATGCCAATGTCTTTCGCCGCGATTTTCACAATTATTCGGATGACGATGTGCTGCTGGATACCGGCGTGAGTTTTCCGACTGCGTTCGCCAAGGCGCGCATCTTCGGAGAAGAAGTCCGCGTGGAAGTGCCGCAATGGGGTCGCTTCTCGGGATACTTAAGCTACGCGAACCAGTCCGGAATCGCGCAAGGGCCGATCACTGGAGGGCTATTTCTTGGGAGCGGAGCGACGGGCTTGACGGATACAAGTAAATTTGCGGTTTCCCAGGACCAGCGCAACACTTTGCGGGCGCGGATGCGATTTCAGGCGGTCCAGCGCGTTTGGCTGGCCCTGGGCGCAGAGTACGGCAGCGGATTGCCGGCGAACTTGGGCAGCAACCCGGACACGAATTTCCTGCTGGCGCAGTACGGCACGGCGATTCTTGAGCGCGTGAACTTCAATTTGCAGCGCGTGCGCCCGAATTTTTCACTGGATGCCGCCGCAGGGGTGGAGCTGTACCGGCGAGAGCAACGCAGCGCCAAATTCGAAATTCAGGCGGCCAACATGACCGACCGGATAAATGTACTCAATTTTGCGAGTTTGTTTTCCGGGACAGCCGTGGCGGCCCCACGAAGCGTTTCGGCGCGCTTGAAGTTTACTTTCTAAATTATTTGAACCTGCCGCCGGACCCAACGAAGCAGTATCTTCCGCTCTATTCGCAAGGACGGGAATTCGCTGTCAATTCTTCGATGCTTAGCGACGGCGCGCTTTGCCGAGCAAGCGAAGGATTTCGAGATAAAGCCAGATGAGCGTGACCATCAGGCCAAATGCGCCGTACCACTCCATATACTTGGGAGCGCCATTTTGAACCCCAGTTTCGATCATGTCGAAATCCAGCACCAGGTTTAACGCGGCGATGATCACGACAAAGAGGCTGAAGCCGATGCCGATGAAACCGCTGCCGTTGATTGCCGGCACATGAACGTGAAAGAAGCCCAGCAGCATTTCCACGAGATAGAAAACGGCAATGCCGCCGGTGGCAGCGATGACACCGAGCTTCAAACCTTGCGTGGCGCGGATGACTCCGCTCTTGTACGCCAGGAGCATAACGAACAACGTCCCGAACGTGAGGCCGACGGCCTGGACGGCAATGCCCGGGTAAGACTTTTCAAAAATCGCGGAGATGCCGCCGAGGACGAGGCCTTCGAGAAGCGCGTACAGGGGCGCGGTGAGCGGCGACCATTGCTTCTTGAAAATGGTGACCAGCGCTACGACGAATCCGCCGATCATCCCTCCAATCATCCATGGCATCGCGGCTTCCGGCGTCTCCGAGTGGGCCATGCCCCAGGTCCACGCGGAAGTGGCCACGACGCACAACAGGAGCAGGCCAGTCTTGTTGACGGTGCCTTGCAATGTCATGGCTTCGCCGATAGCGACTTGGCCTTTAAATGCTTTTTCATTCAGCGCCGGATTGGAAGTTCTCATCAGGTTTGCCATAGCCGAAGTTGTTTTTCTCCAGGAATTTCTAAACTCTGGACCTATGCATTTAGATTCTACTACCTGATCTCTGACTTATCCAACGTGGACAGCAAAAGACGAAATCGTTCAGGAAGATTTTGATTCGCCCGCGATCTGGCGCTGCACTTGCTCGCGGAATTCCAGGGGACGGGCAATCTGCGGAAAAACTTCGGGCGTTCCCCCGGTGCCTCTTACGATGACGGTGCCGTAGCCCAGGACTCTTCCAAGCGCAGGCTCTTCGACGGCGATGCTTTCGATTCTTTGGAGAAGAAGCTCGATGGTGCGGCGATCCGCAAGGCCCGACTTCACGATGACTCTTTTGTTGGTGACGGCCATCTCCGTGGCGTTGCGCCGCACGAGGCCAACTCCAAAAAAGATCGCCGCTGCGACCAAACATGCAACGCCTGCCCATCGCAGTGGACCGACAGCAGACGCTTCGCCGCCTTTTATGGAACTCCATGGCGTAATGAGCAGGCTTACGCCAACGAGTGCAAGGACCGCTGCGATCAGCGCATGCCCGACCATCACAATCCAATGCAGGCGGGTTTCATACTGTACGGTCTCGCCGGCGATGAGATGCTTTTCGGCGTAGCTCAAAGAGGCTCCTCGAAAAGTAACGTAAATATTTTAGCGAGCGGGTAAACCAAGCCGGTTGTTTGCTGGAGGCTACGGGCCATCAAATGTCATCCGGCACGAAGCAGAAAACCTGAATTCAGTTGGTAGCGCTAACGGGAATCGAACCCGTATTTTAGCCTTGAAAGGGCTACGTGCTAACCGTTGCACCATAGCGCCACATGCGATGCAGTTATGACCTTACTAGAATACGGGAAATCCGTGGGAGCCACAAGCAGACGAGCGTGCTCGAAAGAATCGCACTTCAAGACTGGCGGTCGGCGAATTCTTCGTGCCAGGCCATTTGAATGGCTTCGAGCTTGGATTCGTTGGAGGCCGCGGGGTCGCCGGAAAACCCCGGCAGCTCCGTAATCCATTTGTGCATGTCCGTGAAGCGGACGGTCAAGGGATCGGTGTCCGGAAATTTGTCGGTCAGCGCGATCGCAATGTCTTCGAGATTGTCCCAACCGAACGTTGGCGGCATGGCTGGCTCCTGCGAAACGTTTTCAGTAATCCGTTTTCAGTTATCAGAAGAATATAAAAACAGAACTTTCCTAATGAGCATCTCACTTCTTATTGAAAACTGTGCACTGACGAACAAGAACTCTCAGTGATCGAGTTCTTTGGCGTAGTTTTTGTTCCACTCGGGAATTTCCACGACGATGTCGGTGGTGCCATCGGGAACGGTTTGGCAGCCGAGACGCGACTTCGGCGTGATACCAGGTGCTTCGTCGAGTTCGTCCAATTCGGCGTCGGTGGCTTCGTTGCAGGACTCCAGGCCTTGGCGCACGATGACGTGGCACGTCGAGCAGGCGCAGACGCCGCCGCAGGCGTGGTCGAGGCCGGCCTTGATGCCCTCGGAAATGTCGAGGATGCTGCCCGGAAGTCCATTGTGGCCGTACGGAATTTTCTCCGGGTCGACTTCGATGGTTTTGCCGCTGGGAAGAAAGGTGACCTTATATTTCTTCGTGGCGGGCTTGTATTTGACTTCTTCGATGTACGGATTGCTTCCGCCCATGCTATTTCCCCCAAAACAAAAACTTAAACTTCTGCGAGCTTGCGGCCTTCGAGAGCCGTTGAGACCGCGGAATTCATCAGCAATTCTGCAAGGTGCCCCGTTGCATGATTCAGTTCGTCAATGCGCTTGCGGATGAGCTTGTAGTCGCTGCCAGCAGCGGCGTCTTTCAACGCGGCGACGCTGGCCGCGATTTTCGCGCCTTCTTCGGCGGACAAGGAGGCTACTTGTTGGTTTGCCAGCGCCTTCGCGGTCGCGGTCAGGATGGATTCGGATTCGGTTCGCGCTTCGATGAGCTGGCGTTCGGCAAAATCTTGCTCCGCGTACTCGATGGACTCTTCGAGCATGCGCTCGATTTCGGAATCGTTGATGCCGTAACTCGGCTGGACCTCGATGGAATGTCCTTCGCCCGTGCGCATGTCCTTTGCGGCAACCTGGAGAATGCCGTTGGCATCGATAAGGAATTTGACTTCGATGCGCGGCAGACCGGCGGGCGCCGGCGGCACACGGAGCGTAAAACGCGCGAGCGATCGGCAATCCTTTGCAAGCTCGCGCTCGCCTTGCAGGACGTGGATGTCAATCCCAGTTTGATTGTCTACGCCAGTGGTGTAAAGCTCCTGCGCGCTGGCGGGGATCGTGGAGTTGCGCGGAATGATCTTCGCGACGGCGCCGCCGTAGGTTTCGATGCCAAGCGAGAGCGGCGTGACATCAAGCAGCAACATGTCCTTCACCCCGCGGTCCAGAATGTTGGCCTGCACGGCGGCGCCCAGCGCGACAACTTCGTCGGGATTCAGCTCGGTGTGCGGCCTGCGGTCGAAAAATTCCTGTACCGTGCCGCGAATCAGCGGCGTGCGCGTGGTCCCGCCAACGAGCACGACTTCGTCGATGTCCGTGGGCTTGAGCTGCGCGTCGGCAAGGGCTTGCTTCACCGGGCCCATAGTGCGGTCCACGATCGGGCGGATGAGCGCTTCCAGCGCGCCGCGGGTGAATTCATGTGTGAATACCGTTCCGTTGGGTAGCGGGAAATGCAGCACTGCGGTTTCGCTACTTGAGAGCCTGTGTTTTACATCAATCAGTGCCTTGCGAAGTTCCTGCGCAAGTTCACCGTGCGGAGAAAAATCGATCTCATCGTGTCGCAGGATGAGTTCGTGCACAAACGCTTGCAGCAAATTGTCAATGTCGTCGCCGCCGAGATGCGTGTCGCCGTTGGTGGAGAGGACCTGGTAGACATCGCCGTCGCTCGTAGAGATGAGCTTGAGCACCGAAATATCGAACGTGCCGCCGCCGAGATCGTAGACGGCGACTTTGCCGCGCTGCTTTTCATGCAAGCCGTAGGCAAGCGCCGCGGCAGTCGGTTCGTTGACGAGCCGCAGAACTTCGAGGCCAGCGATCTTGCCGGCGTCTTTGGTGGCTTGGCGCTGTGCGTCGTTGAAATACGCGGGCACGGTGATGACGGCGCGGTCGACGGCTTCGCCGAAACAAGCTTCGGCCCAGTTCTTCAATTCACGAAGAATGAAGGCGGAAATTTCCGGCGGCGTAAACATTTTGTCGCCGAGCAGGACTCGAATCACATTTTTATTTGCCGGATCGATGCGGAAGGGGAAAAGCTTCAACTCATTCTGAACGTCCGCTGGGCCGCGTCCCATCAGGCGCTTCACGGAATAGATCGTACGCTCGGGCTGCGTGAGCAGGCGGCGGCGCGCCGCCTCGCCAACGATGATGCTGCCGTCCGGATCGAGACTCACGACCGAGGGGCAAAGCGTGTCGCCGTACGGACCCGGGATACACTTCGGTTGACCGGTCTGGCTGTCTGTGTAAGCCACCAGGCTATTCGTTGTTCCCAGATCGATTCCGACGATTCTGCCCATTTCAGTGCTCAGTTATCAGTTTTCAGTAAAAGAAACAAAAATATCACAAACTTAAAATCATGGTTAGAGCAACTCTTTTTGGACGTTAGTAACCAAATTCCGGATGTAGGAGCGGCGATTCAGCAATTCGTTAAGCCGCGCCTTGATCTTAATCCGGGCGGCGGCGGCCTCTCCGTCAAGTGCGGCGTCCCACTCGCGCGCCGCGCCTTGAAGCTGCGCATCCACTTCAACGAGCTTTTCCTGAAAATTCTTCTCGGCCGACTCCAGGCGCGATTTCAACGCGATGAGATCGCCTCCCGAGGCTCTTGCATCGCGCAGCTCGTCGAGCGATTCGTTGAGCTCAAAAACTTCTTCAAGCAGCTCCGGTGGCGCTTGCTGCTTGTGCTCGCCCTCTTTGCGTGCGCCTTCGATGCCCAAAAGATACTCGACGCGTGCGACGGGGTCACGCAGGGTGCGATAAGCGTCGTTCAGTTCGGAGCTGCGCTTCAGGGAGAGCTCGCGTTCTTGCTCCGGAGCGTTTACGAAATTATCGGGGTGCAGCTTCCAGCTGAGCTGCAGGAATTTCTGCTCGAGCGTGCCCATCTCGATCCACAGCTTGCGCGGCAGAGCGAAAATAGCGAAGTAATCCGCAGTCTTTGACGAGGTCATGGAAGTCGGCGCAGCGCTCATGGAATGATTTTCAAGAACCCCCAGAGGGCACAAAAAAAGTGGCTGGCGAGTGCGGCTGCCAACCACTTGTCAGGCTCGCCTGCGCATTTCCCCCGCTGGAATCGAGTCAGAGTTTAAGAGCGCAGACTAAGTCTGTGCTACTTAGGCCGTAAAGGAACTACCGCAGCCGCAGTTCCGCGCCGCATTAGGATTCTGGAAGACGAATCCTTCGCGCATCAGCGTCTGTTCGTATTCGAGCGTCGTGCCGTTCAGATACAGGAAACTTTTAGGATCCACGAAGATGCGCGCACCGTGTTCCTCGAAAATCTTGTCGCGGTCGCGCGCTTGCGTGTCGAGCCGCATGGCATAGGACAAGCCGGAGCAGCCGCCGCCCTGAACGCCGACGCGCAGGCCCCCTACTTCGGGCGAAACACCTTCCTTTTCGAGCAGCGCGCGGATTTTCTGCGCGGCACGCTCGGTCAGGTGGATTTTCGCGATATTTGGGCTTGCGACTTCAGTTGCCATGACGAATCATCCCTGGAAAAACCAAACGCTTAGTGCGAAGCCTTCTCAGTGACAGGCACTTCCACGCCGTGCTTCTTCTTCCAGTCGCCGATGGCGGCCTTGATGGCGTCTTCGGCGAGCACGGAACAGTGAATCTTGACCGGCGGGAGCGAAAGCTCGCGCACGATGTCCGTGTTCTTGATCGAGAGCGCCTCTTCGACCGTCTTGCCCTTCACCCACTCGGTAGCGAGCGAGGAACTGGCGATGGCCGACCCGCAGCCGAAGGTCTTGAATTTGGCTTCTTCAATGACCTGCGTCTCCGGATTGATCTTCATCTGCAGCTTCATGACGTCGCCGCACTCCGGAGCGCCGACGAGACCTGTACCGACGTTGGGATCTTCCTTCGGGAGGCTGCCGACGTTGCGGGGATTGTTGTAGTGTTCGACTACCTTATCGCTGTATGCCATTAGCCATTGCTCCTTGCCAGATTGACGAGATTGCCGAAGCCTGCGCTCTTGACAGCCTTATCCGTGAGCGAAACGTTCGGCACGGAAGCCGAGCGGCCCGCGGTGAGCTGACGAAGAGCGTCCTTGATGAATTCCGCGCCGAGCCCGAGCATTTTCAAGAATGCGCGGACCTGTTGCAGCTCATGGAAAGAGCGCTCACCGGCGACGGCGGCCTCTTCTCCTTCTCCACCATACGGCACGAACGTGACGCGGAAAGCCGCGCCGGTGCCGCCGATGGAGCGATGAATGCGAATTGTACCTTCGTTTGCCATGTTGTCTCTTTCGTTTTTAGGCGGTCTGCCATTTCATTTTAGAAATATCGATTCCCTCTTTGGCCATTTCGTAGAGCGGGGAAAGCTCACGAAGCTTGGTAACGACCTGCACCATCTTATCGATGACGTAGTCGACTTCCTCTTGCGTGTTGAAGCGCCCGAGGCCAAATCGAATCGAGGTGTGAGCGAGGTCTTCGCCCACGCCTAATGCTTTGAGTACGTAGCTGGGCTCCAGGGTTGCCGAAGTACAGGCCGAACCGCTCGAAACCGCAATATCGTTGATGCCCATGAGTAGCGATTCGCCTTCAACGTAGGCAAAGCTCATGTTCAGGTTGTTCGGCAAACGATGCTCCATCGAGCCGTTGATGAAGACTTCGTCCAGCTTGGCTTCCAGGCCCTTGCGAAGACGCTCGCGGAGCGCCAGGAGCCGCGCACCTTCTTCGGGCATTTCTTTCTGTGCGATCTCGCAGGCTTTGCCGAGACCCACGATGCCGGTCACGTTCAGCGTGCCGGAGCGCATGCCGCGCTCGTGGCCTCCGCCGTCAATAATGGCGGAAAGCTGCACGCGAGGATTGCGGCGGCGCACGTACAGCGCGCCAACGCCCTTAGGCCCGTAAATCTTGTGGCCGCTGATGGCCAGCAGGTCAATGTTGTCCTTCTGGACGTCCACCGGAATCTTGCCGACCGCCTGCACGCCATCCACAGCGAAGAAAATTCCATGTTCCTTGGCAATCTTGCCGATTTCGGCGATCGGATTGATCACGCCAATTTCGTTGTTGGCGTACATGATGGTGATCAAAATCGTTTTCGGCGTAATCGCGGCTTTTAGCTCCTCCAAGCTAACGCGGCCATCGCGCTGCACGGGCAGATAGGTCACTTCAAAACCGTGTTTCTCAAGGTTTTTACAAGTATCGAGCACGGCCTTGTGCTCGATGGCCTGGGTGATGATGTGGTTGCCCTTTTCGCGGAACATTTCCGCGACGCCCTTGATCATCAGGTTGTCGGATTCCGTGGCGCCGCTGGTGAAGATAATCTCCTTCGGCGTGGCGTTAATCAGCGAAGCGATTTGCTGGCGCGCGATTTCCACGGCTTCTTCGCCGGCCCATCCGAACGAATGGTTGCGGCTCGCGGCGTTGCCGAATTTCTCCGTGAAGTACGGCAGCATCGTCTCAACGACGCGCGGATCCACCGGCGTGGTCGCGTGATTGTCCATGTAAATCGGCAGCTTGACAGCCATGTTCCCTCTTCTCCTAAGTCCTCAAAGCCACGAGCGCTTGCTCGTGCGGCTCTTCACTCAACTGCGAAATTGTTACGGAACCCAGGACCCCCAAAATACTTTCATTGACGCGGCGAAGCGGCTCGCGGACCGAGCACTTTTCCGTGGCGTCGCAGTTCCCGTGATTCGTCACGCACGACGTAATCAGCACAGGACCGTCTATAGCCGAGATCACATCGAGCGCGCTGATCTGCCCGGGATCCTTAACCAGCTGATAGCCGCCGCTCGAACCATGCTTCGCGGCCACCAGTGAATGGTGCGCCAACTTCTGCAGCACCTTGGCCATCAGCGTCGCGGAAATGCCATACTCTTCGGCGATTTCGCCGGCGCTACAAGCGTGTTGCTCGCGGTGCATGGCCAGGTGCTTCACGGCAATCAGTCCGTAATCGGCCTTTTTGGAAAGCTTGAACATCGTTATTGGGACTTTCTAAACTCTCACCGCATATACGACTGAATCAGTCGCAGATAGATTGTATCCCGGAAAGCCGCTCAAGTCAATGCACTGTCCCCCCTATGGCTGTCTAACCCCTGCATTTCGTACAGCTTATAGTAAGACTGGAATGGTCTTATTTTGCTACTGATTTCCGGTAAACAGGTGTCTCGTGCAGCAAATGGCCAGATTTGAGAACCGAATGGCCGCGCAATGACCGGCAGAAGCCGCATGGTAACCTAGAACCTCCCTGGGGGCACGCATGATTAGATGCATGAGCGCAGCGAAGGTGTGGAGATTTCTAGGAGTCGCAAGTTTCGCGCTGCTGTTTCTTTGGGTCCAGCCAGCGGTCAGGTCTCAGACGCAGCCGCGTTCGTCATCCAGATCCTCTAAGTCATCCAGCGCCAGCAAGCGAGTGAGGCAGCTGGAACCGCAAACGTTTGTGCTCGTCGGAGCCGGCGACATCGCCAGTTGCAAGAGCCCGGAAGGCGCGCGGGTGACTGCCAAGCTGATCGAGCAGATTCCCGGAACGGTCTTTGCCGCGGGCGATCTGGCCTACGAAAGCGGAAGCCCGGACGACTTTGAATTTTGCTATGGCCCGACTTGGGGGCGATTCAAGGACCGAACCAAGCCCGCCTTGGGTAACCACGAGTACGTCAACGCGACTGCCCATGGCTACTTTGAGTATTGGGGAGCGCAGGCGGGGCCTCCTGGGAAGGGCTATTACAGTTATGATTTAGGCGCATGGCACGTTGTGGTCTTGAATACCAATTGCTATGCACAGAATTTGGGCGGTTGTGCCGCGGGCTCACCGCAAGAAACCTGGCTGACGCACGATCTCGCGGCGCACCCCCATGCTTGCATCCTCGCTTACGGCCATCACGCTTTATTCAGCAGCGGGCTATTCAAGAGCCATGCCGTTCATCCCGAGTTAAAGCAGTTCTGGAAAGATCTCTACGCCGCCCACGCGGACTTGATTCTTGCGGGTCATGAGCATTCTTACGAGCGGTTCACACCGCAAGACCCTGAAGGGCATGCCGATCCCGAACACGGGATTCGCGAAATTGTTGTCGGCACCGGCGGGCGCAGCCACGATCTGCTCGGCTTTGCCATGCCGAACAGCGAGCTGCGAGAGTGGGACACCTATGGCGTGCTAAAGCTTACGCTTTCGCCGGGAAAGTACGCGTGGGAATTCATCCCGGAAGAAGGCAAAACCTTTCACGATTCCGGCAGCGGCGTTTGCCATAACCAGCCGGCCGCAAATTAGAAAACTACATCCTGTCGCATGCCGCGGCAAATAGACTTGCCTACTGCTTCAGTGCCGAGCAGGCCCCGCCAGCGGCGGCCGCCTCGATCAATTTCTGCACGGCAGGTGCGGGGATCAGCAGCAACTGCGCCTTCGGCTTCATGGCCTGATTGACGACGGCAAGTTGCTGCGCTTTCCAGGAATCGGAAGCAGCTTGTCCTTTCGCGATTTGATCGAGAGCCGCGAGCCCCGCCGCGCCAAGCGCGGAAAGATCCTGGGAAGTAGCTGCGACTTCCTTCACCAGGAACGAACGCTGCGCGAGGAGCTGCAGATTTGCGTCGTTTTCGCGCCAAAGCATCAACTGAGCGCGCAGCCGTCCCTCTGCCGCCGTATCGTGGCAAGTTGCCCCCACATATTGATCAACCAATTCTCCAAAGTGGCGGCCTGCATCGCTCTCCAGTGGCACGGCGTCCACCACGCGATTCATCGGGGTCAGGCTGGTAGGCTCGGCGGGCGCAGTCTTCTCGCGTGTGTAGTCCTTGACAGGTTCGATGACGTCTAACAGCGCGCGCAGCGCGGCAAGTTCAGCAGGAGAAGCAGGGCCGGCAATGCGATGAAGCATCCGGCGGGAATACGTCCTGTGAGTAAGGCCCAGCCATTCCAGCCGGGCGCTGATGAAATCCAGCCGCGCGTACATGGAAGCAACGTCGGTGACGCTTTGCGGCGACCACAAGCGCTCCGCGATGGCCGCGTTTCTTGGCCAGATGCGCGAATCCACATTTTCCGGATTGACGTACTCCGACCACATACAGGACTCGCCTCCCAAGATGCGGTCTTTCTGCTCGGGAGAAAGATTCGCGGCGTCGCCGCTCATCGGGTCAACCGCATAGTGCCGCGCCGCGGGCCAGCCCAAATCCAGGTAATAGCCATTCGAAAGAATGCCGCGGTAGCCTTGTTTTGCCGCCAATGCCAGAGATGCTTGCCCGCGCCAGGACTGAATCACGATGTCCTTCGGCACTCCCGGCACCAGCACTTCGTCCCAGCCAACCACGATTTTTCCATGCTTGGTCACCAGCTTCTGCACGCGCCCGCTGAAATACGCTTGCAGCGCTTCGTTGTTCTTGATTCCGTGCTGTTTCATGAACGCCTGGATCCTGGGATTTGCGTCCCACTCCTTGCCGTTCACTTCGTCGCCGCCGATATGAAAATAGTGGTCGGGGAAAATCTTGGCCATCTCTCCGATCAGCTCATCGAGGAACTTGTAGACCTTTTCGTTCGTTGGATCCATCGCCGGATCGAAGATTCCCCACCGGCGCTCGATCGCATAAGGGCCTTTCCCGCTCGCCAGCTCCGGATGTCCCACGAACCACGCGGTACTGTGCCCCGGCATGTCGAATTCCGGCAGGACGCGGATGCCGCGGTCACGCGCGTAGGCGATCAAGTCGCGCATTTCATCCTGCGTGTAATAAAGATTGTCGGAACCCACTTGGTGAAGCTTCGGAAATTTCCTGCTCTCCGCACGGAAGCCCTGGTTTTCCGAAAGGTGCCAGTGGAAAACGTTCATCTTCACGGCTTCCATTCCGTCGATGTTTCGCTTCAAAACATCGAGGGGCGTAAAGTGGCGCGCGGAATCGATCATCAATCCGCGCCACAAGAAACGCGGCTTGTCCTGAATTGTCGCCGCTGGCGCGGCAAACCCGTCGGGCGCGACATTTACCAGTTGCAGAAAGGTCTGCAATCCATGCATCGTGCCGAGTGGCGTCGGAGCACTGAGCTTGGCGCCGGTGGCGGTCACCTCCAGAACGTAGGATTCATCCTCGCCCACTTCTTGAATCTCTTTACTGGCGTGTTCGGTGTGGATGACCAGCGTGGCTTTCGCTGTATTGGGGGGCTTCGCGGAGAGCGGGAGCGCCGTTTGCAGCGCCAACTGATGGAGGAATCGCTCCACAGTGCGGTCGAGGCGCGGCTCGGTATGCCCGGTGAGAGTTACGGAAAACGTGGAGTCTACGCGCAGGCTTCCACTCCCCGCCTGCGCGTTCGCAGGAACGGGCATGAGGTTCAGCACGGGTTGTTGTGCCAGGGCCATCGCGGGATGCAACAAAATACCAAAAGCAAGTATGCCAAGTCCTTGCAACCAAAGCTTCTGAGCCATTTTCCCGCGAGCCCCCTGCCAGCAATCAAATTTAGAATCACTGCTATGTAGCAGCAGCCTTCGCATACTGTCATAACTCGCGCGTCCTGCGAAGTGGATTCCGCCGCGCAGAAAAAGAGGCCAGATTGGCCCTCCGCAAAGTTTACAAAGCGCAGTGTTCCCGGCCTGAGTTAGAATAACCTGCACAGCGCAACGCTTATGAAAACAAGATGAAAACGTCCATCGCTATCTATCCCGGCTCGTTCGATCCAGTCACCAACGGCCATCTCGATCTGATCGAGCGCGGCGAGAAGATGTTTGACCTGTTGATCGTGGCCGTGCTGCGGAATACGGAGAAGCAACCGCTCTTCAGCGTTCCCGAGCGCGTGGAAATGCTGCGCGAAGTGACAAAGCAGTGGGAGTCGGTGGAGGTGGACGTATTCGAGGGCCTGCTCGTCGACTACGCGCGGAAGCGGCACGCTGGCGTAATTCTGCGCGGCATTCGCGCCGTTTCCGATTATGAATACGAATTGCAAATGGCGCTGATGAACCGCAAGCTTGAGTCGCGGCTCGAAACGGTGTTTATGCTGCCCGGAGAACCGTATAGCTATCTGAGCTCGAAGCTGGTCAGGGAGATTGCGCAACATGGCGGGCCATTGAACGATTTAGTACCTCCGGTCGTGGAGCAGCGGCTGCGCGCAAAGGTTTCTTGTTTGAAGTAGCCCTTGGTTTTTTGTTTTCCAGTTTCCGGTTTACGGTTGGGAGCAAGAGCTAAGTAAGGCCAGCGAACTTTGTTTGACAGCTTTCTTTTCCTGGCCGTGAACCGTCAACTGTTAACTTCGCTTGAGGAGCCACAGTGCATCTAACGGACCGCATTAACCGCATACAAATCTCGCCGACGGCGGCGGTGATCGCCGAGGCGGACAGATTAAAATCGCGTGGAGTGGACGTCGCGGACTTTGGTCCGGGCGAGCCGGACTTTCCTACGCCGGACCACATCAAGAAAGCGGCGATCAAGGCGATCGAAGAAAACAGATCCAAATACACGCCGACGGGCGGTATTGTGCCGCTGCGCGAGGCCATCTGCGCGTGGCATAAGCGCGAGCTCGGCTCGTCGTACGAGGCAAAAGAATGCGTCGTCAGCGTTGGCGGCAAGCATTCCATCTTCAACGTCATGAGCGTGCTCGTGCAGCAGGGCGACGAGGTCATTATCCCCGCGCCGTATTGGGTGAGCTTTCCGGACATCGTGAAGTACGCGCACGGAACGCCGGTATTCGTCGAAACCCGGCCCGAAGACGGCTTTAGCGTGAAGGCGGCGGCCATCGAAAAAGCCATCACGCCGAAAACAAAACTGCTGATTCTGAATTCACCGAGCAATCCCACGGGCGGTGTCGTTCCGCCGGATGAGTTCGAACGCATCCTAGCGGTCTGCAAAAAGCACAACGTCTGGCTGATGGGCGACGAGTGCTATTCGCACTTCACGTACGAACCGCACAAGCCGTACTCCATCGCCAGTGCAGCGAATTCGAAGGAACACGTCATCATCATCGGCTCGGTTTCGAAAACCTTTGCGATGACCGGCTGGCGCATCGGTTACACCTTGGGGCCGGAAGCGCTGATCCAGGCGCTCATCAAGCTGCAGAGCCAATCCACTTCGAACGCCACCTCCATCGCGCAGTACGCCGCGCTCGAAGCGATGCGTGGCACGATGGAAACCGTACCGCTGATGCTCGCCGAATACGCCAAGCGGAGAAAGCGCATCGTCGAAGGATTGCGCGCCATCCCCGGCATCACCTGCGAATGGCCCGGCGGCGCGTTCTATGCGTTTCCGGATATTTCGGCTCATCTTTCGAACGGCGCGGGAAAACCGGCGCTCGCCAAGTCCTGCACGGAAATCTCGAAAATGTTGCTGGAGAAAGTCCATGTAGCAGTCGTGCCAGGCGAAGCCTTTGGCGCGCCCGGCTACCTGCGGCTGTCCTACGCCACATCCCTCGAGCGCATCGACGAAGGATTGCGCCGCCTCGAACGCTTTTTTTCGCGCGCTGAGGCCGCTGCTTAATTTCGGAGTGCGGCGGATCACCCCGGCCTTGTCGGAGCCCAGCTGCCGCTTTTCCGCGCTACTCCAACACATGCGAGCCCAAGCAATCTCGTGAAGCCCACGCCCACACGCATCGAGCCCATCTTTAGTCCACGTATTTGGGGCGCACGCTCACTGGCGCCGCTTTTCCCCGAAAAATCCAATTTGACGGAGCCGCTGGGCGAAGCTTGGCTCACCGGCGTGGATTGCAAAATTGCCACTGGGCCTTACGCGGGAAAATCGCTCGGCGAAGCCTGGGCCGAAATGCCCGCGGAGTGGCGCGGCGAGCAACTTGCCTCCGTCGCAAACTTCCCTCTACTCGTTAAATTCATTTTCCCCACGGATAAACTTTCCATTCAGGTTCATCCGGACGACGCTTACGCGGCAGCGCACGAACAAGCCGCGGGCGGCCGCGGGAAAACGGAGATGTGGTATGTGGTTTCCGCGAATTTCGGCGCCCAGGTGCTCGTTGGCCTGAAGCTGGGAGTGGACAAGGAGAAATTTCGCGAGGGGCTGGCAAAACACACGTTGGAGAATCTCTTCAAGGAAGTCTCAGTCCATTCCGGAGACACTCTTTTCGTGCCCGCAGGCACCCCGCATACCATCGGTTCCGGAATGGTTATTTGCGAAGTGCAGGAATATTCGGACTTGACGTATCGAGTCTACGATTACGGCCGCGTGGACGCCCAAGGGAAGCCTCGTGAATTGCATATCGAGAAGGCATTGGAAGTGACAAACTTCGGCCAGAGCCCCGGAGGAAAGATCACTGCTCTCTCTCTCCCCGCGAAAGGAGCGGTGAGATCGCTCCTCACGGCTTGCCGTTTCTTCGCAACCGAGCGGTGGGAGTGTTCCGCGAATTGCGAAATTCCCGTGGATGCCGCGCGGTTTGAACTCATCATCATCCTGGAAGGCACGGGTACTTTTTCCTGGCCGGACAGTGCGGCGCGTTATCATCGCGGCGAGTGCTGGCTGGTACCCGCTTGGCTAGGGCACGTTGCTGTCCGCCCGGAAGCGGCCACTTCGCTGATCCGAACCTGGGTGCCGGACATCGCGTTTCTGCGGACGGATCTTCATCGCGAGGGAATCTCAGCGGCGGCGCTTGCACAAGTTCTTTTCGAGTAGGCGGCACAACGATGGCAAAGGAAAAACTGGAGGTTCACGCAGTAATTCTGGCCGGAGGACGCGGGACGCGCTTCTGGCCGCGCAGCCGCACGCGCACGCCGAAGCAACTTCTAAACATCGTCGGCAAGAACACCATGCTGGAGCAAACCGTCGCGCGTCTGCGGCCGCTGATTTCCGCCGAGCGCGTCTGGACGGTCACGAATTCGGAACAAGCCATCGCCGTACGCAAACAGCTTCCGGCCGCCGCTTGCAGGCACGTTCTGACCGAGCCGCTGGGACGCAACACCGCCGCGGCGATTGGGCTCGCTGCGATTCATGTTCGCCATGCCGCGAGCAGCGACGCTTTGATGGCCGTGCTCCCTGCCGATCACTACATCGAACTGGACAAGAAATATCGGGAGATCGTAAGCGCCGCTCTCGACGTCGCTCGCCATCCCGGGCGCATGGTCGTGCTCGGCATTCCTCCCGTCCGGCCGGAGACCGGTTTCGGCTACGTCGAGCGCATGGGTGAATCGGTCGGGACCAAAGGCTTTCCCGTTTTCCCCGTTCGGCGCTTCACGGAAAAACCTGAACTGAAGCTTGCGCAGGAATATGTTGCTACGGGCAACTATCACTGGAACGCCGGAATGTTTTTCTGGCGCGTTTTCACCTTCCTCGAAAACCTCAAACAGTTTTTGCCGAAAACACACGCGGCCCTGGAAAAACTCTCCGCCTCGATCGGAACCCGCGGTTACGAACACCAGCTGCGGGCCATATACCCGAAGCTTGAAAACATCTCCGTGGACTACGCCGTCCTCGAACCCGCCACGCGAGCAGACGGTGCGCCGCGCGTCTTCGTAATTCCCGCCGAAGTCGGCTGGAGCGACATCGGCTCCTGGGCCGCCGTACATGGATTGCTGCTCGACAAAAACTCCTCCGACGGCAACGTCTTCGTCAGCCCCGGCTACGCCCTCGACGCCAGCGGCAATCTCATCTCCTGCCCCGGAAAAATCGCCGCCCTCATCGGCGTGCACGACCTCATCGTCGTGGACACGCCCGACGCCCTGCTCATCTGCCCGCGCGACCGCGCCCAGGACGTGGCCAAAATCGTCAAATGGCTTGAAGAGCAAAAACTAAGAAGGTTGTTGTAGGGACCGCCTTCTGAGGCGGTCCGCTTTCCGACCTACAGGCCAATCCGGCTGTTTGGCAGACATATCGCATCGCGTATACTTTCCTCTGCTTCCCATGACCTCGATTCAATTTGGCACCGATGGTTGGCGCGGCGTGATCGCGGATGATTTCACTTTCGCGAACGCGCGCATCGTGGCGCAGGGCATCGCACGTTACGTCGTGCGTTGCGAGGACGCGCGCAAGGGCGTCATCATCGGCTACGATCACCGCTTCGCTTCGGACGAAATTGCTTCCACCGCCGCTGAAGTGCTCTCCGCCAGTGGCACTCCCGTTTTCCTGACGGATAAACCGTGCCCCACGCCTGCAGTTTCCTTGCTGGTGAAGCAGCGCTCAGCCGCCGGCGGCCTGATGATCACCGCGAGCCACAATCCCTATCAATGGAATGGCATCAAATACAAAGCGAGCTATGGCAGCTCGGCGTTGCCTTCGATTGTCGCGCAAATCGAACAAGAGCTCGATGTCGTGCAGAAAGAAAACGTGCCGCCGCTGCCCACGCGAAAAAATCTAATTCAGCCGCTCGAACCGCGCGCCCCGTATCTCGACACACTGGAACGGCTGGTCGATTGGCGGCGCCTTCGCGACGCAAAGCTCCGCTTCGTCTCCGACGTGATGCATGGCTCAGCCACGGGCTTGCTCGTCGAACTTTTCCGCCGTAATGGCGTTGCCTGCGATGAAATTCGCGGCACGCGCGACCCGCTCTTCGGCGGCGTACACCCGGAGCCGATTGAGCCGCACATTGACGCCCTGAGCAAAGCCGTGCTCGAGGGAAAATTCGACGCCGGCTTGTGCGCCGATGGCGACGGCGACCGCATCGGCGCCATCGACCGCGACGGCACCTTCGTCAATCCCCACCAGATTTTTGCGCTGCTCGTCTGGCACCTCGCCGGAACTCGCAATCTCCCCGGCGACATCGCCAAAACGTTTTCCGTCACTAAACTGATCGACAAGCTCGCCGCCAAATTCGGCCGTAAACTCCACGAAACACCCATCGGCTTCAAATACATCTGCGAGTTGATGCTCGAACAGAACATTCTGATCGGCGGCGAAGAAAGCGGCGGCATCGGCACCAATCTCTACATCCCCGAACGCGACGCCACCGTTTCCGCGCTCCTGCTCGCGGAATTGATGGCCTGGCACGGCAAATCGCTGGGCGAACTGCTCGCCGTGCTTACCGCCGAATTCGGCGAATATCATTACGGCCGCGTGGACCTCGACCTGAAGCCCGGCCAAAAAGAAAAAGCCATCGCTTATTTTTCGAATACGAAACTGGACCACATTCTCGATTGGAAGGTGGTACGCCGCGAAGACATGGACGGCATCAAACTCTATCTGGGCGATATCGGCTGGGTGATGGTCCGCGCCTCCGGCACCGAAAATCTTCTGCGCGTCTATTGCGAAACGTCAAAGCTCGAAACCACCCAGCGCGTTCTCGAAGCTGTAACCAAAATAGCGCAAATTCTCTAGGAACCGCCATGAACACTGTCAATCTAAACGAAAAGTTCAGCCGCTTCTCCGATTACACCAATCCGCGCATTATCGGCGAAGTGAACGATTGCCATGTCAAAGCCGTCAAGCTAAAAGGCGAATTTATCTGGCATCATCACGACAACGAGGACGAGCTGTTCCTCGTCGTCAAAGGCACGTTGCGCATGAAATTCCGCGACCGTGAAGCCATCATCAACGAAGGCGAATTCATTATCGTCCCGCGTGGCGTCGAGCATTGCCCTGTCGCCGACGAAGAAGTCCACATCGTCTTGATCGAACCGAAATCTACCCTGAACACGGGAAACATCACCAACGAAAGGACTGTCGCTCAGCTTGAGCATATCTGAACCATTCACACGCTCTTGCGGCCACTCGCCACCAGCTATGGAACATCGCTTTCACACTCTCGACGTCTGCACCACCACGCGCTTCGAAGGCAACCCGCTCGCCGTCTTCACCGATGGCGACGGCCTCTCCGATGACCAGATGCTCGCCATCGCCCGCGAAATGAATCTCTCGGAAACCGTCTTCGTGCAGAAACCCACCGACGAAGATGCCCTCGCGCGCCTGCGTATTTTCACCACCAAGGAAGAACTCAAGCTCGCCGGCCATCCGGTGATCGGCACGTGGTTTTTGCTCGCGGAACTGGGCGTTGTGCCCGCACAGGAAGGCGGCGTTCACATCTTGCAGGAAACCGGCGCCGGCATCTTGCCAGTGGAAATCCGTTTCAAGGATGGCCGTCCGCAGCGCGTCACCATGACGCAGAAAGAAGCCATCTTCAAGCCCGCGAAACTCAATACCAATAAACTCGCCTCGGCCTTGGGGCTTTCGCCGAAAGATCTGGATTCGAATCTCGAGCCCGAAATCGTCTCTACCGGCATCTTCAACCTAATGGTCCCGCTGCGCAATCGTGCCGTGCTCGGTAAAATCGTCATGAACACCAGCGAGCTGCGCCGTCTGCAAGGCAAGAACACGACCATGGCTTACTGCTTCGCGCTCGGCGGCAACGGTAAAGCTTTCTCCCGCGGCATGTTGCCGTGGGAGCTCTACGAGGACGCCGCCACTGGTTCCGCTGCGGGTTCGCTTGGGGCATATCTCGTGCGCCATGGCAAGCTCGCGCCGGGCCACACGCTCAGCATTCTTCAGGGGGTCGAGATGGGCCGTCCCAGCTACATCGAAGTGGAAGTGACGCAAAGCGGGAAAAAACTAATCCCGCGCGTGAGCGGTGCCGCCGTAAAAGTGTTCGAAGGCACCATCCGCATCTGACGCAAAGCCGCGCCGGGAAACGTAAAAGGCCGTACGGTATTCCCGCGCGGCCTTTTTCTTTTCACGAAGCGAATTCTTACTTGTGCCCTTTGCGATCCTGCCGCAGATCCTTCCGGTCCTTGTGCAGGTCCTTCTTATCCTTGTTGTTGTCCTTTTGATCCTTGTTGCGATCCTTTCGGTCCTTGCTCAGATCCTTCTTGTCGCTGTGCAAGTCTTTCACGTCCTGATTCCTGTCCTTGCGGTCCGCATTCAAGTCTTTCACGTCATTGTTACGGTCGGTGCGGTCCTTGGAAAGATCCGCCTTGTCGTGATTGATATCCCGCTGGTCCGCGTTCCGGTCGGTGCGGTCTTGACGCAGATCCTTGCGGTCAGCCTTGGCCTGCGCGCTGTTGTCGCCATACTTGGCGTCATCGCGTGTCAGCTTGCTCTTATCATGATTGATGTCGCTCTGATCGGCGTTGCGATCCGCGCGGTCCTTCGAGAGGTCGGTCTTGTCGTTGCGAATATCCCTGTTGTCTCGATGGATGTCGCGCTTGTCGCTGTTGATGTCCTTGTTGTCCTGGCGAACGTCCTGCTTGTCGCTCTTGATGTCGCGCTTGTCCTGGTTGATATCGCGTTGATCCGCATTGCGATCCGCGCGATCTTTCGCCAGATCCTTCTTGTCGTTGCGAATATCCTTCTTGTCCTGCTTGATGTCCTGCTGCTGTGTAGTGGAATCCGGGCTGTGGGCATAGGCGCCACCGGCGAGCAAACCGGCAAAAGCTACTGCGAGCACACTTCGACGAACGATTGGTTGGACCGTCATGGTTTTCTCTCCTGAAGAAAACGTTCCGGGGACTGGTTCACGCTTCTGCGAAATTGAACACAAGGAGTGCAACAAAGTTTCGCGTGCGCCGCGGAATGTTTTCAGAAAAACTGGACAGGCTTGGAAGCTGGAATAACTATTTTACTTGCAATGATTTATGGACGCCATCGAGGATCCCATTGACAAACGCGCCGGATTCTTCCGAGGAATATTTCTTGGCCAGATCTACGGCTTCGTTGAGGATCACTTTCGGAGGCGTTTCCGCCGTGCGCAACTCATAAATCGCCAGCCGCAGGATCGCGCGATCGATCGCCGCCATGCGTTCGAACCGCCAGTTGTCGGCATGCCCCACGATCAGCGCATCAAGCACCCCAACATCCTTGGCCGCACCTTCAAAAAGTTCTTCCGCGAACGCGCGCGTGGTGTCCGCGGCCTTCGCATTTTTCCAAAACTTCGTTTCCAGTTTCGTGAAATCCTGCTGGCTCATGTCCCATTGAAACAGCATCTGCATGGCAAATTCGCGCGACTTTCTCCGGAGGGACACGTTATGTGCGCCGCGTCTTTCCCACAGCAGCAGTTGTCGCATGAGCGGCGCGAATTTTTCGCGACAAATGGCCCATTTCGATGGCAGCAAGCCCTGCTTCAAATCCCTTGTTGCCGCCCTTCAATCCCGCGCGATCGATGGCTTGCTCCAGCGTGTCGCAGGTCAGCACACAGAAAAGCACCGGGACGCCCGTGTCCATCTGCGCCAGTTGCAAGCCACGCGAAGTCTCCGAGCAAACATAATCGTAGTGCGACGTCTCGCCCCGGATCACGCAACCAATCGCGATAAGCGCATCATACTTTCCCGTCATCGCCAGCTTTTTCGCCGCCAATGGCAATTCGAACGCTCCTGGAACGTGCACCACCGTAACATCCTTACTGCCAGCCCCCGCGCGTCCCAACGCATCCACCGCCGCCGAAAGCAACCGTTCCGTGATGAAGCCGTTGAATCGGCTCACAACAATCCCAATCCGCAGTCCACCAGCACTCAGCCCACCGCTCACGTTCTCCGGTTGAAGTTTCCCCGCCATCGCGATTCGCGCCGCTCTCCGTTCCTTTACTTCCTTTACCTCATTTACTTCCCTTTGAACTGCGCCGGCCTCTTCTCCAAAAACGCCTTCGTCCCCTCGCGCATGTCTTCCGTCGCACAAGCCAGCCCAAAAAGCGTCGCCTCCAGGAAGAGTCCTTCCTCCTGTGGCATCTCGAAGCCGCGCTCGATCGCTTCCATGGTGTACTTCACTGCGATCGGCGCATTGGCGATAATTTTCTT
>Ga0210409_10000959_pt1 | contig 40898 bp, 29 predicted proteins | sample IncBWH17MmetaG_FD_161649 | JGI IMG/M metagenome (GOLD analysis project Ga0210409, IMG submission 161649) | Forest soil microbial communities from Barre Woods Harvard Forest LTER site, Petersham, Massachusetts, United States - Inc-BW-H-17-M | ecosystem: Environmental > Terrestrial > Soil >... | reverse complement strand
GGTGGGCGGCAAAGTAGATGACATGGGGTGGGGCGTCTATGAGGCTTGCAAGAATCATGGAGCCATTATTGCCACAGCTCATGAGCACAGTTACGAACGCACCAAGACGCTGACCAGCATGCAAGATCAAATCGTCGATCCAAACTTCCCCGACTCAAATCACCTGGCCGTCGGGCGTGGCAAATCGTTTACTTTTGTTTCAGGCCTTGGGGGAGAGAGCGTTCGGGATCAGAAACGCTGCCTGCCTATTTCGCCGCCATATGGCTGCAAGGGAGAATGGGCAAAGATCTATACATCGAATCAGAATGCTCAGTATGGCGTCCTCTTCATCACATTCAATGTGGACCATAACTCGAATAAAGCTCATGGCTACTTTAAGAATATCAAAGGCCAAATTGTCGATGATTTCGACATCATAAATATTCAGCAATGATGAGGCCGAGGAGACGCCCACCCCACCCATCCAAGCTGCCAGCACAAGCCTCCGTCAAAAACTTGGCGCACCCTTCTCATGAACGGCACGTCAGCGCGCCAACTTCCTGAGTCATCCACTAATCGCAGGAACGGCCGGCACTCAGCCCGCTAAGCCGGGGAGCAAAGCTATTGATTGCAACTCCGCAAGATCTTAAGAATGACGCGTTCTGCAACGAGCAACTTCGATCGCGGACACGCACTTCGAGCGCTAGCCATCGAGGATCTTTGCTACATTGCAAAATCAGAAACACCCACGTGGCGCCTCCAATGTTTCGCTTCGCCGCCATTCGAAAAAGGTGTAAGCGAGTCTGAGAGTTCCCTGTCGGCCCGTAAGTGACAGGTGCGGCGAGCGATGTCAATCGAACTGTATTTCATGGAACAACCATAGTTCTTGCCGACAAGGTCGTCCGCGCCAATTGAACAAGGTAATGGGCAGTGGCAATCTGAAAGCCGTAGAAATCTGAAGGGACGCAGGAATAACAACGCATCAGTTCTGAGCTAAGATCAAGCATCCAATGACTTTGCGGCTCTCTTGGTTTAGGGCCTCAAATGAGTTAGGATGGCGTCGAATCGGAAATTGCAAACCATTATCGAGAAGTAGGTAGGAGCGTCATAATCCTGGGGTACGGTTCGTGGACACGGATGAATTTGAGTCGGCGCGGATTTATTCCTGACTGTGGCCGGAGGAAGCACTGGGGTCGCTTAAGGTAGTTTCTTGCCGTGTTAGCTTGCCTGTAACCTCGCCCGACTCCCGGGCGTCGAATATTTCAAAGCTTGTGCAATGAGCGATTTCGGGGGATAGCGCGCCAATTCGGCAGGTGGTCGCCTGAATCATGACTCGGTGCCACAAAAACTTAACGGCGTACAAGTGCCTGGCTCGCTCGATGCGCGTTGCGATGCACTTGGGCGCTTTTGCTGCGTTCGCCTGTGGCTGCGCAAAACAACAGGCTGCTCCCCCCGCACGTCCGCCGACTCGCGTAGTCGTTGCCAAGGTCACCCAAAAAACCATGCCCGTCGAAGTGACGGCAGTTGGAAATGTGGAGGCCATTTCAACGATTTCCATCAGGGCACAGGTCGCTGGCGAGGTCCAGAACATCCACTTTAAAGAGGGCGACTTCGTTAAGAAGGGGCAAGTATTGCTTACGATCGACCCGAGGCCTTATGAGGCGGCGCTGGCGCAGGCCAAGGCCGCACTCGCCCGCGATAGGGCCACTGGAACGTACAATCGCGCGCAGGCGCAGCGTTACAAGACGCTTTTCGACCAGGGAGTCGTGCCGGCGGAGCAGGTCGATTCCTTCACCAGTGCTGCGGACGCCTCGGATGCCGTCGTGAATTCCGACGAGGCCGCCGTTAAGACAGCGGAGCTCAATCTGGAATACTGCACGATCGAATCGCCGATTGACGGACGGACGGGCGCCGTGATGGTGAAAGCCGGAAATCTGGTCAAAGTGGCGGACGTCCCAATCGTGGTAATCAACCAAGTGAACCCGATTTACGTGAATTTTACTGTTCCACAACAATACTGGCCGGATATCAAGGAAGACATAGAACGGCGCGCGCTGCATGTCACGGTAACTATCCCTCAAAATTCAGGCCGGCCCGTGGAAGGCACGCTGACCTTCGTGGACAACATCGTGGACTCCACAACCGGTACGATTCACCTAAGAGGGACATTCGAGAACTCTCAGAATCGCCTCTGGCCGGGCTTGTACGTCAGTGTTTTGCTTACGCTCTCTCAGCAGCCCAACGCCACGGTGGTGCCGGCGCATTCGATCATCACGACCCAGGAGGGTTCGTACGTGTACGTAGTGAAGGGCAACGACATTGTTGAACAGCGCACGATTGTGCCGAACAGGACAATCAATAATGACACCGTAGTCGACAAGGGCCTTCAGCCCGGCGAGGTGATCGTCACCGATGGTCAAGTCAATCTGGTGCCCGGCGCGAAAATAGAGGTCAAGAACAACGCCCCTGAACCGATCGTGGAACCAGCAGGCCGCCCAAGCGAAGTAGCGGGTTCGGCAACGCACAGAGGCGCTGCCGCGGATCCCCCTCCGGGCGATCCCGGCCGTCCCAAGCCGCAATGATGTGCGTCTGACCGAGATTCACGGGAGCAGCGGATGAGCATTCCCGAACGATTTATTCAACGGCCGATCGCGACGACCCTGGTCATGATGGCCATCCTGCTGTTTGGGATTGCAAGTTATCGTGTCTTGCCTGTGAGCGATCTACCGAACGTAGATTATCCCACGATCAATGTCTATGCGAACCTGCCCGGGGCGAATCCAGACACCATGGCCGCGGCGGTTGCATTGCCGCTGGAAAAACAGTTTTCCAATATCGCCGGGCTGGATTCGATGGTGTCGTCTAACCGAGTTGGCGCAACTTCTATCGTGCTGCAATTCAGCCTCGACCGCAACCTGGACGGAGCTGCGCAAGATGTGCAGGCCGCCATTTCTCAGGCGGCCCGTCAATTGCCGCCCTCTATGCCCGCCCCTCCTGCGTACTACCGGCAAAATCCAGCTGATTACCCGGTCCTCTTCATCGCCCTCACTTCGGACACGCTGGCGCTTTCCGCAGTGGATGAATACGCCGAGACGTTTATCGCGCCGAGCGTCTCCACGGTCAACGGAGTCGCGGTTGTGCAAATCTACGGCCAATTCAAATATGCTCCGCACATTCAATTGGATCCCCAAGCTCTGGCGATCCGGCGGATCGGGATTGACGACGTCGAAAATGCCCTGACGAACGGCAACGTGAATCTTCCGACGGGAACGATCTGGGGCCCGCAGCGCGCGCCAACTGTGCAGACCCAAGGGCAGCTTTACAATGCCGCGGATTACTCCAAGTTGATCGTCGCTTACCGTAATGGCTCCCCGGTGCGGCTGTCGGATTTGGGCCGCGTTATCGACAGCGTCCAAAACGACAAGAACGTGAATTATTTCTACGACGCAGACACTCCGCGCGGCATATCCGCCATTCCGATGGTCATCTTCAAGCAGCCGGGCACCAACGCAGTGCAAGTGGTGGACGGCATCAAAGCCATGCTTCCTCGTTTGGAGGCGACGCTGCCCCCTTCCATCAAGATGAGGGTGCTTTTCGACCGCTCAACTACGATTCGCAGCTCGGTGAACGATGTGAAGTTCACTCTCGAGCTGGCGCTGTTTCTTGTGATCATGGTCATTTTCCTGTTCTTACGAAACCTGTCGGCAACGATAATTCCCAGCCTTGCGCTTCCGTTCTCCCTTGTGGGCACGTTCGCCGTAATGTTCCTGTGCGGCTATTCGATCGATAACCTTTCTTTGATGGCGTTGACTTTATCCGTAGGCTTCGTCGTGGATGACGCCATCGTGATGCTCGAAAACATCGTGCGTCATATGGAGCAGGGCGAAGGCGTGATGGAAGCTGCCATCAACGGTTCGGGGGAGATCGGATTTACGATTCTTTCCATGACGCTGTCACTCTCGGCGGTGTTCATCCCGGTGATGTTCATGGGGGGAGTTCTCGGCAGGCTTTTGCATGAGTTTGCGGTGACCATCATGGCGGCCATCCTGGTGTCAGGATTCGTCTCATTGACGCTCACGCCGATGCTTTGCAGTCGCTTCCTCAAACCCCATCATGAGGTCAGGCACGGCCGGCTCTATAATTTCTTCGAATCCGTGCAGGCGGGGCTTGAGCGAATCTACGATCGTTGCCTCCAGTTCTCGCTTCGCCATAAGCTCGCGACCATGATTTTTTCGGCGGCCCTGGCGGTTGGGACGTACTATCTTGCAGTCATCATTCCGAAGGGGTTTTTGCCGAGCGAGGATATCGATACGATCAACGGGACCACCGAAGCGATTGAGGGCATTTCGTTTGATGCGATGGTCGAGCACCAGCGTGAGATCAGTGAAATCCTGGTGAAGGATCCCTCGGTTGCGTACGTATTGTCATCGATCGGCTCGGGCGGCCGAACCCTGAATCAAGGCGGGCTCAACATCCGCTTGAAACCGCGGGCGGAGCGTCCGCAGGTCGACCAGGTCATCAACGAGCTGCGGCCCAAGCTTGCCGTTGTGCCCGGGATGGTTACGTACTTGCGCAATGATCCCCCGATTCGCATTGGGGGTCTGCAAAGCAAGGCGCTCTACCAATTCACAATCCAAAGCCCGAATACGGACGAACTTTACAGTTCGGCTCAGGACTTCACGGCCAAAATGCGCGCTCTCCCGGGACTCACGGACGTCAGCAGCGATCTCCAGATCCGAAATCCGCAGATCAATATCCAAATCGACAGGGACGCCGCTTCTTCCTATGGAGTTTCGGTGAATCAAATCGAAGACGCGATCTACTCTGCCTACGGGCAACGCCAGATCTCAACGATTTTTGCGCCGAATAATCAATATTGGGTCATCCTGGAGCTAGAGCCGGAATATCAACGCGATGCAAACAAGATCGCGTCTCTCTACGTTCACTCAGCGCAAGGATCGCAGGATTTCTCAAACGCGAGCGGGCAGCTCGTGCCGATCAGCGCCGTGGCAAAACTCAGCCCTACGCTGGGGCCTCTTTCGGTCAATCACCTCGGGCAGCTGCCCGCGGTAACCATTTCCTTTAATCTGAAGTCTGGCACATCGATTGGAGACGCAGTCGCCGAAATCAACGAACTGGCCAGGCAGGCTCTTCCGCCAACGACCACGACAACTTTCCAGGGCAACGCCCAAGCCTTTCAATCGTCCCTGGCGGGTCTTGGCATGTTGCTGGCAATGGCCATCCTCGTGATCTATATCATTCTCGGCATTCTTTATGAAAGCTTCCTGCATCCGATTACGATTCTTTCCGGATTGCCGTCCGCCGGCTTTGGAGCGCTTCTGTCGCTGTACCTTTTCCATACGGCCGCGACGAAAGGTTGGGTCTCTCCGCTACTCGATATGAATCTGGACATCTACGGCTTTGTGGGAATCATGATGCTTATCGGCATCGTCAAGAAAAACGCCATCATGATGATTGACTTTGCGCTGGAAGCGCAGCGCAAGGAAGGAAAGAGTCCGGCCGAAGCGATTTATCAGGGATGCCTGGTCCGCTTCCGCCCCATCATGATGACCACTATGGCGGCGCTGATGGGCACTCTCCCGATCGCGCTGGGTATCGGGGCAGGCGGCGAAGCGCGCCGGCCCCTGGGAGTATCGGTCGTCGGAGGGCTGGCTTTTTCCCAACTCGTGACGCTCTTCCTCACTCCTGTATTTTACATTTACATGGAAGACGCAAAACGGTGGGGTGCGCAGGTATTCGGCCGCAAGCGCGACGTTGCCCCTGAATCCGGTCCGTCCTCCTCCGGCCGGATTCCGAGCGGTCCCATCGGCACGCCGATCGCGCGCTCCAAGGACGCGCCGGATCTCTAGGGGATCTTCGAGGTCTGAAGATCTAACAGGACTCGAAAACAAGTGCTTGTCGACGGGGCCCACGATCTCAAATCCGATGGAAAGAGCAGGCCTCCCGAACTGAAAGATGTATTAAAGTGCCCGCTTATTGGACTTCGTAAACCTTGACGCCGGCTGGATCCGTCCCATGACGTGGCGCAGCAACGTAATACCGTTTGAGCTGTGGCACGAAAATAGCCGTCTTGGCCCGAAAGCCGGTCGGGGCTCTTGCGAGTTCCACGTAGTGATCGGCATCTTTCTGTTCGTAAACGACGGCGAAATCATTACAGGCAACGTAAATGCGCTTGCCTGCTGGATCAAATGCCATGTCGTCCGTCATTTCGGCGGTCGGCAGGGTGGCAATGATCTTGCCGGATTCCGAATCCAGAATAGCGAGAGCCGGCGGTTTACGCCCGGCGACAAAAACACGGCGATTGGCTTCGTCAAAAATGAGCGGCGTGTTTCCGTGGAGTTCGCCCAGAGGCCAGGTCGAAATCACAGTCTTTTTTTCTCTGTCGATCACGCCCACGAGACTCTTGTCTCTGACATTGGCGAAGATCCTGGGGCCATTTTTCTCGATTCCCATCCCCTCAATATTTGTCGAATCCACCTTGATGTCCCCAACTTTTTTCCGAGTATTCGTATCGACAATGTTGATCAAGGAATAGGCCATCTTTGCGTCCGAGCCACCGGCGGCAACGTAGAGAAGATGCTTCGCCGGGTCATAAGCCGATGAATCGGCACCTTCGGTCAGCTTCACGGTTTCAGTCAGGGCGTAGGTATCGCTATTGAAAATCTTAGCTGCGCCTCCCGCGATGACCCAAAGCTGTTTGGCAGACGGAAGGAACAGCATTGAATGCGGTTCCTCCAAATCCGGAATTGTATGAATCAGTTTGTTATCGCGAGTGTCCAACACCTCCACCGCATTGTTAGCTTCTGCCGTGAGAAACAGCCGGTTGCCCGCGAGATCTACAGTAAAATGATCGAAATCACCCTCTTTGAGGTCCGGAAGCGGAATGGTCTGCACCAGTCGCAGCGGAGGCTTGCTTTGAGCAGAGGCAACAGCGGCGATAAAAACAATCATCGCGGCGACTAAGGACGCGAGAAACCTTTTCATTTTTATCTTCTCCATGGAGCCGAAGTTTTTCCTGACGAGTGAATGCCCATTCTTCAATTTCGATATCTCCTGCCGGGCCGCTTCCAAGCCATTCATCATTTTAATGAACGCAAGCGATAAAAAAACAGTACGAATCGCTTGCTTCAAAAGGGACGCAACCTTTTTGACGCGGAATTCACACCTCGCTCTAAAGTCTGTGTGCCATCGAAATCCTCCTGTGACCCAGGAGGACCGATTCAGTCAGCAACATTACCGACCAGCAGACAGATAACAACCAGAGAACTAATTAGGAGATGAATCCTAAACGCATCCGACATAGTCGCGCATGTAATACCGCATGAAGGGACCTGTCAAGTGAAATCGGCGAGCGCCCACGTCGCCGGTGTTCTGATCTTGACAGCTGAAGACACTCTGTGACATAAGGTCTCCTTTCTCGGCACCGTAAATGTCCAACGATTTTGAAAATCATTGCTGGAAAGACGTCGTTTCAGAAGATGTCCTCGATCTCTACTCCAGGTATGAGCGCGGAGTCTTCGTAGGCCCATCGCCGGCGTTGCTCGCCATTGATCTTTATGAACTCGCTTATGAAGGCGGAGCCAAACCGATTTCAGAAATCTCAAAAATGTTTCCTAGTTCTTGTGGTGAGCATGCTTGGGCGGCCATAGAACCGACCGAAAGGCTTTTCACCGCTGCGCGATTTGCCAAAATTCCCGTCTTCTATACAACCATGGACGTCCGGCCTGACAGCCGGCCCGAAGGGCTCAACGCAACCAAGAGGCAAGCACCGCGGAATGACGCTGCCGCCTATGCTATCAGGTCGAATTTCAAGCCTGAGCCATGCGACGTGGTCATCACCAAGCAACGGGCTAGCGCTTTCTTTGGGACTCCTTTGCAAGCGCATCTGACCCAGCTTGGCGTGCGAACGGTTATCATCTGCGGGGAAAGCACCTCCGGCTGTGTGCGGGCCTCCGCGGTGGACGCCTATTCTTACGGCTTTCATGTGGTACTCGCCGAGGAGTGCTGCTTCGACCGGAGCGTGCTGTCACACAAAATCAATCTATTTGATTTACATCATAAGTACGCTGATGTACTGCACGTGGATCAGGTGGAAGCGCATCTCAGAAACGAGCACGTTCGAACGGCGAGATAACCGATTATGAAGCCAACTGCTTACGGTCCTTTCTCATATTCCCCGATCGTTCGGCGGCCCCCGCTCGCTTGGCCAGACGGCGCCCGAGTGGCTTTATGGGTAATCCCGAATATCGAGTTTTTTTCACTGGAAGAGCGGCCAGGAGGATCCGGCAGCGGAAAGATTCCCGACATTCCTTTGTGGTCCGCTAGAGACTACGGCAACCGGGTGGGAGTTTTCCGATTAATGGAGGTTCTCGATCGTCACAAAATTCGAGCGACCGTCGCCCTCAACAGCGACGTTTGCGGACGGCATCCGGTTATTATCGAGGAAGGTGAAGCTCGCCATTGGGAGTGGATGGGTCACAATCGCACTAACACGCGCCGATTGAACGATGCCCCGGCCGGCGAAGAGGCGAATATTATTCGCGACAGCCTGGCAACGATCGCGAGTGCCACGGGGGTACGTCCTGCCGGGTGGTTGGGGTCTGGCTTGCAAGAAACCTGGGAAACGGTCGATCTCCTTGCCGCTGAAGGTGTCGAATACGTATGCGATTGGTGCAACGACGATCAACCTTACATGATGAATCTTGAAGGCGGTCGCACACTTGTCTCCTTGCCGTACAGTCACGATATCAACGATAAGCCCGCCTTCGAACAGCATCATCAAACGGCAGCCGAATTTCAGGAGATGATTTGCCGCCAATTCGACGTGCTCTATCGGGAGGGCAAAGATTCCGGACGCGTTATGGCGATCGCAATTCATCCATATCTGACGGGCATGCCTTACCGTATAGATGCATTCGACGCCGCCCTAAAGTACGTTTGCGGACATGAAGGTGTCTGGCGCGCAACTGGTTGCGAGATAGCGCGTCACTACGTTGCACAGATATCCCATCAAGAGAAGCATCAGCACCCAACAAAAACGGCGGTACGTTGAGCACTGGGTAGCATTCTAATTTGTCCCTTACAGATCGGTTACGACCGACCTGCTGCAGCCCGCGTCGGCGGCAGACCGGAGGGCAAATCAAACATTCCCGCGGGAAGAGTATTTATGAATTCTATAACTTCTGCGCTTTCGACGATATCGGCATACTTCGCGTGCATATCGCAAAGGCTCACGGCGTGCGAGGCCTGCGAGCGGTCAAAGCAGGCATCTTCCACGACGGCCACGCGGTAATTGCTATTGAACGCGTCAAGAACTGTCGCGCGCACACAACCGCTCGTTGTAGTTCCGGCGACCAGCAGACTGTCGCATCCCAAAAGGGTGAGATAGCTCTGTAGCGGCGTAGCATAAAACCCGCTCGGTTTTTGCTTCTCGATCAGAAGGTCCCGCGGTTCTGGGCCGAGTTCACGGACGATCGCGTTTGGTTCGACTGTGCTCTCCGTCCGGCGCTCGTTCTGGCGGGTGTTCTTCCATGCCCAGCCGCCGTTATCCCACATGTCGGGACGCCTCTTGTTGGTAGTGAAGATCACCGGAAGACCTTTGGCACGGGCGGCATCGACCAGGCGCTTAATCACTCTTACGCCCTCCCATGCTTCTTCGCCGCAGGAAGTAGGCCAGCGTTTGATTGACTCGAGAATCGGTTCCGGCTTATCGCCGCAGAACGCGTAATTGACATCGACAACCAGGACTGCCGGTCGTTTGCCGAAACCCATCTTGGCGCCAAAGCCCCCGGCGGCGAATACGGCCTTGTCACGATCCGTGAGGAACTTCTCCCAAATTGGCACTTTCATTGGTGCACCTCAATTGTGGAATCCATGATCACACGAGCTGACGCAAACCAACGTGCACGATGCGTCCGGTTGCACTACCAAAAAAGGCTCTTCTCAAGGCCGAACAATGCTGCCGAGTGTAGACGCGGAACTCGCAACCGATTCGTTTTCATCGTCACCTCCCATCGATGCATGGGCCGGAAAACGATATGGACCAAGCCGCAAAAAAATGACGCAGGCGAGGAAGAGCGCAACCTCGAATATGATCAACATCGGCCCGTAAGAATGCCAGCGATCAAACGAATAGCCCAGCAGCGATGGGCCGACTCCGACACCGACCATAAAGACGGCAAATAGGTAGCCGTAGACCTGTCCGAAGGAGCGGATACCGAAATACCGGCTCACAAAGTACGGCAGCAAATCTCCCTCGGCGCCCATTCCCAAGCCGCAGAGTATCGTACCGGCCATGGGCACTAGTCCCCCGGCCCCGCTGGCGAGAAGGCCAATTCCGATCATTGCACCGCCAATCCAGAAAATCGCCACATAGGGGCCAAAGAACCTGTCCAGGCAATAGCCGGTCAACATGCGGCCGATAATCATGGCTAGTCCGGCTGTGGATAAGACAGTCGTGGCCTGGGAGATCGAAATTCCACGGTCGGTGAGCAAGGCTACCGCGTGAACCAGCGGTCCGTTGGCGGTTACAACGATAAGAAAAAAAGCGAGAGCGAGCATCCAGAGCTGCCAGGATCGCAGAACTTCTGCAACCGTCAGGCCAGATACGAGAGCATTCTGGCTGGAGTCCCGTTCCGTCCTGCGTCGTGCGGACGTGACAAGAACCGGCTCGCGGACAAACAGCGCAACCGGCAAAAAGGCTACCAGAAGAATAATTACGCCCATGCCGACATAGGCTCTTCGCCACCCGAAATCGTTGATCAGAAATCTCGCCGACTGCGCGACGAATATCCCTCCAAGACCCACGCCGGCCTGTACGATTCCCAGCGCCAGCCCGCGTTTCTCGTTAAACCATTGCGAGATGACTTTGGAATATCCGAGCGGCGTTTGTCCCGCCCCAACAAATCCCGACAGGCCAAACAGGGTGTAAATAATAGCGAGCGAGGGCTGGAGCAGAGAGAGTGTCGCGACACTCAAGGCATAGAGAGCGATTGCCGGCAACAGAAGGGCTCGGATTCGACCGCGATCGAAGAGGGCGCCAAAAGTCAAACATCCCACCGCCGTCAAGAGCGTGCTCAACAGGAGGGCTGACGACAAAACGCCACGGCCTATGCCGAGACCAGTTGAGACAGGCTTCAAGAACACGCTGAAGGCAAATATGTTGATTGCCCCGCTTCCAACCAATTGAGCGACGAGCGAAGCCGCAACGATCCACCAGCGATTTCGCAACATGTGTCTCCTTACATCCATCCGTCTGCGAGCCGAATTTCAGACCGGGCTGCGAAGGCGCGGCATATCTTCATTGCGAACAAACCCGCCCGTATGCTTCCGCAATCTCGGCCCCTGTCGCGAACCAGACTCGATTCCGCCTTCGCATATGCGCGATCGCGCGCTGAAAATATTTGATTCGCAAGGGTTGGCCAACCAGGAACGGGTGCAGTGGAATCCCCATGACTCGCGCAAGATTTTTACTCTCGGAATAGAGAGTTTCAAACTGATCGACGATTGCGTCCATATATTGACGACCTGTATAACCATTCCTGGCGAACAAACCGATGTCGTTAAGTTCCATACAGTAGGGTATGGACAAAATCTCTCCTGTCTTCACTTTCATCCTGTAGGGCTGATCGTCATTGTTCCAGTCGCCCACATAGCGCACGCCTTCGGCGGCAAGAATATCGAGTGTGTCGTACGTCTCGGCTAAAGCAGGACCCAACCAGCCTTTCGGTCGCTCGCCTGTTCCCTGCTCAATCGTGCCGAGCGCGGTGCGGATCACGTCTTTTTCTTCTTCGACGTTGGATAGTGAAGACAGGAGTTGGCTATTCGTGATTCCATGCCCCATGAATTCCCAACCCTTCTTTTTCATCTCCGCCACGGCGCGCGGAAATATCTCGCACACGGACGAATTGAGCGCCACCGTCGCGCGAATCCCCGCAGCTTCTAAAACGTCCGCAATTCTCCACAAGCCGACCCTGATTCCATATTCTCTCCAGGCAAAGTTGATCACGTCCGGAACAACGTTTCGCGTGTTCGGCGATGTAGCCAATCCATGCGGTGAGTCAAAGGCCCACGCTTCAACATTCGGAATAATCCACACAGCCAGCGTCTTGCCCTTTGGCCAGGAGAAATGTTTTCGCTCAAAAATCAGCGAGTCTTCGTAGCGCTCGGGCCGGCGTATCTTTTTAATCGGCGCAGTGCTTGCGTTCTCTGTCATGGTTCTCCGGATGCCGGGGCTCAGAAAAGAAAAAACCGGCAAAACCTCGTATTCCTCAAATCGCGCTGGCAGCGTAGCAGATAAGCGTCGAGCTGATCAATATCCGCTCCTGGCTCATTGCCACCATTCCGCGGATGGATTGGACAGATCGCAGGGCACACTCTTTTGTGCGTCACGGCTTTGCAGCGGGAAGCGGTTCGAGAAAGATTGCGCCTCAATTTTACTGGCGCGATGATGAATCTGCTGCGCTCCCGAATAATCCGAGAGCACCAAAACCACAACGAAAGGCCAGGGGCGTGATTGCCTTCCACAAACACGTATGCTAGATTCGCTCGTACCGGCAATGTCAGAGTCCACGTACCTCCCAGGCCTCGCGATGCGTGCATTGCATCGTCTGGATTCTTCGCGATTCTCTGCTCTCGTTCGAATCACGCATTGGGTCACTACGTTGAGCTTTTTCGGGTTGCTGGTCAGCGGAATCGCCATTTTCATAGCCCACCCGCGTCTTTATTGGGGCGAAACGGGCGGGTTGGGGACACCCTATGTTCTCGCTTTTCCACTGCCCTTCATGAAGGGCGGACCCTCTGGCTGGGGCCGGTCTTTGCATTTCCTATCCGCATGGGTATGCGTTTTGACCGGCATTCTTTATGTGCTTTCCGGCATATTTACGCAGCACTTGCGAAGAAATTTGCTGCCAGAAAAGGCGGAACCCTTCTGGAGTTCCCTACGGCGCGTGGCGTCCAATCACTTACACTTGAGGCGTCCGACGGAAGAAGATTCCCTGACCTATAACATTTTGCAACGACTCACTTACCTGACCGTCATTTTCGTTTTCTTTCCCCTGCTGATCTGGACGGGCTTCGCCATGTCTCCTGCTATCGTTTCCGTTCTCCCGGGCACGGTGACGCTGCTCGGCGGGCAGGAAACGGCGCGCACGATTCATTTCTTCGTCGCGAGCTTTGTCGTTTTCTTCTTCTTCGTCCACATCGCCATGATTTGTCTTGCCGGATTTACCGCACGCGTGGGGGCCATGATCACGGGCCGCCGGGTGACGAAAGTGGATCGCCCATGAGCGACACTCTCAGCCGGCGAAAGCTGATCAAGACAGGACTGGTGGCTGCCGCAGGCGCCTCCGGCCTGGCAGTGGCCGCCAGGATCGCCAGTCGATATGGCCTGATCCCGCCCGACCACCGCGGAATTTATGGGATAGGCGAAACGCTGACCTATGCCACCCAGCGACTTTTGACGTCGCACGATTCGCTAGCCCGGGAATTCAGTCGCAGCGATATCTCCAGCATTGCCCCTGTCAACGGCGAGCCACCCGAGTACGAACCCTACCTGCGCCACTTCGCGGAGGGTTTCGCATCATGGCAACTCACGATTGACGGCCTGGTGGCTCATCCGGCTTCCTTCTCTCTCGAGGATTTGAAGCGGCTTCCTTCCCGCACACAGATTACGCATCTGGCTTGCGAGGAGGGTTGGTCCTACATTGCGCAGTGGACCGGAGTGCCTCTTTCCTATGTCTTGAATCTCGTCGGAGTCCTTCCACAAGCAAAGTACGTGGTCTTCTTTGCGTTCGACAAAAAGTTTGACAGCCTGGACATGTTCGATGCCTGGCATCCGCAAACTCTCCTCGCGTACAGCATGAACGGCCAGGACCTTCCTAAAAGGCACGGAGCGCCGCTTCGCGTGCGCGTGCCTCGACAACTCGGCTTTAAGAGCAAGAAGTATCTTACGCACATCGAAGTTACGGATAAGGTGACAAACATCGGGTCAGGCCAGGGGTCCAGCTCTCCGGACAAGGGGTACTCCTGGTACGGCGGGATCTGAAATCATCCTCAATCGCTAGCGGCATACTTGGTTCCCAGGGGTAGTGGCTTGAAGCATTAGCGGAGACGAACGGAAAAAGCGGACGACCCCCGCGCATAGGCTGGCCCGAAGCAACTCAGAAGCGTATTCCTCGCTCGTTAACTTGCCTGCGAAGGCGTTGAAATAAATATTGCCCCGCCGATTTCCGCAATGGCGCCGGAATCATGTTGAATGGATGATGGAGCTGCTTGCGCTTATGGGGAGAGATGTCGCCCGGGACCATGCTCGAGTCGGTAGCTCCACCCGGCAAGAGAGCATTCCTCGTCACGCCGGTACGAGCCAATCCCTGAAAGGTTTCGTGATACTAGCGTCCGGAATTTTGCGCTAAACGGCCGGTGCGAGAGCTGATTTTTTCTCGCACCGGCCGCCTCAACTAGAATGTGAGCTTCAAGCCCAGCTGCATCACGCGGCTGCTTCCCGAACCGACAAGCGGATTGCCGGCCGCGACGTCAGGCGTGGCGCACCCGCAGCCAAAAGAGCTGGTATTTTGCGCCTGACTGCCTAAAAAGCTTGTGTTCGATGAACCGTACGGATTGGCGATATTCGGGTGATTGAACAGATTAAAGATCTCCCAACGGAACTCGGCGCCGAATCGCTCTTTGAAATGGAATTCCTTGAATACGGAGAAATCCACATTCTTGAAGGCCGAGTCCCGGAACATGTTCCGTCCCATGGTGCCAAAAGTTCCCATCGTGGGCGGGGTCATCACCGAGTTGCCCTTCATGTAGCAGCCGCCGATGGCCAGCGTCTTAGGATCGGGGGCGACCTTAACACATGCGTTAGGATCAACGCTTGTCGGGGAGGAAGTGCAACTGGGGTTAGGAACGCCGCCGGCGTTGTAGCAAATGCCGGTAATCCCAGATGTGGATGTACAACTCACACCACTGGAGTTAGCGGTCCCGTCAAGGTTGACAGTGAAGCCGCCGCAGAACGGAATCGAACTTGAACCGGATCTGAAGTCGTTGGGATTCCCGAAGAAGTCCCAGCGATCGGTTAAGTCACCGAAGCCGCTCCCGCCCGTGCTGAAATCGTGCGCGCTCGAGCCGTCAAACACCAGCCACGGCTGAGCGCCCTCCACGGTCACGATGGTGTTGATCTTCCACCCTTCCAGTGCCTGGCTGTATCCCTTCTTCCCGGGTATGGCATAACCAGCCGTGACCGTCAAGCGGTGGCGAATGTCAAAGTCGCTGCTGGCGTACTCCGCTTCTTGATTCTTGCTATTCTGCGGAGGGAGTCCCTGGAAATTCAGCGAACCATTGTCGAGGCCATGACCGTAGGTGTAGCCAACGGTGAAATCCAGCCCGTGAGTAGTCCGCTGGGTCAGGGTCGCTTGGAGGCTGTTGTAGTTCGAATGGGCAGCGTTCGTTTGATAGTTAATGATCTGCAGATAGGGGAATTTGGCGTTGTAGGGTCGAGAGGGTGTGCCCAGAATGCCCTTGGGGTCGGGCTGGCATTGTGTGGGATCCGGATTCGGAGCACATTGATTGACGTCGCTAAGAGCTAACAGGTCATAGCCGTGATTGCCCACATAGCTGACATCCAACGACAGGTTGCTGCCGAAAGAGTGCTGGACGCCTAGGTTGTAATTCGCGACGTAGGGGGTCTTGAGATTCGGACTCATCCCATAGAGGGGGCACGGCAGAGTTGCCGTGCAAGAGAGTGGGCCCTGCGGAAAGACAACGGAATTATTCCAGCCGAGGGCGGGTGGGGTAAACGTGGCTTGGGCGAGGTTGATTGTCCCGCCAAAAGTATGTCCACCTTGCGCGGCACAAGTTTTTCCAATTGGGACGGTCACATTGCACGCGCCAGACGGGTCTTCGGCATTGTTGCCCAGCGAGTTGTTCGGGGGCCCGTTGTCCATGAACGCACGGGCAAATAACGTCGTGTACATGACGCTCGACCCGCCGCGGACCACCGTTGTCCCCTTGCCCGTAACATCCCAGGCAAAACCAACGCGAGGCGAGAAGTTCTTGCGGTCAGGCTTCCAGAGAGTCGGGCCTACGCCTGGCTGGCCTTGCTGAACGATTCCATACTGGGAATTCGGATCGAAGTTACCGTAGAGACCGTTAACCTCTTTAATCGGCTGCGCGTATTCGTAGCGCAGGCCCAGATTGAGCATCAATTTTGGTTTGATGCGCCAGTCATCCTGGGCGAACCCCGCGTAATGCCACCATTGCATCTTGCGGATCCCGTCGCCAACGATGACCGATCCTACATTGGGGGTTCCCGCAAAGAAGTCTTGGAGTGGAGTGGATACCCCTGTGATCGCGAGTCCACCGTTAAAATTGACCTGAACGCCCCTGAAGTCTGTTGTGATTTGATCGGCCTCGATGTGTGTGAACTCCACGCCGAATTTAAGGGCGTGATTGCCCCGCAAATACGAGACGCTGTCCTGAAAATCGAAATACGGGCTTGGACCGGTAATACCGGGACGGGTGCCATTGGGGTTGCCCAGGCCGCCGGGGAAACCGGCAATCGTGATATTCGGCAACCCACCTCCTACCGTGACGCCCGTATTGATGGGATAGCCCTTGCCACCGCAGCCGCTAACGGTGCACAAACCGCCCGAGCCATCGGGAATGATGGCCTCGTCCCCGATGGTAAATCCCTGGGTAAGGCGGTCGTAGCCAAACCGGACTTCGTTCACCACCGTGGAACTGGGTGTCCAGATCCAGTTTTCGACGTTGGACCACGAACGGATAAAGATTCCGGATCCGAACAATGGATTCACAGTGGGGTGATCCTGGCCAAACGCTTCATAATAGCCGATCCACAACATACCGCTGATCCTGTGCTTGCTGTTAATGGCATAGTCGATTTTCGAAATCCCATTGTCGCTGCGATTTACGTTGGGGAATGTAGAGGCATAGCTGGTCGAGTTCGCAGGGGCGTTCAAGATGAGGCCGCCCGTGCAGGAATAGGACCCCGTGGCTGCTGGCGTGCCTGTGCACCCCAGCAAATTGAGGCTCTGTGAACTTAGACAGTTCGTTGTAACTGAACTCGAACAGAGTTGATTGAACCCGGCTGTCTGCAATCCAGAGATCGCATCCGCCATGCTGTTCGTCGGGCCCAATCCCGAACCGGTTGCGGGCATCGGAAAAACAAATACGTTCCCAATCAAGGAACGCAGGCCCTCATAGCCGGCTAAGAAGAAGAGTTTGTCTTTCTTGATCGGTCCGCCTACTACGGCGCCGAACTGCTTCAACTGGACCGGCAGCTTATCGCAGAGGCCGGACGGCGAGACGCAGGATCCATTCGCTTGCGGACCCGGATTGAAAGTATTGCGCGCGTCCCAGGCGTCATAGCGGCCAAACGCGTAAGCCGAGCCGTGAAGAGTATTGGTTCCCGATCGGATTCCCACGTTCACAATGGCGCCAGGCTTCCAGCCGTACTCCGCCTTGGGATTCTCCTCGAGGTTAAATTCCTGGATGGCGTCAATTGGCACGATGGTCGCCGCATCGGTGAAAGCACTCGGCGCATTGCCTACCTGGCGATCGTCATAGAAACTGACATTGATCACGCCATCCATCATCCAGCTGTTTTCATCAGGGCGAATGTTGTTAGTACTCTGGCTCCATGCGGAGCCTCCGGGCTGGACCATCACGCCCGGGCGCAAAGCCAGCAGATTCTGGTAGTTGCGGCCATTCAGGGGCATATCGTTGATGTCCGTGTTGTTGAGCGTGCCGCCCAGGGTTGCGTTTGTCGTTTCCACCAGAGGAATAGCTTCAGTGACTGTGATCGTCTGGTTTTGCTCACCGGGCTGAACTGTCAGGTCAACTCGAACCTCGTGGCCAACCTCCAGTTCCACATTCTGACGCTCGGTCTTCTTGAAGCCTTTGGCCTCGGCACGGACAGTATAGGTTCCGGGGATGAGAGTGGGAGCGTTATAGGCCCCGGCGTCATCGGTGGTCAGCGTGCGCGCCACGCCTCTCTGCGTGTCTATGACGGTAACCGTCGCGCCGGATATGACGCCGCCGCTTTGGTCGGTAACGACTCCGAGAATGCGTCCGAAATTGCCTTGTGAAAACACCGGCAGACAGAGCAGAAGCATGCCCGCGGCGCCAACCAGCAATTGCACCGCTTTCCGGAAACGAATATCGCAAAGTCTCTTGCTCGAGGAACGTATGCAACCCATTTCTGGACCTCCTGTCCAAAATACTTAGTCTGGAATGTGGCTCCCAGCCTCACCCGAGGTCGGTTTCAAATTGCTCCAGGATCGAGGAAGCTGCACAAGCAATCTTCCACCGTACGAAAGTGACCCCCGAATCAGCCGAATGATTCCCAAGTGAGCAACAACAACCATCTCGGGCCAGGCCCGTCTGGGCTTGGCGCCGATTTCATGAATAATAATGAATAACTGTTCAGTGACCCAAGAAATCCAAATGCACTCCGACCAGGGCAGGCCTCATCGCAATGTTGGCGATGACATGAGCTTGGCGAGGCGGCAAGTCCACTCGAGCACCCCACCCCGAAACTTCCTCACTTGGGGTGAGGTTTACGCCTTTCCATTATGACTGTCAAGCATAAATATGCAGGATAGGGGTCGGGCCTCCGCTCCTCATAAATTTTGTGGGATCCAACCTGCGGTCATTCGCGATATTTCGGCGGTCTGGACCGGGGATAGTTTCACCGAGATTTGCGGCGAAGCGGCTGCCAGTCACTCCGCCAGCTGCTTCTGAAACTAGCCACAGGAGCGGTGGAACTTACCTCAAAATGAAAAAATCCGGAACCTTGTCCGAACGAATTCGACAACACTCTATCGAAAACATATGGGGATTCCGCGCTCCCGTGTGCTCGCTGGACGCCGCACTGTGGGATCAATGCACGCGAGGGGGCTGTCGGTCACGTATTCCCGCCCGTACCGCCAGCCCGGGAGTCGCTTGACCGGCATCGCTTCGAGGCATACAGTTTCCGCAGTCCGATGATCGCGCTGGGGCATCGCTGCGCTTGACGGTTGATTTCCAGTTAACTCCGGAGGTCGGTTATGAAAAAGTTTCTGGTGTGTGCGGCACTCCTCGGCTTCTGGGCCGCGCCGGTTTTGAGCCAAACAACGGATGAGCTGAATAACGATGGCAAGAATACGGAAAACGTCCTCACTCAGAGCATGGGCTACGATCGAAAGAGCTACAGTCCGCTTCACCAAATCAACAAATCGAACATCAACCGTCTCGTGCCCATCTGGAACGCGAGCATGATGAACGAGCTGGGCGAGTTGGCGGCGCCGACAATCTACAACGGCGTCCTGTACGCCATCAATGGAAAATGGAGCTTCGCCATTGATGTGGAAACTGGCAGACAAATCTGGCGAACGCCGGTGAAGATCGAAGAGGGGAATAAGCACGTCGCTTTCAATCGGGGCGCTGCGACGATCTATAACGGCAAGCTATTTCGCGTGACCATCGACAATCATATCCTCGCACTCGATATGAAGACCGGCAGAGAAATTTGGAACCAGAAATTCGCCGACTCGAGTGAGGGCTATTACGCAACCGGCGGACCGATCGTGGCCAACGGTGTGCTGATTTCGGGGGTATCCGGCGGAGAATCCACCACGCGCGGGTTCCTGGACGGCTGGGATCCTGACACTGGAAAGAAATTGTGGCGCAGGTACACCATTCCAGCGCCGGGCGAACCCGGTTCCGAGACGTGGCCCAAAAACAGCGACGCCTGGAAGTATGGCGGAGGGCCGACATGGCGCTCCGGTTCGTACGACCCCGAACTTGATCTCGTCTATTGGGGCACCGGCAATGCAGAACCGTACGATCCCAAGCCCCGCGAGGGTCTGGATAGCTTGTACACGTCCAGTATCCTTGCGATCCGGCCGAAAACGGGTGAGATCGCTTGCTACTATCAATACACGCCCAATGACGTGTACGACGTGGACGGCACCGACGAGAACGTCCTTGCCGACGTCCAGATCGGCGGACAGCGCCGGAAAGTGATGATTCAAGCCAACAAAAACGGCTTCATGTACGTATTGGACCGCACGAATTGCAAGCTGATCGCGGCGTACCCCTACGTCAAAGTCAATTGGGCCACGCGGATCGACCTGGAGACCGGCAGACCGGTGTTGACCGACGTGCAGAAGCGCTTCCTTGCCGGCGAGGAAGTAGAGATCTGGCCGTCGCGCGGTACCAATGCAGTGCCCATTGCGTTTAATCCGAACACCGGCACTGTCTACGCAAGTACTTGGAACATTCCGCGCCTGCAGAAGCTCGCGCCGCCCGAGCCGCAAATCATCGGCGAGGCTACTACCGGTGTAGAGGCCAAGCAGCCGGATATGAAGCCTGGCGATGTATTCGGCCACTTTCTGGCGATCAATCCTGTGACCGGCGAAAAGAAATGGGAGATTCCGTTAACCGAGCTTCCGAGTTCCGCCGGCATGCTGGCGACAGGCGGCGGACTTATTTTCACAGGCAAAATGACGGGCGAGTTCCTCGCGCTCGACGAGGAAACTGGCAAGACGCTTTGGCAGTTCAAGACCGGATCGAGCGTCAATTCGACGGCAATCACTTACACCCACAATGGGCGCCAGTACGTGACCATTGCGTCGGGACTCGGAGGCGCGCTTGCCACTCGCTATGGGGCGGCCAAAGTGCCGGCCGGCGGTTCCATCTGGACGTTCGCGTTGATGCCCGGGAAATAGTGAGAGCAAGCTTCGAGTGCAATCAGAAAAAACTGCTTGCGCGGCTGACTGGACCGGCTGCGGCGTGCGTACTGAACAGCACGCGCGCAGAAGAGAGTCTCAATCCGTTTGGCCGCGCACGGACACCAAGACTCCAGGCATAAAACGTTGTGCCAACACTTCCGATGAGCGCTGTGGATTAGGCCGTGCCGATCGTGGCGGGCGGTAGCGGCGATGGCGTCGCAATTTCGAGTGGCACTGTGCAGAGATTGAAGTAAGTGGTGGCGCCGTGCCCCTGCAATAATGCCGCAAATGCTTACAAGGACGTAGGAAGACACGCAACATTACAAGAACGCGGCGGCATGAAAGACGTCGACATTGCAGTTTCGAAAAAGATATTGTGGGTGCGCAGAAATCCATATAGCAGTGCCCCACGGCCAAAGAAATCGCCCGAAAATTTACCATCAGCTGAGTGCTGCATGAACGGGGATCCAGGTCTTGCTCCGTGCCGCAGAGCTTTGCCAGCAGGGTAACGGAATAGCTGATTCCCCCGCACTCAGGAACAGAAAAACCTTGCTCCACATGGCGTGGCATCAGTCACACTTGTCCATTCCTGCGCGCGCTCGAGTTGAGTTTCGTTTCCGGAAACTGTTCAAGTCCGTGAATCTCCTTGCGGACTGCGCACGGCCCCGCAACGTCATCCATTCGGCATGACGCGCGTGATCCTGTAGATCTATCACCTTAGTACCGACGTACTCTATGGCCCTCCCAAATTTGCTGTGAAGCTGGGATGCTCGCGACCCAACCCGGCTGGGAGTGTGTTTGCAACCGGGCAGGTCACGACTGTTCTTCTCCTTATCGATTGAGCACTGACACCCCAGAGCGTGTTGGGCGCAATCCAGAAAGTGAAAGGGCGACAAACATGAAACCCGGCACACGGCCTGAACAATTTTGGGTGGCTTCACGTGTTTTGCCCAGGTTGCTGCGATGTGGGATTCTTATGCTTTTGCTAGTATCGTCATTCCTAGTTCCCTCATTGTCAGCACAAGAATCTAAGGCTGCAGAATACCTCCCCAAAGCTCAGAGTTTAGTTCAGGATTTTTCTTGCCCTGATGATGCATATCCTAAGGCGTGTGATTCATTCCGAGACCTGGCTTCAGCAGGAAACGAGGAGTTCTTGGCTCCTTTCGCCTTCTTGTTCTTGCCGCATGACAAAGTTATATCGGCAGCTTGGGTTGTATTTGACAATGCGACGGATAATTTCTGGATTATCAGCTCATCAGTCCACAACGATAAGAAGGGCAAAATACGGGTACTTACTTTGTATAATCGCTATCAAAATGGCATGGAGATCTCAAGCCAGACTGGCGAAGTGCCGTTTGAAAGAAAGCCTGTCAGGTTTGTTTCCGAAGATCAAACCACATCAGTGGAATACAGCGGCACAACGATAGTAGCTATTGAGACTTTCAAGAGTCTCTCCAGTGGAAGGCCGGTAACCACGAAAATCGTATTGCAGAAATCTACCGCACGTCACAATATAATTCTGACGTCCAACGGACATACAACAATAAAAGATGGCACCGCGCTTCTCTTCGAATGACGTTCAAGCCGCCGGTCGAAAAGTAACTGAAGCAATGGGAATTCACCGCTCGACATGATTGCTGTTGCCTTGAACGGGCCTTCTTTCACGTCACCTGAGTTAAGTCTACAATTGCAGCTTGCTTAAGGTACGCCTTCGCGTATAAAGCCGCCTTCTCCTCACCCTGTTCAATGTCATTTACGCCTTCAGACGGAGAAATGCATTGTTTTGTGGAAACGTTATAGACGGAAAGTCTCCGAACAACCACGTTCAATCGACCTATTTTGAAAGATGTGCAAAAAAGCACAGTTTCCACAACGGTACAGACGCACACTTTGGACATTGAGTGTTGTCTAAGGAGGCTTATGCAGAATATTTTGTACAGGATAAGTTCATTTACGACCCTAGCTTTAGCCGCAGCGTCGCTACTGATCGTAGGTTGCGCGACCAAGAATTATGTCAAGCAGAGCGTCCAGCCAATTGAACAGAAGGTTGATCAAGTCGATCAGAATTCGCAGAAGCGCGATTCGGAGCAAGTTGCCAATCTGGGCAAGACCAACCAGCAAGTTGACGAGAATGAGAAACAGCTCGATGCGACTACTGAAATCGCGAAGACCGCCGACAGCGAGTCAAAAGGCGCCATGTCAAAAGCCAACCAGAACACGAAGGACTTGAATGACCTCCGTAACGTGGTCGCGAACATTGACGATTACAAGCCTGGCAATCAGGTCGTCGTGCATTTTGGGGTTAACAAGAACACGCTGACGAAAGACGAAACGGCGAAACTGGATGAAGTGGCCACCCAAATCGGCTCCGTGCAGCGCTATTTCATCACGGTCGAGGGATTCACGGATCAGACCGGGAGCTCGGCCCGCAATGACCAATTGAGCCGCGAGCGCGCGAATCAGGTGATTTCCTACCTGGTGGGCAGCCACGACATTCCCGTGTACCGAATCCATATGGTCGGGCTCGGGGACCAGAAGCTAATCGACGAGGGAAAAGGCAAAGAGGCGCGTCAGGCAAGCCGCCGCGTCGAGATCACCATCTTCAGCGCCAAGCCGTTGACCACGTCCGCAACCAACGTAAACTAGCGGAACGCTGATGTGCTTTGGAGTTTGTCGAACGCGATTACGCACCGTCTATACCTCAACGATCTCGGTATTTTCGACGAGGACGTGACGCCAGACGTCAGCAAATGCTCGCTCGAAGGAAATCGCCAAGGGACACCTCTACTCGAGGGCTGCTATCCGTTTCTAACTATGCAGGCGAGTTCTGGCCCGTTTCGTGCTCTCATGGGAGGCGTATTCGAAATCCGACATTGAGCAGCCAGGGAACGGGAGCTCGCAAGGGGGACTTGTGAAGAATCAATGTGATGTTCCAGATGAGACGCCTTCAACCAGCAAACGAGGCTCGACCCTCGCTTACTTGGCAGCCGGACTAGGGATCGGAGCCGCGATGAGTATTCTTCTGGCTCCAAAATCTGGAGCAGAGACTCGCCAGTGGATTGCGAACAAGTGTTTGGATGGCATCGATGCAGCCAATAAATCGGTTCGGCATACTCGCCGTCAAGTGAAGGACGTGATGGATCAGGGCCAGAAAAAAATAGGCAAGGGGGTAGAGGCAGCCCGAGAAGCAATTGGCAAGTCCTAGGCAGCCCTACACGCTGATCCCCAGGCTTGGGGTCCTCTCTACTTTCCGATGCGAGCCACAAGGCAGCCAGCGATCTCCCATCTACCCGACCAAGAATGAGATTGACCGGTTGACTTTTAGAAATGACTGAAACTTCCCGCCTCATATCTAGATTTTGGTGGAACCTGCACCTGTCCGTTCTGTACAGTTCACTTCGGACGGGCTTGTTAGGCTAGGATAGTGAGGGGTTTGCATGGGCACTACTCTGAAAATGGTGGTCCCGCTGATTGTGAGTGTGGCCTCCGGCTGCTTGCTTTTTGCCGCATATCAGGTACACACGGAAAGACGGATCCTTCGCAACGATCTTTCGCACCGTGCGGAAATTCTTGGCATCAGCCTACAGGAGTCCATTGAGCCTCTATTCGATCGAAGGTCCGATGGAAGCATCCAACAGCTCGTCGAACGGTTCAGCCAACGGGAACACTTGAAAGGCGTCGCCGTATACGATGCCAGCGGTACATCTGTTGCCGCCACAACTGGCCTCTCACCAGAACTCCAGTCCCAACCTGCTGCCGCAATCCAAGCCGCCAGCCTCAACCTCGGCTACGGCGAATTTGTCCGCATCAATCAAGCGGCGGTGCACATCTATGCCTTGCCGGTCCACATCAACGGACAAACCGTGGGCACACTCGTTTTGCTACATGACACCAGCTATATCGATACACAGATTTCTCACACCCTGCGCGATTCTCTGCTCAACGCCACCGTCCAAACGCTAATCATCACGCTCCTCGCGCTTGTGCTTGTTCGTTGGAACTTTACCGACCCCCTCGCGCAAACCACGAAATGGCTTCGCATGCTCCGCACCGGTCAGTCACATCCTGCTCCTGCTCTTGCCCAAGGCGAAGTCTTTGATCAGATCAACCGGGAAGTCACGCATCTAGCTCGCGATCTAAGCGCTGCCCGCGCCACCGCGCAAGAGGAAGCGCGTCTCCGCAATTCGAACGCGTCACTGTGGACGGCTGAGCGCCTCCGAGTCAGTGTCCGGAACAAGCTGCAGAATAAGCCGCTGTTTGTCGTCTCGAATCGCGAGCCTTACATGCATGTCTTGAATGACAAGGATAAATCCATGGGCGTTATCGTGCCCGCCAGCGGCGTTGTCACTGCACTCGAACCTGTCCTTATCGCATGCGACGGCACATGGATCGCCCACGGCTCAGGCAGCGCAGACCGCGAAGCGGTCGACGAAAAGGATCGCCTCCGAGTCCCGCCCGATCATCCATCGTATACGCTGCGACGTGTCTGGCTCAGCAGCGAAGAAGAAAAGGGCTACTATGCCGGCTTCTCCAACGAAGGCCTTTGGCCCCTATGTCACATCGCGCACACGCGTCCGGTATTTCGGCCGGAGGACTGGTTTCAATATCAGAAGGTTAACCGGCGGTTTGCCGATGCCGTCCTCGCGGAAATGGAAGGCACCGTATCGCCCATCCTCCTCGTTCAGGACTATCACTTCGCGTTGCTCCCACGAATGGTCAAAGAAGCGCGGCCGGACGCGCGAGTCGCCATTTTCTGGCACATTCCCTGGCCCAATGCGGAAGCCTTCGGCATCTGCCCTTGGCAGCGGGAACTGATCGACGGCCTTCTGGGAGCCGACCTCATCGGATTCCACATTCAGTCGCATTGCAACAATTTTCTGGAAACAGTGGACCGCGCGGTGGAGGCAATCACCGAATGGGACCGATTCGCTGTTAACCGTCAGGGCCACGTCACGCGCGTGCGCCCATATCCCATCAGCGTGGCTTTTCCCGAAATTGCGGCGCAGGCCGAACCGGCAGGCAGTTCTGGCGCGGAGCGTGCCGAATTGTGCGAAGAGTTGGGGATAGAAGCGACGTTACTTGGCATTGGAGTTGACCGCGTCGACTACACCAAGGGGATTCTTGAGCGCTTCAGCGCTATCGAGCACTTTCTAGAGCTGAATCCGACCTATCAGCGACGATTCACCTTCATACAGATCGGCGCTCCAAGCCGCACTCACATTGACCGCTATAGGAATTTTCTGGAGGAAGTCAGCGCTGAGGCTCAGCGCATCAACGCGCGTTTTCAGGCCGGCCGCTGGAAACCGATCGTTCTCTTGAAGAGGCATCATTCGCATCAGGAGATTGAGCGGTTCTACCGGGCTGCATCTCTGTGTCTCGTCACGTCGCTCCACGACGGCATGAATCTAGTTGCCAAAGAGTTTGTCGCTGCCCGCGCGGATGACCGCGGCGTCCTTATTCTTAGTACCTTTGCCGGTGCGGCGCTCGAGCTCCTCGATGCGCTTCTTGTCAACCCGTATGACGTCCAGCAACTTGCCGGCGCCATCCACCGCGCTCTTGATATGCCGGAAGCAGAACAGGTTGCCCGCATGCACCGGCTGCGCTCCGATGTTCGCGAAAACAATATCTACCGCTGGGCCGCCAATCTTCTTTCCGACCTTACAGAAATTCGCATTGATACTCCGGATCGGGTCGAGGCTCGAGGAGCCGATTGAAGCGCACGGCTCCCAGCCTCGCCGCGGATTGGGCTCGCGTCACCGCACAAATCCAGTCGAGCAGCCGCGTCACTGTGTTTCTGGATTTTGATGGCACGCTCGTTCATATTGCTCCCCGCCCGGACCAGGTGCGGTTAGCGCCGGCGACCCGCCGGGTATTGCGGCGCCTCTCGCGTCATCCGCGCGTCACAGTTGTCGTGATCAGTGGTCGCCGCCGTTCCGTGCTCCTGCGCTACATCGGGCTACCCGGCATTCGCTATTTTGGGCTCTACGGATGGGAGCGCCCCGGTCATTCTCCACTTTCAAGTTCGGCTCTCATCGCGCTTCGTAGTGCGCGAGCACAACTCTCGATTCTTCTTTCCTCCATTCCCGGCATCTGGGTGGAAGACAAACAGGTCAGCCTGTCGGTTCACTTTCTAGGCGTGCTTCCACCGGCCCGACCCCGAGCCCGGCACAAGCTACGTTCGCTACTGCTGCCTTTCCAGAAAACTCTTTGTGTGATCGAAAATCTTCGGGACGCGGAGATCGTTCCGCGCTGCATTTTGGGCAAGGCAGTCGCGGTAAAGCGATTCCTGGCTAAACTGGCGCCCTGCCGCGTTCTTGCATTTTATTTTGGAGACGATCTTTCGGACGAACCCGCTTTCGAGGTCCTGGGGAAAGGGATTTCCATCTGTGTCGGCGCTGCACGTCCAACGCGCGCGCGCTACTCTATACGCGGTCCAGCAGCCGTCGCTGCCGTCCTTACCAAACTGGAGGCAGCCCTCACTTGAAGAGCCTCCAAATTCTCTCTTGAATTCTTCACCGTCGCTTAACGAATAGGAAACCCATACGCGGTCATGGATTGCGGGTGCGCCTCCAATCGAAGATGATTCAGAATCGAAGGGAGAGTCGACCGTTGGTGCCGCTAAAAGATAACCTCTGGTATAAGGATGCCGTTATTTATCAGCTTCACGTGCGCACGTTCTGCGATAGCAATGCGGACGGCGTCGGCGACTTCGCCGGCCTCACGCAACGACTCGACTATCTGCAGGACCTCGGAGTTACGGCTATCTGGCTGCTTCCCTTCTTCCCCTCCCCGTTACGGGACGACGGTTACGACATCGCGGATTACACTGCGGTTCATTCGAGTTACGGGTCGCTTGAGGATTTCAAGGCATTCCTGCTAGCGGCTCATAGCCGGGGGATGCGGATCATCATCGAAATGGTCCTGAATCATACTTCGGACCAGCACCCATGGTTCAAAGAAGCGCGAAGCTCCCGCGAAAACCCTAAACGGGACTGGTACGTGTGGAGCCAGACGGACATTCGATATGAGGGCGTGGGCATCATTTTTGTAGACACAGAGACATCCAACTGGGCCTGGGATCCCGTTTCGAAGTCCTATTACTGGCACCGGTTTTTCAGCCATCAACCGGATTTGAATTTCGACAATCCAGCGGTTCTTGAAGCACTATGGGAAATCATGCGTTTTTGGCTGGATCTGGGAATAGACGGATTCCGATTTGACGCGGTTCCCTATCTCGTGGAGCGCGAGGGAACTCTGTGTGAAAATCTGCCCGAGACACATGCGATCATCCGCGACCTTCGCAAACGCCTGGATCTGGCGTATCCGGGAAAGATGCTTCTGGCTGAGGCCAACAACTGGCCCGTCAATGTTCGCGCATATTTTGGAGATGGCGACGAATTCCACACGGCATTTCACTTCCCTCTGATGCCGAGAATGTTCATGTCCGTAAAGCTGGAAGATCGTAAGCCAATCATCGACATCTTTGAGCAGACGCCGGAAATACCTGACAACTGCCAATGGTGCATTTTCCTTCGCAACCATGATGAGCTCACGCTGGAAATGGTGACGGACATCGAACGCGACTATATGTACGACGAGTATGCGACGGATAAGACGATGCGGATCAATCGAGGAATCCGCCGGCGCCTGGCTCCTATGATGGACAACGACAGACGGCGGATCGAATTGCTGAATGGACTGCTCATGTCCATGCCGGGCACGCCTATCGTTTATTACGGAGACGAAATCGGCATGGGGGACAATATCTATCTCGGCGATCGCAATGGGGTCCGTACCCCCATGCAATGGAATGGCGATGCGAACGCGGGATTCTCGACCGCGGATCCGGAACGGTTGTATTCGCCCGTAATTTCCAACGCCGTGTATGGCTATCAAGCGGTTAACGTGGAATCGCAAAAAAGATCGGAGCACTCGATCCTTCGTTGGATGAAGTCTTTGATCAAGTTGCGCAATTCATTCCAAGTATTTGGCCGTGGATCGATTCTCTTTTTGAAACCTGCGAACCACCGGGTTCTTGCTTACGTCCGCCAATTCGGCGAGGAAACAGTGCTCGTTGTGAACAACCTTTCAAGTTCTGCGCAAGCAGTAGAACTGGATGTGCGACAGTTTAAAGGCCACATACCGATCGAGATGTTTGGGAGAAACCTGTTTCCCCGGTTTGGCGATGCGCCTTACCTGCTCACGCTGGGGCCCTACCAATTTTATTGGTTTCAGCTTCGCCGGATTTGATCAAGCGACGAAAGGCTCCATTTCATTTCTGGATCTTCCGGGATACTGTAAGTTGAAAGTGAGATCAAAAGCGCTTTGGCCGAAGATACAATACTTGCGGACGATTTAATTCGCCAGCTCATAAGCGTAGGCGAAGTGGACCTTATTGTAGGAATCTCTTCGCATAACAATGCAACCGCAACCAGTCATGCTTATCACGCAATTGAACAAGGTTTTCAGCAGCATTTTTCGAGGCAGCGAGCGGTCATCGTCAATGTTTGCGGGGGAAACAACGGTGACCGTGATGCATCAGGGTCCGGCCTTGGCGACCTGGCAGAGAAGAATGTGCCCTCCGTCAATTCACTTCGCACGGTCCACCGAGTGACTGCGGACTTTTCGGTCCCGCCTTCTCCAGGATTGGCTCTGCGCACGGTTCTGACGGCCGCAGACTTGTTGCGTGCGCGAGCCTGTGCCATCGTATCGCCAGGGACAACCAATCTGACACCGGACAGGATAGCCAATCTGCTTATGCCTGTATTTCGTGAAAAGTTCGATTTTGTCGCTCCCCTGTACACCCGCCAAAAGTTTCAAGGATTGCTCACCCGAAATCTACTGTATCCGATGAGCCGTGCACTATTGTGCAGCGGAATCCGCGAACTTTACTCGGATGAATGGGGATTTTCCGGCCGCCTGGCCACAGCTTGCCTCAATCAGGATGTGTGGCACGAAGAGCCCATTCGGACCAGACCGGAAGCATGGATGGCCATCTCCGCAATTTCATCTGATTTTCGCTGCTGCCAGTCATTTCTCGGTCAGAAATTACAATCCGCGACGGGCCCCGGGCCGGATATCGTAGAAGTCTTTCGGCAAACAGTAGGAAATCTGTTCTGGTGCATGGATTCCCGGCAATCCACCTGGTTGGATTGCAAGAGATCGGAGCCCGTGCAGACGTTTGGGCCAGGGCAGGAACTCACTTCGGTGCAGACCGACTTGGACGCGGGGAGAATCTTTGAGATGTTCCGCAACGGCGTGGCGGAATTGGGGCCGATTTTAGGCTCGATCCTGGATCCCGAGACCCACGCTGAAATCAACAGCATCGTTGCGTGTGAAGAAAACACGTTCAGGTTTAGATCGGATCTTTGGGTTAGAACGGTCTATGACTTTGCCGCTTCCTACCATCATGCCGTCATCAACCGGGATCATTTGGTCCAGGCCTTGATACCCCTCTATCGAGGAATGATCTTTTCCTTTCTCATGGAACATTCCCACTCATCAGCCGCGGAGATCGAGTCGGCAAATGAAAAGCTCTGCGTCGAGTTCGAGCGCCAAAAGCCATATCTGACGGAGAAGTGGCAAGCAAAGATTGAGGTGAAATCATGAGACAAACTATCCTGCAGGGCTTAGTGCAGGCCTACAATAATTTAGTCCACATGATCGCTGACTTTCTTCCTCGATTCCTGGTGATGTTAATTATCATTGTGCTTGGGCTTCTTGTTGCGTTCGTGCTCAAGTACATTTTGCGAATCGTCTTGAGCCTTACGAAACTCGATCGCGTTTCTGAGGAGGCGGGGGCTTCGCGCATTCTCCGAATCGCACATCTCCCGTCGATAACAGCGCTGCTCAGCCGCTCGATCTTTTGGCTGACGTGGTTTGGCTTCATTTTAATCGGCCTCAGTGTCCTCGGCATTGCCAGTCTCCAGGAGCAGATCTCGCGGCTGTTGCAGTTCCTGCCGGAAGTATTCGTCGGGATCTTGATCTTGTTCGTGGGATTGATGACGGCGAACTTCTTATCCCGGGCTGTACTTCTTGCCGCGGTCAATGCGGGGCTCCGGTCGGCGAAGATACTAACCTGGTCGATCCGTTTCCTGATTTGGATCCTGACGATTTCAATGACTTTGGAGGAACTCGGCGTGGCGAGGCAGACGGTGATCTCGGCCTTTTCTATTATATTTGGGGCCCTGATGTTCGGGTTGGCAATTGCCTTCGGGTTGGGCGGCCAAGATCTGGCTCGGAAGGCGTTGGAAAAATACTTAGGGAATACAAATAAGGAAAGAGATAAAGAACCACAGCCTCTGTGAACCTGTTCATAGGGTACGATCAGCTGGCTGACCTAACTGTCTCGAATCGTTCCGACGTACTTTGTAACTTAACTCCTCATCGCTAACTCCTGCAGACACTTCCTACATGGTTGGTACGCTGCCGGATATATGACTGCAAATTTTGAGTTAGCCAGTTAAGCTCACGCATATTGCACTCACTCCACCTCGTCCGTTCCCAAATTGTTCGGGAAATTGACACGGTGGAGGTGTGCGGTTCGTGTCCGCACGGTCCTGCCAAATTCCGATTGCGTTCGGAGACGCGAAACGACGTCTGGGCTGCGCGTTTCGCTGTATCGCTGTATCGCCTTGACAGTCTGGTGGCACTATGATAATTCCCCCAAGTCCACTACATCTAACCTATGGTGTTGTTCACTGATCAGTTGATAGTTTCCGAACCCGGGCCCTAATCACGCGTTTCGTTGTAGTTCCCGCGAGGCATCGCGCGGTGACAAGGGATTCGTCAACATACGGAACTAACAAGAGCCCCCGAGAGGAGCAGACATCATGACGAGAACGGGAATTGCAGCAAATATGATAGCTGCGGCGGTACTTTTGTCCGCGGCAACAAGTGGGGATATCCGGGCCCAAGGCGCCACTGGAGCAACGAGCTCAAGCACGTCATCTAAGTCCGTACCAACAACGTTTATCTCATTGGTGGAATTCGCCAAGGCAAAACGCGCAGGCGGGAGGGTTTCACTCCAGCCCTTGACGATCCCGAGTCTCTCCAGCGCGGGGGAATCTCAAGTAACGGCAGACGAAGCGGTACTCTCGTCGGGCAACACTCTCCCGTTGTGGAGCTTCAACGTCCGTGCCGCGCGGGACGGCCACCATCACCGCGGAGTAATGGTCGGGACTAACCCTTTCACTAGTCCTGGTACCAGCAAGATCCCGACCCAGATCGTTCCACTCGTCTTGCATTTGCACTCGGTCGCGGTCAGCTTCGATCCGAACACGGGCATTATCACGACCACGCCCGGCGAAGTGACGGTCGATCCGACCGACGCCGACAACAGTTGCATGAGCGCGCCGAACAATGTTCCTGCCACCGTTTTGAGCGAGTCGCCACTCTTCAATCCGGCGAGCTTTACGTTCGGTTCGACCAACCTGGGAACCACGCAGTATGTCGACGCCTTCCAGCGAGCCAATTTCTATCGCGTGCTGGGCGCCGATATCGCCAACTATCACGTGCTGCTCGATCCAGTGAATACTCTGAGAGGCGTGGAAATTAACGTGCCAGCGGCCGAGGGAATCGCGATCACAGATCCAGGCTTTCTGTCTCCGGCACCCTTTGGCCTGCCGCCTTTCTGTGCTCCGCTTGGACTTATTGACTTCGCCTGGCTCGACTTTTACTTGAACGACCGGGTGCTGCCTGACCTCGCCGAGCAGGGTGTAAATGCGACGACCCTTCCGATCTTCATGCTCTATAGCACTTGGGAAACAGAACCCGTAAACCAAATTTTCTCCTGCTGCATAGGTGGTTACCACTCTTTCGGTGGCTTCCCGGGCCAGGCGCAAACTTACTCGGTGGCTAACTTCGACTCCACGGGGGTGTTCGGGCCGAGCGCAACGGACACGGCTATTGTCTCGCACGAGGTTGGCGAGTGGGTGAACGACCCGTTCGGTAACAATCTGGTCCCGCCCTGGGGAGGCACCGGCCAGGTACCGGGCTGCCAGGCCAATCTAGAAGTCGGCGACCCATTGACGAGAATCAATATCCCTCCGGTGACAATGAACAACGGATTTACTTACGGGCTGCAGGAACTTGCCTTTTTCTCGTGGTTCTTCGGAGGAAAGTCGATCGGAGTCAACGGTTGGTACTCGAACAACGGCACGTTTACAACGGACGCAGGCGCACCCTGCACTTATCAATGACGTGAGTACCGGCTCCTGAATGAAATAGGGAGCACCCGGAGGAGGAGGGGCAGAATTGCGTTGACACAGTAGAGGTCTGCGGTTCGAGTCCGCACGGACGCATTTGCGGGCGACCCACTTCGTAAGCGTAAGTCTTCCTCAGCGAGCGTCGCCGGCACTGGAGCACACAGCGCTCTTCGCGAGGGCGCTGGCCTCCAAAATGCCACCGATAATGGGAGAGGCGAATCACTTCTATCCATTCGGGAACTAGTTTGCGCATCTCACGAGCCAAGACTGCTGGTACCTGCTTATTTCCAGGACTCACCGTCTTTAAATATATGAAAATATTTCTATATGTAATAGACAGTTAATATTTTGCCCATTCGATAATTACAGCGGCCAAGTCATGTTTGTGGGTTTGTGTTTCAGTGAGCGCGAAATTGTTCGATTCTCTGTTGATGCTATTAACCGGTCCCATCCAGCTGGTCAGCGGCAGGGGTCGTCTAAGAGGAGAATTGAGCTAAAGTCGTGTTGAACGACCGTGTAGCCAATTCATCCAGAGGGCGCTTGCGAAGTTCCTTGTTCAGGACTTCGATGCCGACCGGGCCACGGTATCCCGCCTTCCAGACTTGATCGAGGAAACCCCGAATATCGAACTCACCTTCGCCGCAGAGCCTTCTGTGATTGATCGTGTCTTCGTGCAGGCTCCAGGGGGCGGTGAATGTGCCGTCGTTGATTTCGACGCCGAAGAAATACTCCAATGGGAAACGGGAAATCTCCTCGTAAGGGACGCCCATCTTTACGATGTGCCAGAGGTCGAAGATGATACCGCCGTTTTTCTCGCCGGCGCCCTTCAGCATCGCCAGAGTGTCCGCAAGGGTGTCGATCATGGCGAACGGCATTAACTCATAGACAATTTTAGTGCCACAGGCGGCAGCGTCTCTGCAAAGCGCGGCGAAGGCGTCGATCACCTGGGGCATGGGAGTGTCAGTGTGAAAGAAGTCGCCAACTTTAATGTGCCTTGCGCCGAGGGCTTCCGCGGCTGTCAAGAGGTCTTGCTTTACTAAATCTGACTGCTTCTTTTTTTCGCCGGTGAGGAACCAATCTCCCAAAAACTCGAGCTCGACGTGTTTCATGCCGTTGTCGTCGAGGATGCGTTTGATTTCCGTCAGGGGACGACGCTTGAGTGTGTGGAGAAGGTCGGCATGCCAGATGCCCACGCCGCGAAAGCCTGCCTGGGCACATGCTTCGACACGATCCTTGAAATCGAAGACGCTATATTCGTGATCGGTGTGTGGCTCGGCGCCACCCGCCAGCGTCCAATACGAGGCGATCAATTCAACGTTGTTCTTCATAATGGGTGCTCCGCCTTGCCCGCCACTTAGGCCTTTCCCTGCTTCAGCTCCACCGTAAGCAGGTGCACTTCTGAATTGCCGACATTCTCAATGGAATGAGGCGGCAGCGGTCCCACCCATTCGACGGTTGGCGACTTTGGAAGCGTCCCGGCATTACGCGAATCGAAAATGACTCGACCCTCGCCGTCGCGGCGGATGAAATCGCTTGTGCTGCGAACGTAGATGACGCTCGGCCAGCGATGTGTATGCACGGGAACAAAGTCCCCCGGGCGGATGATCACTTCGAGGTAGCGCACAAGATCATTTTCAAACAAATTCCTGTGAAAGGCAGGAGCGGCAATCATGGCGTCCAGTTCATCCGGCCAAGGCCACGGTTGCTGTACGCCGGATTGTATCCCCATACACGCGCTTCCTTCCAACGGCCAAATGGCGATGGCGTCCTCCGGAACTCTACACGAATTGGAGAGGGCCGGAAGTAAAATCTAGCGTCCTGGCCAGTCAATCCCCCCGCGAGGCCTCGGAATACGCTGAACTGCCGTCGCCGCCGCACTTAATGAGCCTAAAATCCGCGGGGATTTTGGAATCCGTGATATTGTTTCCAGCAATTCGAATCCCGAGCGCAAAAAAATACTCCGCCCAGGAGGAGCGCCGATGGACAAGCTCGTTACCCTGAACCGCCGAGAGCTGCTGAAAACCACAACCGGGCTCCTGACTGGTTGGGTGGTCACAGGAAGCCCTCTGGCCTTGATTGCGGCGGGGCGAGCGTGGGCTGTGGATCTTACTACCCTCACGAGCTCCGAGGGTGCCACGCTCATGAGTTTGGCGCGCACGATTGCGCCGCATGACAAACTCGATGACGCCGCGTATGCACTGGTTGTTCAAGCAATTGACAGCGATGCCGCGAAAGACGCCGGCACGAACAAAATGATCCAGGAAGGCCTAGCTGCACTTAGGACTGATTTCCCCGCGAAATCTGAGACCGAACGGGTCGCGGCGGTAAAGGAGATTGAATCCTCAACATTCTTCCAGACGATGCGCTTGAAAACTGTGCAAGTCCTTTACTCCAGCCCGATCGCCTATGCCTATTTTGGCTATGAGGGGGAAGCGTTCTCCAAGGGCGGTTATTTGTCTCGCGGGTTCAACGACTTGCGCTGGTTGCCGGAAGTTCCGGTCGAAGACAGTGGTCCGCTCCCGGAAGGAGCATAACGAGAAGAGAGGAGTGGCATGGCGCGAATTGAGTTCAACGACGAAAGTGCTGTCGTCATCATTGGATCGGGCGCTGGTGGCGGCACGCTGGCCCACGAACTGACGACACGAGGAATCAAGGTCGTGGTTCTGGAGGCCGGCAAACGACAGACAACGGCGAGCTTCTCTCAGGTACCCGGGGCTGCTTTTCTCCAACTGACCTGGCTTGATCCTCGCACACAGAGCGGGAATTGGGGCGTGGCAAAGAATTTTCCAACGCTTCCTGTGTGGCACTGCAAGACCGTGGGTGGAACGACGGTTCACTGGACGGCGGCCACGCCACGATTCGAACCGTGGGAATTGCGGGCAAGAACCACTTACGGCAGTATTCCCGGCGCCTCGCTGATCGACTGGCCGATTTCTTACAACGAGCTGAAGGCTTACTACTTGCTGGCGGAGCGCCGGCTTGGAGTGACGCGCCGCAATGGAGTTCCGGGCCTGCCCGCTTCGAACAATTTCAAAGTGATGTACGCCGGCGCGAAAAAGCTGGGCTACAAGCGCGTGCACACGGGCCACATGGCCATCAATCCACGCCCCTTCGACGGGCGCGCCAGTTGCATCCAGCAGGGCTTTTGCGCGCAGGGGTGCAAGATGGGCGCTAAGTGGAGCACGCTATACACTTCAATCCCGCGCGCCGAGGCTACAGGGAATCTGGATCTGCGCGTCGAATGCACGGCCACGCGAATCGAACACGGCGCCGACGGGCGCGTCAACGAAGTGATCTACCGCGATGCCGAGGGACGCGAGCAGCGGCAGAAGGCGCGCGTCGTGTGCGTGGCGGGCAATGGGATCGAAACGCCACGACTTCTGTTGCTTTCGGACTCTTCGAAATTCCCCGACGGGCTTGCCAATTCCGCGGGGCAGGTGGGGAGGAACTACTGCCATCAGATTATCGGATTTGTCTGGGGGATCTTCGACAAACCTGTATCTTCCTGGCGCGGCGCGACGCTAGCGGGAGTGGTCGAAGATGAAGTAAGAAACGATCCAAGCCGCGGATTCGTGGGCGGATATCGAATGGAATTGTGTACGCTCGATCTGCCGACTTTGCCACTCGTGGGCCTGCCGTACGGGTGGGGCCGCGATTTCGCGTCCACCCTCGAGAATTATCGGAATATGGCGGGCATGCTGATCAATGGCGAGGACATGCCGCGCGCGGAGAACCGAATTACGCTCAATCACGACGTCAAGGACTCCTTCGGTTTGCCGGTCGCGAATGTCCACGTCGATGAACATGCAAACGACCAGGCAATGCGCAAGCACGCCGAGACGCAGATGTCCCGGATGTACGAGGCGGTCGGAGCCAAGCGGGTGGTGTTCGGTCCTGTTCCGCCGGCGACGCACAACACTTGCAGCGCCCGCATGAGCGCCGACCCGCGGGAAGGCGTAGCCAACACCTGGGGACAAACGCACGACGTCAAGAATCTTTTTATTTCCGACGGCAGCGCCTTGCCCACGTCAGGCTCGGCCAATCCTACTCTAACAATTGTGGCCCTAGCACTGCGGCAGGCGGAATATCTCAGCCGGGAAATGAAGGCGCTTAGGGTTTAAGTCTTTCCTTGGGTGGAGTTTGCGCGCGCTCAACTTGCTGAGGAAGCGAGTTGTGAAGACAATGCCAGCAGGTGCTCAGCGAGTTCTTCCGGCCGGTCGAGCATTACGTCATGCCCGCAATCGATCGCGATCGTTCTCCAACCTCGCGCTTTCGCCTTTTCGTGGAACTGTGGAAACGGTGAGGGTGACCAGCCGCTCGCCACAATGTAAGTGACGTTTTTGATCTGGTTAAGGGCTCCGGTCAGACGCAAAGGTTGCTCAAAGCACGCCAACGATTGCCAGGTGGCTTGCCGGTTCACCCAATCGCGGTCCCTGGGATTGACGTTGAATTCTTCCGCGGATATCGGCGGCAGTTTCCATCCTTCGCCCGCTTCTTTTGCCAGCGCGAGGCGTTCGCTTCTCACTTCCGGTGGAATCGTGTCGTTCAAGCATTGGCCATTCTCCAGAACGAATGCATCGAGGTAAACCAGCGCGTCAATATGATCCGGAACCCGATCCGCAACGCCACTCACGACGCAGCCGCCGTAGGAATGGCCGCACAAGATTACATTCGATAGTTCCTCCCAGCGAATCAGATTCGCGACGTCAGTAATGTGCGTGTCGAGGTTCACGTTTGGGGAAGACAGGTGTATACGGTCAGCCACTCCGGTAAGAGTCGGCGTGAACACCTCGTGGCCTTGCGCCTGAAGCACCCGGCGAACTCGTTTCCAAATCCAACCGCCGCGCCAAGCGCCGTGAACCAAGATGTACTTAGACACCGTTCACCCCTTCAGTCGAGAACTCTTCTTGCGTCTCAGGCTCCTCTACTCATTGAGTGGAAGACAGATTTCACCGCTTCGATGATCTTTTCCTCGTTGGGCAATACGTACTTCTCGAGCGGCTCGCTATAAGGGATCGAGGTATCGAGTGCCGTGACCATCTTGACTGGCGCCTTCAAGTGCTGAAAGCCCCGCTCGGCAACCTCCCCGGCAATAATCGCGCCGACGGAAGCATGGCGCGTGGCCTGATCCACGACCACGAGCCTTCCGGTCTTCTTCACCGAGTTGACAATCGTCTCTATATCCAGAGGCTCGATCGTGCGCGGGTCAATCACTTCCACGCTGATTCCCTTTTCAGCCAGCGCTTCCGCCGCGGCGAGCGACTTCGATACCATCCACCCCGTTGCCACCACCGTGACGTCGGTTCCAGAGCGCTTTACATCCGCCACGCCGAACGGAATGACGTAATCGCCTTCCGGCACCGGCCCCTTGTCCAGCATTTGCATGTAATGATGGAGATAGATAACGGGATTGTCGTCGCGGATCGCGGCAGCCATGAGCCCTTTGGCGTCAGCAGCGCATGAAGGCATCGCCACTTTCAAACCAGGAACCCCCATCATGGTGTGATAGATGCAATTGGAGTGCTGCCCGGCCCAGCCCGCGGCAAAGCCGTAACCCGCTTTAAAAACGACCGGCACTTTCACCTGCCCGCCGGACATGTAGCGCAGGCGCGGTGCCTCGTTGAGCACCTGGCCCATGGCCACAAGCATGAATTCGCTCATCCACAACTCGACCACCGGGCGCAAGCCAGTCATCGCCGCGCCGATAGCGATTCCCAATTCCGCGGTTTCCGAGATCGGTGTAATGCGGACTCGATTTTTCCCGAACGCGCGAACCATGGGATCGCGATCCGTCATTCCCATATTTTGTCCGTAAAAGATGACGTCGGAATCGCGCTTCATCTCTTCGGTGATGGCGACGGCCATCGCTTCGGCATACATCATTTCACGCGGCATGAGCACTCCTTCTCCTATGCGAACACATAGTTCGTGGCTTCTTCGGGTGCCGGGAAGGGACTGGCAAGGGCAAACTGGACTGCTTCTTCCAATTCCGCGCGAACGGAGTCCTCAATGCGCTTTGCGTCCGCCTCGGACAAAATTCCCCGGCTCCTCAATTTCTTGCGAAACAGCTGGATCGGATCTTTCGCGCGCGCAGCGGCGTACTCCTTCTTCCTGCCGTAGGTTTCGATCGCTTCGTGCTTCGGAAACTGTGTAGGCACGGGAGGGATGGTGATTGCATTTCCATGGGCGCTGAAACGGTAGAATTTCGATTCAATCAAACTCGGTCCCTGGCCAGATCTGGCGCGCTTCGCTGCTTTGCCTACGACCTCGTAGACTTTTAGCGCGTCGGTTCCATCGACGGTGACGCCAGGCATGCTGAAGGCCTTGGCCTTCTGGGAGAGCTGGTCGCCCGCTGCGCTGTTGGCGTCTTCGAGACTGACGTGGGTGTACGCCTGGTACTCGTTGTTTTCGAGGACATAAACAATCGGGAGTTTCCAGACCGCAGCCATATTCAGGGATTCGAAGAAGGCTCCCTGCTTGCTGGCGCCGTCCCCGAAGAAGCAGTAGATGACTTGTCCGGTCTTTTTTACTTGCGCTGTCAGCGCAGCGCCGGTGGCGTGCGCGATGGCCTGTCCGATAATGCCCGAGGTTCCCGGAAAGTGGTGCGCCGGATCGGCGAGATGCATCGAGCCACCAAACCCCTGGCACAGGCCGTCTTTGCGGCCATAGATCTCCGCCATCATTTTCTTGACGGAGGTCCCCAGAACGATTGGGTAGCCATGGCAGCGGTAACTGGGCATGGCCAGATCGTTCACTTGCCGCGTGGCCAAAGCTCCGACGATGGAGGCCTCGGCGCCGTCGGCAAGATGCGTGTGGCCGCGGATCACACCGGGATGCTCGACGAATGTCCGTTTGACACGCTCTTCGAACTCGCGGATGCGTAACATCTGCGTGTACATCCAGATCAGCCGGTCTTTCCCAAGTTTCCCCGTCGGTTTCTTTGGCACCGCTGTCTCCTTCCGGATTCAGGTCTTTGGCACAGCCTCGCCCGGCTGGCCGATGTAGCAAAGTAGTTCTCCCACCGGAACTTCTGAATCTTCTTTGGCGACAATTTCGAGCAGCACACCGTTTGCAGTCGATTCGAGTTCGTAATTCACCTTGTCGGTTTGCAGTTCGACAAGCGGTTCACCCTGGCTCACCTTCTGCCCCTTCCGCTTGAGCCACTTCACCACAATCACCTGGGTGGTGGGAATTCCCCCCGTTTTCGGAACTCTGACCGCGGTTACGATGGCAACCTCCAGCTTTCCTTATCCTTTCCCGCTTCGTTCACACCGTGACTCGCGCTCGCGAGAGGCCGTAGCTTTCCAGGACCTTCAACAGTTCCCGATGCCCAAAGGCCGCGCAGGGCGAGGCGTAACCTGTCTTGCGGGGCGGCGTGTGGATCAAGGTGTGCGCAGCATAGGCTTGCATCAGGCCGGTTTGCCGATAGCAGCACGTGCCGAACATGATGCACTGCGCGAAAGACGTCGTGCCCCGCCCGTAGACGACGTCGATCGTCCGATGTTCACGAGTGTTTTCCCGCGGCGGCGTGCTGCCCTGCACGGAGTTCGCCATCTCCGCCAGCTTTTTTTCTTGCTCTTGTTTCGGCAAGGGACGAATATTCTCCTCGAAATTCTTCTCCGTGGCGAAAACCGCTTCCATGATCTGCCGGTTCAGTAGGCCTCCGAGGGTGCGTACGTTGGCCACTTGCGGGTGATGCTTATACCACACTGGGTGTGGAAATCCGCCCCAGGGCAGAGCCAGTTGCGTCTGGAGCAGCGCGGGCACGGCGACTTCATGAGCGACGGCCCGAGGCCACGGCTTGTAGCGGTTCTGCTCCAGGTAGTATGCGTCGGTGGGAATCGCCGCGAAAATCGTTTGAGTCGAACCAAACGTCGGAATGCCATTGAACATCGAGAGTACGTCGAGCGTGTCGATCCCGCCCGCCTCGAGACAAAGGTGTACGGCAATATCGCTCGCC
>Ga0210409_10000958_pt1 | contig 40942 bp, 32 predicted proteins | sample IncBWH17MmetaG_FD_161649 | JGI IMG/M metagenome (GOLD analysis project Ga0210409, IMG submission 161649) | Forest soil microbial communities from Barre Woods Harvard Forest LTER site, Petersham, Massachusetts, United States - Inc-BW-H-17-M | ecosystem: Environmental > Terrestrial > Soil >... | reverse complement strand
GCTTTGTTTTCTGTCGTTGTTGCCATTGCTAAACCTACCTACCCAGGCCAGAGCCTTATTTCTCGTCTAGTAACCTAGTGAATCGTAGATCCCAAAGTGAAGATGGGTAAATACAGCGAGATAAGTATTCCGCCCACAATCACTGCCATAAAAATGAGGATGACCGGTTCGATCAGGGCCATGGCCGCGCCCAGCGCGTTCTGTACGTCCTCCTCATAAAACTCTGCCACCGAGGTCAGCATCGCCGGCAAGGCGCCTGTGGACTCGCCCACTTCGATCATCTCCACCGACAACTCGGGAAACATCTTTTGCTCTTCCAGGCTCTTGGCCAGCGGTTGCCCTTCGCGCACTCGAATCGCGGCATCCGATATTCCAAGTAGGATGCGCCGGCTGCTCATCGAAGCTCCCGCAGTCTGCAAAGACGGCACCAGCGGCATACCTCCTGCCAGCAGAGTTGAAAGCATGCGGGAAAAGTTCGCTACCTGGTACTTCAGCCATATTTGGCCGAGCAACGGAAGCGAGAGAATGGCGCGGTCGAGCCGTTCCGCCCCACGGTCGGTTTTCTTCCACTGCCAGAAAGCCAGTGCCGCGACCACCAGCGCAATCGCGAAAATCGGAAAATACCTTTGCGCGTGGTTCCCGACATTCAGCATGATCAGCGTGATGGCTGGCAGCGATGCTCCCATCTCGTCGTAGAGCTTGGCGAACTGCGGCACCACGAAGGTAACCAGGAATACCAGCATGATCGAAACCACTGTGACCAACAGAGCCGGATACACCAGCGACACCGCCAATTTCTTCTTGAAGGTCAGTGCCATCCGCTGAAACGCAATGTAGCGGCTGAGCACTTCTTCCATGTTGCCGCTCTTCTCGCCCGCCATCAACGTGCTGGTGTAGATTTTTGGGAATGCACCCTGTCCGGAAAAAGCGTCGGAGAGCAACTCGCCGGCCTTCACCCGATCGCGCACGTTCTGCAACAGGCTCTGCAGATACGGATCTCTCTGTCGCTTGATCAGCAAATCCAGGGAATTCAGGATCGGCAACCCGGCTTTGATCAACGTCAGGAATTGCGAGTTGAAGATGAGAAACTGGCCCTGCTTGACCTTGCCTCGTGCCCGCAGGCTGATGCCGCCGCCCGAGAACATGCCCCGAGGCTTGACCCAATACACCAGGAAACCCTGCTGCACAAAGCGGTCGCGAACCTCGGCCTCCGAGTACCCGCTCTCGACCTGCTCCATCAGGTGCCCACGTTCGTCCGCGATTTTGACCACGAATTCGGCCATGCCGCTGTCCGTTTACCGTTGCCCACCCCAGTCTAGCATTCCCGCCCGTCAGCCATTTGTTAATTGCCGGTCAAACCGTATCGGGAGTAATGAGGCCGTCCGATGAGGCCACGCCAGTGCTGATACGTCATAACCCACTGACAGAGCGATACTTACCCATCTTCCTAAAACTTGTCATCCCGAGCAAAGCGAGGGATCTGCAGTCCTTCCCATCGCTACTGCCCCAACTCGCCATCAATCACCTCAACCCCGTCCGGCAGCACAAACTGAAAGCGCTGATCGGGCACGGCCACATTCTCCCTATAACTATTAAAGCGATATTCCGTGACCGAACCATCCACCTCTTCGATCAAAATTCGACGAATCCAATGTTCCGGCGTGATCTCGAGCAAAACCTGGCTAACCCGGTCCGCCAAACTCTTTGGGACACCCCTAAGAACCACATCCCCCGCCGCCAACGGGGTCACATCGGGCGCCAGGCTCAATCCCTGCAATTCCTTTTCCAGCTTCGTTTTACCCAGAAGAAACGCCAGCGGAGAGCGCAAATCATCCAACTTCTTAACCGCTGTCCGCCGCACCTGCCGCTCGCCGGGGACGTAAAACCAGGCATCCTTGCCGTCGCTCAGGAACAGCTTATCTCTTGGAGAACGGTACTCCCAACGCATCTTGCCCGGTTTTTTTAACCAAAGTGTTCCCGATTCAGTACGTTCCATTCCGGCCCCCCGGTAAATCTCCGTAAAGTCAGCCTGCAAGGAGCGCAAATGGTTGTAACGCTCGTCGACGGCTTGCGCGACGGCGTGGATGTCGGGCGCAGGGCTGGCGTTTAGGATCGCAGTCGCCAGGAGTGGAACAACAAGTTTCAGCAGAATGGAAGTTAGCTTCACAAGGTTAGTGACGGGATCGCCCAAACAGAGGTTGCCCTATCCTTGCGTTCTTTGCAAGGCTGGGTGCGCACAACCTAGTCAGCCCCTACCTCATTGACGGGCAGAGCCGACAACGTGTGGGCCAGCCCCCTACTTGCGCGATAAATGGAAGAAGCGATGCGAAGATTGACTAGCTGGGTCCGCCGCGCTCCCCGGTATCATGCGCTTTCATGTAGGCCCGCAGGATAGCGTTGATGCGGGTCTGATACCCACGCTCCTGCCGGAACCAGGCCAGCAGGTCCGCATCCAGTCGCATCGTCACAACTGTCTTCCGGGTGGGCCACACCACCTTCGCGTCTTTCCAGAACTCTTCATCCGTGGGGCGGACATCCGGGTCGGACGCAATTCCGCGGCGTATCTGGGCATCGCTCATGTGGCGCAGCTTGTTCCAGTCCGTGGTGCCGCGCTTAGCTTTCGATGCTTTCCCAATAGGAGCGTCGTTCGTGGGGCTCCGCCCGCCACGCCGAGATGATGCGCCTTTCCTCATCGTTTTCATCCGTGTAAACCACGGTAATCTCTAGCCCGTTCACCAACTCAACCGCATAGACTCGGATTTCCCCGTAATCGAAACGGTCATCCACCTTCTCAACCGTCGGCCCGTCAAAGATCTGCACCGCATCCGCGAAGGCAATTCCATGCCGGATGAGATTGTGGCGATTCTTCTCTCTATCCCAACTGTAACGCATAAACTGTATTTACACAACGTAAATATAGCAAGAACCTGTCACACGTGCGCCTGGCCTGACTGCCCGCAAACCTCAGCGATCTCCGCGGAAGTTCTCAGCGGCCTCTGCGTTTTAAGATTTCTTCCCGCGGAGCTACCAGTTCATTCTGCAATTCGCCCTGTACTTCTTCACCCCAATAAGATATCGTATGTCAGTGCACATTAGCTCTTTGACAATCAGAGAATCCTGAAACAGGATGCCAGTTTGGGACTCATGCCCGCTAACTCCTTATTCCGCAATATTTTGCGTGTAAGTCCTTATTCCTCAAAGATTTTGAGGGTAGTCCGGCTGTAACCCTATCATTCTAAAAGATCAGGGGGGAGGGGGGGTACCCCTCATTAGGACGCAGCAACGTTTCGGGAAAAGATTGAATACTGATGCGTCACCGCGATCCTGCTGAACGCTGGACTTCGAGCCAGCAAAGGCTCCAGCAGAGGATTGTGGTAGAGCACAAACACCGGTCTGGGATGTTTCTGTAACGAATGTTCGAGGTTACTGACTAGCTTCGCCAATCCGGATTCAGGCAAAGAATTGAACAGATAAAGCACAGCCGGCTCCGGCGGAAAGGCGAACTCCCCGGCATCGACCAACAGGCATTCGATAGTGAAGCACTGCTGCGAATCGCTTTTGTACTTCTTGATATTTTCCTGCGCCACGCCATGCAATGCCGGCAGCAGTTCGATTCCCAAGGCACGCCGGAAGGGATAGTCCGCAGCCATCAGCAGGGCTCGGCCCTTGCCCGATCCGATGTCGATGAATGTAAATTCGCGAAAATCAATTTTCGGACTGGCATGGTTTAAGCTCTCGATCATCTCGCGAAACAACCCTGGTTCGGTTGGTTGATAAGGGGAATGGAAATGCCCCAGCAAACGATCTCGCCAGCCAACCGTTGCGCCAGTCGTATCCACGCGGAAGTCCCAGTCATACTCGACATCGCCATAGCGTTGCCGCCGCCGCGCCGGAGTCGATTCGCGAACGAACTCCCACAGCAACGAGACGAAACGCTTCAACGTAGCAAAGAATCCGTCACGCGCCGAATTCTCCTTCCACCAACGATGAAGGGTTGCAACAAGACTCGGCCCGCAAATGGGTTTCGTTGCCATCGCAAGACCATGGTAACGGGTCGCGAGCTAAGCCAGCGGCTTCGACATCCTTACCAGATGACACGGCTGGTTTGGATGTTGGTCTGGAGGAAAGGGAAGAGTTCCACTTTCGACGTAGCCGAGACGGCGATAAAACGGAGGCAAATCAGTGCGCAGATTCACAATGGTAAGGTCCATAAAGCCGCAGCCCGCTGCGCGACAGTACTCCTCGGCGGCCGCAACCAGGCGAGATCCGATGCCGGAACGTTGCAATGCCGGGTCGACCGCGAGCAGCCCGAAGTATCCGCGCTCGTCACGCAGTTCCACGTAGACGCAGCCCGTGAGCACGCCAGCTTCTTCGCTGAGCAGAAACTTTCCTTTTTGCATCAGGGTGCGCACTTTTTCCGGGTTGGTGCGGTCTGCGTCGATGAAGAAGCGCTCGGGGCGGAAAGCGGCATTCACCAGGCGAGCAACGTTCCCGGCATCTTCGAGTTGTGCCCTGCGTGTATTCATGGGTTGAGTTTGCACGGGCGAGGACGCTCGCGCCCATTCCATTAGGATGTTATTTCACGGGCGGTAGCTTCGGCACTCGGGGTGGAATGTAGCCGATCGGGGTCCCCTTTTCAATGAAGGGCAGATCATCCGGAACTCGCACTTCGACGTGACCATCCGGCGTGAGCTTATAAGTATGCCCCAGCGGATCGGTGGGAACGCCACGCAACAAGTTTGCCGCTTCCAAATCTGAGAAGCTCTGCGGGAGATGTCCCGTTTTTTCGCGGTAGCGCGATACCAGCCTTTCCAGCGTGGTCACGTCTTCATCCACCTGCAAAGCATTCAGGTGCGCTACCGCGTTGGATTTGACGTTAGGATCGAGGGTGGTTTGAAACGTGGTTACCCACATCAGACGAGCCGTCTGGATGTTTCCCGCATGCTCTGCCATCTTGGCAGCCATGAGCGGCATGATTTGGTGAGAGTGTGGCACCTTGGCGCCATCGGCGAATGCTTTCGCAGCATTCTCATAGTCCCCGAGTTCCATGTAATAGATGAAACCCAGATCGTAGTAGAGATGCCACTGGTTCGGATTATTGCGAATCCCAAACTCCACCAGCTTAATGGCCCGTTGTGGTTGGCCAGCGCCGCCCGGTACTTTGGGGGCCAGAAAGTTGGCGCCATATTCGTAGGCGACGGCCAGATGCGGATCGAGCGTGGTCGTAATTTCAAGCAGCGGCGCCAACAGGTCAAAATGCTCGGAGCCGCGGCTGAGTTTGTCTCCGAAATACTGGACGGCGCGGGTCCAGTACACGTCCGCGAGCAACCCGTCGTATCCCAGGCTCATGCGCTTTAGCAGAGTGGGCGAGGAGATGTAAAGCACCTCTTCGAGCGTAGCCCCGGCGCGCTGGCGATCGATGCTTCGCAGCAACAAGACTGATGCCGTCAGGCAAATTATCAGCAGAGTGCCGGCTATCATTGTGATGCGACGCGACGGCTTCATTTCAGATTCCGGCGCTCGAAAATCAGCACCGCTCCGCAGAGAGCCACGGTGGCGTAGACCAGAGCGTAGGCCGTGTTGGAGACGATGAGTTGCGACGCAACCGGCTGTTCGTGAGCTACCGAACTAATCACGTTCAGGGCGGAAAAATTCGGGACCAGATAAGCTGCGCCCGTTGCCAGCCAGCGCACGATGCCTTTGGTCAAGCCGGCGAATCCACGCAGGTCTTCCGCGAAGGTGCCTATCACGAATAAGGCAAAAGCAAACACAGCCGAAAGCAGCGGAGAAGAAAATGACGAGAACAGAAGCGCCAGAGAGGTGATGATAAAGAACTGGAGAATGATGAAATACAATGCCACCAACACCCAGCCATCAGTCACCTGGAAGTGGTGTGAAACGTACAACAACGCCGCGAATACTCCGAGCGCCATGAAGAACGCATTGACCACCAGCGTGCCCGCCAGGCCAAAGAATTTGCCAACAATGAACTCCCAGCGCTGAACCGGGCGCGACAGAACGGTGTAGAGAGTGCGCTTATCGATCTCCTTAGAGACAAGCCCGATGCCAATAAAAATGGCAATGACCACGCCAAATAACGAAACTGCGGTGAGGCCAAGGTTGATCACGACCAGGCGCTCGATGCCAATCGAAATCTGGCCGACCAGGATCGCCGCTCCCGACATGAGCAACGCGAACGCAATCAGGTTATAAAGCACGCGATCGCGCACCGCTTCGCGGAATGTGTTGGATGCAATGTGTACAATTCGTCCACTCATTGCATCACTCCCGCAACCGCCTTGGACGGTTGCAGTTTGCGCACGAAGTATTCTTCCAGCGAGGTTCGGACGGGAATCAACGATACGATCCTTAACTGTTCGCGCCGCAACGCTTCAAGCGCGGCGTCCTGATTGCCTTCGAGCAGAACCGCGCGTACGGTGTCGCCGGTGACGTGGCAGTCCGCGCCCAACGCCTTCAGCGAAGCCGGCACTTTGTTTCCGTGCCAGATCAGTTCGATCTTTCCTTCAATGCTCGAGGTGAGATCAGCGACCGCACCCACGCTCTGGAGTTCACCCAAATGAATGATTGCCACTCGATCGCAGAGCGCCTCGGCGTCGGAAAGGATGTGGGTTGAGAAGAACACTGTTTTGCCTTCGTGCTTCAATTCTTCCATCAAGTCCCGGACTTCGCGGCGGCCCATGGGATCAAGTCCGGACATGGGTTCGTCGAGGAAGACAATCCGGGGGTCGTGCAGGATCGCCTGGGCGATGCCTACTCGCTGCAGCATGCCTTTAGAAAACTTGCGCAACTGGACTCGCATTACGTCCGGCAGACCGACTCGATCGAGAACCTCACGGACTTTGCGTTCACGTTCTTTAGGCGCTAATCCGGAAAGCTGCGCGTAGTAGTTGAGCAGTTCGCCGGCAGTGAGGTAATCATAGAAATACGGTTGCTCGGGAAGGAAGCCGATCTGTGCCTTCATGCGCGGATCGTTGATTTCCATACCGAGAATCTGCGCCGACCCGGCGGTTGGGTAGACCAAGCCCATCAGCATCTTGAGTGTAGTAGTCTTTCCTGCGCCGTTGGGGCCGAGGAAGCCGAAAATCTCCCCTTCCCCCACCCTCAGGTGGAGCGGTTTCAATGCACACCTCGGCTTCTTACGCCAGAAACCCACGCTGTAAGTTTTTTCGAGTCCACGAATGTCGATTGCGTTCATTGCGGCAAAAGCTGAATCGCCCATCTTCCTCCTCACAAAGAAAATTATAAGCAAAATCTCTGGGGACGCGAAAGAGCTTGCCAGGTTTACGAAGTTACGAAAGTAAAAAGCCTGGGACTGGCCGCCGGACCGCTCCTCAATGTTCCCTTCGTTTCCCGAATGGCGGACGGTCAGCGTGGTTCGAAGGCGAGGCAAAGCATGAGGAAAAAACAAAGGAAAAAACAAAGGAGCAACGGATTTCTCCGTTGCTCCCCGGCTTGTACCCTCCCCCAGGTACTTCGCCAAATTCAGACTACTGCAACTGCGGCCAAGTCGCGCTGACGCAGGTTGCATGCACTACCATCGGGGCCGCCTGAGCAGCCTGATCGTTTTTGTGGATCACGCCGTCTTCAGTCGAGCAGAAGGAGTTCACGCCAGTCGTGTTGAAAGAAGCAGGCGCGCCGCCGGCGGTGTAATCCAGGTACGGTGGGCCGCCGCTGGCGTTGCCGAGGTTGAAATAGTAGCCACTCTTTTGAAGTGCGATTGTGGAGGCCTGCGAAAGGTTCCAGTCAATCAAGCAAGCTGCGGTGACCAGCGGGCCTGCGGCTGGGCAACCGGTTACAGCGCCCGGCCCAAGTGCGGACAAAGCCGCTGCGCCAGCGCCCGAATAGCCGTTCGCCGGGTAGGTAGAATAGAAGCTGATTTCAGCCGTGTTCATGGTACGAATCGAGCTGGCGGCAGACGATTCGTTGGCCGAGATACGTGCCCGCAACAGGTTCGGAATGGCGATAGCGGCGATGATAAGAATAATCGCCACCACGATAAGCAACTCAATCAGTGAAAAACCTTTCTGTTTCCGCATGTGTGTTCCCTTCTTCTCCGTTATCAGATGTGGTCTCAGTAGACCCAATTGCCGATTATGTTCGCATTTTAGCGGCCAGAAGCAGAAGTTACTATAGGGTGGGTTCGGATTCCCAGGCATGGTTTGTTTTCAAGGGCTCAGCAATCTTTCGTAACCTTTGTGCATAAAGCAGGTTGGATCGCGGAGGGTAGTTTCTAGCAGATTTTGTCGGCAGCATGACAAGTTGTGTCACTTTGGTACGTTGCGAGTGAGATTGGGGCCACCCGATAACGGAGCCGGTTGCGGCCTTCAGGTAGCGGCATTCTTGCCGCAAAAGCGGAAAGGAGCAATGGATTTCTCCATTGCTCCCCCGGCCGGTACCCTCCCCCAGGTACTTAGCCAAGTTCAATTACTGTAACTGTTGCCACGCCGCGCTGGTGCAGGTCGCATGCACTACCATCGGGGCCGCCTGTGCAGCCTGATCATTTTTGTGGATGGAGCCGTCTTCGTTCGAGCAGAAAGAGTTCACGCCAGTCGTGTTGAAAGCAGCCGGCGCGCCGCCGGCCGTGTAATCCGCGTACGGGGGTCCGCCGCTGACGTTGCCAAGATTGAAGTAGTAACCGCTCTTTTGAAGTGCGATTGTGGAAGCTTGCGAAAGGTTCCAGTCAAGCAAGCAAGCCGCAGTGACCAGTGGGCCTGCCGCCGGGCAACCGGTCACAGCTCCGGGCCCAAGTGCGCCCAAACCAGCCGCGCCAGGAGTTGAATAGCCTTGTGCCGGGTAAGTGGAAGTGAAGCTGACTTCAGCCGTGCTGATGGTCCGAATCGAGCTGGCCGCCGACGATTCATTGGCCGAGATGCGTGCTCGCAACAGGTTCGGAATGGCAATGGCAGCGATGATAAGAATAATCGCCACTACGATCAGCAACTCGATCAGCGAAAAGCCCTTCTGTTTCCGCGTGTTCTTCACAGGTGTCTCCATAACAGGGTGAGTCTCTTGAACTCGATTCAATACTGATCGCAATCCGGTTGCCATCGCGAATGCCAGCGACACACGACGGTCACGACCTCCTAAGTCTCACGCCTGCCCCACATCGGGAGAGACTGGGTGTGCCCTTGCAAGTTGAAACCAGCTCGGTAGATGGCTCAAAAGGAGAGATCCTGACAAATTTCGTCAACTGGATCTTCCTTGCGGTTAGGCGGCTTTTACCAGCATGCAGGTTATGTCGTCGTGCTGAGGAGTAGGACCGACGAAGGCCTCGAGGTCGCTCATCATGCGGCGAAGCAGTTCATCCGGGGTGGCTCCGGCGCCGCCGTGGAGAACGTTGAGCATTCGCGGTTCGCCGTATTCTTCCTTGAGTCCATTCTCCGCTTCCGCTACGCCGTCGGTGAAAATCACCAGCCAATCGCCCGGTTGCAGGATGACGTTGCCGGTTTCATAAGTCTTATCGGCCCACATTCCCAAGGGCAGTCCGCCATTCGTCAGCCGTTCGATTGCGCCGGAGTTGCGTCGCAAGATCGGCGGGTTGTGTCCGGCGTTGATATACGCCAAGCCGCGGGTCGCTGGATCGAACTCCGCCAGAAACGCGGTGGTGAAGCGCAGGCCGCTTTGGCTGTTCGTACAAGCGTAACGGTTCATGCCCGTCACCAGTTCGGGGAGAGAACTGGAGGTCTCCGAAAGTGTTTTGAGGCTGGCCTGGAAGGTGGCCATCAGCAGCGCCGCGGGAATGCTCTTGCCGGCGACGTCCGCCACTGCCAGCAAGAAGTGAGGCTCAGTTGAGTCCATCTGCGGCCGGGCAAAGACGTCATAGAAATCACCGGCGACCGTATTCGCAGGGCGAGTGGCGAAAGCGATGTTCAAGCCGGGCACTAGAGGTGGTTTCGCCGGCAGCAGCCATCTTTGAATATCGCGCGCGATTTCGAGGTCGCGCTTCATCACTACGCGATCCGCGACTTCGAGCATCAGCAGCACGAAGAGCACAGCCCCGCCCCAGAATCGAAGGTCTAATTCGACGACCTCGACTTCTCCTGTCTTCCCGTGATAACTGAAACCGCCGGCCGGAAATATCAGAAGCAGGAGGCCCAACAGCAGCAGCACTCGTCGCGCCGGGGTAAGCTTTTCGAGGATCGCCCACACGAACTCCTGAGCAGTATGCCAGAACCGGTGCTGGCGAGCGTCTTGCGGAGCCCGGGCCTGAAAGTCACGATGATAGAGGCGGTAGCTGGAGCGAGCATCCGCGCTAAATTGCTTCCAGAGTTGACCGAGTTCAAGTCCCTCGGTGACTCGAAGCCAGAATCGATCGAGCTGCTCAAAGAACTCAGGCCTGCGGGTCGCGGCTGGCGGAGGAGGGATGGGCGCGGCTTCTGTTTGCGGCGGATTCATTAGCGCTCTCTGGGGAGCAGCCATTATAGAAGCTCGCGAGAGAAAGCGCTCGAAGCGTATCTCCGCGCACTCCGCGGCCGTTCTCGGCGTACTCCGCGTTTTAAGGTTTTGATCTGCCTTCGACAACATAAGGGTATGAAATCGCAGAGTTCACTGAGACGGGCCCCAGGGCGCGTGGAACCCGGAGCAGCAAAGCTGACACAGCATCAGAACAGTTTCATTTGCCCGCCGGGATCTGCTTCGGCGGGGGGATGCGTTCTCTGGCTGTAGCGATCGTAATCACTGGGAATGCCATATTTCTGGCGCAGGCGCTTCATGAGCTGGGACAACGGCTTTCGATACGATTCCGGCAGAAACGCGCGGTCTTTGTAGCGTTTCTGATAGCTTTCGACGAGTTGCGGAAACTCCTTTTCCAGAAACGGCAGAAAAACAGCCGCTGAGCAAGGCTTCAGGAACAGGGAATTGGCAAAGACGTATTTTCCGCCCGCTTTGGCGGTGGCTCGAACCAGTGCCTCCAGGTCGCGCGGCGAATCAGTAATGCCGGGAAGTACTGGCGCGCAGATCACACCGGCCGCGACGCCCGCCTGATTCAGCTTTTGCATGGCCTCCAAACGCAGATCGGGACGCGGTGCACGCGGCTCCAGAATCCGAGCAAGTTCCGCTTTCAGAGTGGTGATGGTGATACTTACGAACAGGCGATTGTTCTTCGCGATCTGTTGGAGTAGGTCGGTGTCCCGCAATACCAGATTCGATTTGGTGACGATGCCGATCTCGAGTCCGCGATGCCGTGCGAACTCCTCGAGGATGGCGCGGGTCACCTCAAAGCGCCGCTCGGCTGGTTGATAGGGATCGGTCGCGGTGCCGATCGCGATTTCTTCTCCTGGCTTGACGTGGTGCAGTTCCTGACGCAGCAGGTCCGCGGCATGTTGCTTCACGAAGATCTTCTGCTCGAAGTCGACGCCGTCCCTCAGTTCCATGAATTCGTGGGTGTAGCGCGCATAGCAATATTTGCAGGCGAACTCGCATCCCCGGTAGGGATTGATCGTCCAGGTAAAGGGCATGCGCACCCCGGTGCACCGGTTGAGCAGGGACCGGACGGAAAGCGTGAAGTATTCAACCTCGTGCCCCTGACGCATGGATTCTCCCTGCGAGGCCAGGCGGGCGATGCCCACGAGCCTGGGCTGGGAGTCGGGGAGAAGGGGAAGAGAAGCCATAGCATATTCGCTTTTTGTTCGCTATAGCGTAGACTCGCGAATTGAGTCTGTCAACTATTTTGTTGGGTAAGTATCCTTCGCTATGGCCCGTTAACAACACCTATCGCCAAACACCCAGCGACGAGGCAGGAATTTCTATGCTACTGCAGCTTCGCGTACTCTGCTTTGGCTTGCTTCAGAATGGGGATGTCGGGATCGGCGTCTTTCCAAATCTCGAGAAATGTTTCGTACTCCGTTTTGGCCTTGGTCGTGTCTTGACTATGAACGCAAGCCCGCCCAAGTCCCAAGTGGGCCAGCGCGCCGATGGGCTCGTTCTGCACAGCGCCGGGGTGGTTGAGTATTTTCTGGAACTCCGTGGCTGCAGACGAGGCCTCTTTTGCCGCCAGATAAGCCTGACCGCGAACATACACCGGGTAAAGGCTAAGGCCTTGCTCTAAAGCTGTAAATCCCAGTTCGTAGGGTACAGCAGGAGCGAGCGCCTGGATTGCCTTGGCAGGTTCTGGGTTGTGACCCTCATTCGACAAATGGGTAGCTGCTCGGATCGTTGGAAGGTAGTTGGATTGGATGATGCTGTCTTGCGGGAAGCGATGGTTGAGGTCGTTTGCCAGTTTGATCGCGGCGGCGGAGTCGCCTGACAGACTCAGCGCGAGCCCGGCGATCCCCTCAACGTCCCTGAAGCGGGAGAGTGCGAGCGCCGACGTAATCCACTGCCTCGCCGAAGCTCGGTTGCCAACCAGGGCTTCGGCCAGCCCGATCTGAGCCTCGTCTACTGCCGCATTCTGTTGCTTATCTCCCTTTTGTGCGATGTCTACAGCTTGTCTGGCGAACTCGCGGGCTCTGACAAACCGTCCGTAGTATGCAGCTGTCGACACCTCATATTGAAGAACCGCGTGACCCCACGTGGGATTGTTCGTCAGGACTTCTACTTCGTGCTCCATGCCTGGCCCGTCGATTCGCAGGAAATCGATAATGTAGAGGGTCAGATGAAACATAGGGTCGTCCACATGGTTGGTCTGCGCCCCGAGCGCCATGGCTTTGGCTTCATCAAGACGATTCAGCAGAATGAGCGACCAAATCTCGTTGATTTCGGGCTGGCCGGGCTTGTTGGAAGGAGTGGCTAATGCTTCGCCTTTTCGAACCGACTCCAACAACTTCTCGAAATCGCCGCGATAATAGTAATTTGTTGCCAAACCACCGAATGGAGCGGAGTCGCGCGGATAGATTTGCGCCCACAGATCATAGTCCGCGAGCGCGGCGTCCAGGTCTCCCGTGACCATCTCGTCGTAGTGCGACGCGATGTAAAACCTCTCTCGTTCGCTGACCCGGTCGCGCAACGAATATGCTTTGCGGATGCCTTCGGCTCCCCGAGCGGTTTCGCCCAGATCGACGTAGATTACGCCTAACTGAGCGTAGGCCATAGCAAAATTGGGGTCTTGTTCAATCGCGCGTTGAAACAGCCGGGCAGGGGCCAGAAGGTCTCCATGTCGGATCTGCATGGCCAGACTGTAGGATTGCAGCGCGTCGAGCGAAGGTGTCGTCACATTCTCCGGCCGGACGTCATACTTCTGGACCGAGGCCAGCGATTCGCCGAGTTTGGTGCGCATTTCGCTCGCCACCTTTCCCATGGCGTCGAGTACATGATCCTTGTCGTTGGCTTCGGCTTCCGCACTGGCCAGAGGTTGGTCGGTTGCGCAGGCGGTTGCCTTCAAAGTAAGAAGATAGCGGGCGCCGATCTGAGTTATGGATCCATCCAGCACCGCCGTGCTGGCTGTCCGTTGGCAGACTTCCCTGGCCACATCGTGCGTCAGGTGTGCCTCCTTGGGCTGGGCCATGAGAGACAGAGTCTGCGCCACCCGTCGGTCGGAGAGCAGGTTCAAGAATGGCGATTGCTCCAACTGGGCCGAGAGACCCTGCCGCAGCGCACCATCGAAGACGCCGTCGCCAGTGTTGTTGGCAAACTCCGCCAGCACTATCGTATCTCTTGCAGTCAATTTGGGAGCCGGGCGCCTGTAGACGTATGCCGTCGCAATCACCAGAACAATCGCCAATGCTCCCCACAGCAAGCGCTTGGGCAGATTCAAAGACCGGGAGGCAGTGACGTTGATGGGCGCTAGAGTTTTTTCTTCGATAACCAATCGAGTGCGGCTGTGGCTCTGCACCACCACGGTGGCCTGTTCCCCCAGTGCTCGCACCTGCTGGGCAAAGCGGTAGCCCCGGCCAGGCACAGTCACAATGTAGGACGACCCCTGTGATCGATCTCCCAAGGCCTTCCTCAGTTGAAACACGTGCTGGCCGAGGTTGGACTCTTCCACAAATGTGTCCGGCCACAGCAACTTCATCAAGTCGTCTTTGACGACGACTTCCCCACTGCGTTGAACCAGAATCAGTAGCAGGTCAAAAGCCTTCGGGGTTAGCGGAATGGGGGTCTCAGCGCGAAGTAGGAGCCGTTGTTCAGGGTCCAACCGGAACGGACCGAACTCCAGCAACTGCTTGACTGCATTGCCCATAATTGTCTTTCAGAAGAATTCAAAACATATTAATCGGCTCTTAAAGACTTTCAGATCGCTTCTTGGGCAGGATTCCGATCGTGCATCGTGGCCCAGGAGCCGAGCCGAGCGTGGCAAGCAATCTATCACGATTTCAGCGTTGGGCCAAGACGCTGGCAGGAGCGCTGGCCGTGTCCAAACGAACGGAAATAACCATGGAGACCGAGCAAGTGCTTACCATCCGGTGGCGACACTCCACACGGGGTTGGTGCCAGGAATGTGGCCGCGAAGTGGAGATGGTTGGGTTGGCGGAGGCGGAGGGAATCACGGGAATGACGCAGCCGGTGCTGCAGGCCGGCGCCCAAATGCAAAAGTGGCACTTCTCGGAAGACCAGGATGGATCGCCGCTGATCTGCCTGGCGTCGTTGTTGAGGTCGAGGTAACAGCGGCAATACTGCCAAGATCAACAAAGGAGACACTGTATGAAAACGGTATCGTCGTTACTGCTGCACATCCCACTGTTAATATCGGCGGTTTTTTCTCTGCAAGCCCAAAACGTCACTGGCAGCGGTACGCCAGGAACCATTCCTCTCTGGAAAGGCCCACACACGATCGGCAACTCCGTCATCACCCAAACCGCGACCGACGTGACCATCACCTCAGAAGACGTAACCGTCAACGGTGCCCTCAGTGTCGATGTTTCGAGCGGTATCGCGATCTCGGGCGGTAATAACGGTGGCATTGCCGTGCTTGGCGTAAGCGAAAGCGACGACGGCGTGGAAGGCAACAGCAAATCAGGATATGGAGTTATGGGTGAAAGCCACACCTCGTACGGGGTGGTGGGCTTAAGCGACAGCAATGACGGAGTTCACGGCGAAAGCACCAGCGGCAACGGCGTGTTTGGGGTCAGTGAAAGCAGCGTTGGTGTGGTGGGCAGAAGCGACAACAACAACGGCATGCTGGGCAACAGCAAGAGCGGCATCGGCGTAGCGGGCGTAAGTGACACATCCTCTGGTATGAGCGGCATCAGCACCAGTGGCATCGGGGTGCACGGGACCAGCACCCAATATCGTGGCGTCGAGGGAGACGCCACCGTTAAGGCCGGTGTGGCGGGCATCAGCGTTAACGGCGACGGCATAGGAGGCGCTTCGTGCTCGGATTGCACGACGGCGGCCGCGGTTTATGGGATCGGACACATCGCAGGCTCTTTCGACGGCAATGTGGAGATCAGTGGTGACCTTGCAGTCACTGGGTTCAAGGATTTTCATATTGACCACCCTCTGGATCCCGCCAATAAGTATCTGAACCATTTTGCGATTGAATCCGACGAGGTCCTGAACACCTACAGTGGCAACGTCATGACCGATCTCGGAGGATTGGCCAGCGTGCAGTTGCCGCGGTGGTTTGAGGCTTTGAATACCAACTATCGCTATCAACTCACTGTCATCGGGGAGTTTGCCCAGGCGATCGTTTTTCAGGAGATCCAGAATAACCGCTTCGTCATCAAGACGGACAAGCCTTCAGTGAAGGTCTCCTGGCAGGTGACGGGAGTGCGCTCGGATGCATACGCCAGAATGCACGTTGTGCCGGTCGAAGAGCAGAAGCCGGCGCGAGAACGTGGACATTACCTTACCCCGAAGGTATTCGGGCAGCGCGACGAAAAAAGCCTCGCCTGGCTGTATCACAGCGACTTCGCGCGTGACGCGAAAGCGGTGGAAGCGAAGCGAAAAGCACTGGGACTGTCAACCAAGCAGCAGTAGAGACTTCTGCAAACTGCGGGCGCAATCCATTTGCGCCCGCATACTTCTTTCCACCTCGATTACTCTAGAACTTCTTAAAACAGTTAGTGCTCTCTTACGCGTCGAATCTGTTTGTTTCTCACCGCTAAAATCAGTGGTTGGGCCGTAAACCCCTCCGTTTTGCCCTAGCCGGTTGTCCTTAGCCTTGCTGATAACTTTGGCTGTCCATGGAGGCTGGGAGCTACTCCTTCCCCAGCCCAACCGTAAAGCTCGTTCGTAGCTGTTGCAAAATCTCGATTACGCTCATCGAGGGGTTCTGAGCGGTCCAGACTTTTTTTCCCCGGGGCCGACCTCCATCCCAGTTTGGCCTGAAAGAGGTTGCCCCTCCGCAGTCGTCAAAATTTAAATCTCTTGTTTTCTAGATTTTGCAGCCAACAGGGGGGTACCGGTACTAAACAGTAAACTCCGTCCCGATTTGGAGATGAGCTTACGGCGCCGGCTTCTCGAACATTTTGGGATCGATTGTGGGGTTGATCTGAATCGACGTGTATTTTATTGTGCTCAAATCCTTCCCGTCCTGTTTGTTCTGGTGCAGATAGGGAAAAGTCAGACCGTCCGCGGTTCTCCAGTCACTAAGCTCGGTCTCGCCTTGAAATGGACCGGACTGTCCCATCCCCTTGTAGGTCTCGCGCAGAATCCGTCCACTCTTCGGGTCGACGTACCAACGGATCCAGGGAACCGCGCCGCCAACATCCACGATCGTAGCCTCGACGTCGCCGATCTTTTCCGTGCCCGCGGCAGTGAAAGTGATCGTAGGATCGTTTACATGCTGCGCGAGATAAATCGGGTCATGATGAATCTGGGTTAAGCTCTCGGTTCTTTGCGATGCAGGCAGATCGCGCGTTCCTCGACCTTCGGCGGACATAAACCCGGCCTGCGAGGAAACGACGATCGCTAGTTTGCCTTGCGGCGTTGGAATGCTCACATGCATTCGATCAGGGAATACGATGGTCACCTCGATCGGCGTCGACGTCGCGTCTCCTGGATCGCTTTCGGTGAAGTTCACGCGCAGCGACTTCACGGATTGCACTTCGTCGAGTCCCATGGCCTTAGCGACTTTCGCAGCCAAAGCTTTGCCTTCTGGATTCGAAGCGACAGGTTTTGCGGGAGCTTCTTCCTTTCCACCTTTTTCACCGGGAGGCGGCGGAATTGCAATGTCTACGTTGGTCACTGGACCGAGAGTGGACAGCGGCTTGTCGAAATCCGCCGTATTGCCCACGACCAGAACTGCGAGTTTTTCTTTGTGCAGATACTTGGCTGCCGCGCGCGCTACATCTTCCTTCCCAACTTTCTCGATCCCGCTGCGATATCGCTCTAGATAGTCCGCGGGATATCCGTAGAATTCGTACGCCATGCGTTCGCGGAGCACTTTTTCAGGCGAGTCAAAATTGAAAACGAATGAGTTCAGGATGGAATCCTTGGCCCGTTTGATCTCTTCGTCCGAAATCGGATTCTGCTGTAGACCGTCGATCTCTTTGTAGAGGGCTTGAATGGATTCCACAGTGGTCGCGCTTTTCGTACTCATAGCAATGCGCACGATCCCGGGATGGTCAAACGCCGAGCCGATCCCGCCACCGACGCCGTATGCCAGCCCTTGTGCAGTGCGGATGCTCTTGAACAAACGTGAAGAAAAGCCGCCACCGAAGGCCTCGTTGAAAACCTGAGCGGCGTAGTAGTCCGGGTTGTCGCGCCGAATGCCCAGGTCGGTCATGTCAATGGAGCTCTGGTTCACGTCTTCTTTCGGAATCTGGTAATAACCGGGCTTGGCGGGCTGGAATTCGATCTTGTCCTCTCTTACCGGCTCTCCCTTCGGCCAATCGCCGTAGACCTGGCGAAGTTTGGCTTCCATGGCGGCAGAATCAAAGTCGCCGACGATGCCCAGGATAATGTTGTTGGGATGAACGTGGGCGCGATGCCAGTCGACCAGATCCTGACGCTTGACCGCGGCGACCGTAACGTATTCCGGTTCGCGAGCGTACGGATTGTTCGCGCCGTAAGCCAGTTTCCTTGACTCGCGGCTCGCGATTCCGCTGACATCGTCATTGCGGCGTGAGATCGAGTCGTCCATTTCTTTCTGTGCCAGATCGATCTTCTCGGCGCGGAATTCGGGATCGCGCAGCACATCGTTAAACGCATTGAATACGTCGTCGAAATCGCCCTTCAAGCAAGACCATGAGATCGTAGTCGAGTCTGCATTGCTGCCGGTTTCCACTTTGGCGGCCCGAATCTCAAGGTAATCGTCGAGCTGATCGCCGGTTTGCGCCTTGGTTCCACCAGTTCGCCAGACTTCACCATAAATATCCAGCATTCCAACTTTGCCGGCGGGTTCGGAACGCGAGCCTCCACGGATGCGTGCCGTGCCATCAACGACCGGGAGCTCGTGGTCTTCCTGAAGAAAGATCACCATGCCATTCGGCAGTTCGATACGTTTCGGCTCCTGAGGATGAAACACGGGCAGAGGCGGAATCGGAATCTGTTGCCAATCGGTCGCCTGCGCAGCGGCTCGCGGAACTGCCGCGCTGATAACAACTAACATCAAAAGGAGAATGCACGGGAGATGAGTTTTCACTGCGCTCCTCCTTTTTGGTCTGCTGCGGGAGCTGCGGGCTTGGTTTCGATAATTCCCACGGTGCGGTTGGTTGGAACAAAAGTTTGATTAGCCACGCGGCGAATGTCCGCTTTGCTGACTTTGTCAATGCGGTCGACGGAGCGGAACAATTCGCGCCAGTCGTCGTAGCGGGCCTGATACAACGCCAGACTGTTGGCCAGGCCTTCGTTGCTGCCCAGGCTGCGAATCAGATTGGCCTTGGCTCGCGTCTTGATCATCTTCAGTTCCTCATCGCTGATGTCTTCGTTCTTCAGCTTCTCGATCTCCACATGAATGGCGTCAGCCATTTCGTCTGGCTTGTGGCCAGGGAGTGGGAAGGCGTAGAAGGCAAAAAGATGCGGATACTTGTTGCCCGGGAGCCCGCTGAACCCTGCCGAATCCGCAGCGATTTTCTTGTCCCGCACCAGCGCACGATACAGCCGCGAAGTGCGCCCGCTCGACATCAGGTCGGCGATTGCGTCGTACACTGCGTCATCCGGGCTGCGGTAGTCAGGCCGATGGTAGCCCTCAAGATAGAGCGGTTGCGACATATCCTGTAGCACTACGCGCCGCTCGGCGTTTTGCGGCGGCTCGGTGGTCGTGCGCTCGTCCGGACGCGGGCGCGAAGGGATGCGGCCGAAATATTTTTCGATGATCGGCATTGTCTCGGATGCTTTGACGTCGCCTACCACAGTTACCACCATGTTGGACGGAATGTAGTATTCGTCGAAAAACTTCTTGGCATCGGTTGCGGAAAACGAATTTAGATCCGACATCCAGCCGATCGTCGGGCGATGGTACTCATGTGCCTGAAAAGCCGCTGTGGTGAATTGTTCGAGCAGTCGCCCGATGGGGTTGCTGTCGGTACGCATGCGGCGCTCTTCGATCACGACATTCCGCTCCTTGTAAAACTCGCGCATGACAGGATGAAGGAACCGCTCCGACTCCAGATAGGCCCACAACTCCAGCCGGTTCTCGGGAAACGAATAGAAGTAGTTGGTTTCGTCGTCGCTGGTATTGGCGTTCAGGTCCTCGCCGCCGTTGATCTCCACAATCTGGGGAAATTCGTTGGGCTTCACGTACTTGTCGGCGTCGGCGACGGCATCTTTCCAGGCCTTTTCCAGGTCTTTCAGTTTCTTCTCGTCACGCCCGACCGGCTTGTCGCGCTCCGCGATGTACGCGGCGTAAGCCTGCTCCACTTTCTCCAGAGCAACTTTTTCAGCGGCATAATCCTTGGTGCCGATCTTGTCGGTGCCCTTGAAGGCCATGTGCTCAAACATATGCGCCAACCCGGTCTGGCCGAGAGGATCCTGCACCGAACCGGCATCGACATGGGTGAAGAAGGAAAAAACCGGAGCCTCGGGACGTTCGCAGATCACGACGGTCAAGCCATTGGCGAGCTTCTTGACCGTAGTGCGCTTCTCGAAAGAGGCAACATCCTGTGCGGCTGCCAGCGCGGCGAGTAGCAGAACAATGGCGAACGACTTGAGAGAGCGGTTGCGGCTCATCGGACCTCCACGAGGTTGGACGCGAATGAAGGGCAGAAGTTTGAAATTACGTGGCGGAAGGGGAAGTTGTCAAACGCGGGGTCAGCCGAGCGTTTACAATCCAGCATCAGAGATGATGCAGCGGGAACCTGGGAGGGCCGCTTGAGCAAACCAGAGGTAGTTGAGGTCGACGGCAAACATCTGAGTTTGACGAACCTGGACAAGGTACTTTACCCCGCAACTGGGTTCACCAAGGGACAGGTGATCGACTACTACGCGCGCATCGCGCCTGTCCTGTTGCCGCATCTTGCAGGACGCCCACTCACTCTGAAGCGCTACCCCGAAGGCGTGGACAAAGAATTCTTCTTCGAAAAGAACGCGACGAAACATCGTCCGGACTGGGTAAAGACCGCGCCGATCTGGAGTGAAGGCAACCAACGCAATGTAAATTACATTCTGGCGAACGATCTGCCCACGCTTGTCTGGATCGCGAATCTCGCTGGCATCGAACTTCATCCTTCGTTGTCACTGGTGAAAGACATCGCTTCGCCGCGCAGTATGGTCTTCGATCTCGATCCCGGACCTCCCGCGAATATCGTGCAATGTTGTCAGGTGGGAATGTGGCTGCGGGATATTTTCGAGCACTTCGGGTTGCAGAGCTTTCCTAAGACCTCGGGCTCGAAGGGCCTGCAGATTTATGTTCCCTTGAACTCGCCCACCAGTTACGACGCCACCAAGCCCTTCGCTCACGCGCTCGCGCGTTTGCTCGAGAACGAGCACCGGGAATTAGTTGTTTCGGACATGAAAAAGCAGTTGCGCGTTGGCAAAGTGTTTGTGGACTGGAGTCAGAACGACGAGCACAAGACGACGATCAGCGTGTATTCTCTGCGGGCGCGCGAGCACCCCACGGTCTCCACTCCGGTGAAATGGGAGGAAGTGGAGCAGGCCCTCAAGAAAAAAGACGCGGCGCTGCTGGTGTTCGAAGCCGGTCAAGTCCTCGATCGGGTGGCGAAGATGGGAGATTTGTTCGAGCCTGTGCTCACTCTCAAGCAGAAGTTGCCGAAGCTGACGGGGATCGCGGAAGCCGCGCCCCGGGCGGTCGAACCGGGGCTAGACCTGGCGGCTCAGGCAGAAGATCCCGGCACCCAGAAAGCGAAAAAGAAAAACATGAAGCCCGCCCGCCGGAGCTCCGTCCCGAAGCCGAAGGGCCGGAAGGTATAATCCGGCTGATCTTTTAATTTTTAAGCGGTTCGGAATTGCCGGAGCAAAATCATGGCGCAACTCTATGCCGGCACATCGGGATGGGCTTATCCAAGTTGGAAGCCCGACTTTTATCCCGCCAAGTTGGCCCAGTCTAAATTCCTGCAGTATTACGCGACGCAACTCAACGCAGTCGAGGTCAACTTTACCTTTCGCCAACTGCTGAAGGAGACCACCGCCCAGAAGTGGATCGAGGCCACCCCCGCCGGATTTCGCCTCAGCATCAAGGCGCACCAGGTCATCACGCATATCAAGCGCTTGAAGAAGACGGAAGACTTCATTCCGCGCTTCTTGAGCACGATCGAACCCATCGCACGCGCGGAAAAGCTGGGGCCGCTCTTGTTTCAACTGCCACCGAACATGAAAGCAGACGCTATTCTATTGGGGGAATTTCTGAGTGCTCTCCCACGCGCAGTTCCTTCCGCGTTCGAGTTCCGGCATGCATCATGGTTCACGGACGAGATTTTTGACTTGCTCAAGAACGGCAATCGCGCGCTGTGCGTTGCGGAGACCGAAGAGCGGAACACCCCTGATGTCGTTACCGCCGATTTCTGCTACTACCGCTATCGGAAACCGACTTATACGCCTGACGAACGGCGCGCGATGGTCGATCGCATCCGCGAGCACCTGTCACAGGGCCGCAACGTGTTCGCATATTTCAAGCATGAAGAAACGCCGGAAGGAGCGATTTACGCGGTTGAGGTGCTGAAAGAAGTAAATCAAAAGTAGAGACATTGCTGGCAACGTCTCGTTTTGCCGACTCCGGCAGTCGGGCGTGTTCATGATTTAGTTCTCAATTCCAAACGTGATTTCTTCGTGGACGGGAGACGTAGCAGCTACGTCTCTACAGCATCCGTTTTGTTACTTCCTCTAATGTCCGATAACCCGCATACTTCCACTGTGCCAGACGCTAACTCTCGCGTCGTCCCCGGTTTTCTCGACTACCTCAAAATCGAGAAGGGACTGGCGCCGCTAACTGTCGCTGCCTATACCACCGACGTGAGTCAATTCACTGGATTCCTGGCGAAGCACAAGCGCACGTTGCTGAACGCGCGGCGCAACGACGTACGCGATTTCATTCAGCAACTGTTCACCAACTCGGTCGACGGGAGATCGGTGGGAAGAAAGCTCTCAGCGTTACGCCATCTGTATCGCTATCTGCTGCTTGACAAGCTTATCGAGCACGATCCCACGCTGAACATCGACTCGCCGAAACAGTGGAAAGTGTTGCCCAAGTCGCTGGCTCGCGACGAGATGGAAGTCATCTTGCGCGGTTCGCCGCCCGGGTCCACGCACAAGCACGCTGAAGCGATCGCGCTGCGTGACCGTGCAATCCTCGAAGTTTTCTACGCTGGAGCGCTCCGCGTTTCGGAGTTGGTCGCGGTCAAGCTTGAAGATCTAAAGCTGGATCTCGGATGTGTACTGGTGCGGGGCAAGGGCGATAAGGAACGGATCGTGCCTTTGGGAAAATCTGCGCAGGAAATGCTGGCTGAGTACATGAAGCATTCGCGGCCCAAGTTGGCCGGAGAGCGCACTTCGCCACTTCTGTTCCTCGGTCGCGGCGCGCGCAAGTTGACTCGCCAGCGCGTCTGGCAAGTAGTTCGGGCTGCATCCTCGGGCACGGGACGCAATGCCAGTCCGCACATGCTGCGCCACAGTTGCGCCACGCATATGGTGGAGAATGGCGCCGACCTGCGTACGGTTCAGACCATCCTTGGACATGCTGATATTTCAACCACGCAGGTCTACACGCACCTGGCGCTTGATCGGCTGAAGAGCGTGTACCAGAAACACCATCCGAGAGCGAAGGCTAGATAGCACGTGATTTTTCACCACCCTCTGTGTCTCAGTGACTCTAGTGGTGAGAATGGTTTTGGGAGATATGGATAAGAAATCGAGGCGTACGCAAGTCGAGAAGGCCATCGACAAGTTCCTGCAATCGCTGCGCCAGCGCAACGCGTCGGTTCACACGCTCAAAGCCTACACCGGCGACTTGGACAACTTTGCAGCATACGTGGGCGCACGCGACTGGCGGAGCATCGATCACCTGACGATCCGCGGATTTCTCTCTCTTCTTTATGAAAAGCAGCTTGGGAAAACCTCGGTTGCGCGAGCTCTGGCTGCCGTCCGTTCTTTCTACCGCTGGCTGGCGCAGGAGGGAGTGGTCGAACAGAATCCTGCCGCATTGGTCTCTACACCGAAGCTGCCGAAAAAGCTGCCTCGCGTGCCCACGATCGAAGAAATGAACACCGTGCTCGACGGGCAGATGCCCGAGGTTGCATCCTTTCCCGAGCGTGACCGCATGATGTTCGAACTGCTTTATGGATGCGGCATTCGTAATTCCGAGCTGATCGGCATCAATCTCGAAGATATCCGCTTGAGCTCAGAAGCCATTCTCATCCGCGGCAAAGGCAAGAAAGAACGTTACGTTCCCTTCGGAGATTCAGTGAAAGCAGCACTCGCTGTCTACTTGCCGCTGCGCCAGCAAACGTTAGTGGAACGGAAAAAGATTACGACCGCGCTGCTGATTAATCAGCGCGGCGGACGGCTCACGACACGCAGCGTGGGACGAATCATCAAGAAGGTCGCTGTCGCCAAAGGGCTCTCGTCGGATGTGCATCCGCACACGCTGCGTCACGCCTTCGGTACACACATGCTCGAGGAGGGCGCCGACCTGCGCTCGATTCAGGAAATGCTCGGCCACGAACGCCTTTCAACCACCCAGCGCTACACTCAACTTTCCATGAAGCACGTGTTGGAGGTGTACGACCAGACACATCCACGCGCCAAGTGACCTGTAGAGACGTCGCTCGCAACGTCTCCCGCGTAAATATAACCGGGAGACACAGCAGAGCTACGTTTCCACAGAGGTGGGCTTTCGCAGTTGCTCCCACATCTCCTGCACCCGGGCCTTCAACTCCGCCGTCAGCTTTTCGTACGCCTCTTCCGAAGCCGCACCTGCGGGTGGTGGACAAATCAGATCGCCGATTCTTATCCGCAGTGGAGCAAATTTCTGAAATTTCTTGCCGCGCGGCCAAGCGTCGTGAAAACCTTCAATCGCCACCGGAATAATCGGCGCCTGGAGGTGAATAGAAAGGATCGCCGCACCTTTCTTGAAAGTCTTAGGCGGGCCATCAATCGAACGCTCGCCTTCAGGGTAAAGCAAGAGCACTCCGCCGTTCCGCAAGCCAAAGGCTCCGGCGCGCATGGCAGGAATCAGGTTCGCGTCGGGATCTACCACGACGACGCGCGCCCACCGCGCCAGTGTCCGCATGAAGCCTTTGCCGAAGATGTCGCTGGTCCCAACGGCGAAGGTGTCGCGGAAGACCTGCCAAGGCAGGACGCCCGCAAGGATGATCGGGTCGATGAAGCTTTGGTGATTCGAGCAAATAATGAATGGCCCGCGAGCAGGAAGTTTTTCCAGTCCGTCGACGCATAAACGAAAACGGTCGAGAGCGATGATCTGTATCAATCGGCTCACCACATACCAGAACGTTTCCTTGAATGGCTGTCGCTCGAGCAGAATTCGGAGCTCAGGGTCTGCAGGCTCTTCATTGAGAACCGCGTTCCAGCCGGCGAACTGCGCGCGTGGCGTTCCAACCACGCCGCTGGCTCCGCTCTCGCGCACCGCATCCACCAGCTCGCGCACTGTGTAAATTTCCGACAGACGCGATTCCTCCATGCCCCCGCCAAGCTCTTGCTCAAGGGCGACCAGAAGCTCCACCCGTTGCATCGAATCCAACCCAAGATCGAGTTCAAGGTTGTCGCCGGGTCGAATTGATTGAGCCCTGTTTCTTGCCGCCTCTCGCACGATCTTGAGCGCGCGCCGCACCTCGGGCTGCTCCAGCCACGCGGCGTCTTCCGCGCTTAAGGGTTTTTCTGAACTAACTTCCGCATCCCCTGACCGGCCCTCCGCCTGATTTGCTCGCACCCGCTTCTCGATCTCAAATCGCTTCAACTTTCGCGTGGTCGTCCGAGGCAAACTGTCCCGCCAGATTTCATAACTTCCAATTCGCTTGGTCGAAGGCAGTTGCGCCGAGAGGTTTTCAATGTCGTAGCGGATGACCTCTTTTGCGTTGACGATCTTGCGCTGTTTGAGCACATCAAAATTCGGCACCACCACGGCATGTAACCGTTCCTCACCCGGGCGGCCTTCGAGGCCCATAACAGCAATTTCGCCAATGAAGGGGGATTTCAGATAGTGCGCTTCCACTTCCTCCGGATAAATGTTTTTTCCGTTGCTGCGGACAATGACTTCCTTCTTGCGTCCGGTGATAAACAGATTTCCACGAGCGTCGAAATAGCCGAGATCCCCAGTGTGCAGCCAGCCATCTTTGAGAACTGCGGCCGTAGCGTCAGGCCGGTTCCAATAGCCTTTCATCACGATCGCCCCACGAATCGCGATTTCCCCAACCGCTTGGCCGTCTTCCTGCGGTTGAGGATCAATGATCTTTCCTTCCACGCCCTCGAGCGGTTTGCCCACCGAGCCAATGACGTTGTCCGCATGCGAAGTGGCGAAAGCGGCGGCGCTGGTTTCGGTAAGGCCGTAGGCTTGCAAGACGTCAATCCCCAGCGCATAAAAATCGCGACCGATTTCGGGATCAAAGCGTGACCCGCCCGTCACCAGGTAGCGCATCTTACGGCCGAACGTATTATGGATTCTAGGAAAGAGAATGGATCCGGGATTCCATCCGAATCTTCGGCTGACGCGTGTGATGGCCATCATCGTTCGCACAGACCAACTCGCGAATCTTCCGCGTTGCGAAACTTCCTTGAAAATCCGTTCGTGGATCAAGTAATAAAACTGCGGCACCACCGCGAACGCTGTGATGCTCCGCTCTGCCAGTGCACGAAGCAGCTCCGTCGTATTCAGAGTTTCGAGATAAACGACACGGGAGCCTTTCACCAGAGGCAACAGCAAGTTCGCCATTTGCGATAGCACGTGAAAAAGCGGAAGCACGCCGAGCAGCGCGTCCTCGGGTCCGAGCTGCGCCCAGCCGAATACGGCCCGCACTTCGCCCATAAGGTTCGAGTGCGTCAGCATCACTCCTTTGGGATCCGCAGTTGTGCCAGAGGTATAAAGCAGCGAAGCAAGGTCGTCATCCTTAGAGAGAACAGGAACAAAGTTCCCTGGCCCTGCCGCAAAGATGCTGTCGAGATTAGCTCGCTCGGGGACGCCCGCCCCCGGCTGTCTAGACGAGCGAAGCTCGGCAGAATCCGTTAACAGAATCTGGACCGGCGCTCCCTCCACGGCTTGCTGGGCGACCGCCAGATGCCGCACATCGCAGAACAGCAGGGAAGCGCCGCTGTCCTTGAGCAACTTCGCAACCTGATCCGCATGAAACGCCGTGTCCAACGGAACCGCCGCACAACCGGCCGCGATGATGCCAAGGTACGCAGTAATCCAGCGCGGATGATTATCAGCCAGAATCGCAACCCGCGCGCCCGGTTGAAACCCGCTCTCCTTCAGCCAGCGGCCAATGCTCTCCGCCATGCGCCGCGCTTCGTCATAAGTGTTGCTTTCCACGCGGTCACGGCGCTGAATTTCCAGCGCAATGTTGTCAGGCCAGCGCATAGCGCATTCGCGGAAGAGTTCGTAGAAGGTCATCATGGCCAGCGGGAAAATATACCTGAAAACACGCTTCAGCGCTGTGGCGACCAGACGGATTGACAAGAGGCTTATCCTAAAGTCGCTTGTTGAGCCTGCCGAAATGAATGCCACATTGCTTAAAGCGCTGGTCGCATTGCTACCAGTCTCTCTACTGTTCTCTGGCTCGATACTCTTTTTCCGAAAAGGAAGGACAGTCCACGCTTTTCTTCAGCTAGTCGGCACAGGTTGTCTGCTATTGGTCGTTCTTGCTCATGTATCCGAGGCACTTCACCTGTTTCCATGGATAGGTTGGGGTATTGAGGATAGCGCGGGTCACTACGTCGATTTATTAAGCGCCGCTCTTGGCCTTACCCTGTTTTCGATCGGCTATCTGCTTCATGCGTTGAGCCTGTGGAAGAAGAGCTGACCCGCTGGTCCGCAGAGAGGGTTCTTTGCAAGGCCGGCCCGCGACTTACGCGTTGTGCACGCATCTAATATACTAGCCTTCTGGGATAGCGGGTGTAGTGCCCTCCAAGGATTCTCATTTTGATTAATGCTCTGGTAGCTAAAGTTTTCGGAACCAAGAACGAGCGCGAGATCAAGCGCCTGATGCCCCGCGTCGAGGAAATTAACGCGCTTGAGCCTGCCATGCAGCAGCTCACGGATGAGCAACTGCGCGCCAAAACGGACGAATTCCGTCAGCAGATCAAGGAACGCCTGGCCAAAATTCCAGACGAGCCTGATGCCGACCAGGATCGCCGGAAAGAACTCGATACCGAGCGCACCAAGCTGGTGAACGAAGTCCTTGATGAGTTGCTGGTCGAAGCCTTCGCCGTCGTCCGTGAAGGCGGCCGCCGCGTCCTGAACATGCGCCACTTCGATGTGCAACTCATCGGCGGCATGGTTCTTCACCAGGGCAAGATCGCAGAGATGAAGACCGGCGAAGGAAAAACCCTGGTCGCCACTTTGCCCGTCTATCTGAATGCCCTGAGTGGACGCGGCGTGCATGTCGTCACGGTCAATGATTATCTCGCCAAACGCGACTCCGAGTGGATGGGCAAACTGTACAGTTTCCTCGGCCTGAGCGTGGGCGTCATCGTTCATGATCTCGACGATCAGCAGCGCCGCGAAGCCTACGCCGCTGACGTGACCTACGGAACCAACAACGAGTTCGGGTTCGATTATCTCCGCGACAACATGAAGTTCGACCTGCACGATTGCGTGCAGCGCGGCCATAACTTCTCTATCGTCGACGAAGTGGATTCCATCCTGATTGACGAAGCGCGTACGCCGTTGATTATTTCGGGTGCCAGTGAAGAATCCACAGACAAATACGCGAAGGTCAATCGCATCATCCCCAAGCTCGAAAAGGGTGAGGAGATTGACGTCGCTCCCGGCGAGCCCAAGCAATACACCGGCGACTATGTGGTGGACGAAAAGCACAGGAACATTACGGTTACCGACGTGGGCTGGGAAAAAGTTGAGGAACTGCTCGGCATCGGCAATATTGCCGACCCGGAGAACTGGGACCTGAAGCATCATGTCGAGACCGCCGTAAAGGCCCATGCCCTCTATCACCGCGACGTGGAATACGTGGTCAAAGATGGCGAAGTCATCATCGTGGACGAGTTCACCGGCCGCTTGATGCCAGGTCGCCGCTGGTCCGATGGACTGCATCAATCGGTTGAAGCCAAGGAAAACGTAAAGATTGAACGCGAGAACCAGACGCTCGCCACCATCACGTTCCAGAACTATTTCCGCATGTACAAGAAACTGGCCGGCATGACCGGAACGGCGGAAACCGAAGCGGCTGAGTTCGACAAGATCTATCGGCTGGAAGTCATGGTCATCCCGACCAACAAGCCGATGCTGCGACTGGAGAATCCAGACGTCGTTTACCGCACCGAAAAAGAGAAGTACTTCGCCGCAGCCGACGAGATCCAGAGATTGCATGCCACCGGACAACCCGTGCTCGTGGGCACCACCTCGATTGAAAAATCCGAACGTCTTTCCGAGTTGCTGAAGAAGAAGGGTGTCAAGCACTGGGTGTTGAACGCCAAGCAGCACGAGAAAGAAGCCGAAATCGTGGCGCAGGCCGGCAGCAAGGGTATGGTCACGATCGCCACCAACATGGCCGGCCGCGGAACCGACATTCTTCTCGGCGGCAACCCCGAGTTCATGGCCAAGCAGGAATGTGTGAAGAAAGGTATCGCGCAGCCCTTGCGCGCCGCACAAGGCAAAGTGCAGGCCGTCGTCGACGACACCAAAAACACCGTCTGGTACTACGCCGGCAATGAATACGTAGTTCCTACCGATCAGTGGACGGAGGTTTTCAATCGGTACAAAGCGCAAACCGACCAGGAGCATGAGGATGTCATCGCCGCCGGAGGGCTGCACATCTTCGGCACCGAGCGTCACGAAGCTCGCCGCATCGATAATCAGCTTCGTGGCCGCGCTGGACGCCAAGGCGATCCCGGTTCTTCTCGCTTCTATCTTTCGCTCGAAGACGACCTGATGCGCATCTTCGCCAAGGAGTGGGTCTCGAACCTGCTCCAACGCTTGGGTATGGAAGAGGGAGTCCCGATCGAATCAAGAATGATTAGTCGCCGTATCGAAGGCGCGCAGAAGGCCGTCGAAGCGCAAAACTTTGAAGCCCGCAAACATCTACTCGAGTACGACGACGTAATGAATAAGCAGCGCGAGGCGGTGTACGGCCTGCGCCATCAATTGCTGGAGGGGGTAGATCAGAAAGAGTTGATCCTCGAGGATTACGTCTCCGGCATCCTCAGCGATTTGATGGATCAATTCTGCGCAGTCAAAGTTCATGCCGCGGATTGGGATCTCAAGGGCTTGAAAGATGCCATTTTCACCCGCTTCGGCGTGGATATTTTGGCGGAAGGCATCCAGCCCGAAACTCTTAACCGCCAGGAACTGGGCGATGCGATCTTCGACAAGCTCAAGGCCCGTTACGACGCCAAGGAAAAACTGATTGGTCCCGATGCCATGCGCTATCACGAGCGCATGATCATGTTAAGTGTGCTCGACGCGCAATGGAAAGACCACCTCCGCGACATGGACCACTTGAAGGAAGGCATCGGGCTGCGCGGCTACGGTCAGCACGATCCGCTGGTGGAGTACAAGCGCGAGTCCTTTGACATGTTCGAGGCCATGATGCAGCGCTCCCAGGAGGAGACGGTCCGTTATCTCTACCTGATGCAGATCTTGGAGCGCCCGAGCGAAGGCGGAGCCCCGAGACCTGGAGATGGTGGTGGCCCCGGCGCAGGTCCGGAAGCCGGTGTGCCGGTTCCGCGAATGGGCGGCGATGGCAATGGGCGAAAGCCACGGCAAGTGGCTACCTCTGTCGACGAAATCGAGGAAGCTTTCCAGCGCAAGAAACGCCGTGAGCTGGAGCAGGCTCGCATGGCCGGTTCCGGCGATCTCCAGACAGTGCAGCAAGTGGTACGCGGCGCGGCCAAGATCGGACGCAACGATCCCTGTCCTTGCGGCTCCGGAAAAAAATACAAGAAGTGCTGCGGCGCGAACGCGTAGTGCGCAACCCGCTCCTCTGTCATCCTGAGCGCAGCATCTGCTTCGCGAAAGCGAACGGAGCCCGCCCTCCTCTGTCATCCTGAGCGTAGCCTCTGTTTCGCGAAGCGAAGCAGAGGCGGAGTCGAAGGATCCCTGCAACCGCCAACCATGGCTGAGATGCACCAGGGAATCCTCACCAGCTTCAGTAACCGTGTCCATGAGGAAAACGCTTGAATCCGAGATGGATGGACCCGGCTGCGTAGGGATCCTTCGACTACGGAGATGCTTCGCTTCGCGAAGCCTCTCCTCCGCTCAGGATGACAAATTTACCTTGATGCCGACTTAACCGACACGAACGATTTCACCACGATGTTGTTGGGCTGAACGCCAACCGGAATCATAGTCAGCAGCGAATATTCCCCCGGCTCGAATTTCTTGCTGGGAGTCCGCTTCTGGATCACCGTGACATCTCCTGAACCCGAATTCAGAACCAGCAAATAGTTCTGGCTCTGCGCCAGTGCCAGCCCATCCGGATGGCTGCCGACCGGAAGTGTCGCGATCATCTTCCCAATATCAATGTCATAAACCGACACGGTGTTCGATCCAAAATTGCTGACGTAAAAACGGGAATTATCTGCAGTAACAATCCCACGCGCCGGATGAGTGCCGATCAGATAGCTTCCACCAACCTCGTTGGTCGTTGTCTCGATGATCGAAATATCATCCGAATCGAAGTTGCTCACCATCAGCTCGCCGCCGTCCGGTTTGAGCGCCAGTTGCACGGGAGTTTTTCCGACGTCCAGCAGAGCCAGCAGTTTGTCACTCTTCAAATCAATCGATGCGACTTGTCCCGATCCCGCGCAAGCGACGAATGCTTTGCTGCTGTCCGGCAGGACGGCAATGTCTTCCGGCTGCTGGCACGCCTGAATCGTGCTGCGAACCGTTAGCTGCTCAGCATCGATCAGCGAAACGGTGTTGTCCCCGCGGTTGCTGACGACCACGGTTCCGCCATCCGGCGACACTCTCGCCAGCCCCGGCGAAGCTCCCACCCGAACATTACCGACTACGACTCGCTTGTCGAGATCAATCACCGAAACATTCGCGGAGCCTGAGTTCGCAACATACCCGCGCTTCCCATCCGCAGAAATATCGATGAAGTAGGGTTTGCCGTGCACGCCAATGGTCGCCACCACAGAGTTGCGCTCGGCATCGATGACGCTGACATTATTCGAGCCAGTGTTGACGGCGTAGATCTCATTCTTCTTGCTGTTGGCCGCAACTCCAGTAGGTTCGCTCCCAACCTTAATCGTTTTCGCGAGCTGAAACGTTCGCAGATCGATGACGGTAACCGTGTTGCTCTTTCCGTTGGTGATGTAGGCGTACTCATGGTAAGCCGGACCGTAATCGGTGAGCTGGCGCTCGTGGACGTACCACCAACCCAAGGCGACGACCATGGGTGAGAGGACTACGATAAAAAGAAGCTTTCTCAAGTTAGCGGAGCAATAGAGGCTTCCGTGGACACTGATGAAAGCGCGTTCGGACGAGCCAGAACCACTGGTACCGTTCTCCCCACCACCGGCGCAATCTGCCGAACCTGCGCCATCAACTCATCGAACTGATCCGGATACAACGACTGCATGCCGTCCGACAGCGCCTTGTCCGGCTCGTGATGGACCTCGATAATCAAGCCATCCGCCCCGACCGCCACTGCGGCCCGCGAAAGCGGAGTGACTTTGTTTCGCTTGCCTGTGCCCTGGCTCGGATCAACAATAATCGGCAAGTGGCTGAGCCGCTGCACCGCCGGAACTACGCTCAGGTCGAGCGTGTTGCGAGTGTGGTCGGCGAAAGTGCGGATGCCGCGCTCGCACAGAATCACGTTGTAGTTGCCTTCGCTCATCACATACTCGGCGGCCATCAGAAATTCTTCCAGCGTGGCAGACATGCCGCGCTTCACCATCACCGGCCGCTTCGATCGGCCGGCACGCCGGAGCAGAGAGTAGTTCTGCATATTGCGGGCGCCAATTTGAATGATGTCGGCGTACTGCTCAACCAGGTCGAGCGATTCGTGGTCAATGGCCTCGGTAATCGTCCGCAGGCCGAAATTCTCACGCACGTCAGCCATGATCTGCAAGCCTTCTTCGCCCAGGCCCTGAAACGAATACGGAGATGTGCGCGGCTTGTAAGCTCCCCCGCGAAAGAACTGCGCCCCCGCACGCTGGACGCGCTCAGCCACAGCAAAGGCCTGCTCCCTGCTCTCAATCGCACAAGGTCCGGCGATGATCGCGAGTGCCGGCCCGCCGATGGTGGCATCGCTGCCAGCGAAACGAATGATGGTGTTCTCTTCCCTGAAGTCGCGGCTGACCAGCTTGTAAGGCTTGGTGACGCGAATGACTTCCTGCACGCCCGACATCTCCTCCAACGTGCCAGGCTCGACCTCGCCCTTGTTTCCAGTAATGCCGATCGCAGTTCGCTCCGCCCCCGGGATGGAGTGGGCGCGGTAGCCGAGCGCTTCGATCTTTTGGCAGACGGCGCGTACCTGCGCTTCAGTTGCGTGCGCCTGCATTACGACCAACATGACCTTACCTCAAGACCCTCAAGTCTATCGTCGAAGCCGCATCCATCGCAAACCTGGGCCGCTGGCTGTGCGACGACCAGCGCCGGATCTCGACCCCTCGCTATACTTCCTCATGCCCCGTTCCATCGCCCGCGAGCAGGACATTCTCAAGCTGCCACTACCGAAGCGCCCGCCCCGCCTGACCTCGCGCCGCATTGGCATTCACACCTCGACTGCCGGCGGCGTCCAGAATGCGGCCGAACGCGCCTACCGTCTGGGCTGCAATACCTTCCAGATTTTTTCCTCAAGCCCGCGCCAGTGGGCGCCCTATGAACTGAGCCGTCCCCGGTGCGACGAGATGATGCGCCTGCGCGAGCAGTATGACCTCAAGCCGATGGCCATCCACGTGAACTACCTGGTGAATCTGGCCAGCACGACGCCCTTATTTTTGGAGAAGTCAATCGCCGCCTTCCGTGGCGAAGTGGAACGCGCATTGGCGCTGTGTGCGGATTATTTGGTTCTGCATCCGGGTTCATTCCGCGGCGCCGATCGCGAAGCCGGCCTGCTTCAGACCTCCGCGGCAATCGCGGCCGCCACCCAAGGCCTTGATCTCGCCAATAGCGATCTCACCATCCTGATCGAAAATACTGCCGGCGCGGAATATTCCCTGGGTGGAAGCTTCGAACAGGTCGCTGAGGTTCTTGAGCGGCTTCGCGACCTGATTCCCATCGCTGCCTGCATCGACACCTGTCACACCCATGTCACCGGATACGACATCGTGAGCGAAGACGGATTACGCCAGACGCTGGCGCACCTTGATAAGACGGTCGGTCTGAAGAACGTCCGCGTATGGCACTGCAACGACACCAAAGCAGCCCGCGGATCGAAGCTGGATCGGCATCAGCACATCGGGAAGGGAAGCATCGGCCTAGAACCGTTTCGCCGCCTGCTGAACGACCCTCGCTTAGCCCACGCAGCCTTCATCGCCGAAACCCCGATCGACAAACCGGGAGATGACAAAAGGAATATCGCAGCACTGAAGAAGCTAGTAGCAAGATAAATCACGTGGGGACAGCCGCCCTGCTGTCCCACACCTTTGCCGGTCGACGCCGAATGTGTCATTCTAAGAATGTCTATCGCACCATGCTCAGCATTCGGCTCGAACCCGAACTTGACGAAGGGCTCAACTCTCTTGCCAAAGAGACCGGTTGCAGCAAGAGCCACCATGCTCTCGAGGCGATTCGGCAATATCTAGAGGATCGCGAGGACTACCTGCAGGGCATCGCCGCACTGGAGCGTCGCGAGACGACCATCACGCTCGAAGAATCGCCCGGAAACTCCTGTCTCTAGCGTCGCTATTGTAAAATACAGGTTTATCCGGAACCCCACTTTCCTTACTATGCCGCAGGAAGAAAAAACCATCCCGGTCCACGAGGACCGCTACGACGCCCAGCGCATCGAGGCCAAATGGTTTGAGCGCTGGCAGCAGGACGCATCTCTCTACGCCGCCGAGCCCAACTCCACCAAGCCGAAGTATTACGTGCTCGAAATGTTGCCCTATCCCTCGGGCGTGCTGCATATGGGACACGTGCGCAACTACGCCATCGGCGACGCGCTCGCCCGCTACATGTGGATGAACGGCTACAACGTGCTTCATCCCATGGGATGGGATTCGTTTGGTCTCCCTGCGGAAAATGCGGCCATCGCCAACAACACGCCCCCGCGCGAGTGGACGCTGCGCAACATCGCCAACATGAAGGCGCAGATGAAGCGCCTGGGCTTTGCCTACGACTGGTCACGCGAAGTCACGACCTGCCTGCCCGAATATTACCGATGGAATCAGTGGTTCTTCGTGAAGCTCTTCGAGAAGGGCATGGCTTATCGCAAGAAGAGCAAAGTGAACTGGTGTCCGAAATGCTGCACCGTGCTGGCCAACGAACAGGTTGTCAACGGCCGTTGTTGGCGGCACGAAGACACATTGGTGGAGCAACGCGAACTCGAGCAGTGGTTCCTGCGCATCACGCAATATGCCGAGGAATTGCTCCGCGACCTCGACAAACTCGCTGAGTGGCCCGAGAAAGTGCGCACCATGCAGCGCAACTGGATCGGCCGCAGCGAGGGCACGCTGGTGGATTTCAAGCTCGACGGCGCGCCCGATTCACCCGAATCGACCATCACCGTCTTCACCACGCGCGTCGACACCATCTACGGGGCAACGTCCGTTCAACTCGCGCCGCAGCATCCGCTGGTCGCTCGCCTCACCCGGAACAACGATGCATTGCGCGCGCAGGTAGATCAGTTGATTGCGGAGCAGCGCAAGGCCAAAGAAGTGGGCGACATTGGCGCCATTGAAAAGCACGGTGTCAATACTCACTACTTCGCCGTCAATCCCTTCAACGGAGAACGCATTCCCATTTGGGTGGCGAATTACATTCTCATGGACTACGGCACGGGCGCGATCATGAGCGTGCCAGCGCACGATGAGCGAGACTTCGAATTCGCCCGCAAGTACAACCTCAAGATCCGGATCGTGATCGTGCCTCGATCCGTCGATCCCGAAGAAACCAGCGTCGAACCGACGCTTCCGTTCACCACCATGAACGGCACACTGGTGAATTCAGGGCCATTTAGCCGTCTCGATTGCGAAGAGGCGATCACGAAGATGTCCGCGTATGCCGAGAAGAACGGTTTTGGAAAAGCCACGGTCACCTATCGCCTGAAAGACTGGGGCATCTCGCGCCAGCGCTATTGGGGTACGCCGATCCCCATGCTTTACTGCGAGAAGGATGGGATCGTGCCCGTCCCGGAAAAAGATCTCCCAGTCATCTTGCCCGAGAACGTGGACATAACCTTAACCGGCGGCTCGCCGCTGAGCCGGGTGCCCGAATTCGTAAATGCGATCTGTCCGAAATGCGGCGGCCCGGCCCGCCGCGAGACCGACACAATGGACACGTTCGTGGATTCGTCCTGGTATTTCTATCGCTACACCGACGCGCACAACGACCGCGCGCCTTTCGATTCCAAGACCGTGGCGTACTGGTTCCCCATCGATCAGTACATCGGCGGGATCGAACATGCCATTCTTCATCTCATTTACTCGCGCTTCTGGACCAAGTTCATGCGCGACATGGGATTGGTAAAAAACGACGAGCCCGTCGAGAGATTGTTTTCGCAAGGCATGATCATTAAAGGCGGAGCGAAAATGTCCAAGAGTTTGGGCAACATAGTTTCTCCGGATGAAATGATTGCCCGATACGGCGCGGATAGCGCCCGGATGTACACGCTCTTCGCGACATCACCGGATCGCGAACTCGACTGGCTGGATGAAGGAGTAGAAGGCATCCGTCGTACGCTGGCACGTATCTATCGCTTCGTAGCAAGAAACGCTCCTGCAGAGACGCAGCTTGCTGCGTCTCAGCAAGCGGAGCGAGCGACGTTACCGGCAACGTCCCTACAGCCCGAAGCGCGAAAAATTCAGCGCAAACTTCACCAGACTATCAAGCGCGTCAGCGACGACTTCAAGGGACGCTGGCACTTTAACACTTCGATCGCCGCAATCATGGAACTGGTGAACGAGCTTTATGCCGTCGAAGAACGCGCGGCGCACTCGCCCGCGGACGTGGTTCCGGCCCAGCTATGGTTCGAAGTCCAGCGCGATCTCGTCATCCTTCTGGCACCGTTTGCTCCGCACCTCGCTTTCGAACTCTGGGAAATGTTGGGCGAGAAGGGAAGTCTGCTTCGCACGCCCTGGCCGAAGTACGATCCAGCATTGGCCAAGGAAGAGGAAATCGCAATCCCGGTGCAGGTCAACGGAAAGTTGCGCGGCCTGATCTTGGTCCCTGTGGATTCATCGCAAGAAGCAATTCACGAGCGCGCCTTGTCGGCGGAAAAGATCAAGGCAGCCATCGCCGGCAAGCAGGTAGTAAAAGTAATCGTAGTTCCAGGCAAACTCGCGAATATCGTCGTGCGCTGACCTCTCCACGCGATGTCATCCTGAGCGTAGTATCCGATTTTCGCGAAGCGAAACAGATACAGAGTCGAAGCACCCGCGAAGGCCGTTCGCCGGCGGAAAGCCGTCTACTTACCTGCTGTCGAGACGTCATCCTGAAGCCGGCGTCAGCCGGGTGAAGGATCTCGCGCCGAGTGCCACGACTGAGGTGGTTCCAGCGACCACTTAACCGCATTCCTGCCGATCCGCGCCAGATCCTTCGTGGTCTGACGGCCCTTCAGGATGAAGTCAACATTACCCCGCAAATTGTCACCACACAGCGTCATGGAATCTGGCAATGCAGGGCGCGACCAAGCTGATCCGACTTGCGCTATCCTAGCCTTGCATGAAACCTCGCTCGCCCACCCTCGAAGGTTTCCGCGCCATCCTTCGCCGACCATCGTTTGGACTGGCAGAGATCGCCTGGCGCTGGAGCTTCGGCGCCGCAACCGGCCTCCTGCTGATGTTTTCCTTCTTTGAGTATCTGGACACCTTGCCAGTCAGCAAGAGCGATCTACTTTTATTGCGCACCACCCAGCCGGTCCTGATCTCTCGCGCGGTGATGCATATTTTTCGGGGCAGCGGATTTCGCGTGGTCGAGACTGCAGTAGTGCTGGCAATGACTCTGGGAGTTGCCTGGATCGTAGTCGCGTCCTTGGCCCGTGCAGCGACCATAAAAGCTCTGCTGGCCTATTTCCTTGAGAGCGACACTTCAACACCGCCGCGCATAGAAACACCCTGGAGATTCCATTCCCTCTTCATGCTCAACTTCTTCCGGCTCGCCACGACGCTCGCAGCCGTCGTAGGCTGTCTTGCCGCCGTTCTTCTTGGCAAAGCTGCGTCGCGGCCCACCGATCCTGCGCCGGGCAGCGCTCTCCTGATCATCCTGACCGTCACCATGCTGGTCTGGATCGCCTGGTCCACATTGAACTGGTTTCTCTCGCTGGCGCCGATATTCGTGGTTGCCGACGGCCACGACACATTCGGCGCGATCGCAGCCGCAGTCGATCTCTGCCGGACTCGTTCGGCTTCAATCTTCGCAGCGGGAACGTGGTTCGGCCTAGCCCATATCACAGCATTCGTCGTAGCCAGCTCGGCGGTCGCGTTTCCTTTAGGATTCGCCGCAGTCCTCCCCGCGGGCGTGGTGCTGGGCGGCGTGCTGCTGGTAACCCTTCTTTACTTCGCCGTAACAGATTTCCTGTACATGGGACGCTTGGCGGCATACGTAGCCATGGCAGAAATGCCCGACACGCCAGTCAGAGCCGAGACGACGCAGCCACCGTTGCCCCAGGCAGGCACCTATCTCGATTCCGACACTCACTCGAGCCCTGCCGTCGACGCAACCGAACTGATCCTCAGCGACGTTCCAGCAAACAGCTAACCTGTAAACGTCAGGACAAACTCACGCTGTCATCCTGAGCGGAGCGAAGGATCTCTGTAGTCAGCTTGCAGCACCAAGCCTTACGCGTTGCGTCGACTGCTAACACGGGTCATCTTGCATTTCCCCAGCGTCCGAGACGCAACCAGCTAAGAGCTAGCAGCCAGCAGCGATCCCCTTTACACTTACCCTCCGATTTGAGACACTCGTCCGTGGAAACCCAATCTATCGTCGTCCTCGACTTCGGCGCCCAATACTCCCAACTCATCGCCCGCCGCATCCGCGAACAAAACGTCTTTTCTGTAGTACTACCGTGCACGGCCAGCCTCGAGGAAATCCATAGCTACTCGCCGCTGGGCATCATCCTGTCCGGAGGTCCCTGCTCGGTTTACGATCAGGACGCGCCCAACACCGACCGCCGTGTCTTCGAGCTCGGCGTCCCAGTGCTCGGCATCTGTTATGGCTTGCAGTTGATGGTCCACGTGCTAGGCGGCAAAGTTAAGGCAGCGGACAAACGCGAGTACGGCCACGCCGAAGTCGAGATCAAACATGACTCGCGTCTTTTTCATGGCTTACCCGGCAAACTTTCCGTCTGGATGTCGCACGGCGACGAGGCCGTAGATTTGCCCGCAGGTTTCCGCTTGACCGCAAGTTCACCCAACGCAGTCGCGGCCATCGAGAATCCCGAGAGAAAATTCTGGGCCGTCCAGTTTCATCCCGAGGTGCGCCACACTCAATCCGGCACCGACATCCTGCGCAACTTCGCGCTCGCAATCTGCGGCGCCAAGCCCACCTGGACTCCGCAGCACTTCATCGATGCGACCATCGCCAACGTGCGACAAACCGTGGGCAATGGCCGCGCAATCTGCGCGCTCTCCGGCGGCGTGGATTCTGCCGTCGCCGCCACTCTCGTTGATCGCGCTCTGCGCGACGCCAAAGGCCCTTCCCGCCTGACTTCGGTCTTCGTGAACAACGGCGTGTTACGCAAGAACGAGTTCGAAAAAGTCCAACAAAACCTGCGCGACAAGCTGGGCCTGCACGTAGTCGCGGTCGATGCCACCGATCGCTTCCTGAGCAAACTCGCCGGCGTGACCGATCCCGAAAAGAAACGCAAAATCATCGGCAACGAATTCATCGCCGTATTCGACGAGCAAGCCCATCGCATCGAAAAAGAAGAAGGCAAGGTCGAATGGCTGGTGCAGGGCACCCTGTATCCCGATGTGATTGAATCCCGCTCAGTGCGCGGACCCTCGCAAATCATCAAGTCGCACCACAACGTCGGCGGACTCCCCGAAAAAATGAAACTCAAACTAATCGAGCCGCTAAAAGAGTTATTCAAAGACGAAGTCCGCAAGATCGGCCGCGACCTCGGCATGCCGGAAGAAATCCTGCAGCGCCAGCCGTTCCCCGGCCCAGGCCTCGCAGTCCGCATCCTCGGAGAAGTCACCCCCGAACGTCTAACCATCCTGCGCGAGTGCGACGACATCGTCGTCAGCGAAATCAAACAAGCCGGCCTGTACCAGAAAATCTGGCAATCGTTCGCCGTCCTCCTCCCGGTAATGTCCGTCGGAGTCATGGGCGACCAGCGCACCTACGCCAACACCTGCGCCATCCGCGCCGTCCACTCCGAAGACGGCATGACCGCCGACTGGGTCCCGCTCCCCCACGAGGTCCTGAAAACAATCTCCAGCCGCATCGTCAACGAAGTCAAAGGCGTGAACCGCGTGGTCTACGACATCACGTCCAAGCCCCCCGGAACAATCGAGTGGGAGTAAAGAAGCCGTCGTTGGCCGTTAGTCGTTGGTCGTTGGCAAAATCGGAACAGCCGCCCCCGGCTGTCCAGCCGAGCCAAACTCGGCAACGGCTCCGAAACAAGCAGAATTACGCAAAAAAGGCGGCAGTGCCGAAAAGTTGTCAAGCCCCCTAAACCACCCAATTCCCGCCAAACCCCTGATTCAGCGGCAGAAATAAACTTCAAAATTTGGCGGGTTTACCCCCTCAGATTTGCTAGTCTAGAAGTAGAGATCAAATAAGGCGCAAGCTTCGCGGCTTGCGCCTTTTCTTTTGCAGCGACTTCTCCTCAAGGACGTTTTTCCAGACAAATGGGCAAACCCAGGCGCGCTTCCCGCGGACGCACTCCAGCGTCCGAGGAAAGCCGCGCCCGGCAAGCCTCCAGGAAAGGGAGCGCCAAACCAAAAGAAGGAGAACAAGGCGAACTGGCTTTCTTATCCAAGGCCTCGAGCCTTGGCTTCGCCCTGTCTCTCCCCTATGGACACATGCAGCGCTACGACTTCGTGGTCGACAGCGGCAGCAACCTCTGGCGCGTGCAGGTCAAAACCTCAAAACACATGTTGAAAGGCCTCTATCTGGTCGGCGTCCACCATCGCGCCAACCGCAGGTCCCATGCATACACCGCCTCCGAGATCGATTTCGTAGCCGTCTACATTCTGCCCGAAAAAACCTGGTACATCCTGCCCGTCCGCGAGGTGACGGAGCACCGGCAATTGCTCTTCCGTCCCAAGGGCTACCTGTGATCTTTCAACACGTTGTTCCCAAGAAGTGAATAGTCCATTCGAGCAAGACCGGAGAAGCTGATGGTGCTGACCAATCCGCTTCCCAGGAGTCGACCGAATGGACCTTCACCAGAATGCCCGA
>Ga0210409_10000956_pt1 | contig 40984 bp, 33 predicted proteins | sample IncBWH17MmetaG_FD_161649 | JGI IMG/M metagenome (GOLD analysis project Ga0210409, IMG submission 161649) | Forest soil microbial communities from Barre Woods Harvard Forest LTER site, Petersham, Massachusetts, United States - Inc-BW-H-17-M | ecosystem: Environmental > Terrestrial > Soil >... | reverse complement strand
CGATCCCTGGAGCGCGGAATACCGATGAACTGGTGAGCGTGATGCGAGGCGAGTGGAGCACCTCGCCGACGCCACCGCTTTCTTATCTCGACTACCGCGACCTGAGAGATCAGAATCACAGCCTGACGGGGATGTCGGTACTAGTCTGCCTTCAAAGAGTGCGTTGGCGATATGGCAACATGCAAGATTTCATGCAACGCGCGTTTTGCGGGACAGATGCTCGTTTCCGGTATTCTTCTTCTCACTAGACTATTGCTCCGCAAACCCTTTCCCCGGTTTGCCGTCCCAGCGACGAAGACCAGTCGCCCGGGACCCTGGTTTTGTAGGCTTGTACTCTCAACTGGAGAGGCAGCCCGGCAAGCGAAGGTCGGTCTTCGGTCTTTATGGAGGACAGCTGGAGCCGATACCCGGCAAACCTTTGAGTTCCAGCATGCTGGGAGGTGTTTGGAGCCGCGCCTGCGTTTTGAAGAAATCCATAGCTGGCCATGCAGACTGAGGGAACTGCATAGGAGTTGCAAAAAAAATTGGCTCTTCTGTCGATTTTCCCTGTGCCCGAGCGGCTATAGATTGAACGAGCCAGCGCAAAGATTCCGCCGTTGGCCCCCAACAAGAGCCCGGGCGATGTAATACAACGGAGGCCCGATATGTCGTTCTTTCGCGATTTGAGAATTGCCGTGCGTTCCCTGGCGCGAGTGCCTGCGCTGTGGATTACAGTCGCCCTTACGTTGGCATTGGGTATCGGAGCCAACGCCGCAATCTTCAGCGTGGTACGCGCCGTGCTGCTGCGTCCGCTGGCGAATCGCGACGAAGATCGGTTGCTTTACCTGCGCCAGAGCGCCTCCGGCATCGGCCAGGACAACGCAGCGTTTTCGGTCCCCGGAAGTCAATTACTGAACTGGGCACATTTTCAGAGTTAGATTTTACGGTCGTGAGTCTAGGCACGCTACGCGAGATTCCAGCGGGCGTGGTGGATGGACACTACTCGAGGTGATGGGCCTGCGCCCGGTCCTTGGACGTCTGCTGACTCCGGCCGATGACGGTCCCAATGCCGCGGGAGCCGTGGTGCTGACCTATCACTTCTGGAGGACAACGCTGCACTCCGATCCCAACGTGATTGGAAAGACGGTGCGGCTGGAGGGCCCCACCGGAGCGCGCCCCGCGACCGTGGTGGTGTTCTGGAACCAAGCGTTCCGTATCCGGTGGCAACGGAGATCATGGCCAATATCGTCACCAGCCCGCATCATCTTTCCGCCACCATGGTGACGGGGCGCGAGCATCGCATGACGGAAGTCTTCGCGCGGCTGGCTCCCGGCGCGAGTGTCGACAATGCGCGGGCGGAACTGCGCAGCGTATACGGCGCCATGGTGGCGGCACATCCGGCAGTGTATAAACCGGAGGACCATTTCAAGATCGACGTAACCCGCATGCATGAGCAGATCTGGCACGCGTAATCGCCAAATACGTAACGGATATAGATCAGCCGGGCCCTCTCGTGTTTGTCGGTTCCGCCGTGGTCATTCTGGGTGCGGCCGTAATTGCTTCGGCGTGCCCGCTGGGCGCGCTGCGAGAGTGAACGCGGTTGAAGCGCTGCGTTCCGAGTAACTCGCTAATTTTGACAGCGTGATTGGACGGAATCTCTCAAAGGATTTTCCGAGCCGGGAGCGAGTTTGTCGAAGATCTCACAGAATCCGCTGCCTACAGCCATGGATATTTCGGATAAAGCTGGTTCTCAACCCTCGAGAACAGTGGGAGACTTTCCACTTCGACGAATAGTCCGCATTTCGGACAATAGCCGGTTTTATGTCCAAGTGGACTGGATCGGTAAACACTGGCGGACTTATCATCAACAATGTTCCGCTGTGCCTCGAACGGCTTACAGAATAAATTCAAAGTCACAGGATATTGATCGCGCTATTGTTGAGGCCAGTCGTACCTGTGCAGGTCTCTCTCCAATAAAAATGAACCAGCCCTGGAGAACACATCAATGCGCATCGCAAGTGTTGGTCATACGGTCTTTTCGGTCACCATGATCGGTCTTGGAATTGTGGGTCTTCTGTACCGCGATTTCGTCCCGGTGTGGAATCCTATTCCCGCCAATGTCCCCGCACGCGCATTATTTGTTTATCTTGGCGCCCTCATCTCCCTAACGTCGGGCATTGGTCTGTTTGTTCCGAGCATGGCGAACATCGCGGCGCGCTTGTTACTAGCCACTCTTTTACTGTGGTTGCTGCTTTTCCGGTTGCCAAACTTTCTTCACGAACCCCTTTTCGCAGCCTGCTGGACCGTGTTTCCGCTCGCGGTCATGTTGGCAGCCGCCTGGGTGCTTTATGTCTGGTTCGCCGCTGACTGGGACCGTAAACATCTTAGCTTTGTCAACAGCAACAACGGCCTGCGCATCGCCCGCGTACTCTACGGCCTCTCGTTGATCTTCTTCGGTATGGCCCATTTCCTCGCCGTGCAAGCCACGACTCCGCTAGTCCCTAACTGGCTACCGGCCCATCTGTTCTGGGCATACTTTACGGGCTCCACCTTCATCGCGGCGGGCGTCGCGGTGCTCATCGGCCTCTATGCGCGATTGGCAACAACCCTCTCTGCCTTGCAAATCGGATTATTCTTGGTTCTGGTATGGATACCTATCGTGGCAGCAGGCTCCAAAGTTCCCTTTCAGTGGAGCGAGACCATCCTTAACACGGCACTCTTGGCCGCGGCCTGGGTGATCGCCGATTCTTACCGAAACACCCCTTGGCTCGCCGCCAACAGCCGATAACAGCGGTGCTGACGCAGGACTGGGCTGCGCATGATGAGAGCCAGGAAGACGGAATGACAACTTGATATAGGCTCTTTCACTTTCTTCTTTTCGGAGATGACGCTGAGTCGATAGGTATGAAGTCCCCGAAAATCACGCTTTGCGGAAGTTGGCTGCGCTCGATCCGTCGTAACTGATGAGAAACGCGCTAGTGTTTTACTGATTTCCAGTGGGTGACTTTTCACTTGTCCGAATAGCCGGTTACACGGCCAAGTGAATCACGGCACCAATCTCCAGCTTCGAGCGAATTTTTCAATGCGGTAAGGAAGATCTGGCCCGACGGGTTTAGGCCGAACAACGTTGTGGGTGGCATCCCCACACTCGCACTCGATCACAGCCCGGCATGGGACGCCCAGTTGCTCACATGGACTGATGAGGCGACCGAACGGGGCTTTCGCGGGCAGGTTCGTGAGGAATTTCAAATCCTTACCTTCGCGCAGGACGGTCTGATCACGGGTTTTCCGGCCGGGACTCGGTTTGGCACGTCAAACTTCGCTATCAACTGTCCGATTGTTCTACGTCTCGACTGACCATACGCTGTATTTGCATTCGGGCCGGCCTGCTTTCTGAAATTAAGAACTGCAGCCGGTCCAGCATTCCTTATCAATGCGCAACGCGGTTCAGCGCCCGCTGACCTCCAGAGATTGTTGTGTTCGAAAAACTGGGGCGTAATCAATTTTGCTCAGCTGGAGTCGTGCGCCCTACGAGAACCAGCACATCACTTGTTGTATCCTCCAACCGAGTTCTTGGCCTGTGGCATTCGCGAGATGCCTTGGATACCAGCTTACAAAGTTCGTAACGGTTTGATGTGTGGACAAGTGCCTCGAAGACTAAGTCAGAGCGCATATCGTTTCCTTCAAGTCAGAATGTTCAATGTCCTGCTACAGTGGGAACTAAAGCGAAGCAGCTTTATTCCGTGCTCTCGCAAAAACTATGATGGGCGGCATTTTTCATACGGTCCGCCCCTGAGACAACCGTCCTCTCCCGCAAAAGAGTCGTTCATCTCTGACTGGAGAAAGCTTGGACATATGTTGCATATGCAATGCCTCCAAACAAGATCGTCTAGCGCGCGGATTTGCGGTTTCAGTACCTTGTGCATCGCGTTGGGCTTTCCCTGTAAATTCTGGACGCTCGCAAAGTTCCTAGGGATCTCGGGCCTACCGACACACGTAATGCGAACCTAGGGACAATCCCCGAGTTGAGCAAAGCTCGGCTGTCTGAACCGGGCACGCTCGATCGGCGATCTTTGATTCGCGTTTAATATCAAAGAAAATTTCGACGATTTGGGAATAACTCCTCTCTCACTGCAGTTAACGAGAGTGCAGGGCTTCCGGCTCTTTTTCGGAAGAGTCGGGGGGGCCATTTGCATGAGGAGGAATACCTATGTCTGTTCGAACAGCGTTCATTCGTAATCCGTTTTCTCAGTAACCGGCGAACAACAACGACAATCTCACAGTTGCATAACCCCCAGTGCAATCTGACAATCCAGGAGTTTTAGTAGAGATAGATAAACGGATGAACAGGTTTTTCATCATGGCGGCGGTGGTAACGGTAGTTTGTGCGCTGCTCTTGGAGTCTTCTTTTGTCGGCGATCTGTTGCGGTCATCAGGGTCTACTGAAGAGAGCGCGATCCGGACTCTCATCTCAGAGTGGATCGAGGCATATCAGAATTTGGATGCGAAACGGCTGGCCGCGCACGAAATACCTGCCGTAGAAGTAGTAGACCGCTTTGGCCAGCTGCGCCTGCAATCTGCGTCTGAGAACGAGAAGCTCTGGTCCGATACCTTTGAAGTGATCTCCAGGAAAAGTGAGCCACCAGCGGTCATGGTTGACCATATTGAGTTTCTTCGACCGGAGGTGGCCCTAGTGCAGGTGTCCTGGCAATTTCCAGAAGGAATCCTACTTGTCGATGGAGATCGCATTCCTCCGTTTTCAGAGGTCGATACCTATGTAGTGACCAAAACGCAGGGTGTCTGGCTCGTCGCAGCGCACAACATGCAGGAGAAGAAGCCGTAGTGCGTACCATCCGGAACCGAATTCCCAGGAACCGAAGGAAGGATAGTCGATGACGCGTTTGGCTGTAGTTGGTTTTTTATGTCTGTCCTTGATTCTTGCCGGCTGCTCGACCGGTAACGCCAAGTATGGCAATCCCACCACTCCGTCGTCAGCCACCGCGGCGCCCATGTTTTCCCTGGCCGCTGGAACCTACAACTCGGTACAAAAAGTGAGCATCACCGACGCGACTGCCGGGGCGGCCATCTACTTCACTACAAATGGCACCGTTCCCACTACTTCGTCCACTCCTTACACGGGACCCATCACGGTGAGCTCAACCGAAACGTTGATGGCCGTGGCCATCGCGGCGGGATATGCTTCGAGCACGGTGGAGACGGCAGCCTATACCATCTCTCTTCCGCCGCCAGCCACTGCGGCGCCCGTGTTTTCCCCGGCCGGTGGAAGCTACAACTCCGTGCAAACGGCAAGCATTACTGACGCGACTGCCGGGGCGGCCATCTACTTCACCACAAATGGTAGCGTTCCCACGGTTTCCTCCACTCCTTACACCGGACCCATCACGGTGAACTCAACCGAAACGTTAATGGCCGTGGCCATCGCGCCGGGATATGCTTCGAGCACGGTGGAGACGGCAGCTTATACCATCACTCTTGCGCCCGATGGCAAGGTAATGCACGGAAACACGCCCCTAAGCGGAGCGCACGTTTACTTGTTGGCAGCGAACACGAACGGCTACGGAAACGCTTCTGTATCTCTGCTTAACTCAGCCTTGACGGGCGCTTCCGACGGGCTGGGCGGTTACGTAACGACAGCAGCCGACGGCGGCTTCACCATCAGTGGTATGTATCAATGCACTCCTAATACACAGGTATATACGTATGCACTTGGAGGCAATGCCGGCTCCGGAGATAACGCTGCGTCAGGACTGCTGGCGATTTTGGGCAACTGTCCGCAATCGGGTAGCTTTACGATCAACCCGCCGTTCACGATGAATGAAGTGACGACCGTTGCAGCGGCCTACGTGATGGCAGGTTTCGCGAATGATGCGACGCATGTCTCCAGCTCAGGCACGCCTCTTGCGCAAACCGGCATCGCCAATGCTTTTGCGAACGCTGTCAACCTCGCTGAAAACACAACAGGAGCCGTGCTCACCACCACTCAAGCCGGCAATGGAGCTGTTCCTCAGAGCGAGATCAACACTCTGGCCAACATGCTGGCCGTATGTATCGACTTGACAAGCAGCAACAGTTGCTCCTTGCTTTTTGAAACCGCAACCGCCGATGGCACGGCCAGCGGTCCCCAGCCTACTGACACGGCCACGGCAGCCATAAATATCGCGCATCATCCCGGCGCGAATGTGGCCGCGCTTTATACGCTTGGCACCAGCGCTTCGGTCTTCACGCCCGCTCTTTCCTCACAGCCTAACGACTTCTCCGTCGCCGTGAACTTTTCTGTGCCGAACTCAACGTGGGCCGCAAACTCCTACCCTCCCTTTATGGGTGCTCACCAGATCGCCGTTGACGCAAGCGGAAATATCTGGATCCCCGGTTTCAGTACCTCTACCGCCTATGGCCTGATGAAGCTTTCGAGTCTCGGAGCAGTCCTTTCTCCGGCAAATGGCTACACCGGTGGGGGCCTCTTGAATCCATATGGCGTTGCCATTGACCCATCCGGGAATGTCTGGGTCACAGATTCGGTCTTTGCAGCAAACACAACCGTAACCGTCAGCGAGTTTTCGAACGCCGGTGTTCCGCTTTCGCCCTCTACCGGATTTGTTCCAAATAACCCTCAGCTCGGACCATCGATTGCAATCGATGCACAGGGCAATGCATGGCTTCCCTACGGCAGCGGCGTAGCCGAACTCTCACCCACGGGTGAAATGGTCACAGCCAATCCCGGTACTCCTGGCAGAGAAGGACCGCAGGGCATCGCAATCGATGCAAACGATAACGTCTGGATTGCAACGGGTTTCCCAACGCAAACCGGCTTCTTCCGCGAGTTCTCAAGCTCTGGCGTGGCCATCAACCCACCCTCTCTAGGCCAATACACCTGCGGCGCACTTCCCAACGCGGAAGACGAAACCGAAGGCGTGGCCATCGATGGGTCGGGCAGTCTCTGGCTTGTTGACTCGGAAGGTTTCGTCAAGGAGGGCGTCTCTCCGATCCCGCCTTGCTCCGGCACAGGAGGGGGATTTGTGACTCAGATCGAAGACCGAGGGGGCGATGTCGCCATCGATGGCGACGGAAAGGCTTGGGTCATTAGCGGAGGCGGCGGCATTGGAACCCTTTCGGAGTTTTCCAACTCCGGTGCTCCGATCTCCCCGTCTAACGGCTGGGTCGGAATCCCCTATGAACCTATAACACTGAACGGCTTTGCCGCGGTCTCCTTCGTTGATCTTGCCCTGGACAGCTCCGGCAATCTATGGGTCATTCAGCAGTTATACACAGGCGACTACTCTCACCAGATGCCTTATACCTTCTACGCCAAAGAGTTCATCGGCATCTCCGCGCCGGTTGTTATCCCATACTCCGCCGGGGTCAAGAACCATACGCTGGGTTCAAGACCATGATTTCACGGCTTCCGACGATCGCTCATCAGCAACCGCTCGGAGATCACTTCATTCTCGGTCCGAAAGAAGAGTGCCGTAGCTATGCGACGGGGTGATCAATGCCGAGATTTCCGGGAACAAAATCCCGCCCGCTATCACAGTGAAGGGAGTGTTGGGGTCCGCAGACCGGTATCAAGCTGCTTAAATCCAGGATCGTCACGCCATCCACGCGCCGGATGTGTATCCCCAGGCTCATAACGTCTTCTCCTTTCATTCCGATTGTGAGATGGAGTGCCGCATCGAAAACACTCGGCAGCGCATAAACGCGACAATTAACTCGTGGGGCCCGAACGATCTTCCTTTGTGATAGCTCAGCAGACTGACAAAGAGACCGTTGATAAACACACTACCCCATTGAGGCGAATTTATCTGTACAGCTTCAATGGCATGTGTGATCACCATGGTACGAGCCTCGTTATAGGTGAGAAGCGGCTGGGAGGGATCGAAGGGAACGCTGCCAAGGGATTTCAGCATTCGCGGGATGACACATTCGACACTCTGGCTGTCCGCGACGAAATACCACACCAGCGTTGCGAACTCCCTTAGATTCTCGAGCACGAGGCAACGCCAATCAATTTGTCGCGACTCTTCCAACAGAGCCTTGGACAGAGACTCCAGAGTTGTCATGATGGTCTTTCCATATTTCCCAGACGGGCACAACCCGAACGCGAACAGTTGCGTCCTTAGGCAGCGTCCCGCCGTTGAAAGTGAGGAATCTCGATCAATCAGCATAGTCGGGGAATCACCTAAGCGCACAAGCAGGTCGTTTGTCGTATCCTCGAAGCGGGTTTTCGGTACGCTCGTAAAGTAAGTTATTGTGATTCAACTGGACATCAAGGCGGCCGTCCACAGTATTGGAAGTGCGTATCACAGTCGGTGAACTGACGAAGGAACCGCTCGCACCGTTGGTCGTAGACGCAGCGTTCGGCGCCGGGTAGAGCATCGCGTATTGCAGTCCGACTGGATCTACTGTCCCGTGGGCGAACGCCGTCGGATTGCTCCGCAGCAGGTTGTAGTGGTCTTGTGTGGGTACCTTGCTTATCACTGGGTTCGAAACCAGAACTTGTCGTAGACCCGCGTAATCTCCGAAGAAGAATACTTTGCCATGGATGACTGGGCCGCCAATCGATCCCCCAAATTGGTTGTGCTGTAATTCTGGCTTGGGATTGTGCGCACCAAACTGGAACGGGTAGGCATCAAGGACGTCCTTGTGAAAGAACTCGCATACGGAGATCGAAGACGACTGTCGGCGGTCGTCGGGGCGGGCACCGCTGGTCAGACCGTTTGGGGGGCCTTCGTTCGCTTCCGGCGTAATCTGTGCGAAATTGAAGTAATTGCGGCCATCGAGCGGCAGGTGTTGCACGGCTTTCTCTGTCACTGTAAACGTGAGTACCGACCTATCTGTTTGCAAGGCCGGTGCCTGAGCAGTCTGCGCCGAAGAGCCGACTTGCAACCTCGCATCTTTGCGGGCGCGGTCACCTGCAGCGAGGGCCGCCTTTGGGATGTTGGCCGTGGAGAAACCGGACGCTTCAATCTGTATGGAGTACGATCCAGGACTTAAGAGCGTGAAAGTGTTGTCACCTAAGCTCAATGTCGTGGCGGATCGCATCTCGTGAGTGCCTAAATTCTTGAGTATTACGGTAGCTCCGGACACTACCGCCCCAGTACTGTCCGTTACAGTTCCCGTGGTGTCGCCGGTTGTATTTTGCGCGTTGGACAACTTCCCAAGTAACAAACATAAAACCAGCAAGAATGAACCGGTCGTTCTTGACGACATCGTGCGCGAGCACTGCCGCAAACAGCTTCGGCTTTTCATATTGACCTCCGATGATCTAAGGGCCCCAGAGAGCCGTGTGGTTGTGCTCGTCTGCTACGAGCCAGCATCGGCGACAGACGAGCGATGCGAACCCGTCATCTATTACCCAAATCCGCAGTCACTTGTGATAACTGAGTTCGAATGGAGCTATTCCAAGGAATTTCTCCGATCAGTTGATCGTGGAGCGCCGCGAGGTAGTCGAGGGTGAGTAGGGCCGTTCTTGACGGCGTTGGCTGTGCTAGCTGCGGATCTGGTGATGTAGGTCAGTTGAGATGCATCCCTGACAGGGGGTGCAGAGAGTGTCGCGCAGCAATCGTCCACATTGAACGAAAATTAAAGTGGAACGTTGGTAGACATCGTTCTGTCAGGTGGAAATAAACAGAGCGCGACACAGACGGTTACTTGGGAGATTTGCCTTATGATTTATGGTTTCGGAAGGCTGGCGATGTTGCTGACGTCATTCGCGCTTATAAGCATCAGAATCTCTTCGCCTGCCCAGCAACCATTATCTAAGCTTCGAAGTGATCGGTCCGCCGCGAAAGAGAGCGCTGTCGAGGCAACGTACAAAGGCCTACCTTGCGCATGGAAAGACAAGAATTATGTGGGCTCGATCGCCTGCTGAGCGATGACTATAAAGCCGCCACCTTCCGCGGACTCGTCAGCACGAAAGCAAACGAAATAGCCACAGCAAAGGAAGACCACGACTATTCCGCTATGGACGGCAAGGTAATGTCAGTAATGATTTTCGGCGATAGTGCCGTCGTCTTCGGCCTCATAGATGCCAGATGGAAGATGAAGCTCGGAGTGCTAAAGCCGGCCGGCGCTTCAGTTGCTGCTTCGCTGTGACTCTGGCGAGTCCCGTACCCTACACGGTCAATGCCGCGAAAAGGCAAGAACAGAGGAGAACCTTCCTCCAATGATACATATGCATGTCCGATTCTCTAAAAGACACTAGTCGCCTGCGCGTGCGAGACGCAAGCTGGCTGATTCGTTGCCCCTCAATACTCACCGAAATGATCGATAACAACGGTCTGAGGTCAGAAGCCCTGTACGTGTCCAGACTGGGTTACGCAAAGATTATTCCCACCCCCAGAGCAGAACATTTCCAAAGCGGGCTAAATGGATCGATCTCAGATAGCGGTCGGCGATCCTCGACGTAGAATTATTCCCCCTAAGTGCGGAGTAAATTGCGCGGTGTTAGGTTTGCGCTAGTGGAGGACCCTACCTATGAACGCATAACCGCACAATGCTGGACCAGCTTCAACTCTTAATCAAACCCTTACAAGGCTGCGACACAAAACCCATGCCAGGAGCTCTATGCTTGGCGCCAATTGTGGACACAAGCTCGCAACTTGGCCGCAGTCTGCACCCTTAATCACGATAGATCGGAGCGAACCAAAATGAAGATGCGAAACAACCCCGGAACAGAAAAAATCGCGCAAACAGCTTCATTCACAGACGAGGCCGCCCCTGCCGACCCGAAAGGTGTCACGTTCGGCCAGCCCTTGAAATGTTCGCAGCAGAGCAAGCGTTTTCGGCGCAGGCCTATCGCCCAGCCGCTTGCATGCGGATTGTAGAGCCCTGCCCGGAGTTGGAATAAAGTCCCCCTTTCGTCGGGCGGCTTCTCACTTCGATATCTGAAGGGATGCCTGTGCCTTGACCAATGCGGCGATGAGATTGTCGAGGTCAGCAGGGTTGACGTCGCTGACAGCGACGATGCGAAGGTCGGGTGTGGTGGCGGTGTGGAGGGTGAAGCCTGCGCGGCTGCTGGGTAGTGTGACGAGAGTTGGACTGGTGGACCGTTGCGTAAGAAAGACGGAGACCTCGTGTTTGTGGATGGTGAAGAGGAGCAGGGCGGCGGGCTGGCCATTAAGGTAGGTGAGGTCTGCGCCCTTGAGGGTAGTGTCGGGGAGGAGAGCAGTGGCGTCGGGGAGGTTGAAGCTGAAGGGGAGACGGCCCTGAAACCAGGGTTTGACGGTGTGGCGGTCGGCGGAGATGACCTGCGGCGTCGCGGCGTTGGAGAGGGTGAAGAGGTGCTGGTCGAGGAGTTCGGCGGCGAGAGTGTTACTTTGGTGGAGCTGGCGCCAGCCGAGGAGTGAGATGGTGAGCAGAATGGCCGCGGCAAGTGCTGCCCAGGCTGCGGGGCGGAAAGATGCCATGGAGTAGATGCGTGCGGCTTTCTTCGTCTCGTCCTGCGGCTGTTGATTCGTCTGCGGGCGCTGCTCCGGCGTTGCCTGTTGCGCGTGGAGTTGGGCCGTGAGGCGGGCGAGGGCGTCGGGTGGTGGGGCGAAGCGTTGACCGGCGCGGGCGGTAGCGGCTTTCAGTTGTGTGGCAGCGAGGATACGTAGAGTGCAGGCGTGGCAAGTGGTGAGATGCTGCTCGATTCCAAGCTGCTCGACGGGTGGGAGTTCGCCGTCGATGAAGGCGTTGAGGTGGTCTGGATCGAGATGATTGGTCGGAGTTGTCTGGTTCATAGGGATTCACCGAGTTGCGACTGCAGAAGTTGGCGGAGGGTGCGGCGGGCGCGAGAGATACGCGACATGACGGTGCCGATGGGGACGTCGAGGATGACGGCAATGTCTTTGTACTTGATCTCTTCTACGTCGCAGAGGAGGAGCGCTTCGCGGAGTTGTGGCTGAAGCCGCTCGAGCGCGGCATGGAGAGTGGCCTGGTTGTCGAGGCGGATGAGGGTGTCTTCAGGGGTGGGACCGGCTGCGATGGTGTCCAGTGTGTCGGGATGGTCTTCGACGGTGCGGGAGGTGGCGATGCCAGTGCGCGTTGTGAGGAAGGTGTTGCGGAGGATGCGGAAGATCCAAGCCTTGAAGTTGGTGCCGGGTGGGAAGTTGTCGAAGGCGCGGAGTGCCTTGGAGAAGGTCTCCTGGACCAAGTCTTCGGCCTCGGCTTGATTGCGAGTGAGCCAAAAGGCGTGGTTATACAGCGAGGCGAAGAGCGGGAGCGCGAGTTGTTCAAAGTCTGCGCTGCGAGTGGTGGCGGACGGCATGGTGCAAAGTGCCTCGGCGAGTCTGAGGTTGTGGGGTAGCAGCGTTAAGGCGTAGGCCGGCATGCATTGAGCGTTGTCCATCCCTAACGTAAACCGAATCGCAGACAGATTATTCCATGAATCATTTGCGGGTGCGTGGGAATAAAGCAGGGGTTGATCAGTTCTGTCCGGTAAAGGCAACTAAACACAAATGGAGTTAGGTATGAATCGGTTTAGGGAAGACGAAGTAGTGCAAGAGAACGAGCGCGCTGCGAAACCAGCGGGAGACGGCATCGACCGGCGCAATTTTCTGGGATGCATGGCGTGGGCGGGCACAGGGCTGCTTTGGTCGATGGTTGGCAGTGTGCCGACGTCGAAGCTGCTGGCGCAGACGATGAAGGAAGGCGGCGGCGCCGGGGTTGGGAAGGTCGAGGACTTCTCCTTTGTGCAGATCAGCGATTGCCACATCGGATTCAACAAGGGTGCTAATCCGGATGTGACCGGCACGCTAAAGAAGGCCATCGACCGGACCAACCTTGTGCCTGCAGGGATGAAGGCGCCGGATTTCATGATCCACACCGGAGACATTACGCAGAACTCGAAGGCAGCGGAGTTCGATACGGCCTCGCAAGTGATCAAGGGGTTTAAGAGCGAGGTGTTCTACGTTCCCGGCGAGCACGATTTCATCGACGATGGAGCGCAGTACAAGCAGCGTTTCGGCAAGGGCACCCTGGGCAACTGCTGGTACAGCTACAACCACAAGGGCGTCCACTTTGTGGGGTTGAACAACTGCGTGCAGGTAGATGCGATGGGGAATATGGGAGACGACCGTGGACACAATCATCTGGCTGTCGTCGATTCGACGCTCGCAGAGAGTGTCTAATGCGTCCTTGGATTGCAGCCACAATCACCTTGGCCGCCGTAATGAGCCTGGGGTATGTGCATCCATTTGGGAACCCAATTCAAACGGTGAGGGTGAAAGACGGCAGCAAGCGACGTCAGCGCCCCACCGTGTTGACTGTTGAAGAGTACGAAGCCATCCTCGGTCTGTTGAAAGAGCCTTACCGCACGATGGTGATCGTTGCTCAATGCCTCGGTCTTCGCGTGAGCGACATCGCGGCACTCCAATTGCAAGACTTCGATTTTGAACGGTAGCAGCTTCTCGTGCAGCGGAGCATCGTGAGCGGGAATGTCGATGACGTCAAGACGGAGTATTCACAGGACCACGTACCGCTGCACGAATCTCTGGTAGAGGTTCTGCTCGCATGGAGCAAGGAAGCCCTGCCGATGGAAGAAGGCTGGGTCTTTGCAAGTGCTCTGACGAACAGGCCCTACCACCCGACCGACATTCAGAAGCGGATATCCGCCCTGCAGGCTTTTGCATGGTGGCATGTCCGAAGTGCGGAGCCGGGGTCAGCATCTGGTGTTCGCAGGATCACCCCACACCGAACGGCAAGCAGCTGCTCATCCATGATGAGCGCCAGGCTGTTGCCGGGAAGTACGGGAGGATCGGCTGGTATACGTTCCGGCACACGTACCGTTCGTGGCTGGACGAAACCGGAGCGCCGATGAAGGTGCAGCAGGAACTGATGCGTCACGCGTCGATCCAGACGACGATGAATGTCTACGGACAGGCTATGTCGTCGTCGAAGCGCGAAGCCAACAGCAAGGTCGTGGAGATGGTGCTCAAGCCTGTGAAAGCGAGCGCCTGAACCCGTGAATTTTGCGAATGGGAGTCAGTGGGAGTGAATCTGGAGGAGCGGCCAATCAAAATCGAGATCTAAGCTGTTGATTTGATTGGTTGCGGGCGTGGGACTCGAACCTGCTAGAACAGCAAGACTGTCAGAGCAGCGGTCAGCCTTAATCGCTAAGATTATTTCCGCTAAGGGGCAGGTTCGGCAATCCACGTGTCTGTATAGTCGGCATCTCGTACAGTTGGGAGCCATGAACTACGTCACACGCGCTTCAACTCCGTTCAGCCCGTGATTTGTCTCAAGGATGCAATACGCTGCCGAGTAGTCCGGATCTATATTCACCGCATCCGAACCGATATGTTCCCGCGAGGTTGGGGAAGCGCAGATCGATTACGCGCATGTTGGTGATTTTCAATTTGCTCAATCGGAATTATTCTCCTTATCTACGTTAGGCAGCTGTCCATCCGCCATCGATGGGCAACAAAGAACCGGTCATAAATCCTGCTTCATCGGAACAGACATAGCGTATCAGCGATGCAATCTCTTCCGGCTTGCCCAGCCTACCGATCGGTTGGCGCTCATTCAGTTCCACGCGAATCTTTTCTTTTTCATGTGCGTGATATCTGTCAAGATAACCTTCTACAAACGGGGTCTGTACCGTACCCGGACAAATGCAGTTCACACGCAATTCCTTCGGATATTCGACGGCAAGCTGCCGCGTCATCGCCAGGACCGCACCCTTGGTCGTGCAATAGGCAAAGCGCTGCTTGATGCCGACTTGTCCTGCCACTGACCCAACGTTCACAATTGAGCCGCGAGTCTTCAGCAGCAATGGCAGTAGCGCCCGCGTCACAAGGTAGACGGACTTCACATTCACTTCCATCAGGCGATCAAAATCGTTCGGTTCGACCTCGGCAATCGTGCCCACATGAGCGATGCCTGCGTTGTTCACCAAGATGTCAAGGCGATCGAGGTGCGCGGCCGCAATATCGATGGATTCGCGATTCGTCACATCTATATGCACAGCTTTCGCACCTGGTAAGCTCATTGCCAGCGCCTGCGTCCTTTCCACATTGACGTCCGCAACGATCACCGACGCATCAGCGCGCGCCAGTTCTTCGCATGTGCGCTTGCCGATACCGCTCGCGCCGCCGGTCACGAGTGCCACTTTTCCATCGAGACGAAACACCTCCGCATTGCTTGTCATCAAAGGGCGGTCCTTTGCATAGGAATGCGCTGTTGTCCCTTAGCACCCGCATTTACGGTTTCAGCAGGCCAATCGGTGTTGATAAAACTGATATCTCACGCTCCCGAGCGCAGACCGTTGTTTTCGAAAATCTCTCCGCGCAATTTGTCCAGATGAAGCGGAAAGGCTTTGACTGCCAGGTCCGGATGATGTTCGCGATAGAGCGCCATCTGCTTCACCAACGCATTTTTAAAATTCGTAAACTCTCGTATAGCAACCTGTGGATGAGTATTAGGCATGATCGATTAGCTTTTCAATCCAACTCCGTCTCGTTCGTTTGAAATGTAGGCAGCTTCAACCGTTCGCATTGTGTAGATTGCATCTTCCACGCTGGTGGGTAACGTTTTTGCCTCTCCCGTGACGTAAGTTTGCAGCGATCCCATTGAGCCTGCAAATGCATCTGGAAACCAGTTGCCCTGGCGTTGGCAGCGTCTGCCAACCCTCGTTAAGCTTCGCAAAGGAGAGTGAGTCGGGACATCCCCTGGGATACTCGAGATTCACGCCCATTACCGCACGCAATGCGCCTTCCGTGCCTTCCCACTGGACGTAGCTGCGCTGCGAATCCTGAAACTTGTGGCCGTGGTTAGTCGCGATATGCACGCGTTTCCAGTCGCCGTAATCTAGTGTGACCACGCTCTTGGTTGCCGCCCGGTTCGCCGACATTGGATGGCGAACCGTCTTCGCCAGTACCCGTTCAGGATTGCCAAACCACGAACGTACAAGATCGACATAGTGAATGCTGTGGTAAAGAATCTCCAACCGTGGCGCCGCCGCTAAAAAGGTCCACAAATGCCACGGCATGTCGACACATACGACCACTTCCATGTCGTGCAGTGTTCCGATTAGTGCCGCATCCGTAATTCGCTTCGCCGCTAGCATCACAGGGGCATATCGCAGTTGAAAATTCACCGCTACCGTGAGTCCCTTCTTGCTGCAGATCGCTAGAATCTGTTCGGCCTCCTCGAGCGTCCTGCCCATCGGCTTCTGAATCAGAGCGGAGGCGCCGTCAGGCAGCAGTGGCAACACATCAAGAACTGCGCCCGCCGGCACCGCAACATCAAACACGCTATCTTGAGGAGATTTGCTGATCGCCTCAGCAAGCGAAGTTGTTGCCAGCAGAATGGAAAATTCCTCAGCAAGTCCAGTCGCCTTCTCCAGATTCGCATCAACCAATGCCGCCACTGGAAAGCCTGCCTTCCGATAGGCAGGCAGGTGCGCATCACGCACAATGCTGCCAGCTCCAATCACAATAATCGACCGCGGGGCCTTAGGCAGCGGAGGAAAGTGCCTCATAGATAGCTTTTTGTATTCCGGATTGAAGGTCAGCACTCATCAAAAAAATATTTCACCCGCAATCGACGCATCTGAGCGTCGTTTTGGTTCACATCGACGCAGCAGTCCGCAACCGGGACACCGATGGACGTGGATCAATGAAGGAATTTGGTTCGTTCCATCCCCGTTTTTCATAGGGCTGCTCTCGGCGGGAGATCTTCGCTCCGTGTCGCCCACTCTTTATTCGGCGCGGCACCCATCACGAACTCCAGTGTGCCACCCGCCGCAATCTCACTGTGCCGAATCCACGCACGCGACAGTGGCTTTCCATTTAACTTTGCACTCTGAATATACGGGTGGTTGGGCGCCTGATTCTCTGCCGTGATCGCAAAAGTTGCTTCCTTGTACCATTTCTTGTCCAAATGAAGCCTGACTTTCGAAAAAAGTGGACTTCCAAGAATATAGATTCCTTCTCCAGGACACACAGGATAAAAGCCCATTGCGCTTAGGACATACCAGGCAGACATCTGGCCCACATCGTCATTACCGCAGATTCCATTAACATCGTTGTGGTAAGCATTCGTCAGGATACGGCGTACCCACTTTTGCGTAAGCCAAGGTTTGCCAGCATAAACAAAGAGGTACGGAGCATGGTGCACAGGTTCATTTGCATGATTGTAGTATTCATTCCAGCCGAAGGATGACGGGGTTTTTTCAAAGAACGCCTCCAACTGCTCGGAGAACGACTCCGCGCCCCCCATCAGTTCGATAAGTCCGAAGACGTCATGCGGAACGAACCACGTTTGCTGTAGAGGATTGCTCTCCGTGCACCCTTGGCCAAATGTAGTCTTGCCCAGCCACGGAATCCAGTCACCCTTGGCGTTTTTCCCACGCATACTCCCTACGCTCGGATCGTAGATATTCTTATAGTTTGCTGCGCGGGCGGCAAACATTTGGGCGTCATCTTTCTTACCCAACGCCAGAGCCAGACTAGCGATGCACCAATCGAAATATGCGTTGTCTAGGGTCCAAGAAACTCCTGGAGAGGATGGCTGATCTGGCACATACCCATGCTCAATATAAAAACTATTCTCAGGACGGTTAGTAGATCCGTTCTTCCCCGCGGCTGTCTGCCTAGCTGCGGCGTATGCTTGGTCAATGTCGAATCCCGTGATGCCCTTCGAATATGCATCAAGAATCACAGAGGTTGCCGGATCCCCATCCATGCACCCGCTATAGGAATTCATAATCTCCCAGCGTTCGAGATATCCCTTCCCGGTGGACTTTGCGAGGTTAACGAGTGAATTAATTTCATCGTTGACTATAGTCGCATTGAGCAGAGTCAGAAGCGGGAATTCTCCGCGATAGACATCCCACCCACTAAAGATCGTCCGCGGCGTGTATCCCGCCGCAGTGTGTATCTTGCCGTCGCCACCCACATAATTGCCGTCGATGTCCGAGATCACACGCGGATCGATCATCGAGTGGTACAGGGCAGTGTAGAAAATCTTGCTTTCAAACTCCGATGCACCCTCGATCTGTATGGCACTCAATGCGTTATCCCACAGCGCAACGCCCTTGCGGCGCGTCTCTTCGAAATCCCATCCTGGTATCTCGCGGGCCAAATTCTTGCGAGCGCCGTCCACGCTGACAAAACTGATGCCCGATTTCACCACCACTTTTTCGTCGATGAAAAGCGAAGGAAACTCGGCAAAGAAGCCGATATGATTACCTTCATACTCATTACAACCGCGCAGTACCTCTCCCCGCGTCACAAGGTCCTGATACTCGTCGGTATAGAAATATGACGTCGCCAGTCCCTGTTGCACGGGAAATGCATCGTCAGGAATGTCGATCTTCCAAACACCGTAGTGTTCAAGTGGCTTTGAGAACTCCATGTGGAAGTAGATGGTGTAGCTTACATTGCCCTCACCGTTGCCCCAACCGCCACCGGTGGAGGGGCAGCGCATCCATCCCTCGATCGCTCGATCTCCTACTACTTTTACAGACTGGCGTGTTGAAGTGCCTCCGATACGGCGCGCCAGATTCAATTGAATGCGGCCCGTCTCATTCTTCGGATAGCTAAAGCGGAGCATTCCCGCGCGGGGCGCTGCAGTCAGCTCGGCTCGGATTCCATATTTCTCAAGCATTACTGCGTAGTAGTTTGCTTCAGCGCTTTCGTTTGCGTGACTGTAGGTGGAACGCCAGCCTTCATCGGGATGGTTGATCCGCCCGCTGTCCAGTTTCATGGGGCCGGTCGTCGGCATCACCTGCAGATTGCCGAAATCACCATACCACCCCACACCGCTCATGTGCGTAAAGCTGAAGCCTTCAATCGTTGTGTGTTCGTAAGAGTATCCAGGACCGTTATCGCCTTCGAACGGGTTACCAGGTCCCTTAAGGCCTCCAGTAATCGTATCCGGACTGAGTTGTACCATGCCAAATGGCGTCGTGGAACCTGGAAAAGTCTTGCCCGCTCCCAGCAATTCGCTGGTGCTTGCTCCGATGATTGGGTTGATAAAGCGGGATGCGCGATCTGGCCTTTTCAGAGGTTCCCCGCGCAATCGGCACCCTAGCCATGACCCAGCGAGAGCCAAGATGGAGCCCTTCGTAAACGATCTCCTCGATGTCGACCACTTTTCATGCGGCTTAAAGTTCTTCATTGTTCCCCTCAATCTCATACGATCGAATATAGTTTTTACGATCATGAATACTGATTGTATTTGCATATTCAATCGTAATATGCGATTCTATATCTCATGTTGTATCGCAACTCAAGTGCGGGAGGTCGAGTTCCGATACTTCGGTGTCGTTCGCATCTCTTATGTATGTTGCAGAAATAAACGCGTTATTTATATATGCGACCTTTCGATCATGATGAGATCGCCCTGGCCGATTTGATTTCGGTGAAGTACGCTGAACGGAGTTTGTGCTGATGCGACGAGAGACGAACTACGAAAGATTTCCCATCTGTACGGTGAGCCAGTCTGGATCGGAAAGTTGGGAAGGTTGGCACAAAATCCTGGAACGGCTAAAGGCTTTCGCAGCGCCAGAACAATGCACAATATTGTTCGAATGTTATCCGGGCGTATTTGAGAAGGCACTCACCAGCGCCCTGGTGGAGGGAATGCGGCCGTCGGGTCTGATCGTCACCTCGGAACTATTTAAGAGTCATTCCGAAATCGAGTTGATGGTATCGAGCGTGCTAGGCGACGATCCTGTGTTCGGTAGCATGAACGGATTTGAAATTGAGGATTTTTTCGATGACGCGAAACTCGCCGGCGCGCGCGAACAGGTCAAAAACTGGAAAGATGGACTTTTGGTCATTGTCGGCACTGGTGCGTCCCTACTTTCTGCAGAACCAAGTCTGCTCGTCTATGCGGATATGACTCGTTGGGAGATCCAGCAGCGACAACGACAGAAGACGGTCGGGAATCTAGGAGCCGACAATCTGCAGGAAAGCCCAGGACAGAAATACAAACGGGCGTTTTTCGTCGATTGGCGTGCTGCTGACCATCTAAAGAAATCACTATTGGAGAAGATCGATTTTTGGCTTGACACGAACGGAGATATTCCGAAACTCGTGACAGGACGCGCCGTACGGGATGGGCTTAAACAAATTGCCCGTCGCCCATTTCGGGTGGTTCCCTATTTCGATCCAGGGCCGTGGGGTGGCCATTGGATGGAGAAGGTTTGTGGTCTTCCCCCGGGGATGCCAAATTATGCCTGGTGTTTCGACTGTGTACCCGAGGAAAACAGTTTGCTGCTTTCTTTTGGGGGGACGTGCATCGAGATTCCAGCCATGAACCTTACTCTTCTCTATCCGCGCGAGTTATTGGGCGAAGCGGTATTTTCTCGATTCGGCGCCGAATTCCCAATTCGTTTTGATTTCCTAGACACAATGGGTGGTGGGAACCTTTCGCTACAGGTTCACCCGAAAACCCAATTTATCCGTGAGCATTTCGGTATGCAATACACGCAGGACGAGAGCTACTATTTGCTCGATGCCGGCGACGATGCCAGTGTATACCTCGGCCTTAAGACTCATACTGACAGCAAGGCCATGATCCGGGAGTTGAAGACGGCTCAAGACGACGGCGTGTCGTTCCGCGCAGAGACATACGTAAATCGCTTTCCGGCCAAAAAGCACGACCATTTCCTCATTCCGGCTGGCACTATCCATTGTTCGGGCAGAAACAGCATGGTTCTTGAGATAAGCGCAACTCCGTATATTTTCACATTCAAGTTGTGGGACTGGGGCCGGCTCGGCCTGGACGGTTTGCCAAGACCGATTCATCTCGAACACGGATTGGCAAATATCGTTTGGAACCGTGACACGGAATGGGTTGGGAAAAATCTGATCAATCGGATCGAACCTATGGGGGAGGGAACAGGTTGGCGCGAGGAGCGCACAGGGCTCCACGAATTGGAGTTTATTGAAACGCGCAGGCACTGGTTTACGAGTTCGACACCTCACGATACGTTGGGGACAGTCAATGTTCTTAACCTAGTTGAGGGGGAGGAGGCTATCGTCGAAAGCCCGACGGGAGCCTTCGATCCATTCGTCGTTCACTATGCTGAAACTTTCATTGTCCCGGCTGCAGTTGGTAGATATCGAATTTCGCCAATCGGGCGTTCGGACGGAAAGGCCTGTGCAACGATCAAAGCGTTTGTTCGCAACGGGTGGCCTCACGTCGAACCGCTCGCAGAGAGATCGTCAACGGCGTAAGGTTCCAGACTCTGGAGTCAAATTTAGCCTCCTACTCGGATCATCGTAGGCTACATAACAACCACTCGATCTACACTCTCCTTTTAGAGAACGGTTGCGTATGGAGTTCTGCGGCACGAAAGAATGAATTATAGATTGTTCCCGGACACCAATAAAACTTCCAGCTCTCGCTCGCTTAGAGGATCGGAAGATTTTCCGATAGCAGCGGAACTGCTCCCAGCAACGCAGCGTTTCCGCCCAGCATTGCCGCACACACCCGAGGTGTTCCCCAGCTCGTCCATGCGTGCGTTCCCACATGTTCCTCGACGAATGACAGAATGACATCAGCGCTTTGCATGACGCCTCCTCCGAATACGACCACCTCCGGGTCGTAGGCGTGGATGAGCGCAACCGCGTTAACCGCCCAAACGTTCAAACAATGCTGCTGGACTGCGCTGGCGACTGCATCTCCCTTTCGAGCGGCGGCGAAAAGTGTCTGAAAATCGATCTGCGCTGCACTGGCAAGGCTGGATTTGTCGAATCCCGGCGTCTCCCGAACTATCCGTAGTAATGACCAGCCTGACGCTTCCGCTTCTGCGCAGCCAACGTTGCCGCATGCGCATTTGTGCCCGCGATAGTTCACCGGCATGTGGCCTCCGAGGCATGCGGCTTGGGCATGGGTGCCCCGCACCAATTTCCCCAGCATCATTGCGGCGCCGCCGATTCCGGTGCCGAGCGTAATCATAACGACATCCTGCACGCCTTGAGCTGCCCCCGCATATTGTTCGCCAAGCAGGGCCATCCGAGCATCATTCTCGATCCGCAGACCAAGGCCGAATTGCTCAATTGCCCATCGCTTGAGATCAAGATGAATCGCATCTTCGTATTTCTTCAGGGTGGAGAGGATACGGCCGTTTCGCACATCCACTATTCCCGGAAACCCAATTGCGATTCCGGCGCACTCCTCGGTCGTTGCGTCACTCTCCTTCAAGAGAGTTCTAAGCGCCTCCGTGACGCAAGGCAAAAGTGAATCGAGCGATCCGGCTAGCTCTGAATCGAGCGATGTCGAACCCAGGAGCTCATTGTCTCGGACGATTCCACAGCCAATGTGTGTGCCACCCATGTCAAGCGAGAGAGCCAGCATCTATGTGAACTCCAGCTTTGGAATCAGCGCAGGTAACGCGTTGAGCCAGCCAGGATAAAAATCGCGAGCACGAGCACTGTCACGCCGGTCCACTGGATGCGGATAGGGAGCGCCCCTCCATCTTTCCATTCTCCAGTAAACATGCCCAATATAGTCGCAGTGATCACGATCAGCGACATGAATAATGGCCATCCAAGGATTGGACCCCAGGTCCCTAGTTGGCTCGCTGCCAGTCCATAAAGCAGAGTGCTTCCAAACCAGAGGACGGCCATCATCGCCGCCAGTGCCCAATGTGAACGCCCCATTCGGTACTTAGACCCGGAACGATTCCGTTTCATCAGCCAGGTACAATACACGACATTCGGAACTGCACCGGCAAGCATCAGCGGCAGCCAAACCGCGTTGATCCCGTTGAGTTCGCTTGCGCCAAAAGAGCGAGCTACTTCAACCAACGGTGTCCCGAAAGCGACTCCGAAATTCATGAGCGATGCGCAAAGACCGCACAGAATAGCAAGCAGCAGCCCTCGCGAGGTCCGTTTTTGTGAGGAAGTAGACTGGGCGTTCGATCTCTCTCGCATCCTTCCGGCCGCGGCACAGAGCATCACGCCCAACAGGATGAGCGCAATTGAACCAAACACCGCATACCCCGCTGTGCTGTTGAGGGATTCTCGGTGAAGAGACACCATCGGGATCAGGCTGCCCACCGCCGCAGATGTTCCTAAGACGATAGAAAATGCGAGTGTAATCCCGATCATATCCACGGCGACGCCGAAAAATACCTGTGCTACTCCCCATCCTGCACCGAATCCACAGACTTGGAGAATTATGTTCGGCGACGCCGAGCGGTAAACCATCCACAGATTCGGGATGGTTACGAGCGCGGCGGCAAGAGGCAGAACCACGAGCGCGAAAACTGTCCAGACGAGCCAGGTGTTCTCCCAAGCCCATTTGCGGGCGTACTTCATCGGCATTGTGAAGCTGGCATTTGTAACACCGGCAATGATGAGGGTTGCGATCCCGCACGACGTACTGCTCATGAATTGCTTCCTTCCGCTCAGCTTTAGTCGCTACAGGTGTGACACCTTTCTTGTTGATCACGCCCAAGTCAACGGCCGAAATTTTCAAGGACGGCCCAAAAGCAAACATGGGACGCGTGATAATCAGTATCGGATTCTATCATGTAACGTAAGCGCATACCATAATATCGCGCATAACATGTGATTATTATTATCATAATGTTCAACTATATGGCTGCGCCACCGTGAGAAGCTTATGAATGATATGCGGCTTTAGAAGCCTGCAGCGCACTAGCCGTCGCCGGGGGCAGACCGCAGAACTTTTGCGGCGTTTCATTCTTACCATTTTCTCTTTCTGATCTCATTGTGATTCTTTTCCGCTCTTTCGAGCATGTCTGACGGCTGTACGCGCACGGACATGTTATTGTAGAGTGCAACAACTACACCAATCGCCTTGTTTGGCTAGGGAATATGCCCGCAAAGACTGACAACCTGATTGCACGCCACGAATACATCCTTCAGCACTTGCAGGCGACAGGCACCGTTGCTATCGAAGAACTCTGCACGACGCTCGGAGCATCGATCGCCACCATTCGCCGAGATTTAGAAGACCTCGAAAGCCGATCTTTGCTCAGGCGCACACGCGGCGGCGCAGTACCAATAGGACCACTGTTCTACGAGCCGTTTCGGAATGACACTTCTTTCCAGGACAAAGTAAACAGCTTTGCCGAAGAAAAGCGTCGGATTGCGCTGACGGCAGCCGGTCTTGTTAGCACGGGACAAACCGTTGCCTTAACCGGCGGTACCACAACAACCGAAGTGGTTCGGAGCCTTAAGGTGCTCAGCGACATTTCCATCATCACAAATACCGTAAATGTGGCAATGGAATTGAGTAACAGGAAGGACATCGAGGTGATAGTGACGGGAGGGCACCTCCGCGGAAGTTGGTTCACTCTCGTGGGTCCGCTCGCAACCGCCGCGGCCGAGATGCTTTTCTCCGATATCATGTTCATCGGCATCGACGGCATCGATGCAAAGAAAGGCTTGACCTGCACGAATCCTTCCGAAGCCGAGGTCCTGCGGAAACTTGTGCACAATGCCAAAATGAAAGTCGTGGTAGCTGATCACAGCAAACTCGGGTCTGTCAGCAAGTATCTGCTCTGTCCAACAAAGGGAATAGACAAGTTGATTACCGATACGGGCGCGTCAGCTTCAGCCATTGAGCCCTTCGAAAAGCTCGGAATTGATGTCATCCGGGCTTGAAGTTGATTGCAGCCGGGCCTATGTGTTCAGAGCTTCAATGCGCAGGGTAACCAATTCCCAAGCGGGTACCTCCACCTGTGTACCGAGTTCTTCAAGCGGTCGCTCGCGGAGGTCGCTACGCCAAACCTTGATAGGTGTGTTATCTGCCCACGACAGGTTAGCTTTACGGCTCTCTCCCGCGGCGCCGAAAAGCAGGACAATGCACGCGCTCCCGTCTGCACTTCGCTTGCATTCCTGCAGAAGTATATCTTCCTGATCTATCCGGAGCTTCAGGGCAGTTCGAGATCGCTGTCCTTGGGCCGAAGCAATAAGGGGCTGTGACATACCAATCGCAAATCGGCTGGCAGCTGCGGGCTTGTAGCCGCCGTGCGGACGAAGCGCATACCGAAACTCGATGAGTCCATCCTGATACGCGCGGTAATTCGTTCCCCAATGGTTGTTCATGACCCAGGAATAAAACTTCTGCGTGGGCTCAATATGCTTACGCCAGATCTCAGGATGGGTTTGCGAGCCTAGCATGGTGGCCGAAAGATAGCCGATTTCAACCAGAGGCGCATCAAGCGTCGCACAGGTGACTCCGTACTCCGCATTTGCTACATCGATCCACCGGCCCACAGGCAACCAGTTCTTGCAAGATCCTGGAAGTTGATCAATCTCAGGACGCATTACTGCAAGGGGAACATCGATGTGAATCTGACCGTTCTCAATAGCAAACGGAAAGGCAAATTGCATGCTTTCTTTGGACCCATGTTGAGCAAATTCTACGGCAGGTGCATCTTTGCCCGGGTGCGGATTCAGGGGGGCGCGTTTCTTATTTACGGTGTTGGATAGTTCAATCCAACCCATATTAGCCTTCAATCGTACGCGACGAACAAGTTCCAAACATCCCGGCGCGGAAGACTCGATACGGATCGTGGCAACGAGGGGACCGGGTTCCTCGATTACGATGCGAACAGGTCCGCTCGTACTCACCTTTGATACATCACTGCCTTCAAGGTACAGGTACTTATTTACCGCCTCGCCTGAGCTGGTCTCCACAAGGTTGTGCATGTTCCTGCTGGACATTAGCTCGACGACGTTGCCGTTCTTGCTGTCGACTTTCGCGCGCACAACACCGTTATCCAGGACTCCGTCAAGCACCGTAACGCGTTTTGACGGAGCATGCGGCGCCGCAGCTGAAAGATAAAAACTCGCACTCCCCAGTGCGGGAACATTCTCCGCGAGAAAAGCCAATTCTCCTGTTGAAAGACGTTGCGATGGAACAGATGTGCCCTGTTCGTTCTTCACATGATCTTTGCCCAGAGACCTTTCCTTCGAGATCAGTACAACTTCTGTCCTCGGCCAAGAGCAGGTGTTATGTACATCTACGTTTGAGCTATCGCCGTCGCTTCCGTATGCGTCGAGCACTTCATCGAGGAGCCTCTTTGATTCATTCTCGGCGTCAACCGCGAATTGGCGTTTAACTTGCCATTGTTGCGCCACAAAGGGATTCTCAGAATCCGAAACACTATTCCATGCTCCCCATGTGTGTTCCGAATACAACAAGGCATTTCTCCAGGCTGCGTCGAAATCGGCGGCCTTGTATGTCTGCGGCGCGAGCATTGTAGAGAGTGTAGCCGCTTGAACCAGACGATCGGCTGCTCCGCGGTTCATCCGTGTCTCCAAAGCCGATGACCCTGCTCCATCCTCCCAATAAGAAGTCAAGTCGCCCTTCAATTCCGGTAGTTGGTGGCCATGCTGTTTCTCGAATGCCGCAAACGCATCGCTCGTCGTTGAAATGGAGAAACGGGGCCATTCGTATTCTTCATTCCATTGCCTCACGAACTCGCAAATTTCCGGATCAGGGGGGGCATTGTCGCCTTCGCCCGCCCACCGAACATAAGAGATTTGATAGGGGAAACTGACCTCATCTAGTCTCGCTTGATACTTGCTGACCCACATTGTGTCCAGTTTCATGATGTGCGACATCGCATACCCGGTCCACGGAACCCAGAAAAGCACTCTTTCATTGCCTGAAGGGGAGACCCACCAGAACGGTTTATCCTGCCACTCGACCATAAAGGTCCCTATGCGGTCGAAGTAATTGGGAGCAGACGAGAAGAAGCGGATGCCTGCTTGAGCCATAGCCGAGACCGTCCCCCAGGTATACCCGGGAACATCGCTGATCATGGCTGAGTCAACGCGAACTCCGCATTGATCGCCTAATTCGGTTGAGTAACGAAATAATTGGAGAAGTTCTTCCGGCCGACAAAGGCCCGTCAGCTCGTTCGCATACATCCCGTTGAGCCCGATCCAACCCTTCTTTACAGCGCTGATCAGCTCTTCGCGCTCTGGCTCGGTCTTAGTTCTCATGAATAGATCTGCTCCCCAGAGAACCTCAAGGTTCCAGACGAATCGGGCTCCCGGCGGGTAGTTGGCCGTGTTTCGCGCTAATTCGATTCCCTTGGAGATATTTGCCACTTGTTTCGTCTCAATATTGCTCTGGAGATCGGTATATCCAAGGTCATGGTGAGAATGAGGCAAGATGAAGATCTGGACTTTGCGTACCGGTTCTACGCAAACTTCGGCCGAATCCGAATTGCCGGCGATTTCATAGTCGATACGCACTTGCCTGGCTGTTTCAGCTGGATCGACATAGACGTTGAACGTATGTGTCCCTGAAGACAGAACGCGACGCTCGACTTCTTGGTGGTCGGCGCGTACGACCAACGTTGCGTCCGTTCCGGAATGCACTATCGTCAATTGGATCGGTTGAACAAGTCTCCCACCCTTGTTCGCTATCCCTCGAATTGGCAGGGCGAAGCTCGGCTTTTCCGTGGGGGTCGGATCCTGGCAAAGAGCCAAGATCCGAGGCTGCGCACAAATGATCCCGGCTGTCGCCGCAATTCCTTTTATGACTTTACGTCTTTCCAAAATTGGCAAGAAAACTCCCTTTCTGGCCACTCCAAGCAGACCCGAACGAGCGACACACACACGAGTGATACATCCGTTCGAGATCCCCGAGTAGATAGGGAGGAACGAGAGGACCTTACAGTTGCCGGTTCGGCTGAAGTGCGGTCGCGAGTGAGAACACTAACGGACATAATGGTCGAATATCAACAAAACAAACATTCTAAACGATTGATAGATGGCATTAACCGCAGTAATCATAATCGAATCAATCAGTTGCGCTAATGTTTGATCGTTATGGAAGGGGAACCTTCTTTCCGGATTCCGATTTTGCGCCACGCAACAGGATTGAGGATCTCTTATAACGATTGAAAATGTCAAATACGATCATTATTAATGATTGACATTTGGGTTTTCGCTCGCCTATGATCCTCGGCAACCAAGAAAGCACAGTATCTGCGACTTGGAAATCAGGCCGCAACCCCAATGGGTGGCGGCAATTAATCGTGCAAAACCAGGATCGAATTTTTTGGAGGACGACGTAATGTACAAAGCTTTTCGGAGCGCCAAGATGCGTGAAGATTGGAATCACTGGAGACTGGGCAGGAGAGGATGGCTTGCAATCGCAGGATTCGCGTTGTTATGCTGCGGGATCCTGTTTGGCAACTGCCCAGCGTTGCACGCGCAAAATACGACAGGGTCGTTCAACGGTCACGTTTATGACGCGACCGGTTCCATGGTGGTAGATGCGAAAGTCGCTTTGCACGACGTTCAAACTGGATTGACACGGAACGCCACGACCAACAGTGACGGCCTCTATGAATTTCCGTTAGTAAGGCCTGGTACTTACCAGCTTACTGTCACGGCGGCTGGGTTCGGATCGGAGGTCAAGCCTAATTTGGTGCTGGATGTCAACCAGATTCAGGCCCAGGATTTCAAGTTGAAAGTCGGAACTGCAACCCAAACGGTCAGCGTTTCTGCATCTGCCCAGCAGCTACAGACATCCTCGGCCAATCTTGGGGCTGTAGTCGACGAGCGCACGGTAGGCGACCTGCCGCTCAACGGAAGAAGCTTTTCGGCATTGCTGACTCTGACACCGGGCGAGAACCCCGTGAACTATTCGCAGAACAGTGGTGTAACCGTTGGCACGGGCCAAGGTTCGCCCGGCATTCCAGGATCCACGTACACTTTTCCTTCGACGCAAGGGCAGTGGAACCGTGAGAATATGTACTTTCTCGATGGCATCGTCAATACCGCTGCATTTAGCAGCTCGTGGGATGTACCCCCGATCATCGATTCGATGCAGGAGTTCAAGCTGCAGTCGCACGAGGATCAGTCGGAGTATGGTGGCGTGTTGGGTGGTGTGGTTAATGTGGTAAGTAAGTCCGGCACGAATACCTTCCATGGCGCGGCTTGGGAATATCTGCGCAACAACGCCTTCGACTCCAGAAATCCATTTACCGATTTCAACGGCAACACGCCATCGGCGCCGGCCCCCTATCACCAAAACGAGTTCGGTGCGGACTTCGGCGGCCCGGTGAGGATTCCGAAGATCTACAACGGCAAGAATAAGACCTTCTTTTTTGTAGCGTGGGAGTCGTGGCGCTACTCCAAAGCGGCGGGCATAAGTTACATTTCGCCCACCGCGAACGAATTGAACGGTGACTTCACGAATGCTGCCGTCCTAACAAGTACAGGACAGCCCGCGCTCCTCTACAATCCCTTTCTGTCAACAGGAACATCGCGGCCGCTGCTGGGAAACGGCCACATTATTCCGGCAGGCATGATCGACCCGAACATGCAGGCTTACCTCAAGGCCTACGCCATACGCCAAATTTCACGCCTTCGGTGGCCGGCGGCAATAACACAATTCTGAACGCTGTCGGCACGAACAATGCCAACGCGTTCTCCGGTCGCGTTGATCATAACTTTAACAACAATATGATCTGGTTCCGGTATAGCTTTCTCGACTCCTCCGCCACGCAGCCGACGGGGCAGCATGCGCTTAGTACTTCCTCGGCTGACGATAGAAATTTCGGCGGTGGTTATGCTCATACGTTCACACCGCATCTTGTCCTCGACACAACCATTGGATATTCGGGGCGTTGGAAGGCGGGCTATAACGACACGACTCCGGGTGCGCCTGCGTCGGCAGCTGCGTTCCTAGGCGCGGTGGCGAAGTCCTATGGGACCCCGAACTTCACCTTCACCGGCTACAACGGCGCCGGCGGCCAGGGTGCACAAGAGAACGTCGAACATGAGTTGAGCTTCGCTGTCAATACGACCTGGACTCACGGGAACCATCTGTTCCGGTTTGGATTTTTCGAACTGATCTCCCAGGAGAACCAGGGTGTCAACGGAGCCAATTTCGGCTCGGCCACGTTTGCCTTTGATCAAACCGGTACGGCTGATCCAACCAATCAGGGCGCCACCGGCAACGGGATCGCATCTGCTCTGCTGGGCGTTCCGACTAGCGGCCGATTTCAGGCGGAGGTCAACAGTTCCCGTATTATCTCGCCCTCAGCGTACATTGAAGATCAATGGAAGGTGTCGCCCCGCGTAACCTTGAACCTTGGCCTTCGCTGGGATGGCGAATCGTCGCCTCACCTGCTTAATGGAACTACGGCTGCCGAGATCGATCCGAATACCGGCAACTGGATTATTTCCGGTGGCAAGCTGCCTCCGCCTTGCAATCCCGCAGGGGGAGTTTACGCGCCGTGCATCCCTACAGTGAGTTCCTACCCAGGTCTCAGCTCTTCGGATGCGGCAGTGCTCCAGGCCCATGTGGTTGTTGCGGCAAATCCGAATCTTGGCCCCGATCCCGTCTACACGGACTTTGGACCGCACATTGGCATTGCCTATCAACCCACGGACAAGATTGCGATCCGCGGCGGCTATGGACTTGCCTTTGACAATTCGATAAGCGGAATTCAGTCGGTTCGAGATCGGCTGCTGGCGTGGCCGTCGAATGCTTCGATGCCTCTTAATTTCAATTCGATCAGCACTGTTACGCCCACTACGATGACGCAGGTGATCCCGACCATTGGAGGAACCCAAATTCTGCCTACGGCTCCGACGCCGTGGCAGCAGTATGGCTGGAACTATGATCCGAAATTGAAGAATGCTTATTCGCATCAGTTCAACCTGGATATCCAGGATCAAGTCACATCGACCCTGTTGGTATCAGCTGCTTATGTCGGCAGTATTGACCGACGTCTGCCTGTTACAGGGCTCTCGAACAACTCGCCCGATCCCGGAGGGGCTGGCTTGGACCGTCCGTTCCAGTGGGGAGCCACAGCAGTCATGGCGACTTCGCGCGGAACATCCTCCTACAACAGCCTCCAACTGCGCGCGGATAAGCGACTCTCGGGGGGCCTGAATTTTGGCAGCGGCTTCACATGGTCGAAAGCGATGGACAATGGCGGCGGCGGAATGTACGACGTCGAAGATGGACCGATGGGTTTCGCGACTATGCAGAACTACAACGATTTAAATGCCAATCGTGGTATCACCTCAAACAGCGTCAAGTTTATCTGGTACGGCTACAGCTTATATCAACTGCCGTTCGGACCCCATCAGCGTTGGCTGAATCATGGCTTGGGGGCTGCAACATTGGGCGGGTGGCAAGCGAATGTTACTGCGTCGGCGCACTCGGGAGTTCCTCTGGGCTTCCCCGACGCTGGAAGCGATCCTGCCAATATCGGAAACACGATCGGGTTCAATTACGCCCGCGCGAATGTCTCGGGCAGTCCAAAGGTGTCGCACCCGACAAAAGCGGCGGCTTTCAACACCGCGGTCTTTTCGCACCCGGTCAACGAGTACGGGAACTCCGGCAGAGGTATGATCACCGCAATGCCTTTCGACAACGTCGACTTCTCTCTCATGAAGGATATCCCCGTTCGGGAATCGTTCAGGTTCCAGTTCCGTGGAGAGTTCTTCAACCTGTTCAACATCCAGAACTATGGCACGCCCGGTACCACCTATGGTGGTGGCGGATTTGGTATCATCACTTCGCTCGCCCCCGGCGCAACACCGAGGCAGATCCAACTTAGTTTGAGGGCAAGCTTCTAGCGCAAAGAGCAGGTCAATCTGCCCCTGCTTTTGCTATGCCTAAGGTCGACGGCCTCCTAAGGTTCGTCGACCTTTGGCGTAGCGGCGGCACAGCGAGATTGCAACGTGTGGAATTCTGGAGTTTATCGTGGGCGTGAGCCCAACAAGAAATGGACCACACAGAGCCGGGAACTTCCTCCATCAAGGAGCACTTCCGTATAGAGACTGTGGGCAACACCGAGACATGGTGTGAGGAGAACTGAATACGAATGGAATCGTCTGTTCTTGTATATGACGTGGGCGGCAGCCATGTGTCAGCTGCTGTTTGTAGTCTGGATTCTTACAAGTTGGGTCCCGTCATCAGTGCCCCGCACCCCATCGATATAACAAGCGATGCATTCGTCAATTTATTGCATTCTGTTGGGGGCCAGGCAATGAGTGGGTTCAACCAAATACTAGGTGCCAGCATGGCATTTCCTGGCCCATTCGACTATTCAGCAGGTATTAGTCAAATGACGCACAAGATTCCATTCCTCTTCGGTGTGAACTTGCGTCAAGCGCTTGCTGAGCGCTTCGAATGGAATCCTGTACAGGTTTTCTTCCTGAACGACGCGACCGCTTATCTATTAGGTGAGTTAGGCTCTGGATCTGCCCGCGGCATGAATCGAGCCATTGTCATCACGTTAGGAACTGGGATCGGCTCTGCGTTCAGCGTTGATGGTCAGGTGATTATGGAGGGCCGAGGTGTTCCGCCCAGAGGTGAGATTTGGAACCTCCCCTATGAAGATGGAATCATTGAAGATGTACTATCGACCGGTGCCATTCAGAAGGCCTATGCGTTGCGCACAGGCCAAAAGCGGAAAGTAATCGATATTGCCGCAGCGGTAGAGAATGATCCAACTGCAGCGCAGGTTTTTAGAGAATTCGGCCACCACCTTGGCCGGAGCCTGCGACAGACACTTGCGTTGTTTTCCCCTGACGTCGTTGTCTTCGGAGGGGGGATCTCCCGTGCAGCAGACCTATTTCTTCCCGCCGCCGAATACGAGTTGCGAGATTTGAATCTCTCATTGCGTGTCTCTGCCTTGCATGATCGTGCTCCTTTGGTAGGAGCTGGGTTCGCGTGGCCTAAACGCACTTCGATTCTTCAAAAGCGCGGGTGATGAGGAGTTTCTTTCCGCTTCCTTGCATCAGCTAAATCGACACTGGCATGTGCGTGAAGCCCGGCTCATTGTTCTTGTTGCCCGGCATTGCTCCGGGGGATACGTACATTCGGTTAGGACCGAGACCAAGGAGATCACCGGGCATCGAAGAGAAGTCAGTGTACTGATTGCGGAGTGGGTAGGTCTTTCCACTTGGCGCGATCTCCGGACGCGAGCTCGTTAGCAACGGATAGGATTTGCAGTGTTTCGGCATCCTCCGCATCAATCACAAGAATATCGCGAAGGCGACGGATTGCCTCCTGCATTCTCCCAATCTTGCACAACAGGAGCGCGGCATTGCGCTGGAAAACGATATTGTTCACGTCAATCTTCGATGCTTGATCGTAGTGTTCCAGTGCAGCGGCCAAATCGCCATTCTGTTCAAGCACGATACCTGAGTTGTTGAGTTCAGTTGCCTCGGCTTCATCGACTGATGCAGCAGCGCGGCTCGCGAACAGATCTTGGATCTGTTTCTGCGTCCTTGAGACATTCGCTGTATCGCCCCGCTTTTTGTAAAGCCGGAGCAGGCGATAGACAGCCTCCTGGTCTTCAGGCCTAGTCTGGATGTCCGCCTCGAACTGTGCAATCGCTTCGTCATCCTTGCCATCGTCCTGATAAAGTTTGCCGAGCGTTCTATGTGCGGCGCCATCGGAGGGATCGATAGCGAGCGCCTTTAGAAGAGCTATTTCGCTCTCCTGAGTGCTATTCAAAGCGTAAAGAGCCTCGCCAATACACGCATAGGCTTCGGCCCAGTTGGGTTGAAGCACCAGCACCTTGTTGTAGGCGCCGATGGCGTCTTGCCATCTCTTCTGGTAGTACGCATCGCGTGCCTTCAGCTTCCAAAGATCGACGGGGGCTTCGGTCTTGGGACTATTACTCGCCAATTCAAGATCCGCCTGTGTTTCGGACTCGGCGTATTTACCCGCACGCGCGAGCACGAGCGCATAGTTATACCTGATTCCGGACAAATGGGGATCAATCTGAAGCGCTGTTGCAAGCTGAGATAGCGCACGATCGAGATTGTTGAAACTCGCAGCGGCCAATCCGGAAGAAAAATACGTAGGGGCAGAGTTGGGACGAAGCGCGATCGCTTGGTCAAATTCGTCTACCGATTCAATCGGTCTGGCCAAAACGGCGAAGCAGATTCCCTTAAGTGCGTGGACCTCGCTCGCGTGCGAACCATGAAGATTGGCCTGTTGGAGGAGAGACAAAGCATCTTGGGCGCGGCCACTCCGGATCAGTTGCTGCGCCTGATCAATGAGCTCCGCATTGTGCATCTGTGTCGCTGTAGGCTGCTGCGCGGAGCTCATGGGGACGCACCTCATTTGCATCGTCAAGACGAGTACCAACCCGATCAGCAGCTGAGGCCGACCGATTTGTCGTAGCCAGCGACGAGTGGAATGAAATGAGAGCGCCAACGCGGTTCGGCAGGACATCAAGACGTTGTGTAACCTCAAACTCACTTTGTGGGCAATTTTACCCGGGTTCGTCATACACACCGATTTCGGCGATGTGCGGCATTCGCTGGCTGCTATCGAACAGCAGCCTCACCTTCTGTGATGATACGCGTGGTATGCGATGGATTGTGGTTCGCATCGGTGTTTCACCCCCCGTCAACCTAATCCAATTCTCGCCGTTCCAGTACTCAAAGAGGTAATTCCGAATGCGGCTAGCCGAGTAGTCGCCCCACTGACCCACGGGCTCCACGAGCGAGACAGTGTTGAAGCTCTCCTGTTTTTTCAGATCCACTTCCAACCAGCCCGAGGTTTGTGCCTCATCCAAGTACCAGCTCGATCGGAAGTCGCCGTCGTTCGCTAGATCCGGTCCTACGGTCTCCGGGTAGGAGCTGGCATGAATGGGCTTGCCCGTCGCTAGATTCCGCGTCGTGATCACGACATGCTCGCTGAGCTTTGCCATGGATCCGGTATGTCTCCATGCCTTGCCAATCTCTTCCAAACGACTCACAACGTTTGGTGAAAGGCGCCCTTCACGCGTCGGAGGAGTATTCAAAATCAGGTTGCATTGTCTGCGATTCAGCGGCTCAAGCCATTCATCCACAATGGTCGTTACCGCCTTGAGATGTCCATCAGCGTCTCGCTGCTTCCAGAACCATCCTTCGGTAAGGGTCACACAAGAAAGGGCCGGCACGTCGCTACCCTCTGGGACCTTCTGCCCTGCATTCTGCTCAAAGGCCTTCACATCAGAATAGTAGAGTCCACCGGCAGGATATTGACTGGCATTGAGGTCGCAGATCAAGCAGTTGGGCTGCAGGTTCTTGATATGCTCATAAATCTCACGGAACGGTACCTCTTCGTATGTGATACGGCTCCACGGAGCATCCCAGCCATCGGTGATGAGAATGTCGACCTCCCCATAGCCGCTGAATAGCTCCGTCAACTGATCTTTAATGAGCTGAATCTTAGCCGGTGTTACGTTGAAATGGCGGACGTCATCGCGCAACGACAGGATCGAATAATAGAGGCCGACCCGCAGTCCGGCCTTGCGGAACGAGTTCACGTAGGCGCGTACAACATCGATAGAACCCGATGTCTTCCCCACGCTCGCAGCTGCCGTCTTTGTCGGCCAGATGCAAAAGCCATCATGATGCCGGGTCGTGAGACAACCCCAGGTCATGTTGGCTGACCGCGCTGCCGCGGCCCACTGATCCGTATTGAGCCCGGTAGGATGAAACAGATCGGGAGACGACGTGGGATCACCCCATTCGCGATCCTGAAATGTTGCCATGTTGAAGTGCAGGAACATGCCGAAACGCAAATCTACAAACCGTTGCTGCAATTCTAGGAGCTGCCGTCCCTGGCGCGGGGTCGTGTGGTGTGTTTGGTTTTGTGCAGCAGCGGCGCCACGCTGACCAAACAGCATCGAGGCAGTTGCAGTTTTGCCAACTAATTGGAGGAGCTCTCTTCTTGTCGTCATGTTCAATCCTTCCGCTTGGACAGGATGCGTCTAGTTTCCAGACTGCTCAAACCGCGGCTCCGTTGCAGGTGATTTGCTCCTAGTCATTCAAGTAGTCGATCCGGAGTTTTGCTGACGAAAGATGACGACCTTCATAACTGCCTCCAGGCCTCGAGTGCTCTCTCCAGACGATGCCATCGGGGAAGCTGTAACGCTGGAGTGATTCGGCATGGATCTCACTGCCATAGCCCGGGGTCTGCGGCAGCATGTAGTGGCCGCGGTTAATCGTAACCGGTGCGACGAAGTGTTCGTGGAGGTGATCGACGTATTCGATGACGCGGTCTTCCATGGTCGCTGAGATGCTGAGGAAGTCGAAGATGGAAAGGTGCTGCACGTACTCGCACAAGCCGACGCCGCCGGCGTGCGGGCAGACCGGAACGCCGAACTTTGCGGCCATCAGCATGATGGAGAGGTTTTCGTTGATGCTGGCGACTCGGCAGCTATCAATCTGGCAGACATCGATAGCTCCGGCCTGAAAGAGTTGCTTGAACATGACACTGTTGTGACAGTGTTCGCCGGTGGCGATACGTGTGGGCGCGGCTTCGCGGCGAATGCGGGCGTGACCGAGGATATCGTCGGGGCTGGTAGGCTCTTCCATCCACCAGGGCTGCAACTCGGCCAGTTGACGAGTGCGGGCGATGGCTTCGGTGACCCCCCACTTCTGATTGGCGTCGACCATGATGCGGTTGTGGGGGCCGATGGCGTCGCGCACGATGCGACCGCGGCGGAGGTCGTCTTCGGCATCGCCGCCGACCTTGAGCTTGAAATGCGTCCACCCGTCGGCCAGTCCTTCCTCGCAGAGGCCGCGAATCTTGTCTTCGCTGTAACCGAACCAACCTGCGGAGGTAGTGTAAGCAGGATAGCCGGTGCGTTCGAGCTGGACGAGGCGGGCATCTTTGCCAGATTGCGCACGGCGGAGGATGGTGAGAGCTTCATCGGGAGAGAGCGCGTCGGCGATATAGCGAAAGTCGATGAGGGAGACGATCTGCTCGGGTGTCATATCGGCGAGCAGACGCCATACTGGTTTGCCTTCGGCCTTGGCGTAGAGGTCCCAGACAGCGTTGAGCAGAGCGGCACACGCGAGGTGGATGACGCCTTTTTCGGGGCCGAGCCAACGGAACTGCGTGTCACTGGTGACCTGCAGATAGAAAGCCTTGAGGTCGGAGACGATGGAGTCGAGCGCGCGGCCTTCTACGTTGGTGGCAAGGTATTTGAGAGCACTGACGACGAGGTCTGTGCCGCGGCCGAGGGTAAAGGTGAGGCCGTGACCGGAGAGGCCGCAGTTGGTTTCGAGGATGCAGTAGGCGGCCGAATAGTCGGGATCCTTGTTGACGGCGTCGGAGCCGATGCGTTCGCGTGAGGTAGGAAAGCGAAGATCGATGATGCGAACTTTATCGATAGTAATAGGTGTCACGAGCGCCCTTTCATAAGAGTTCAGCGATAGTGAGACCCAGAGACACTGCTGCTGGTGGAACTGGGCAAGGCAGAACTGATCCCGAGGTCTGTCTTAAATTTCGTCACTATTTCACGTAACATGATTGGTAATTGCAATTTAAATCAAATTTTTTGATCGAAACACCATATCATGTGCCACTTTGATCGCGCAAGATTGGGTGGAGATATTCAAAGAATGGCCGTATGTATTAATCAACCAGGCTGGTGGACGTAGAACTTGTGCAGAAGTCTCCGTAGTCCCAATTGAATCAATACGATACATCCATACTTGATCGCTTCAAACGACATAGATCTTGATCTCAGCTTGTGGATGAATAGATTGAGTAATCATTTGTAATGATCGAAAACGTCATTAAATATCTTTAATTATGCTTGACATTGATCATTTCGCTTGCGTAGTGTTGCGGCCAGCAAAAAAACCACATTGGAGGACAGCGTAATGTACGAAACTTCTCGGGGAGCCAAGGTGCGTGATATTTCGTATATGTCCCAATGTTTGAAACGCAAAGTAATCGAACTGGTCTCTGGAACTACAGCTTCAACAAATATCCCGACCATGTGCCAGGGGAATCGCGGCCTGTTCCTGGCCCTATGCCTGACCTTGGCGCTTGTGACAGTCAACACGCAAGCCCGGGCGGACGCCATCACGTCAGCTCAGGCACAACGAATTGTTTCTCAATACTCCCCCTCAATCACCACGCCCGGATCCTGCTGCTCAAGCGAGGCCCCCAGCGGCGGCGCGCTGATGGGCAACGGCAACCTTGGCGTAGTCGTTGTCAACCCCATCAACACCATGACATTCCTTTTGGGTAAGAATGAGTTCTGGTCGTTCTCCGGTGGACAAGTTGAACCGATGGCTTCAATGGCCTTGTCCATACCGGGCATGAACGGCGCATCTTTCGCGATGCAGGAGAACATCTACACAGGCACAGTCACCGGCCAGTTTACCCTCAACGGCAATGAAATCCAGACAAACTCCTGGGTGACGTCCAACGATACCACGAACAACTTTTTGTTCACCCAGTTCACTTACTCAGGATCGGGCACACAGGTGGTTACCGTCTCGCTGGCCGCGGGAAACGGCAATACCTATCCAACCAGCTCGGGGTCATCGGGCAATGTTCTCTACTACAACGTCGCCGCCGACAGCACCTCGACAGTCGGTGGATACAACACGCATCAAGTCAGGATCGCGGTCGGCGTGGTCGGAGCCACGGGCACCATCAGCGGTAGCACGCTGCAATTCACTCTGTCGCCTGGAACCACGGTTACGCTCGTGAGCAGCATCATGAGCAACTACGACAGCTCCAGTTACACCACTCAGTCCATCTCCAACGTGAGCAGCTCGACCGCGTCCTCGATCTCCAGCGAACTCTCTGCGAACGAGGCTTGGTGGGCCAACTTCTGGAGTGCGTCCTACGTCGAGTTTGCCAATAACCCGGTTCTGCAAAAGGAGTACTACGGCTCCTTGTATTTGTTAGCGGCCTCTTCCGAGCCGAATACTGCTCCTCCGGGATTATGGGGTCCATGGGTAGAGGCGAACCCTGCCTGGGCCGGCGACTACACGACGGACTACAACTTCGAAACTCCGCCTTTGGCCTATTTCCCAACGAACCACGTTGCCTTGGCGAATTCTTACGACACGGCTATGGAGACCTGGTTACCAAATGCCGAGGCCAACGCCACCAGCAACGGATACAGTGGGGCATACTGGCAGTGCCATTTCGGCCCTCTGCCCAATGGCAGCTACGAGACGGGCTCCGGCGAAGAGAATATCAAGTCCAACGGCGCCTTTCTAGCGACGATCATGCTGAATCATTATTACTACACCCAAAGCGCTAGCTATGCGGCTTCTATCTGGCCGACGATTTCAGGGGCAGCGATGTTCTACCAGAATTACCTCACCTCGAACGGCACCACTTATGACGACGTTAACGACTCGCAGGTTGAGAACGATCCCTATCCCGAAACCAACGGCACAATGTCGCTTGGGTTTATAAGGAATCTCTTACAGGGCGCTATCAATCTCAGCACCGTGCTAGGTGAGAGCTCCTCGCAAAGAGCCACCTGGCAAAACATCCTGAACAACCTCACCACATTTAACGGCGAGACCAGCACTGTTGGAGGCCTGCCATACCCGACAATCACCCGAAATGGACTCCAGGTATTCGCAAATGAGCAAATTGGGGACCAATGGGCAACGAATGGAGATGAAGTTTGGGGTATCACAGCCGCGAACGCGGTCGGGCTTGGATCGAGTCCGACGCTGCTGACGATAGCGCAGAACACGGTCGCGGACTTGGTGCCCCCGATTTCCTCTAGCACCCCGCTTTGGGTAATGTGGGCCCCCGCAGCGGCCAGAGTCGGATACAGCCCATCCTCCATTCTTTCGAATCTGACCACTCAGGTTAACAATCAAGCCGAGCAGAATCTATATGTGAACATCAACGGCGGCGGGATTGAGAATGAGGCGCTGGTGCCGTCCACAATATCCGAAATGCTGATGCAGTCGTTTCAGGGCAATATCATCGTCTTTCCGAACTGGCCTTCGAATACGAATGCCCATTTTGGCGACAACCTGGCCTACGGCAACTTCCTGGTCTCAAGCGCCATTGACAACAACGCGGTTCTGTATGTCCGCATCATCAGCCAGTCGGGCAATACTGTTTCCATCACCAACCCGTGGCCGGGCCAGTCAGCGCAGTTCTATCGCAACGGCACCAATGAAGGCACGCTTTCGGGTACAACCTTCTCGATTACGACCTCGACCAATGACGTGCTGCTGCTGGCGCCGAGCGGCACAAGTGACGCCACGATTACCTCACAGATGGAGAATTCGCTTGCGCAGTTAGGCGGCAACGGTGGCCCAGGATCGGTACTGCCGTATAACGTCAACGCGATCTATACGAATGGGAGCACTTTCTCAAGCACCAGCGGCGCGGATGGTGTAGGCAACGCCTTCTCCGCAACCTTGCTGGGCGCTTCGGTAGCGTTTAACGGGACCACATTTACTTACGGTCCGTCCAACGCGCCCGACGCGTTCACCAATGTGACAGTAGCATTAAAGCCCGGAGTGTTCAGCACCTTGAATATCCTGGCCTACGCAATCTACGGCGATCAGGCCTCGCAGACCTTTCAGGTGAATTACACCAACGGCACGCACTCCACCGTCACGCAGAGCATCAGCGACTGGGGCATTCCAGGGAACTATTCGGGTGAGACGAAGGTGGCCACGATGGTATACCGGAATACGTCCAGCGGCGGGGAAAACAGTGGGACGACGACTTACGTCTATGGGTATACCCTCCCGGTCAACAGCAGCCTGACAGTGGAGAGCATCACCCTCCCGGCCAATAACAATGTCAGGGTGCTTGGGATTCAGGACCAGCAATAGATTAACTGTAGGTGAAGGGCAACCTTTGCCGTAACCAGAAAGATGGAAAAGCGGAAGCGCGGTTGGCTTTCCGATCCACTGAACGCCGCGATCATGCATTCTGGCTAGATGGGCGAGCAAGGTTGAGCACAAGTATCCTCTTTCTTGTCAGACGCACACAATCGTCGAGCCCGAACTGTTCGATTCGTCCAACAAACTACCAGCGCCGGGCCAATAGAGAATCACTCTTTGTCATTGCGTAGAGGTACCCTCCATTGCGACGGCGAATTTCTGCCGCATGAAGAAGTCTTGTGGAAAGATTTCGGAGTAACGGCTCATGGCTGCTCGCGCATTCGCGTATTGCTTGAGAGCGATGAGGCGAAAGATCAGCGATCTTTGCAGCAGCGGATTGAACGGGTCCTCTTGAATCGCCTTTTGAAGTATGGCGAGACCTTGCTCGCGCTGACCTAATTTAT
>Ga0210409_10000955_pt1 | contig 40991 bp, 30 predicted proteins | sample IncBWH17MmetaG_FD_161649 | JGI IMG/M metagenome (GOLD analysis project Ga0210409, IMG submission 161649) | Forest soil microbial communities from Barre Woods Harvard Forest LTER site, Petersham, Massachusetts, United States - Inc-BW-H-17-M | ecosystem: Environmental > Terrestrial > Soil >... | reverse complement strand
CCCTCCAGCCCCCACCGCAAACCGGGGGAAACAAAGAACCAATAGCAACCAACAAAAGGGGACATTCTCTCCTAAGTTATAAAGGGGACATTTCTATTAAGTTTTGACATCATGATCCAGCGGAGCTCAGCGGATGGGCGCATCTGTCTTCAAATGAGAAATAGAAAGTGCCCAATGCTCAATGCGTCCCCCAGTTCCTCAGTCCCGAGGCCGGCCACCGCTCCTCATGCGTCCAAACCGTGAACTACCGCGACGGAAAAGGAGGACGCACAGGGAGGATCTTCAGGTTTTTAAGCAGTTGCGCAGATTTCCATAGTTAATGTCGGGCGGTTCTGAGGCAGTCCGAATTGGGCGCCATTCCACCGGCCAAATGACAATCTGTGATTCTGTGCAACTGACCCCTTCAGGTGCTCATGGGACTGAGCTGAAGGCTATCCAACAAGGCACGCAAGGGACCGGACGTTCTTCCTCTTTGCCATACAACGAATAAATCCCAGGTGGCTTGCTTGTCAGCGATAGGAATCATAACAACATTCGGGACTCTAACGTGTGAAATAAAATCTGGGTGCAGCGAAATCACGTCGACTTTGGCGCAAAACTTGAGGCCTTCGGCCAGGCTCTTAGCTCGCCCTATGGACACAAATCGCGGGCGGTACTTGCCGAACCTCCGGCAAAATTTAACGATCTTTTGGTTATATCCGGGCACCACACTATCGGAGGCTCTGGCGAAGGACTCATTTTTCAATTGCGAAATCGAAATCTCCTTTTGATAGGCCAGCGGATGGTCGACTGGAAGGGCAACCAAACTCGGGACACTCGCCAGCTTGTGAGTGTAAAAATCGCGTGACAGCAAATCCAGACCGTGGGTCGTCAAAGCCAAATCGATCTCACCGCGCCCCAACTCGATAATCACTTCACCTGGGGTCTGATCTCGCATTTTTACTTTGAGCTTCGGATATGTGCGCCGCAGCGCCACAAGAGCGGGCTCAAGATATTTGTGCACGGCCGATGCCACATAGCCAATACGCAAGCGATCACTTTTCCCGCGGATCATGCGCCGAGCTTCGGCCATGACCGAATCGTAGTCGGCCAGCAGGGGGCGAACGTTCCCGGCCAGCGTATGTCCGGCGGTAGTAGGGCGCACTCCGGCTGGCGTCCGCTCCAGAATTCGCCCTCCCAAATCGTGTTCAAGCAGTTGCATCTGGCGAGTGAGCGCCGGTTGGGAAATATGCAGGCGATCGGCGGCGCGTCGCAGGCTCCCTTCTTCAAGGATTAGCAGGAATACCCGGAGTTTTTCGATCACGGAAGCAAGGGTGATGCAAAATCGTTATCGCAGCAATAACCAACCGGCATTATCTGCAAGCGGTTCCTGGGGTGTAATATGCGATGTATGAACGATCACAATACGATTAGCTCGAAACGACGAGTTGGAGTTTTCGCGCTGGATGCTCGTTTATCTTCAGGAAGAGCTTTATGCAAACAAAGGGCCATGCGCAAATAAGAAGCCGGTACCCATGAGTAACCCGCAGAAAATAATTCCGGTTAGCGGCGCCACTGGCCGACAAGGAGATGGCGAGGGAGGTTATAGCCATGTTTGACCTCGAAACGAACAAGGCCATCGTGCTACGATTGATCGAGGACGTTTTCAACGGCCGCCGACTTGACCTGCTTGAGAGTGTGCTCCATCCCGAGTTCCGCGGGCGCGGGATCTCAGCCTCCGTGCCGGGCGGCCCCGAGGTCGGACCCGGTGCTCGGCGAAAACTCTACGAGATGTTCCTCCAAGCGATCCCCGACGCCCGAGGCGAGGTGCTAGACGTTGTCGCCGAAGGCGACAAGGTCGTGATCGTCGATCGTTTCAGTGGTACGCATCGCGGGGGGTTCTTCGGACGTCCCGGCACGGGAAATCATATCGAGTGGATGGCGACCCACATTTACACCATTCGTGAGGGCAAAATCCTCGAAGACGCGGTCATGACGGACTCGCTTGCAATTATGAAGCAGCTCGGTCTCGTAACAATCGGCTAAACTGGCGCTACGCCTCAAAGCAATTGGATCCCAATCGCAAAATACATGGAAAGGAACAATACTATGAGTGAAGCAATCCTCCCTGCCGACGACCTCAAACGGCACCTCCTCATCGCCGACCCAGACGACCCGAATATGCCGCACATCGGCTTAACCGGCGATACGTACACAGTGCTTCTGTCCGGGAAGGACACGGCTGGTCGGTATTGCTTGATCGATATGCACGTACCGCCCGGCGGTGGGCCGCCGCCACATCGCCACGATTTCGAGGAGACGTTTGTGGTGATCGAAGGCGAGATTCATGCGACGTTTCGTGGCAAGGAGCAAGTCGTTGGCAGCGGTGAAACGATCCACATCCCTTCGAACGCGCCACACCAATTCCAAAACAGATCGGATAGACCCGCGCGGATGCTTTGCATCTGCTCGCCGGCCGGCCAGGACGAGTTCTTCATGAAGCTGGGCACTCGGGTAACAAGTCGAACAGCGGCTCCGCCCAAATTGGGCGAGGCCGGGCAGCGGGACCTGTTACAGAAAGTCCAGGAGCTTGCTCCGAGGTATCGGACCGAACTCCTGCAACATGAAAGGAAATTATGATTCAAGTAGTAGTCATCATCGGCAGCACGCGGCCCGGGCGCAACGGCGAGGCCGTGGCCAAATGGGTTTACGAAATCGCGCAAAAGCGTACCGACGCCGAGTTCGAACTCGTCGACATCAAAGACTTCAATCTTCCGCCCCTCGATGAGCCAGTGCCGCCCATCATGAGGCAAGACAGTAAGCCTCACACCAAGTATGGGCGGCCAAGATCGGCTCTTTTGCCGGCTATGTCTTCGTCACGCCCGAGTATAATCATGGCATCCCCGGTGCGCTCAAAAACGCGGTTGATTTTCTGTTCCGCGAGTGGAACGACAAGGCGGCTGGCTTCGTCAGCTACGGTGGCGCCGGCGGGGCGCGCGGGGTCGAGCAGCTACGCTTGGTGCTGGCCGAAGTGCAAATGGCGACGGTGCGCAACCAGGTCTTGCTCTCCATGTTTACCGACTTTGAAAACTTTAGCGTCTTCAGGCCAGATGCCCGTTGTCAATGCGATGTTCGACCAAGTCATCGCTTGGGGCGGCGCATTGAAGACGCTGCGGGAGGAATGAGCATAAGGCCTGAGAAGAAACTCATCACTTAACAAACTCAAAATTATGAAAACAAAGAACAATGAGAAACTAATCGCCGTGGTCGGCGCAACGGGACAGCAGGGAGGCGGAGTTGTACGTGCCCTGCAGGCCCGCAGCCAGTTCAAGGTACGAGCCCTGACTCGCGATCCAGGCAAGCATCCCGACCTCGCTGACGAAGTCGTCGAAGCGAACTTGGATCAGCCACAAACCCTTAAGGCTGCATTTGAAGGGGCACATGGCGCCTTTCTAGTCACCAATTTTTGGGAGAAAGGCACCGATGAACTCAAGCAGGCAACCACGGCGATACGCGCTGCCAAGGATGCCGGCGTCAAACACTTAGTGTGGTCAACGCTGCCTAATGTCGAAGCGATCAGCGGTGGGAAGTTCCACGTTCCGCACTTTACCGGCAAGGCCAGGATCGATCGGATAGTGAAGGAAACCGGGTTTGAGCTTCACAGCTTCGTCATCGCACCTACGTATTACCAGGGCCTTGTAGGCCCCCGTGTACTGCAAAAGCAGGCAGACGGATCCTTGGGCTGGGCTCTTCCTCTCGATCCAGAGGTGCGTTGTCTCCACATGGGCGACATTAGCGAACTTGGCAACATCGTTGCTGGAGCATTCGCACACCCGGATGAGGCAGGCCATGGGGAGTATCTGCCACTCGTCGGGGATTTCATGAGCTTCCAAGAAATCGTAAGCACGCTAAATCAACAGGGTCGCAATTTCTCATTCAAACAAGTACCGAAGGAAATCTTCGCTGGTCTCTTCCCTGGGGCCGCCGAGTTAGCCGACTCGTTCAGTTACTTCCAAGCGCATACCTACTTAGGTTCGGATTCGTCTGACCGAATTGCGCTCGCAAACAAAATAGCAGGCCGGCAACCGACCAGGTTTTCGACGTGGGCTCGACTGAATGTCCCGGTTCAGACCACCTGAATGCAACCATTAACCCAGTCACCATCACCTAACAGAAAGGAATGAACATGAAAGACAACACTCGGGTTCAAACTCAACGTTTATCCAAAGGCAAAACGACCGCCCTTTGGTCGCTGCAAATCCTGGTCGCCGCTGCGTTTCTCATGTCCGGCTTTGCGAAACTGTCCGGCCAGCCGATGATGGTTCAGATGTTTGAAAAAATCGGCGTCGGCCAATGGTTTCGTTATGTCACCGGCACTATCGAGCTGGTTTCTGCAGTCCTACTCCTCGTGCCGCGAGTTGTCCCGGTCGGAGCGGCGTTGCTCGTGTGCACGATGTGCGTCGCGGTTTTGACACATCTTGTCAAACTCGGCGGCTCGCCGCTGGCCGCCCTGGTCCTGGGCTGCTTGGCCGCGTTCATCCTCTGGCTTCGATTCGATGGATTGAAGGCCCTCACCAGCAAGCCGAAACCCGTGAGCACTGCGACAAACCCATGAACACCATTTGGTTGAGCGCATCAAGAGAAACGCATCTCTGAATGCCCCGGACCCCTCGACGTTTTACGGCGGCGGGGCAAAAGGCTACACGGATTACCCAACCCTTGCTTTGACAGCACATCAATAAGATCGAGAGGAAAACATGAAGAACAATTCAAGGCGGAAAGCTAACAAATCAGCCGAGACGCAAGCACCTGTGTCTTTGCGCGAGCAAATCGAAACGCGAGCTTATCAAATCTGGATCGCCAGCGGAGGCGGCCACGGCGGCGACCTCCAGCACTGGCTTCAAGCTGAGGTTGAAATCCTCAAGGCGATCGAAAAAGATACCCTAAATCCGAGCAATGACCCATAGCCCTACGGAAAATAACCGCAGCGAATTGTGGAAGGAGTGAACCGTGGAGCGGTATCGCTATCTGCAAAGCACATACCCGCGACCTGAGACTTGAGACCTGTGACCGTTTGTCACCGTTTGTCACCGCTTTGTCACCGCTGGAAACGCACAGATTCCTGGGTAAACACGGGCTTGTCACCGTGTCACCGCTGTTTTACCCCCCTTCAGCACGCATTACTTTTTACACCCTCCCTCCGCGTACCTGGGTCGGCCGGCCCGGTATCCGCCACTCACAGTCAGTATCACCTAACCTTCAGGGATCAGCCCTTACCAACCCTCATGGATCATCCTTGTCAGCCTTAAGGATCAGCCTTTGACAACCCTCGCGGATCACCCGCCGACAAAGCTCATGGATCACCCTTCAAGCTTCAGGGATCAGCCTTTGGCAACCCCTGAAACGCGCAATCACTCGGTAAATACGGCGTGTGGAAACGTTTCAGCCCTGGATCACCCCTGGATCACCCCCCGGCGGAAGAAAAAATATTCTGCCTAACGGATTACGGATCGCGCCACCGTACCGTCAGAAAAAGAAGTATCCCGCCGACCCACCCTAACGGATAACGGATGGGCCTAACGGATAACGGATCGCATGGGCGCGCCCTCCAGGAAAGGAACACCCTGCCCGCCAACTGCTTGCACCGGCCTAACGGATAATCCTAACGGATAACGGATCGTGCAACGCCGCCTGACGGCTGACGGCATCCCGCCAGGACACGCTCGTGGACAGAAATAAAGGGTTCGCCCTAATGGCGGCCCGCCTTCCAGCCCTGGCCTTGTCAACTGTCAACTTTCGCAGTCCCCCTCGCCTCGCGAAAAGAAAAACTCTATCACTCCGCCGCCTCGCCCCTGTCAACTGTCAACTTTCCAAAGTTGACAACTTCACCCTCTGTCAACTTTCGAAAGTTGACACAATCGTTCTTCCCAACTTCGACTTCCTCCGAGTTCCCGCGACTTAAATTCCCCTGTAACGGGACTTTCCGCTTTTCAGCCTTTAGCCTTTAGTAGCTCCCCATAGCTCCCGCTCGCCCCAAAGGGAGTAGAAATATTTTGGTGTCAGTGATAAAAGAAAGATGAACCAAGTCCTTAAACAATTTGAGGAGAAAGAAGGATGCCGGTTAGCAACCCTTCCTTCCCCTCTCTACAGGTCATATGGATAGTACTCACGATCGGCCCCGGCTTCAAGCGCACCTCGATGAGTTCTTCGGCCGGATCGCCAACTCCCCAGAACTGTGCGAACAACTCTCCCCGGAGGACCTTCCTCAACTTCTGGAAGCGGGCCTCTCGCATGTGCTCAACAACACTCTAAAAACAGAACGCCAGTTCCATCTTCAGGCTCATCCCGAGGACAGGGCTAATGGCTACGCGCCAAAACGCACCCTCAATATCGGGGCTACCACGGTTGCCTTGGATCGCCCTCGCACTCGCCAGGGTTTTTACCCGGCCGTGCTGCCCAAACATCAACGCCACCTCCCGCAAGCCTATCAGCAACTGCTGCGTAACATCCTGCTGGGCGCCAGAAGTTTCAACGCCGCCCGTCGCACCCTCCAGGCTCTGGGTCTGGGCTACTCACCCGAACAGGTCGAGCAGTTGCTCCAGGAGCTCCATGAGGAAGCTAAAAACTTCTTCACCCGCCCGTTGGGCCCGGATTGGCTTTGCCTCTTCATCGATGCCAAGCTGATCGAACTCAAGGATGAGCATGACGTCGTTAAACAAGCCGTTCACTTTCTGGTCGTGGGCATCGGCCTGGACGGCAAAAAAGACATCCTCACGGCGACCTCCTTCTGGGGCAACGAAGTCCTGGAAGCCTGGCGCAAGGTCCTCATTGATCTCAAAAACCGCGGCTTGGTCCGTGTCCTCCTGTTGGTTACCGACGACTTCAGCGGCTTGGCTCCACTGGTCAAAGGCTTATTTCCTAACTCCGATCACCAACTCTGCACTGTCCACCTGCTGCGCAACGCCCAGCGCCACCTCAGCCTTGAGGACTACACCACCTTTAAACAAACCTGGCGTGAAATCCACGCCGCCAGCAGCTTCGAATCGGCTCAGACCAAGTTCCGCACCTTGCTCCAAGAGCTTCGTCCAGCCAACAAGGCCTGGGTCGAGCACCTCGAAAAACGTGTCGCTAATTACCTCAGCTTCATCAAATACCCGACCCCGGTTCGCCCTCATCTGCGCTCCACCAATTTGCCCGAAGGCATTAATAACCAGATCGAAAACCTCCGCCGCAACGCCGGCGGCCATTTCCACTCCGAGCGCGAGGCTCTCATCAAAATGAAACTCCTCACCAACGACCTCTATGACCATAGATGGAGCCGCGGATGCCCCACTTTGCTCACTCACCTCGGAACCCTTAACCAAATGTTCCGCCACCACTTCGAACTCGAACTAAACCCGGAAATCTTCCTGACACAAAATTTTTGACAACGACCCCCCAAAACCGTGGTCCCGATAGCTCGCGATAGCTCCCGCCCACCTCTGACCGTAGCGGCACCCATCGGGACCTATCGGGACCTATCGTGAGCTATCGGGACCAAAATTGACATTTTCGCGCGTGATCACCTCTTTGTGCCTCTTCGTGCCTTCTTGCGGCCATTCCGTCCTCATCCGTGCCATCCTGTATTCCGCGGTTCATTGACGCTCTTGTCACGGGTTTGTCACGGGTCTGTCACGGCTCAAGAATCGCTAAAATCTCCCAGTAAATACCGTGTTGTCACGGTGTCACGGGTCAAAACCACCCCCCCCGCGCGCGCAACACTATCGCCGTGCCCAGAGCCTACCCTTCCGCCATTCCCGCCTGGCGTCTTCCCCGGTCCAGCGACACTCCTGTCACACTGTCACACCCTGTCACGGTTCAAAGCGTGACGGGGTGAGCTTTGTCACGCTTTCAAAAGTGAGAATCCCTCGTCAAACACGGCCTTGTCACGGTGTCACGCTTTGAAAGCTCTCTACCCCACCCCCGCCGGAGAAAATAAAATTTATCCTTTATCCGTTAGCTTTCCACCCCCAGCTCCCGATAGCTCCCGCCGGCCTGTCCCCGCATCGGCACCTATCTGCAGCCATCTGCAGTCATCTGCAGCCATGTGCATAGGGAAGTCTTCCCCACCCCGGCTGCATTCGATTACGCTTAATTTCAGCTACGGACGCCCAATTACGGGAAATTCTTCCAGGGCCGAACTGCAGTTTTCGCCTTTCTGCCCGCGCCCGCCCCCGTCCCGTTCGGTCAAGATTGGTCGTAAAGCGTCAGTTGCACAGATTTCCATAGTTAATGTCGGGCGGTTCTGAGTCAGTCCGAATTGGGCGCCATTCCAGCGCCCAAAGGACAATCTGTGAATCTGTGCAACTGATCCCTTCACGAACGCCACGCGTTTGTCGGCAAACCGGTCCTGGTCCAAATGGAGCCCGAACTTGACGAAACCTAGACCCCGTCACCGCTGACACACGCCACCACCTTTAATCCGTCCGCCGAAGCCGCCATCGGCGACCAATTGGTGCTCGGTGCCGAAGTTTGGATCCAGGGTTGCGCGAGTCCGGGCCGGCCGAGCAACAGCCAGGCGACGGCAATTCCAATCAGCTTCGACCACCTTGAGTTCACGATTTTAACACCCAGGAAAGTTTGCCGGCCACGTTTTCCAAATTCTAGTCGGGATTTCCCATATGGTTTCTTGCCCATGACCAGCGCGGGTGGTTTTTCGTGATTTTCTTGCTGCTCCACGGATTTGCAAGTCGTTTTTCCAGTCCGCTCATTAGAGGGCTTTCAGGAAGGCGAAGAGCACCCGCGCCGCGTCACCAGCATCGGGAGCCAGGCGTTCGCGTCCTGCCCGAACCTGACGGCAGTCTATTTTCAAGGCAACACGCCCAATGTTGATTCGTCCGTGTTCAACGGAATCCACAATGAGACCGTCTATTAGACCGTCTATTATATGCCCGGGACTTCCGGCTGGAGTTCGACACTTGGCGGGTGTCCGGCTGTCCTCTGGAACCCGCAAGCGCTAACCACGGATGCAAGCCTCGGCGTCCAAACGAATCAATTCGGCTTCACCATCACCGGGAGCAGCGGCTTAGTGATCGTGGTCGAAGGTTGCACCAATCTGTCCAAGCCGACCTGGTACCCCGTGTCCACCAAGACCCTGACGGACGGCTCGGCTTATTTTAGCGACCCCGAGTGGACGAATAAGCCCTCCTGCCTCTACCGGTTCCGTTCCCCATGAACCGGGGCGGGGACGGCCACGTCCCCGGAACTGCCCCGCAACAGGTTCTCTACGGGGAGGTGGCCGTCCCCGCCCCGGTTCAGAGATTCCATGCGCGAAATTTGGGTTCGGAGAATTCTCATCCTGAAGCGCGGGTTGACGCCTTCCATCTCCAATTACGAATCTCCGGCAGGTCCTCGCCATACCGGCAGATATACTGCCGGTGTTCGAGGAGCTTGTCGCGGATGGCCTGTTTGGCGTAGGCGGCGCGCGCGCCTAACTGCGGCAGCCGGTCGATCACGTCGCCCACCAGGTGGAACCGGTCCAGGTCGTTCATCACCGTCATGTCGAACGGCGTGGTGGTCGTGCCTTCTTCCTTGTAACCGCGGACGTGCAAGTTCGCGTGGTTGGCGCGGCGATAGCACAGTCGATGGATGAGCAAGGGATATCCGTGATAGGCGAAGATGATCGGCTTGTCTTTGGTGAACAGCACGTCGAATTCTTTATCGCTCAGCCCGTGCGGGTGTTCGCTCTGCGGCTGAAGCATCATCAAATCGACCACGTTTATGACCCGAATTTTCAGTGCGGGGAAATGTTTCCGGAGCAACTCAACTGCGGCCAGGGTTTCGAGCGTTGGCACATCGCCGCAGCAGGCCATGACCACATCCGGCTCCCCTCCCTGGTCGTTGCTGGCCCATGGCCAGATGCCCAGGCCGGCGGTGCAATGGTTAATCGCGGCGTCCATGTCGAGCCACTGCGGGGCCGGTTGTTTGCCGGCGACGACCACGTTCACGTAATTGCGGCTGCGCAGGCAGTGGTCAGTCACTGAAAGCAGGGTGTTCGCATCCGGCGGCAGATAGACGCGTATGATTTCCGCCTTCTTGTTAGCCACATGGTCGATGAACCCGGGGTCCTGGTGGCTGAAACCATTATGGTCCTGCCGCCAAACGTGGGACGAGAGCAGATAGTTCAGCGAAGCAATCGGCCGCCGCCAGGGAATATGATTCGCCACCTTGAGCCACTTGGCGTGCTGGTTGAACATCGAATCGACAATGTGGATGAACGCTTCGTAACACGAGAAGAAGCCATGCCGGCCGGTCAGCAGGTAGCCTTCGAGCCACCCTTCACACTGGTGTTCGCTCAACATTTCCATGACGCGGCCGTCGGGCGCGACGTGGTCGTCGAGCGGAGTGACGTCCGCCGTCGAGCATCGGTTCGTCACCTCAAATACGGCGCCCCAGCGGTTCGAGGACGTTTCGTCGGGGCTGAACACACGAAAGTTGGCCGGGTTGAGTTTAACCACGTCGCGAATGAACTGGCCCTGGATGCGCGTGGCTTCGGCGTCCACGCTTCCGGGCTTCGGCACCGCAACGGTGTAATCGCAGAAATCGGGCAGCCGCAGCGCGCGGAGCAGGAGCCCGCCGTTGGCGTGCGGATTGGCGCTCATGCGGCGCTCGCCTTTCGGGGCCAGCTCCGCCAGTTCAGGACGCAGCTTGCCGGTTTGATCGAACAACTCCTGCGGACCATAACTCCGCAGCCACTTTTCCAGAATCTTCACATGCCCTGGTCGGCTCATCTCGCCCATCGGCACCTGGTGCGAGCGGAATGTGCCTTCGGTGGGTTTGCCATCGATTACCTTCGGCCCTGTCCAACCCTTCGGCGAACGCAAGATAATCATCGGCCAGGCCGGACGTTGCTTAAACCCTTTGCTTCGGGCTTCGTTTTGGATGCTTTGGACCTCGGCGATCACCGTGTCGAGGGTCGCCGCCATGAGCTGATGCATCTGCTCTGGATCGTCGCCTTCCACGAAATAGGGGGTATATCCGTAGCCACGGAACAGCGCTTCCAGCTCAACTCTGGGAATGCGTGCCAACACAGTGGGCCCGGCGATCTTGTAGCCGTTGAGGTGCAGGATGGGGAGCACGGCGCCGTCGTGGACCGGATTAAGGAACTTGTTGGAGTGCCAACTGGTGGCGAGCGGGCCGGTCTCGGCTTCGCCATCGCCAACGACGCACGCAACGAGCAGGTCTGGGTTATCAAACGCCGCGCCGTAAGCGTGCGACAGCGAATAACCGAGCTCGCCGCCCTCGTGAATCGACCCGGGCGTCTCCGGCGCGACGTGGCTCGGGATTCCGCCCGGGAAAGAGAACTGCTTGAACAGCCGCTTGAGCCCTTGCTCGTCCGGCGAGATGTTGGGATAGATTTCGCTGTAAGTCCCCTCCAGGTAAGCAGCCGCCACCAAGCCCGGCCCGCCGTGGCCTGGCCCGGTGATGTAGATCATGTTCAGGTCCTGTTCCCTGATGACGCGGTTCAAGTGAACGTAGATGAAGTTGAGACCCGGAGTGGTGCCCCAGTGGCCGAGGAGCCGGGGCTTGATGTGCTCCAGCTTGAGCGGCTTTTTCAACAGCGGGTTGTCGTACAGATAGATTTGGCCGACCGACAGATAATTGGCGGCGCGCCACCAGGCGTTCATCTGCGCCAGCAGTTCTGGCGCCAACGGCTTGTTTTTTACCTTCTGTTTAACTGGCTTCATGAGCTTGCGTCTTTCCAATCGCTAGACCCAACACGCGGCAGACCGTGCTCGCGATCATCCATTCCTCGTCCGTCCGGATGACCCGCACGGAGACCTTGCCCGTGTCCGGGGAAATCACACCCGCGTTGGCTGCGTTTCGTTTTTCCTCAATTTCGATCCCAAGAAATCCCAAACCGTCGCAGCTTCGGCTGCGAACTATCGGCGCATTCTCTCCGATGCCGCCGGCGAATACAAGCGTCTCGACGCCGCCGAGAGCGGCCGCGAATGCACCGATCCACTTCCTCAGCTGGTAGCAAAACACCGCGACCGCCTCGGCGGCTCGGATGTCCTGATTTTCACGGGCGAGCAAGTCACGCATGTCGGAACTCGTTTCAGATATGCCGAGCAGCCCGGACTCGAAATTGACCATCTCATTGAATTGCTTCGCGCTCAGCTTTTCGGTACGGGCCAGATACCAAACCAGGCCGGGGTCGAGATCGCCGGAACGAGTGCTCATTGGGATCCCGGCGGCCGGGGTGAACCCCATGCTCGTATCGATGCTTTTGCCCTGATGGACCGCCGCCAGGCTTGCTCCATTTCCCAGGTGGGCGAGGATGATCCGGCCCTGCGCCGCATCAGCTCCCGCTACCCGGGCCAGTTCCTCCAGAAGGAACGAATAGGACAAGCCGTGAAAACCGTACCGCCGCACTCCGCGCGCTTCGTAGCGGCGCGGGAGCGGTAGCACCTGCGCCACTCGCGGCAGGTCGTGGTGAAACGCGGTGTCGAAGCAAGCCACCTGTGGCAGGTCAGGAAACCGCCGATGAAGCGCTTCGGTTAAGAGGATCTCCTCGGGCAAATGTTCGGGATCGAACGGTGTGAGTTGACGCAATTCCTGCACCATCTCCCGGGTGATTAACTGCGAGTCGTTGTACTTGGGTCCCCCGTGAACCACGCGATGTCCCACCGCGGTCAGCGGTACCTGCCCGAGGCGTTCCTCGAGCCAATCCATTAACGCCCCGACTGCTAGGGTGTGATCTGGCGCTGCCACCGGTCGTGAAAAGTTGTCCGCCGGACTCAAGCCTTTCACCCGCAAGTTGGCCTCCGGCAAGCCAATCCGCTCGAGCCTGCCCTCCAGAACTCGTCGGAGCGGCGCATCGGCCTCGAACAGCGCGAACTTGATGCTCGAGGAGCCGCCGTTGATCGTCAGGATGAGTGGGGTGGCGATCTTCATCATCGGTGGTGGTGATGCGCCAGGACTTTGATCTCAAGCGACGCGCCGGGGCCGTTTGGCGAGGCGGGGGTTCAACTGCGCGATTCGGAAGTCTAACAAATCGCCAATCCGCTCGAGGCTCACATCGGCGGGCGCGCATGTCGCCAAGATCTTTGGATCCCGGGCGTAGTGTCCTTGCCTGACGAACACGGTCGTCACGCGCGAGCTCCAGATTTTCTTGATAGCAGCCAGGATGCGCAGTTTGTCGTCCACAACCACGTAATGAGCCGCCGGGTAGCGGGCTCGCACGTCCGCCAGTTCGTGTTCCTTGTGTACATAGATCAGCGCGTGCCCATCGACGGCCTCGTAAAGCCCGGAGCGGTCCACTTTGCGGGGTTGGAACACGACGTCGCCGTCTGTGAGCAAGACCGCTTTTCCCCATTTCTTGACATGCTCAATAACGTCCAGCGAATTGGGGAAAAGACGGTTGGCGAAGGGATAGTTGATGAGAAAGTGCGAGACCGCCAGCAGTCCCACGTCGTGCGGGTAGTCACTGCGGAAACGCTGCAAGGCGCCCAGATAGTCGGCGTAACCGAGCTGGGTTCGCAACTGCTCGAAAATGGTCCAATAGCACTGCGCCCTTTTGGGCCCGACCTCGCGCTTCAAAAATCTGCCCATGTCGGCGATGACGCGATCATTGTCCAGCAGCGTATTGTCAACGTCGAACAGGAAAACGGTTGTTCCAATGTGTGCGGCCATGGCCCTCAATGTCGGCGGCCATTTCCGTATTGTAAATACGGATTTACCAGCAAAATCACCGCTTCGGCAGTTCGTCAGCCGGCTCGCGCTTTAGAGATTGTATCGCGTCAAATAATTCAATGAAGCAGCGCGCGGCATCCTTCTGACCGCTCTTGTAGTCCGCCCCGTTCCGGTGCCCGTAATAATCTTTCAAGAACGAGCCGGCGTCCGACCAGACGGTCTGCACGATTCCCTGGAAGCGAGGTTTCATCACCGGCGTGGCCTGTTCGCGGAACCGCGTCATGTCCTGCAACTGCCTGAGGGCGGCGTTGGGATTCTTCCAGGGGCAGCTAACGACGCCGAGGCCATTCATGGCGAAACATACCGGCGAGAGATCCGCGCGCTCATAATGCCAATCGCAAATCAAGACATCCTTAGGGATGAGCCCGATGGCCCGGGCGGTGCCATTGGAGCTGGCTTCCCACTCGCCCATACCGGTGAGCCTGGCGTCGAGCAAGCGGTCACCCCAAATCCAGAGCCGGCGCTGTTTCGTCTTCAGATGATCGCGAATCAGTGTGACCTCCTTGGCAAACAGCTCCGCTTTGTCTTTGCCGCCGCAGCGAGGACATTTGCTTTCGCCAATGTAGAACACCTCGTCCATGCCGGCGTGAAACGCATCGGTTTCGAAGACGTCGCAGAGTTCATCCACCAAGGAGAACACGACTTCATGGACCTTGGGGTGGAGAGGGCAATAGCTCCTGCAGTAGAGACCGTCCGGGTTTGGCCAGGCGTACCGCTCCGGCACCTTGACCCAGGGCGTCTCGTCAAATTCCGGGTACACTTGGAGCAGCTTGCCATTGGACCGCTGCCAGGATTGATGACCTAGTAGGTTGAGCTGGGGGATCAGGCGGATGTGGTTCGTGCGGCAAACCACCACTAGCTTCTTAACATCCGCCGACGACAGCCCGGAAGGATTGCTGAGCTCGGGATGGCTCGTGTATTGATAATTGTAGTCCACCCTCAGAATCAGCGTGTTCAGCGAGCGGGTCGCCAATTCCTGGGCAATGAAGCTGACGAAGGAATCGACTTGGGAGGGATTCGGCGCTGCGATGCACATTCCACGAATGGGCAGTACCTCGTCCAGCGTGTTCTCCGCGCGGCCGCTGCGTTCGGCTGCCAGCAAACAGAGGGTAGTGAGGATGATGTTCGCGAGTAGTGGTTTCACAGGATCGAATACCGGTTTATACCGCACCACGGTTTAGAACAAAAGCGGATAAGATCGGGTCCTTGATCCGGGCAGATGCTTTCGCTAACCATAGGCCCATGACTCGCATCTCCAGGCGCTGCTTTCTCCGCGGGGCTGCTGCCGGCGTGGCCTTGCCCTATTTCGTCCCGATGACCGTCCTGGGCGCCGGGGCGCCCAGCAAGAAAATCACCATTGGGTTCATCGGCACCGGCGACCACGGGACGCAGTGGAACCTGAGCCGGTACCTGGAGTTGCCCGCTGCGAAGGTTCTCATGGTCTGCGACGTGGACGGTTACCGTATGCGCAAAGCCAAGGCGCTCGTTGATGCTAAGTACGACACCGAAGATTGTACCCTGTCGAAAGATTTCCGGGATGTCCTCGCCCGAAAAGATATCGACGCGGTGATGATCTCCACGCCGGACCATTGGCACACGCTGATTAGCGTGATGGCGGCGCGCGCCGGCAAAGACGTCCAATGCGAGAAACCAACTCTGACCATCGCGGAGGGCAAATTCCTCATCGACACGATGCGCAAACTTGGCCGCGTTTTCCAGACCAGCACCGAAGATCGGTCCCTTCCGATGTACCACCGCATGGCCGAGCTGGTGCGGAACGGCCGCATCGGCAAACTCCAACGAATCGAGGCCATTCTCCCCAAACAACCCACTGTTCCTGGCGACCCGACGCCGCAGCCCGTCCCGCCCGATCTGGATTACGAGATGTGGCTCGGTCCAGCGCCTTTTGCGCCCTACTGCAAGGACCGCGTGCATTTCAACTTCCGGTGGATTTGGGATTATTCCGGCGGCATCATCTGCGACTGGGGCGCGCACCTGTTCGATACGGCTCAGTGGGCGAACGATACCGAGCGCACCGGTCCGATCGAGGTGGATGGCAAAGGCACCCATTGGGAAGGCGGCCTGTACAATACTGTGAAGGACTATGACGTCACTTACCGCTACGCGAACGGCGTCGTCATGACCTGCCGGCCGGGAAATCCCAGCATCAAGTTCATCGGCAGCGACGGCTGGGTTGGCAACACGGGTTGGCGCGGCAAAGTGGAAGCCAGTTCCGACGCGATCCTCAATTCCCGAATCGGCTCCAGCGAAATCCATCTCTATACCAATCCCGAAGGCGAGCACGACGACTTTCTGAAGTGCGTCAAGACGCGCAAGGACCCTTATTTTCCGGTGGATATCGGCCACCGCGTTTCCTCCGTCTGCCATTTGGCGAATATCTCCATTCGTCTCGCCCGCAAACTGAAATGGGATCCCGTCGCCGAGCGTTTCCCGGAGGACGAGGCCGCCAACGTGTTGCTCTCCCGCCCCATGCGCAACCCGTGGAAATTGAGTTAAGCTCCCGAGTCGAAGTTGTTGGACACCGCAGTTGGGGTTTGACACTATGTGGCCCCCGCTGGGCGAGGGTCGGTTTTCTGCGAGATGGTGCAGGCGGCGGCTCGTTCGGCGGCAATAGCCGGAACCAACTTCGGAGAGCACGGAAATGAAGCGGCTCACCTCAGGCGAAGACCTTATGCCTCTCGCGCGGCAGGCGATTCGTTGAAGCGAATTAGTTCAGCTCAAAACAGGCGCCCTCTTTCGTGCTGCGGACAAAGAGTTTTCCGTCCGCAAAGGCCGGAGTGGACCAGCACTTCCCGTCCACAGCTTTGAACCGGGTGACCTCTTTGTAAGTCTCCGGATTGGCCTCCACAATGACGACCTCGCCGGAATCGGTGAGTGCGACGAGGTGTTTGCCGACGAGAATTACATTCCCGGCGCCAAAGCCGGGCTGTTCCCATTTCACCAGGCCGGTTTTGAGCTCAACGCATTTAAGCGGGCCGGTGGCGAATTTCTTGAAGCTGATCATTCCGTACACATAGCCCTCCTTGTAAACGGGCGGACTCCAGAGGCTGCCCACCGGGCTATTTCCTTTCACCCTCCAAAGCTGCTTCGTGGTGAAGCTGTTTCCCGTTTTGGCAACCTCGCAGGCTGCTCCGCCGACGTCGTAGCCGGCTGTGCAAAACATCATATCTCCGCCCACGACAGGCAGGCACCCCGTGCTGGTTCGATAGGGAAAACCAAATTGCCACAGCGGCTTGCCCGTCTCTGCCTCCCGCGCGACCAGGCCGCTTTGCATCAGGAAGATTACCTGCCGGACTCCATCCAAAGTGGTCACCACCGGGCTCGAGTGAGTCATCGTTTCATCCCCCGTTTTCCAAACGACATCTCCCGAGCTCGCGTTCAACGCGAGCATCGCCTGCCCGGAACCTCCGCCCGCGAGGTAAAGAACGTTCCCCTCGGCCGCAGGGGACATGGCATTCTTCCATTCAATGTTCCTGCCCGCGAAATCCTTGATGATGTCTTTGCTCCACACGGTTTTCCCTGTCACGGCATCGAGACAACTCAACACCATATCGGCCGAATAAACAAAGACGTGGCTGCCGCTCACGGTCGGAGTGGAACGGGGTCCGTCGCCGCCCTTGTTGTTCTCGGTGCCGCTATCGCCGCCGCCGGGGTATTTGGCGACGCCCGTTGGCACCGCCCAGATCTCCTTCCCTGTGGCCGCATCGAGGGCGATGCAGACTTCAACCAACTTGCCGCCCATTTCGCGCGAGACGACGGTGAAGGCCCTGCCGCCATCCACTGAAAATGAGCTGAACCCGTTTGGGGTTGGGGCTTTCCACAACTGTTTCGCCTTCGTGGAAGGGGAGAGTGCCAATTCACTCCTGGTGATGCCATCGCGGTGCGGGCCGCGGTACTGCGGCCAATTTTCAGCGAAGACACCAGCAGAGATTCCGGACGCAACCATTACCAGGGTCATTAATTTCGTTCTGACAATCATAATTGCCCGAAAGCCTGGATGATATTAGCGAGCCTGGCAATTCCAATTTCCGATCCGGAAAATCTACCACTGACTGCTTGCGAAAAAAAATTAGTGTTAAGCAGTGTTAAGGAGTGTTAAGGTCGCGATAGCGGCCATAATGTGGACGGGGTCGGCGGCGAGGAACGGGGTTTTCATGTTTGCGAGTACGGTTGTTTCTTATCGGGGCCGGTCGCGGTTGGCGACAGTGGCCTCTACTATATATGGCGCGACGAATCTTGTCTGACGGCAGACAGGAAGGGGCTTGGCGGAGGCTTTAATACAGGGTTTTAGATTTCAGAGGGAGGTGGCGGCGAATCGATTACGAGCCCGAGCGCGATTTGGACTGCCGCGGTGCGGAGGGGGTCGTAGCTGGTGTCAGATGGGGCAGTTCGTCGAGAATGTGCTTTCTTTTGTGGCCACGATCCTGGAGAAACGGGGATGAACATGGGTATCAGGGCGTCTTTTCTCGCCATGGGCGCGTTCCTCCTGGGCGTCTCTGCGACGGGCACAAGCGCTCAATCCAACCCGGACAACCATTGGTGGAGTGAGGCCGTGGAAGGCCGGCTTGCGGAGGCCGGGACGAATCGCGTCGAGATGGTGAAAGCGCTCACCGCGGTTTCGAGCGAGCGCCGCGAGGGCATGGCGTTTCTACTCGAGAACATGCCGGCCACGGATCTGAAGTCGTTGACCGCCGCGTTTCTGGTCGAAAATCTCAACCTCGCGTACGAGGCGTGGGAGAAATCGCCCTGGCATGGGAGCGTGACGAAAGAAATGTTCTTCAACGATGTGCTGCCTTACGCCTGCATGAACGAGCAGCGCGACCCGTGGCGGGGAAAGTTGCGCGAAGTCTGCGAAGCGATCGTCGCCGAATGCAAAACGCCGGGCCAGGCGGCCCATCTACTGAACCAGAAGATCTTCCCACTGCTCAAGGTCCGCTACAACACCGGGCGCAGGCGTCCGGACCAAAGTCCGACTGAGACCATCAGCAGCGGCGTGGCCACCTGCACGGGCCTGTCCATTCTGCTGGTGGACGCTTGCCGGTCGGTCGGCATCCCCGCGCGCGTGGCCGGCACGCCGATGTGGTCAAACCTGCGCGGCAACCATACGTGGGTGGAGGTGTGGGATGACGACTGGCACTTTGCGGGTGCGGCGGAACCGGATGCTGCTGGTCTCGATCACGGCTGGTTCGTCAAGGATGCCGCTCAGGCGCAACGGGATGTTCCCCAACACGCGATTTACGCTACCAGCTTCCGGCACACTGACGTTGCTTTCCCACTTGTGTGGGCGCCGGGTGACAAATCGGTGAGTGCGGTAAATGTGACCGAGCGCTACGTGGCGAACGCATCGCCGGGCGAGCCGCCCGCCGCGCGACTGGCGGTGAGGGTGATTCAACCCGATGGCAAGCGAGTGGTGGCCAACGTGGAGGTAAGCGATTCCGCCGACGCGGCAACCGTGCTCCGGGACAAGAGCCGCAGTCAAACGGCAGACCTTAACGATCTGGCCACATTCAAAGTCGTCCCGGACCACAAGTATCGCGTCGTGGCGCGCTTCGAAGGTCGCGCGGCGGAATCCAACGTGACAACGACTGAAGCCACCGACCAACTTGTCACGGTCACTCTGCTGGACAAACAGCCTATTGGGCCGCCGCCGCTTTACGCATTGCCCCAGACACCTAAGCCATTGACCACTCGGGACAAGGAGAAGCTTACGAAGGCGCTCTCGGAATATTTCATGGCTGAGCCCGCGAAACAGGCGAGGCGGAAGTTCTCCGGCAGGCTCGAAAGGTTGCTCAGGCAAAATGAACCCGCAGTGCGCCAGGTGGCATGGGAGGCATACCAGGCTGCGCCGATTCATGCCAATCTTAAGGGTGATTTCGACGCCCACGTGGTCAAGGCTGGCAATTATCAGAGCCCTTACACGGTGAAAACAATCGGTCAGCGACCGGCCGGGGGGTGGGCGCTGTTCATCGCAATGCATGGCGGCGGCGGCGCGCCGAAGGAAGTCAACGACAGTCAGTGGAAGCGGATGCAGGGTTATTACAAGGACCACCCGGAGGCTGGTGGCTATATCTATCTCGCGCTCCGCGCTCCGAATGACGAATGGAACGGTTTTTACGCCGACTACGTTTACCCGCTCATTGACGTTTTGATCTGCCAGTTCCGGCTTTTTGGCGACATTGACCCGGACAAAGTTTTCATCATGGGTTATTCACACGGTGGTTATGGCGCCTATGCCATCGGGCCGAAAATGCCGGACCGTTTCGCGTCCATCCACGCCAGCGCCGCCGCCGCCACCGACGGCGAGACTACCGCCAAAACGCTCCGCACCACGCCGTTTACGGTCATGGTCGGCGAGCGGGACACGATGTATGGCCGTTACCCGCGGAACTTGAAGTTCCAGGAGGAGATCGAGAAATTGCGCGGCGCGAGGACCGATGTTTACCCGGTGACTGTGACCATTATTGCCGGCAACGGACACACGGGGCTCCCGGACCGGAACCTCATCGCGGACATGTATCCGGCGGTGCGGAACCCTGTGCCCCGAGAGTTGGACTGGCTGATGACCGACGGTGTGGTGCAGGACCTTTTCTGGCTGCGGGTGTCGCGCCCGGGGAAGCAACAGGAGATCCAGGCGACCTGCCAAAACAACCGCTACGTGATCACGGCGAACGAAAACGTAACTGGTGCCACAGTGTTCATGGACACGCGGCTGGTGGACTTCAGCAAGCCCGTGGAAATCGAGCTGAACGGTTCGACGACGACTCGCCGGTTTGCGCCGAGCCTGAACACGTTTTGCGAAACCATCGCGGATCGCGCTGATCCCAGTTACGCGTTCAGCGCGAAATTCAGTCTGGTAAAGGAGGGAACGACCGGCCGGCTAACGCTGGATTCTTCCTCAAGGTAATTCGAGCATCATGAACACACCGCTGTCCCTTTCAGCCGCGTTGTTCCTGTGCCTTGCTGGGTCGGCACAGGACAACGGCTGGAAGTTTCCGTGCGCGGCAACCAACATCGCGCGCTACACCGCGTTGCGGACGACGGAACCGCTGCACATTGACGGCAACCTTGACGAGCGTGCCTGGCAGGCGGCGCCCCGTTCGCCACGCTTCGTTGACATCGTCACCGGTCAGCCAGTGGTTCACGACACCCGGGCGGCGGTCTTATGGGACCACCAGTACCTCTATGTTGCTTACTGGGTGGAAGAGCCCTTCGTTCGGGCGTCCTTCACGAATCACAACGATTTCATTTACAAGAACAACGATGTGGAGTGTTTCATCGCCGGGCCGGACGCTTACTATGAATTCGAGATAAACGCCTTAAATACCTGCTACGAGGCGTTCTTCGTGTGGGAAGACACATTTGAGCGGTCTGGCTTATCGAAGCTGCCCGAATTTGAGCGCTCGAACCTTGTTGCTTTTAACGGCGTAGGATTCACTAATCACGTCCGCGGCAGGCGGCTGGGGAATTTTAATCACACCTTACCCGGCCTGAAGACCGCCGTGCGGGTTGACGGCTCCATCAACAATGACACCGATCGCGACCGAGGTTGGACAGTGGAACTCGCCTTCCCCTGGAGCAGCCTGAAGTGGCTGGCCACCGACGGGCGCGAACTGCCGCCGAAGAACGGCGACGTGTGGCGCATGGATTTTTCCCGGTTCAATACTTACAAAGCCGCGCCTCCGGCAAAGGATTCCGGAGGTTGGTTTTGGACGCCGCACGGCGTTTGGGATTCGCATATTCCCGAGTGCTTCGTCTACGTCACCTTCTCGACCAACGCCGTTCAACTGAGCAAACCGGCCGCAAAGTAGGCCGCGCGCTGCACGGATGAGGGGAGAGAAACTCCATCGTGGGTGACTCGCGGCCTTTTGTTGCGCCTGAGTGAAGGCTTGCTGCGGCCCACGATTCCAATCGTGCGGTTGGTCTGTTGGCCCAGACGCACGATTGGAATCGTGCGCCCCGGCCATCACTGATGGGTTCCGGCCTTCTGCACTTTACGCCTCGCGCGGTCCGTGCCGCTGCCCCGGCCCCGGCCCCGGCCCGAGCTGCGCTCCCTGCCTGCGCCGCCGCCGATTTAACCTACCGCTCTCACCGCTGGTCAAGCCCATCACAAGCAAGCCCTTTTGAGGCAGTTTTGATGAACGGATTTTAATGTTGCGTTAATCGTTTTTTAGTGAACGGATGGTATCTTCTCCACGTCAGAGCATTTACGTCATTCTCGTGACTCATATGCGCATGCTGCTAATCGAAGACGAAAAGAAGGTGGCGGACTTCGTCGCCCGCGGGCTGCGCGCAGAACGATTCGCCGTAGACGTCGCCTACGATGGGACCACCGGTTGGGAGAAGGCTTCGGGGACCGAGTACGACCTCATTATCCTCGACCTCATGCTCCCGGGGATAAATGGCACCGAGCTGCTGCGGCGTTTGCGCCGACAGGGCAGCACGGCGGCGGTGCTGGTGTTAACCGCGCGTGATGCCACCCACGACAAGGTGGAGAATTTCGAAGCGGGCGCGGACGATTATCTGACCAAGCCATTCGCGTTTGCAGAGCTGCTCGTCCGGGTCAAGGCGCTCTTGCGGCGTCCGCCCACCAGCCGGACGCATGCGTTGCGGGTCGGTGACCTCGAAATCGATCGTCTCACGCAGCAGGTGCGGCGGGCGGGCAAGCGGCTTGAGCTCACGGCGAAGGAGTACGCGCTGCTCGAGTACCTCGCGGCGAACGCAGGGCGGGTGCTCTCACGCACGATGATTGTCGAACATGTCTGGGACGAGAGCTTTGAAAACCTTACGAACATCGTCGATGTTTATGTGCGCCATTTGCGCTCCAAGGTGGACGACCCCTTCCCGGCCAAGCTTATTCAGACTGTGCGCGGGGTGGGTTACTGCCTCGGCGAGGCGGTGCCGGCATGAACACGCGCTCGCTGAAATTCCAACTCATCGGCTGGTATGCGGTGGTGCTGGTTGCCGGCTTCGGGCTGCTGGGCGTGGCGACCTACCTCGCGTTGCAGAGTTCGCTAGCCGCCTCCCTCAAAGAAAACCTGTTGCGGCGGGCGCGCCAGATTTCCCAGTTGCTGCGGGAGGAAAGCCAGGGCGGGAACGAAGCTCGCGTCGGGAAGGAAATCCAGGCTCGCTATGCGCCCGACCTCAACGAACGATTCGTTCGCATCACGCGGGCGGACGGCGCGTTGCTGTATCTCTCCTCGGCGCCCAAGAGCCAAAGCTTCGATCCGGCGACGCTGCCGCCGCCGATAGTGTCAGACCAGGCGGAAACGAGCCGGGTGGCGCCGTTGGTGGGGGGGCGCAAAATGTTGCTGGCGGCCCATGCGCTCAAACTGCCGGGCGGGGCCAGTTATCTGATCGAGACGGGGGCGCCCATGGACGAGGTCCAGGCGGATTTACGCAACTGGCTAAGGTTCCTGCTCGCCATGCTGCCGGTCGTGGCGGCAATTGCGCTGGGTGGCGGCTATGTGCTGGTCAAACGGGCCTTGCTGCCAGTGGACCAGATCGCCGCCAGCGCCCAACGGATCAGTTCGCATAACCTGAGCGAACGGCTGCCGGTGGCGAAGACGGGGGACGAGATGGAGCGGCTCTCGGTTGCGCTCAACCATATGATCGAACGCCTGGACGCCGCGTTCCAACATTCGAGGCGCTTCGTGGCGGACGCTTCGCATGAGTTGCGCACGCCTTTGACCGTTCTCCAAGGCGAGTTGGAGAGCCTCGTGCAGGAACCCCGATTGACCCCCGAGTGCCGTGACCGCCTCGGGAGTGCGCTCGAAGAGGTCGGGCGCCTGGCCAATATCGTCGAGGGGCTGTTCGCGATTTCCCGTCTCGACGCAGGCGAAGCCGCGACCGAATGGGTGCCGTTCGACCTGGCCCAACTGGCCGCAGCCACCGCCGACCAGATGGCATTGTTGGCCGAGGACAAAAAGATTCGCGTCACTTGCACGGCGTCCATGGGCGCGTGGGTGGAAGGCGACCGTGCCCGGTTGAAGCAAGTGGTGGTGAACCTGCTCGACAACGCGATCAAGTACACGCCTGAGAATGGCGCCGTGGGCCTGACGGTAAAGACCGAGGACAGCAAAGTGGTGCTGGAAGTCGAGGACAACGGTATTGGGATTCCCCCCGAGGCGCTGCCGCGTGTTTTTGAACGATTCTTTCGCGTCGATCCTGCTCGTTCGCGCGAACAAGGTGGCGCCGGGCTGGGCTTGTCCATCGTGAAGTCAATTTGCGCCGCCCACCGGGGACGGGTCGAGGCCAGCAGCCGCCCGGGCCAGGGAACCCGGTTCAGGGTGGAATTACCGTCGGTCCCGGTGCGAACGAACCATAACCAGAGCCAAAGAAATCATGAGCACTGACACCTCCGACATGAGTACCGATCCGGTTGACGGTTCGCCTCGAGAGCCGCTGCCGCCGCAGGGCCCGCGGGTTGGGGAGCGCCTTCGCCGATTCAATGGACGGGTCCTGGCGCTGGCCCGACGGCTCAATTGGCGCGTTGCGAGTGTCGTTCTCGTTGCCGTCCTTTCGATTGCGGTTTGGCGGGCCATCACCAGCCCTGCAAAAACGCCCACCGCCACGATGGCTGCCGCGGCGGCACAATCGGTGGCCGTGGCCCGCGTCAGTCGCGAGGACCTTTACAATGAAGTCACCATTCCGGCTGAGTTCCGGCCATACCTGAAAGTCGAGTTGCACGCAAAGGTCTCGGGCTACGTGGACCAGATCAACGTTGATATCGGCGACCAGGTCAAGACCGGCCAGCTTTTGGCCCGGCTCGAAGTGCCGGAGTTAAGCGATGAGCTGACGCGGGCGACAGCGGCGGAACAGCAAGCGGAGGCCAGCTACAAGAACGCGCACCTCGTCTACACCCGCCTTCAGGCCGTTAATAAGGACCGTCCGAACCTGGTCGCGCAACAGGAATTGGATACCGCCGAGGCCAGGGACCGGACTACTGAGGCCGCCATCGCCGGTGCCAAAGCGGACGTCGAAAAATACCAGACGCTGGTGGACTACACCCGGATTACGGCTCCGTTTGACGGGGTGATCACGCATCGTTACGCGGACCCGGGCTCGCTCATCCAGGCGGGTACCGCTTCTGACACCCAATCCATGCCGCTGGTGTGCCTGTCTGACAATTACCGCCTCCGGCTGGATTTTCCCGTTTCCGTTGCCTACGTGAAAGACATCCAACTGGGGGATCAGGTGGAGGTACGGGTGGAATCTCTCAAGGGCAAGCCGTTCACCGGCACTATCTCACGCTCCACGCAAAAGGTGGACGAGGACACCCGGACGATGATCACGGAACTCGACGTGCCCAACCCGAAGTTGGAGTTGGTGCCGGGCATGTATGCGACCGTAGTCTTGAAGGTCGAACGGCGGCCGAATGCGCTCGTCGTGCCCACCGAGGCGGTTTCGACGGAGAAAGGAACGTTGGTTTATCTAATAGGTAATGGCGACCGGATCGAGGAACAGCCAGTGACGCTCGGCCTGGAGATGCCGGGAAAATACGAAGTGCTGTCGGGTCTAAAGGAAGGGGACCTGGTGCTGGTCGGCAGCCACTCGCAAATCAAGCTAGGCCAGAAAGTTGAGCCAAAGCTGATTGGCTCCCTCGCGCAACAGTGAACTCCTATGTCCCGCTTTGCCATCCGCTATCCCTACTTGATCGTCGTCATTTGTCTCATTGTGTGCGTAGTCGGGTTGACCACCCTGGTGCGCATGCCGGTGGACCTGTTCCCGCCCATCAAAATCCCGGTCGTTGTGGTGGCCACGTTTTTCTCAGGGATGCCGCCGGAACAAATCGAAACGGATATTACGGGACGCTTTGAGCGATTTTTTACCCTCGGCAGCGGCATCGATCACATGGAATCGCGGTCGCTGCCGGGGGTGAGCCTGATCAAGATTTATTTCCAACCCGGTTTTAATTCGGACTCCGCCGTTACGAGCATTGCGAACCTGGCGATGGCCGATTTGCGGAAATTGCCGCCGGGCACCTTGCCGCCCGTGGTGTTGAAATTCGACGCGTCCAGCCTGCCGGTCTGCCTGATCACCTTAAAAGGAGAAGGTTTGAAGGAAGCGGCTCTGCGCGATCTGGGCCAATACAACGTGCGGAATCAGGTTGCCAGCATCCCGGGCGCTTCCGTGCCGCAGCCCTTCGGGGGACGTTACCGGCAAATAATGGTCTATGTGGACCCGCTCAAGCTTGAATCACATCAGTTGAGCGTGATGGATGTGGTTCGTACGGTGAATGAGGCGAACCTCATCCTGCCCGCCGGCGATGTGAAGATTGGCCCATTCGATTACAACCTTTACGCGAACACCCAGGTCGATGATGTAAACGATCTCAACAAATTGCCCCTCAAGACCATCGGCAACGCCTCGGTGCTGGTGCGGGATGTGGGCAAAGCTCAGGACGCGTCGCAAATCCAGTATAACGTGGTCCGGGTGGACGGCCAGCCGTCGGTGTACCTGCCGGTGTTGAAGCAGGGCGGGGATGCGAATACAATCTCGGTCGTGGACGGGATTACGCGGGCTGTCCGCCACCTGCTGAATGTTCCGAAGCAACTGGTGACGAAAGTGGTGTTCGACCAATCGGTGTTTGTGCGCACAGCCATTGAGAACCTGATTCACGAAGGGGCGATTGGTTTGGTTCTGACGGGGGTCATGATTTTGATCTTCCTCGGCAGCATGCGGGCGACGGTCGCCGTGTTCCTGTCGATCCCGCTGTCGGCTTTGGCGGCGTTCATTGCCCTCTCCCTCGGCGATAATACAGTCAACGCGATGGTTCTGGGCGGCCTGGCGCTGGCCTTCTCGCGGCTGATCGATAACTCGGTGGTGGTGCTGGAAAATATTTTCCGTCATATCGAGATGGGAGAGGCGCCGGAAATGGCCGCGGAACGAGGGGGCCGGGAAGTCGCGTTGCCCGTGCTGGCGGCGACGCTCACGACTATAGTGGTGTTCTTTCCCGTCCTCTTCCTGTACGGGGTCAGTCGATTTCTCTTCACCGCGCTGGCGTTGGCCGTTGTGTTGTCGCTGGCGGCCTCCTATTTCGTGGCGCTCACGGTCGTCCCGCTGTTCTGCGCGAAGTTGATCAAAGGCCATTCCGAGGTGGGGCGCGTCCGTCCCGGCGCGCCCTCTGACCCGGACCCACGACAGCTCGCGACATCTGCGTCGCGCCAGGACGGACACGCCCTGCCGGGTTTGGGCCAGCGTTTCAATGCCTGGTTCAACCGCAAATTCACGCGCATGCTCGACCGCTACGAGGGGGTGTTAAACCTGGCTCTGCTTCGCCCCGTGGCGACGGTGCTGGGGATCACCGGTTTGTTTGTGTTCAGCCTGGCGCTTTACCCGTTGATCGGCAAAGCCTACTTCCCGCGGACCGACCCGAGCCAGTTTGTCATCAACCTCAAGGCCACCACCGGAACCCGCATCGAGCGCACCGACCGACTGGTCGAACAGGTTGAGCAGATTGTGCGCGAGGTGGTGCCGGCGAAAGACCTCCGAATCATCGTTTCCAACACCGGTGTTACCCCGGGCTTCTCTTCCATCTACACCCCTAACTCCGGCCCGCATACCGCCTTCGTGCAGGTGGGATTGCAGGAAGGTCATCACCTGAGCAGTTTCCAATACATGGACCGTGTGCGAGAGCGGCTGGAGCGCGACATGCCGCAGGTCTCCGCTTACTTTCAGACCGGTGGGTTGGTCGATGCCATCCTCAACCTCGGCATGCCGGCGCCATTGGACATCCAGGTGAGCGGCATGAACCTCGAGGAGGCTCATAAGCTGGCAGTGGAAATCGCCCAAAAAGCGCGCTCCCTTCCCGGAGTCAGCGACGTGCTTGTCCCGCAGGACGTCGACTACCCGGCCCTGAAGTTGGACATCGACCGTGTCCGTGCCAGCGAGTTGGGATTGAACGAAAAAGAGATCGTGGGCAACGTGATCACCGCGTTGACTTCGGACGGCATGATTGCACCCAGCTTCTGGGTGGATCCCAAAAGCGGCAACGACTATCTCCTGACGATCCAATACCCGGAAGGCTTCGTGAAAAACCTGGCGGATCTTGCGTCGGTGCCGTTGCGTGGCGCCCATTCCATCCGGCCGGCGCGCCTCGACACGGTCAGCCAGGTGACGCACTTCAGAGCCCCCACCGAGGTGGACCATTACCAGCTCCAACGCATTATGGATGTTTACGTCTCCCCTGGCGGGGAGGACCTGAGCCGGGTGCTGACCGGCGTGCAAAGCATTCTCCGCGGCACCAAGCTGCCGGAGAATATCCGGGTGGAAGTTCGCGGCTCGGCAAACGCGATGCAGGTCTCGTTTCGCAGCTTCGGCTTTGGGCTCATTCTCTCGACGCTGCTCGTGTATTTGATTCTGGTCGCACAGTTCGAGTCGTTCCTGGATCCCTTCCTGATTCTGCTCGCGGTTCCGACCGGGTTGACCGGTGTTTTGCTGACGCTATGGACCACCGGCACAACGCTGAACATCATGTCGTTGATGGGCGTGGTGATGATGGTCGGGATTGTGGTGTCCAACAGCATACTGATTGTCGATTTCACACGGCGATTGCGCGAGGAGGGCAAGTCTTTGCGTGAGGCTGTCGCTCTCGCCTGCCGGGTGCGCCTGCGGCCGGTGTTGATGACCTCGCTGGCGACCCTCATCGGTTTGTTGCCCATGGCAACCAAGCTGGGCACCGGCGGAGAAGCATACGCGCCGTTGGCGCGGGCGATCATCGGCGGGCTGGCGGTTTCCGTCGTGCTGACCGTGTTCATCGTGCCTTGCGCTTACTATGTTATCTATCGCCGAAGGGAAGCGGCAGCCTCCGGAATCAGTTCCGCTCCGGGGCCGGCAGGTGCAGGCGTCGCTTATGGCCACACTGTTTAAACAAGCTTCCTGCGCGATCTGCCTAGGTCTGGCTGCGTGCCATCTCGGCGCTGCGGACCTGCCGCCGCTCAGCCTGCAACAGGCCCATGAAATGGCCCTGAGGAATCATCCACTGATCAGCGTCGCGGCTCTCAAAGCGCTGGCCTCACAGCAGGCCGTCACCCAGGCGCGCTCCGGGTTTTTCCCCAATATCTCCCTCAATTCGGTCGCCGTCGGCACGGCCGAAAACAACACCCGGCTTTCGGCGATTGGCGCGCTCAACAATCCGGCCATCTTCGATCGTAATGCCGAAGGGCTGCTCATTAGCCAGCTCATCACTGATTTTGGCCGCACCGCCAACCTGACCAAAAGCGCCAGGTTCCAGGCCGAAGCCGCCGCCAACAACGCCCAGGCCACCCGCGAGCAGATTCTGCTGGCGGTGGATGGCGCGTTCTACTCGGCGCAACAGGCCCAGGCCGTGACGCAGGTTGCTCAGCAAACCGTCGCCGCGCGCCAGAGTTTCCTCGACCAGGTGTCCGAGCTGGCCCGAAATAAAATGAAATCCGACCTGGATGTCAGCTTCGCCAAGGTCAATGTCGAGGACGCCCAATTGCTGCTGGTCAAGGCGCAGAACGACCTGGACGCGTCGTTTGCGCAACTCTCGGACCTTCTAGGTCTGCGCGAAACCAAAAGTTTTCACCTGCTCGAAGAATCCCCGCCGCCGCAGCTGGCCACCAACGTGTTCGGCTTTGTTCAGCAGGCGTTGCAGTTGCGGCCGGACCTCGTCAGTTTGCGCAATCAACACGAAGCGTCCTCGAGTCTGGCCCGGGCTGAACGGGACGGGCGGTTGCCGACCATCGCTGCCGTTGGCAGCGCCGGCGTGGCGCCGGTTCACGCCGCCGCTCTAGGCGACACCTTTGCCGCAGCCGGCGTGATAGTGAACCTGCCTGTTTTCGCCGGCGGCCTTTATACGGCCCGGCAAAAAGAGGCCGAGCTGCAGGCTCAAGCCGCCCAGGAAAGCCTGCGGAACCTCGAGAACAACGTGATTCGTGATGTCCGCATCGCCTGGCTTAACGCCCAAAACGCCTTCGACCGTCATCGCATTACCGGCCGGCTCCTGGATAACGCCCGGCAATCCTACGACCTGGCCCAGGCCCGGTACAAAGCCGGCCTTAGTTCGATCGTGGAGATCAACCAGGCGGAGCTTAACCTGATCTCAGCGCAAATCACCGATGCCAGCACCCAATACGAATACCTCGTCCAGCGCTCCGCCTTAAGCTTTCAAACCGGGACTTTGCGCTAAAGCGAACGAATCACGAATTTGGAGTGCGGTGGCAGAGCGCAGCGGCGACACCGCTTTCCGAGCCCGGCCCTCCTTGCCAAAGCAGCGTGGCGCTTCGCTCCCCGCCGCATTCCAAATCCTGTGGCCGCGGCGCAAGCCGCGTCCGGACTGACCGGCTACTAAAATACCATACCCCCACTGGAAAATGCCGCCAAGTGGGTCGATATTGACACCAGGTTATGTGAACACTTCGCCGAAACGACGAAAGCCTCCTGCGAACAATAAGGCAGGGCAACAGCTTATGCAGCGTTTGGTCATTACCGTAATGGCTGCGGTTTTGTTAATCGGGCTCTCCTCCTGCGCGACCAAGCCCGGTGCCGCGCCGCGACAATACCAAGCCGGTGCCCTTCCGGCCGGCGGTGGTCTGCCGACACCCATCGCCGCCGAGTCCGCTCAGTTTGGCTGGCCCCGTATCCTCGTCGCGGACGGGAACACCAACATCGTCTATGCGCCCCAGGTGGATTCCTGGGACGGCCACGCCCTCATCGGCCGCAGCGCCGTTGCCGTGCAGTCCGCCGGCCTGCCCCAGCCCACTTACGGCGTCGTGACCCTCAAGGCGGTCACCCTCGTAGACAAGAACGCTGGCTTGGTCTCGCTGGACGATATCCAGCTTACAGGGGGCGATTTCCCTTCGGCCCGCACCAATACCGAACTGTACCTCCGCAGCTTGCGTGTGAACTTCCCGAAACACCTTCAAGGACTTCCCCTCGACCAATTGGAAGCCAGTTATGCCGTTTCGCCTCAAAAGTTGAAAGGGCCCTCGCAGCCGCTCAATAATACGCCGCCGAAAATCATCTTTTCCGATAAACCCGCCATCCTGGTTTCTATCGACGGCCCGCCGATTTATCACCCGGTCACCGGCACGGACCTCGAACGGGTGATCAACTCGCACGCGCTGTTGCTGCGCGACAAGGACGGCGAACACTATTTGCATTTTCTGGATGGCTACTTGCAGGCGCCATCGCTCGCCGGTCCCTGGACGGTCGCCGCCCATCCGCCCGCGGGCGCCGCCGAAGCCGAAAAGCAAGCGGCGGCTGCGCCCGTGCCCGCCGACCTGCTCGAGGCGCCGGCCAACACGCAAACCGGTCATGGCGTGACCCTCGCCAATTCCCCGCCGCCGGTCGTTTATGTCGCCACGTCGCCAACCGAGCTGCTCCTCTTTGAGAGCGCGCCCAACTTCGTCCCCATCCCCGGCACCCCTTTGCTCTATGCCGCCAACACCACTGGCAACGTGTTTAAGTTTCTGCCCGACCAGCGCACTTACGTCTTGATTTCAGGGCGGTGGTACTCGGCTCCGTCGCCGGAGGGCCCCTGGCAATTTGTTCCAGGAACACAATTGCCCGCGGATTTTGCCAACATTCCGGACTCCAGCCCCAAGGAAAACGTCAAGGCCAGCGTTCCGGGCACCGAACAAGCCGATGAGGCGCTCATCGACAACAGCATCCCGCAAAGCGAAAAGGTCCCGCGAACCGCCCAAATGCAGGACCCGCATATCGATGGCGCGCCGCGGCTAGAGCCGATTCCCGGCACACCCCTCCATTACGTCGCCAACAGCGCTACCCCCATTATTAAGCTGGATGGGCATACGTGGTACGCCTGCCAAAACGGCGTCTGGTTCACCTCCACCTCGGTCAACGGCCCGTGGGTCGTCGCGAGTTCGGTGCCGGCCATCATTTACACCATCCCGCCCAGTTCTCCGTTGCATTATGTCACCTACGTGCAGGTTTATGGGCAGACGTCCGACGGCGTTTACGAAGGGTACACCCCGGGTTATTTAGGCACAGTGGTCGCGCCCGATGGAGTGGTGGTCTATGGCACGGGCTACTGGTATCCGCCCTGGATCGGGTACTACTGGTACGGCTGGCCGGTGACCTGGGGACTGGGGTGGGGGCCATGTTGGACGCCCTGGGACGCCTGGTGCTTCGATTTCGGTTTCGGTTGGGGTTGCGGTTTTGGCCGATTTGGGTGGTGGCGGTGTCACCCCGTCGGGCCCTGGTGGGGGCCATTCCCCGTCCGGCATAACGGCGGCGTTCTGCTGGCGCAAGGACACCCCGGCTCCGGCACTGCGGCCCGGGTTTTCCCGAGACCAGCCTCTGCCACCGCGCTGGGTTCAAGGCCCGCGGTCGCGCCGCAGCCGCTCGCCAGCTTTGGACGGGCCTATAACTCGCGCACCGGCGCGCTCGCCGGAGGGCAGCGGGCCGGTGTGGGCAACGTATTCAATCCCGGCCGCTCGGCCGTTGGCAACGGCCCCGATTGGGGCAACCGTAGAATGGGCGGCTACGGCGGCGCCTGGCGGCCGGCAAGCGCACCCGCGCCCGTTGAGGCCAGGTCTTCGTTTTCAGCGCCAGACCGGATGACGTCGCCGGGCTTCACCGGTCGCGATGCCTATAACTATCCGGGCGCCGCCACGGGCAGGTTCCCCGGCTGGAGCAGATACTCGGGCGGCGGGCAAGGCTTCTACCATGGTGGTGGCCCTGCTTCCGCGGGCCGGAGCGGCGGGGGTTTTTCGCATGGCGGCGGCGGTGGTGGAAGTCATGGCGGAGGTGGCGGCGGGAGCGGAGGCGGAGGTGGCGGCGGCGGAAGTCATGGCGGTGGTGGAAGTGGAGGTGGAGGTGGCGGCCACCGGTAACAGATTGCTAACGCCTGGCCTTGTTTCCATCGAACAAGCAAACGTCGAATAAAGAAGTCTTATGAAAACAAATCGGTTCCAATGTATTGCTTGGGCACTGACAATGGGGCTCGTCTCGGGCTGCAGCATGCTGCCGGGCAGAGTCTCTGACAGGGCCTGGAGCCAAACGGCCGAGCAGGAGCGGCGTCAGGAAGAAGTCAGCTCCGCCCCGCCCGGCGAATGGCCTGTCATGCCCCGCGACGAGACCATCGGGCGTTAATTAATTCCTCGCCCTGGGTGAGTGGGATTTGCGTTCCCGCAGCGTGCTGAATAACTATATCCAAAAATCTCGTTTTTCTAGGCGGATTTTTGCGGTTCCACGTTGCCAGTTAAAGGTTGTAAGTTGACTGCGCCTGGCGGCTGTCAACTTGCAACCTTCAACCTTCAACCTTCAACCTGCAACCTTCACCCGTTCCCACAACGAGTTCGGTTCCCACTGTGGGAGAGGGCAGGGGTAAGGGGAATTTTGGGAACACCGCGCTCAGAGAGCAAAATTCGCTCGCCTTGGTGAATCGCGAAAAGGCCGCTGGCGCCGATCCAATAGTTGAACCATATTCCACGAATTATGGCACACGTCGTCACCAATAAATGCCAGGGCTGCAAGTTCACTGATTGCGTCGAGGTCTGTCCCGTCGCCTGCTTTTACGAACTCGAGGACCGCCTGGTGATTCATCCGGAGGATTGCATCGATTGTACCGCGTGCGTCGCGGAATGTCCGGTCGAAGCCATCTACGCCGAGGGGGATCTCCCCGCTGAATTCCAGGCGGACATCGAATTAAACGCGACCCGCGCCCGGGCCGTGAAAGACGGGGGACAGGCCGCGCTGGTCCAGAAAAAGGACCCGCTGCCCACCGCCGCCGAAAGAAAAACCGCGCTCGGCTATTGATGCCGTAGGAGACGACGTCAGGAGAATCAGATCCGCGTTAAGCAGCGGCATGCGGTTAACGGAACGGTAGGGACGCGTTCCACCGCGTCCCCGATCTCTGCCGGAAATAATGAGGACGCGGTGGAACGCGTCCCTGGCATTCGTTGGCAGTCTCTGTTCCTCCACCAAGTCAGTCTCTGTAGGAGAAGACGTCAGGAGTCTCTGATGGGCGCAGGACAAGATTCTTCCCCGCCTCGTAAATGCGGTCTTCCGAAACCAGCCGGAACGCCGCATTTATGCGGCAGGCGGAGGCAGTGGAAGAAATCTGTCGTGCGCCCGTGTCTGATCCTCCGCCAGGTCGCAATCTGCATGACCCCTATGAGACTTGTCTATCCCTAACGGAACAGAGTCGGATCGATGTGGCACTGCGACAGGAGCTCCATGCCTCCGCGACACCCACGAAGTTTCGCAAATGACGCGAACGACCTCGAAAGGGAGTGCCGAATTTGAAAAATGAACGCAAATTAAGTTTGCCAGTCCCACATCGAACACCGAACACTGGGAACAGAGTGGCCGACGCTGCCCCCATCGACCGACCAGATTCCGTATCGAACCGGATCCAATCGATTGACGCTTTGCGCGGGTTTGTGATGTTCATGATGATTTTCGTCAACGATCTCGCCGGCGCGGGAAGAGTCGTGCCGGACTGGATGGTTCATTTTAGCGATCGCCACCACGCAGGCAGCGGGATGACCTTTGTGGACCTGGTTTTTCCGGCTTTTCTTTTCATTGTGGGGATGTCCATTCCGCTTGCGCTCGGCCAGAGATTGAGCAAGGGGCAATCGGTCTGGCAGATTCTGGCTCATGTTGTCATTCGGACGTTGTCCCTAATGGCGATCGGCATCCTGATGGTGAACGAAACGCCAGATACCGCCGCGCTCGGTTGGTCAGGAAACTGGTGGTGTGTTTTGATGTATCTCTCGGCGATTGCCGCGTTCTGCTCAATTTCCCCACGGCATTCAGTCGGAGAATCTGCCGGGCAGACCAGGAGAATCTTTAATCTGGCACTCAGATGTTCAGGATTCATTGGGTTGGTTTGGCTGGCGCTGGTTTTTCGCGGCCAGGACGGACGGCGGATCATTTCCCTGGCGCCATTTTCTATCCATACTTCATGGTATGGCATCCTTGGGCTGATTGGCTGGGCTTACTTGGTTGCCTCGGTTGTATTTCTGGCTTTTGGCCAAAATCGCACTGCGATCCTGGCGTCCATGGGGTTGCTGATGTGCCTGTTTGCGGCTGACCGGGCCGGATTGTTCGAGGGCTTTTGGCTCAACCGCATTGTCGGCATCGGCGGAACACTTGGGTCGCTGGCAGCCATTGCCGTGGGCGGATTGTTGCTCGGCTCGATGGTCACTTCGCCCGATGGTACCAGTTCGGGCGCGCGCACGAAGTTTACTTTCTGGTTCGTGGCCGGGTGCGCCGCAGCTGCGCTCCTGTTAAATCGCACCTACGGCATCAGCAAGAATCAGGCAACACCTTCGTGGTGTTTTTGGGCCTGCGCGATTACGGCAACCCTCTGGTACGGCTTTCACGTGGTCGCGGATGCTCGCCCCATCAAATCCATATCCCGACCGCTGGTGTTGGCGGGACAAAACGTTTTGCTGGCTTATTTGCTGTCGGAAATGCTGCCGGGTCTGCTGGACGCTCTTGGCTTGAGCAATGGCTATGGCCGCCTCGCCGCAACGCTCACCTCCGCGATCGCCCGTTCAATCGCTTGTGGGGTGGTCGTTCTGGTGATCGCCACCAATCTCAACCGGATCGGTCTCCGCCTGAAGCTGTGAACTTTAAATTGGGCAAACATGCGCTGGTTTTTGTGACGGCGGTGCTCGGCTTTAAGGCATTTGGCCAGGAACTTTTGCGCGAAGCTTCCCAGGACTCCGCCGCCGCCCGTTGGTTGAATAAGAGGGTCATTTCCACCCGCGTGCTGGACGATATGCCAGCTACCGAGCATTGGAAATCCTTTACCACCGCTCCTCCTGAAGTTGTGGATGCCCGCATCGCGCAAAAGGTCGGCGAGGCCGGCCAGAGTGCGGCTGAAATGACCTTGTCGCGGGAACACTCGCGGGAGGGACGCCAGGCGCTGCACCTGCGCGTACCCAGCCGTTTGGAGGTTCCCGGACCGAAAAATGGGCGCGGTTGGGGAAGCTCGGGCGTGCGCCGGGCATTCGAGGGCGAGGACTGGCGCAGTTTCAATCGCCTCTCCTTGTGGATCTATCCGGACTGCGTCGGTGTCCACGTGGTTTCACTCGAATTGCGGCTGTACAACGATGGGGTTGAGAAACTGCCGGCTGCGTTCGGACAGGAAGGCGAAACGACGGTGGTATTGCGCAATCACGAATGGAACCACGTGGTGTGGGAGATGGGTAACGTCGCTCGAGACAAGGTTACAGGTTTTGAAATCTCGACTTTAATGTCCGGCCACGAGCCTGAGGCGGCGGATTTCTTGAGTTATGACTTCGACCATTTGGAGCTGCAACAGGTTGACCCGGATTATGTTGAGGGTTGGGCTGTATGGCCGGGACGCATTTCGTATTCTCATGCTGGTTATCAGTCCGGCGCTCCCAAGAGCGCCATCGCCAGCGAGATAAACGCCAGGACCTTTCAATTGATTGATGAAGCCAGCGGAAAGCCCGTGCTCTCCAAACCGATTCAGACTGAGCGGACGCACCTGGGAGAGTTCCAGTTAATGGATTTTTCCGGGGTCCGTCAAACCGGTCTGTACCGACTGGAGGCAGGTGGCTCGCGTACCCGCTCCTTTCCCATCGCTCCCGATGTTTGGCGCCAGACGCTTCTCAAGGCGCTTAATTTTCTTTATGGGGAACGGTGCGGCATGGCAATTCCGGAAGTGCACGGCATTTGCCATCGGGATTGGGTCTCGGTCCACGGAGACCAACGCATTATCATTAATGGCGGGTGGCACGATGCAGGCGATTTGACGCAAGGTCTGGGCAATACCGGCGAAATCGTTTACGGCCTGTTCAGCTTGGCAGAACGGTTGCATGCCATGGACACGGACCCCGTTCTTTACCAGCGCCTGATTGAAGAAGCACGATGGGGGTTGGACTGGGTCATGAAAACCAGTTTTGGCGACGGTTTTCGTAATCAAGGTGCCATCAGCAGCCGGTGGACCGATGGTGTCCTTGGCACATCCGACGACCTTGTATCCACTGCTCGTAACAGCCCGCTCGGAAGTTTTACGGCCTCTGCGGCCGAAGCGCTCGCGGCGCGGGTTCTGAGGGAATCCGACTCACAGTTGGCGGCATACGCTCTCAAAATGGCACAAGCGGACTGGCAGTTTGCCTGCGAAGGGATGTTCGACACCAACGTGGCAGTATCCAAGGAGCTGTGGCGCGGAACCTTTGATTCGGACGGTGTGGAACACGAGACCCCCTCGGTCGGTGTCCTGGCCTCGCTCGATTTGTGGCGAGCCACCGGGGACCAGCGCTACGCGAACAAGGCCGTTGAGTTGGCGAAAATCATTCTGGCGTGTCAGGCGCGGAAACGTCCGGATTGGGAAACTCCTCTGCTGGGCTTCTTTTATGCCGGCACAAACCAAAGCCGAATCCTGCACTATTGTCACCGCGGACGGGACCAAGCTCCGATTCTTGCGCTGACTCGCCTTTGCGATGCCTTGCCGAATCACCCTGATTGGATGAAATGGTACTCGGCGGTAGCTTTCTATTCCGAGTATCTCAAAAACATCGCGAAGTACACCGAGCCATACACCATGATGCCGGCATCCATCTATGAGGCGAATGAGTATTTGAGCGTGCCGGAATCCAGGCGCGAGTCCTTCAGGAGGCAGGTGCTGAATGGTATCCCGCTGGGCAATGGCCGGTATCTGCGGTTGTTCCCCGTCTGGTTGGATTACCGAGGGAACTTCGGAACCGTTCTCCCACAGGCCCAGGCCTTGGCGGATGCGGCGCATCTGCGCAATGACTTGGAATCCGCAAACCTGGCCCAACACCAGGCGGAGTGGATCGTCGGTCGGAATCCTTTTTCACAAAGCACCATGTATGGCGAAGGTTACGACTTCCCTCCTTTATATGCTCCGTTTCCGGGCAACCTGGTCGGCGCGCTGCCTGTCGGGATCCAGACCCGCGCCGAGAACGATGTTCCTTATTGGCCGGTGCAAGCCACCTGGACCTATAAAGAGGTTTGGGTCCATCCCGTGGGGCGATGGCTTTGGCTCATGCGTGATTTGGCGGGGCCTGCGCTCGTTGAAGGCAAGGCTGACGCCCCATTCGAGTTCGTTTCGGCGGGTCCGAAACAAAAGGCCATTGTAAGGGTTCATCCGGTGAATGGGCGCTTCCAAACCACGTTGCCGGAAGGAAGGTACATTGTGAAATCTCACGGAGAGCAGCAGACACAGGTTTGCTTGCCGGCCGGCGTATACCACCTGGATTTGCGGTCGGGGCGAATGCTGGATTTTGAGATTTCCACCATTTGGCACAAGGACAGCGAGGTGCGCATCAGGCTTACGGCGCGGGGTCAGGGGAGTCACTATTTTGCTATTCGCAGCGATAATCTCTCGGTAGGCGAGCCTCAAAAAGAGTTGAAACTAAAACGCGGAAGCGTGAGTACTTTGGAATGGAGAGGGCGCATTGATGGCTCGGATAGCCCCTGGGTCGTGGTCGTGATAGCCGACGAAAACCTCGAGAACCGAAAGGAACTGTTGGGCGCTGCCTGGTGAGTTTCGGGTCTGGCCTCCTCGCTGAAAAATGAGGGCTTCGCGCTGCCAGCAGATCAACGGGCCGCAGGTTTCAGAACTCACGAAAGACTGGAAAGGAGCAAACCACGAGCACGTTGCCCAAGCGCGCTCTTTTTTCGAATCAGACCGGAAATCGGCTTCACCCTGAACTCGTTATCGTGAGTTCATTTCGCCGGCGCCTCCACCCCAATAGCCGGCGTCAATCGCTAAAGCGAGAGAGCTTGCGAAGATTTGTCGGGGCTCGCCGGGCGCCGCGCCCCTCCGCCGCTTCAAGACACGCGTCCGGCAAACCCCGGGTCTTCACCCCATTGTCAGCGGCCGAACAGCGCGTAAGCTTGCTGACGAGAAAGCAAACGAACGACCTGGATAATGAACATGGAAAAACCATTGCGAATTCTGGTCTTGGAGGACGACGCCACGGACCTGGTGCTGATCAATCGTGAGCTGCGCAAAGGGGGAATGGACTTCCACTCCCAACGAGTCGAGACCCGAGATGATTTTGTCCGGGAACTCGAGCAGAACCCGCCCGACCTGATTTTCTCTGACCATGGCCTTCCTTCCTTCGACGGTCTTGCAGCGCTGGCAATTGCGCGGCAGAGGTGCCCGGAGGTTCCGTTCCTGTTCGTCACCGGTTCGCAAACGGAAGAAGTTGCCGTCGAAACGTTCAGCCGCGGTGCCGCTGATTTCATCTCTAAAAGTCGCCTGTCAGGCCTGGTGCCTGCGGTGCATCGAGCGTTGCATTTAGCGGAGGAACGGGCGCGGCGCCGGCACACCGAGCAGGCGCTCCGGGAGAGCCAGGATCGCTACCGGCGGCTGGCGAAGCTTTGCCCGGATGCGCTCTTTGTCCAGGGCACCCATCGCATGCTGCTCGCCGCCTCCGTGACTGCATGGTTGCTCGACGTGGTTCGCCGCTGCTTGAATCTGGAATTCAAAGCCGTCGGGCGGATAACAACGTTATCGGTTGATTCGAAGAGCAGGACCATCAACTTGAAAATGGATCTCAATGGAGAACCGGCTCCCGCGGAGCTCAAGATCCGCGGCTACACGCTGCGGGAGGACAATGGAGCAGCCTTTCTTGAACTTGGAATTGTCGAGACTTCGCGGGATTGGATAAACGCCCTGCTCGATTACCGTTCCAACCGGCGACGAGTGGAGGTGACCGGTTGGGAACAGGTGATCAAGGCCCTCCTGTGACCCAACAAATATCTTTGGCGGTTTACGTCCTCTCGCCGGAACCGCTGACCCAGGGTTTGTTTTCCAGAAAGCAGTCCGCTGCCCTTTGGTAGCGTGCTGGGAGGTTTGTTGTGCTGGCTGCGCCAATGTACGAGACGACGTAAGGAGTCTCGAATCTCCCATCTATCCGTATTACAATTCCACCCCTTCGCGCACGGACGACAAACATTTGGAGTGCGGTGGCAGAGCGCAGCGGCGACACCGCTTTCTGAGCGCGGCCCTGCTTTTCAAAGCGGCGTGGCACTTGGCTTCCCGCCGCACCCCAAAACGCAAGCGAACTCGTAAGCGGAACCTGTGCCCGCAAGGTTTTGGAGTGCGGCAGTCCCCTGCCGCTTTTCGGGAAGGCTCGCGCCCAACGAACGATTTTGGTTTACACCCTGTCGTCGGCAAGTCCAACCTCCTCCACTGTGAACAAGCAACGGAGCCCTTGGCCACACGCACCGTTACACCAACTCAGTACGCGAGGCACCTATTTTGTCACGACCGGCGCCTATCTAAAGGCGCATCATTTCCGCAGCCGCGAGCGACTGCGAGTCCTGCAGCGCGGGCTCCTAACGGTCGCGCGCGATTTCGGCTGGCGACTGGAAGCCTGGGCCATCTTTTCGAATCACTGTCATTTTGTCGGGCATTCACCAGCCGGTGCGCCGGACGCTGCTAACCTGCCCGAGATGCTTTCTGTCCTGCGTGTAAAGATTGCCAGGTGGGTGAACCGCCTCGATGACGCTTGCGGCCGCAAGGTGTGGCGCAACTACCGGGAGAGCCGCCAAATCCCTTGCTTGCGGCGCAGACCGCGCCAAGTCCATCTGTGCCCATCTCTGGTCAAAGGTCAACTTATCTTCACCGCAGCTGCAGATTGTTGAAAGATCGACCCTCTTTTTCCCGAATATCCTGTAGCGGGTTGTTCGTTGCAACCTTGGCGGCGGACGGCTCCATTGAATCACCTTTGGTTGCTGAGCCATCAAATCTCTAAACCCGGGAAATCTCTAGTTCCCGTCGCGCGCTACGCGGCAATATGATGATCGCCAGTCACATGAAAACCTTTCCTTCCCCCTTCACCTGTAGTCGTGACAGCCCGGTCTTGGCGCAGATCGCTCCCCAGGTATGGGGTCGAAAGGACCGGAAGAGGAATTAATCAGAAATCAGGAGGAAAACCTATGGCAAATTCCAAACACCGACGTTTTGACTGGGAAAACCTGGCGGCTCAGGCAGGCCACAGCGTGCGGAAACTATCCGAACTGAGCGGGCTGCGGTCTTGGCAACTGCGGCGCGAGTGCCACCGCCTTTTCGGGTGCTCTCCGCGTTCTCTTCTGGGCGACCGGAGAATGAAGGCGGCCGGGGCCCTTCTGGTAAAAGAAGACCGAGTGAAACAGGCAGCCACCGAGGCGGGTTATATTCATTCCTCAAGTTTTTGCCGCTGGTTCAAGGCGCACAGTCACTCGACGCCTGCGCAGTTCCGATCCTCGCTCTCAGGTCCGGGCGCGAGTGGCACTGAATCTGACGGGGCGGGCATTTGAGGGGGGCTGTTCGAAAC
>Ga0210409_10000952_pt1 | contig 41022 bp, 20 predicted proteins | sample IncBWH17MmetaG_FD_161649 | JGI IMG/M metagenome (GOLD analysis project Ga0210409, IMG submission 161649) | Forest soil microbial communities from Barre Woods Harvard Forest LTER site, Petersham, Massachusetts, United States - Inc-BW-H-17-M | ecosystem: Environmental > Terrestrial > Soil >... | reverse complement strand
TTAGGATTACCATACCAGCTCAAGAGCCCATTCGAGTCGTTGTGGAGTCCAAGGTCCAGTGGTTGTCCCGTATAGAGAGCACCGCAACCCAAGTTAGATGCGGTAGTGCTGGGACAGCCGATGCTGATTGGCTGGCCCCCCTGGAAGGTGGAACTCCAATTGATACTCCAGCCTCCAACGACCTTGTCCATGGCCCCTGACGCGCCGGTCATGAATCGCTTGCCCTTACCGAAAGGCAACTCATAGCCGCCGCTGAAGTGGAAGACGTTGCGGATGTCAAAATCCGCCAAGCCGTAGTCGAACGCCATTCCAAGACCGGGAACCTGCGGTGCGCGGAATCCTGCCACGCTGCCGCCATTCAGCAAGTCGCCAGCGTCGGACATCGTCTTGGACCAGGTATAGGTAAACAGGAAGTTCAGCCCGTTTGCGAACCGCTTTTCGGCTTTGGTTTGGAGCGAATGATAAGCGCTCATACCAGCAGTAGCCGCATAGCTAGAGCCAAATCCGAACTGCGGGAATGGCACGAGATTCGCTTCAGGCGTGCTCGCTGCGGCGATAGTGGTGGGTTCGTTAGCGCCTGGAAACGACTCCAAATGCCGGGCCAGCGATGTCACGTAGCCAGCTTGCAGGGAGAGCGAAGGCGTCAACTGGTATTGGACCGTCAGATTGCCACCCATCGAGTAGGGAGTGTCGTAATTAAACTGAATCCCACGCAACGCCAAGCCGCTGGCATTGACGTCGAGTGGAGTCAGAGAATTGCAAGAAAACCCTGCCTCGAAGGTTGCAACTCCGAGCGGCTGACCACCTGCGGTTGGACAGCCTGCAAAAGGGGTGTTTGCACTAATGGGGCTAACGTCGTTGGGCGACGAGTAATTGAAATTGAATTGGAAGGGATAGTTTTCGCCAAGGTTCGGTGAAAATCCGCGGTTTTCAAAGCCGTTGTAGAAGAGTCCAAATCCGCCGCGAACAACGAGCTTCGGGTTGACCTGATAGGCGAAACCGACGCGTGGAGCCCAATTGTTATTCTGTGAATGCCCAAGGCCGGCGCCGTAAGCATTCGTATTCTCGCAAAGGATGTTGTCCGTGGCCAGCAAGCTAATGAAGCTAGCGGAGAGGTCGACCCCAGGGGAGCACGAGGTAGAAGCGGGCAGTAAGTACGCCGCTTGTCCGAACGGCCCACCGGCGGGGATGAAGTTGGCCTGGTTGGAGTGGTGCTCGAAGACCAAGCCGAAGAAGTCGTACCTCAGTCCAATGTTAACCGTAAGTTTATGAGTGATCTTCCAGTCATCATTGAAGTAGCCGCCGTAATAGTTCTTGCCATTGTCCGTGAGCGAGATGTTGGACAAATCCACGGCGCTTGCGCCTCCGACGAAGCTGGGACAGGTAGTTTGAACCGGAGCCGGGCAGCCTGTATTCACATTCGCGGCGGGAATGAGCAAAAAGTCCGCGCGTCCAGTGTTGCCGCTGTCGATCGTGGGTATTTCCGTGTAATCGCCGTTGTAATCAAATTCTCCGCGCGACCAGGGCGGTTGCAGGGTCGAGAACTTAACATGCTGCCACTCGAAACCCATTTTAAACGTATGTTTGCCGTAGATTTTTGTGACACTGTCGGTCAGCTGGAACGTCGAACTGACTTCGTCCGAAGGCAGGAAGGCGTTACTGCCCAGCGTTGCCAAGCCATTGATTCCGAAGGCCGGAAGTCCACCATTCAAAGACACCTGAGGGACACCCTGAATGCCAAACTGTGCGGGTATGTCCGTCAAATCGTTGGCAGAAGGCGAAACGCGGGTCGTGTGAAGGTAATTGAACCCAGCGCGGACTTCGTTAATCAGGGTCGGAGAAAACGTGTGCGTATAACCAATCGCGGTCTGTTCGGCGATCGCGGTCTGGTCTCCCTGCTGGAAGCCGCCGCCGTCCGCGACGCCGCCGAAAATGCCGGGAATGAACTGCGGGTCGTCCACCAAACTGAATCGGAAGAACAGCTGGTTTTTCTCGTTAAAGTTGATGTCCATCCGGGTGTCGAAGGAGTTGCTGTGTTCATACAGCTTTGGTGAATTGGCGTAGTTGGAGAAGAGTGAACCGACCGCATTGGTTGTGGGGTTGGGATACAAGTTCAAAAGCGCAATGGCGTTTGGATCCAGGCGGCCAGCGGGGATCATGTTCAAGCCGCAACCTGCAACTGTGTAGGTGAAACCGGCAGGCTCATTGGCGCACGAACCAAATGGATCACGGACGAATGCGCCGGAAGGAAGCTGGCGCGTAGTCGCAGGATCCAGAATCGTGCCGACCGGCATCGTACGCCCTAAGGCATCTGTAACCGTTCCCGATTGAGCGGCGATGATGTCCTGGAAGTTGGTGTAACCGCTGGTGCGCTCTGCCATGCTGGGAACCGAGCCGCTCAGAATTGTTCCCTGAACCCGGCGCAATGCCTGGTAGTCGCCGAAGAGGAATACTTTGTTTTTGCCATTAAATACTTTCGGGATGTAGAGGGGTCCACCGGCGGTAAAGCCGAATTGGTTCTGCTGCAAATCGCCTTTCGGCACTTGATGCTGGTTTTCAAAGAAGTCGGCGGCATCGAGATGGTCGTTCCGAAAGAACTCCCAGACGTCTCCGTGGAACTCGTTGGTTCCGGACTTGATGGTGGCATTGAGTACGGCGGCGCCGGAGCGGCCAAACTCGGCGCTGAAGTCCGAGGTTTGGACTTTGAATTCTTCAACGGCATCGACTGGTGGGAGAACGACGAAGTTGGTGCCATTCAGGAAGTCCACGGTGTCCGAGTTGTTGTCGATGCCATCAAGCAAATAATTGTTCTGCGCGGCGCGCAGGCCATTGGCTGAGAAGGCGCCGCTTGCCGCATTGCCGCGCGTGTCCGCTTGCGGCGTGTTGACGCCAGCGGCAAGCTGGGCCAGGAAGGTGAAATTCCGACCGTTCAGGGGAAGATCGTTGACGCTCTTCGAATCGATGACCTGGCCCACGGAAGCGTCTTGGGATTGCAGCACGGGAGCGGCGGCAGTGACCTCAACGGTTGTAGTCACGTTGCCGGGTTTAAGGGTGAAATCCGCGACCACGTTCTCACCGACGTTGACCGGGACGTGGGGCCGCGTGATCGTCTCGAACCCTTGAAAGGTAACGGTGAGCTTGTAATTCCCGATTTTTACCGGCGTGAATTTGTACCCGCCATCGTTCCCCGTAGTAGTGGCGAGACTGGCGTTCGTCCCTTCGTTGGTAAGCGTGACCGTGGCGCCGTGGACGGCCGAGCCCGAGGCGTCCGTAACGGTCCCCAAGATGGCGCCAGCATCCACTTGAGCGCGGAGCGGCGTTACGCATAAGAGCATAAGCACAAATGCGGCGGTCATCCCCAAGAATGCACGCCGGGTCAGCCTTGAACCTTCCATTCGCTTCATGAACTTCCTCCTGGCACCAGCACAGTGCCGTTTGTCGCGCAATAAGCACCAGCGTGGGCCGTTAACCCACAATGCCCGCAAAGCCGCGCCGTTACTCGCCCGTACGGCAAGCCGTTGGATCGACCATCCTGATCGAACCCATCGGGCTACAAAGACCAGCGCCTCGCGCCACGAACGTCAGTTAATTGGACAAACCCAAAGCCCCTGAATGGATGCAAAGCTCACGACCCCAATTAAACGACCGCAAAGCACTTAACCGCTTAACCTGCCTAATATCACCCTAATTTGCATAGTGTCAAGCACTTTTTTTGATTTATACTCTGAGCCGCTGGCGGATTTACGGTAATCGCGGTTCTGATGTAACTTTGCAGTTGGCCAAGGAAAGCTGAATGCAAGTGCCATGGGTTTAACGATTCGTGATGTCGCCAAGGCTGCGGGTGTGTCCACTGCGACGGTTTCCAACGTCTTGAACAAGACAGGAAAAGTGGGCCCGCGGACACACCGTCTGGTGCTCTTGACGGTGAAGCGTCTCGGCTATTTTCCGAACGCGCACGCGCGCCACCTGGCTTCGCGCGATAGCCGCACACTGGGAATTATTGTTTCGGACATCGTGAACCCATTTTTCCCCGAGGTCATCAAGAGTTTCGAGACTCGCGCGCGACAGCTCGGCTACGATGCCATTCTCAGCGATACGAACTACGATCCGCGGAGAACGCGTGAAGCTGCGGAGCGCATGATGGAGCACAATGTACGGGGCGTCGCGATCATGACGTCCGAGATCAGCTCGCGACTCATCCAGGAGCTAGAACGAAGAAGAATTGCTGTCACGTTCCTGGACCTCGCCCCCGTTCGCGGCTATGTCAGCAAGCTGCGAATCGACTACTTCTCGGGCATCAAGCAAATTGTGGAGTACCTCCATAAGTGCGGGCACCGGCGCATTGCATTCATTGCCGGGCGGCCCAAGCTTAAGTCCAACATCGCCCGGCTGGAAGCCTACGAAAGTTGCATGCGGGATTTGGGAATGGAACCTGGACCAATCGTACACGGAGATTTGCGCTTCGAGGGCGGCTTGGCGGCCGGCTTGAATATTGCAAAGCTTTCTCCAAGGCCTACCGCAGTAATGGCAGTGAACGATCTTACGGCTGTGGGCGTCATCAAGGGATTGCTGAAAGGCGGTTGCCGCGTGCCCGAAGATATTTCGGTTACGGGGTTTGACAACACGCGCTTGGCCGAATACAGCAACCCCTCGCTGACAACTGTGGACATCCACCGGGATATGCTGGGGCAAATGGCGGCCGATGCTTTGCATGAACTATCCTGCTCCGCCAACCCTCAAGGCAGGGAATATCACATTCCCGCTGAACTGATTTTGCGAGATTCTTCGGGGCCTGCTCCCGCTGAGAAGTCCTGATCGAGGTTCCGGCATTTTGTGGTTCGCACATCTCTGCTTGCAGGGTGAAGCTGCCGGTGGTTTGGAACTTCTACGTTACTCTTTGGAGCAGATTCGCCGCGATGCTAGCATGCAAAGATCGAGCGAGCGCGGCGGGGAAACCTAAGAATGGCGCCTCAAAAGGATGAAGAGCACGCTTTCTCACGGCGCGCCTTCCTGAAGCAGATACGGTGGGCGCCGGTGCTTTTCCTTCCAGCGCCACTTTCTTCGTCACCGTTCCGTCCGCTGATCGCGGGAACTCACAGCAAGGGTGACCCCGCTTTCGGCTTCGCTGATTTTCGTGTAACGCCCCACTATCCGGCGACGTCTCCGCTTGATGATGTTCTGCGCAAAGTTCTTCCGGGGACGGATGAATACGTCACGGAGAAGTATGCGTATGAAATCATGCGGCTGCTTGATGGTTGGAGCCGCGCTCTCCTGAAGGCGCCGCCCGCGCTCGATACCTTGGCTAAATTTCTGGATACTTCGCTTCAAGCGCGTTCGCTTGTTCCCATTCAACAAACCACGCTGCGATCTGGGTATGGGATCGAAGTCGTTCGAAGAAAGTTTGAAAGTAGCGCGGTGTTGGGACGCGAGCAATTTCTTCAAGAGATCAAGACCTACCTGGCTTCCATGTCCCGTGTGGAGACAGCTGAATTCGAAATTACGGGGATCGAGGAAATCGGTGGCTCTTCGCCGCGGGTGCGTATCAAGATTCGGTATGACCTTGTCGGCGCTGGGACAGACGCCATGCGCGAGCAGCGCGTCGGACAGTGGCTGACTCAGTGGTCTCGCGATGGAGCGAACGGATGGCGAGTGATCCAATGGGAGGCGACTGAAGAAACCTTCAGCCGGGCGCGCGGGCCGATATTCATCGACGTAACTTCCCAGGCGCTTGGACAAACCGAATCGTACAAAAAGCAGATGCTTCACGGAGTGGACTATTGGCGCACAGTCTTGGACGGAGCTTGCGGCATCGACGTTTACGGGAACAACGGCTTGGCGGTGGGAGACTTCGACAACGATGGACTGGATGACCTGTACGTCTGCCAACCTCCGGGACTTCCGAACCGGCTGTATCACAATCGCGGCGATGGGACGTTCGAGGATGTGACAGAGAAGGCCGGAGTGGGCGTCCTGGATGGCACGGCGTCCGCGCTGTTCGTGGATTTTGAGAATAAAGGATTCCAGGACCTTTTGGTGGTCTGTGGCAGCGGACCGCTGCTCTTCATCAATCAAGGGAACGGGAAGTTTTTGCTGAAGCGCGACGCCTTCCAGTTTGCGCAGCCGCCACAGGGAACTTTCACGCATGCTGCCGTAGCCGACTATGACCGCGACGGACGCCTCGATATTTATTTTTGTCTGTACAGCTACTACCTCGGTCTGGACCAGTATCACTACCCTGCTCCTTATTTCGACGCGCGGAATGGGCCGCCCAACTTCCTGCTTCACAACGAAGGCAACGCCACTTTTCAGGATCGCACCGAGGCAGCGGGATTAAACGTGGATAACGACCGCTACAGCTTCGCGTGTGCCTGGGGTGACTACAACTCCGACGGCGCGCCGGATTTGTACGTGGCCAACGACTTCGGGCGAAACAATCTTTACCGCAACAACGGCGATGGGAAATTCACCGTGGTATCTGCGGAAGCCGGCGTTGAAGACGTCGGCGCAGGGATGAGCGCAAGCTGGTTCGATTTCGACAACGACGGCAACCAGGACGTGTACGTTTCGAACATGTGGTCGTCCGCCGGGATGCGCGTTTCCGAACAAAAAGGTTTTCATGAAAAAGATCCGGAGACGATTCGCGCGCTTTATCGCCAGCACGCGCGTGGCAATTCGTTGTATCGAAATCAAGGGAATGGGAAGTTTCAAAATGTCAGCCAAGCAACGGGAGTCGATGTGGGCCGCTGGGCGTGGTCCTCAGACGCTTGGGACTTTGATCACGACGGCTATCCGGACCTCTACATCGCAAATGGCTATATTTCGGGGCCTCTGAATTCTGGACAGAAGACTTCCTGGCGCGACGCGGCCGACGTTTCGAGTTTCTTCTGGCGGCAGGTCGTGGCGAATTCGCCTCAGAATCCGACGCCGTCGCCGAAATACGAGCTGGGGTGGAACGCCATCAATGAACTCATTCGGTTGGACGCGTCTTGGAACGGATATGAGCGAAACGTTTTCTACGCGAATAATCGCGATGGGACGTTTTCTGATGTGTCAGGCACGGCTGGATTGGATTTTCCCGACGACAGCCGTTCGTTTGTGCTCACTGACATCGACCACGACGGGCGTTTGGAAGTTGTTCTCAAAAACCGGAATGCGCCGCAGCTCCGGATCTTGCGCAATACGATGAAGGACATTGGCAATTCGATCGCCTTCCACTTGCGCGGAACAAAAAGTAACCGCGATGCGGTCGGAGCCGCGGTAACAGTCGAAGTCGAAGGACATAAGCAGACTAAGTATCTGCAAGCTGGTTCGGGATTTCTGTCGCAGCACACTAAGGAGCTTGTCTTTGGAGTCGGAATGGCCCAGGGAAACGTCCGTGCGTCCGTTCGTTGGCCCAGCGGGCTGGTTCAGGTCTTCGAGCATCTCCCAACAAACCGTCGAATCGACATCGAGGAAGGCTCCGAGAATTTTGCGGCAAAATCATTTGCGACTGCGCCTGCGTCCTACGCGCGAGCGGCAGAAACTCAAAAGCTGGAGGGGTTACCAGCGTCCGTCGAGACTTGGCTCATTGAGCCGTTGAGTGCGCCCGCGTTTTCTTTGCCCGATATCGCCGGCAATTTGCGCAATCTTCAGTCGTTTCGTGGCGGCTTTGTGCTGCTCAACTTTTGGACAGCCGCTTCGCAGGCGTGTGGGGAACAGCTGCGCGTTTTTCAGAACCATCTGCCCACTTTCGCAGCAAGCGGGCTCCGCGCCTTGGGTATCAACGTAGATGATGCTGGCGATATCGCATCGGCGCGTTCCTTCGTCGCCAAAGAAGGTCTTTCCTTCCCGATCCTGCTCGCCACGCAAGATGTGGCTGGCATTTACAATATTGTTTATCGCTACTTGTTTGATCGTCGCAGGGATCTTGCTCTGCCTACCACATTTCTCGTCAACGCGGACTGCATGATCGTCAAGGTCTATCAAGGACCGGTGAATCCCGAACGCATAGCAACGGACCTGAAATCAGTGCCGGGAACTGCCGCCGCCCGTTTGAAGAGAGCCCTCCCATTCGAAGGGACGCTCCATCAAGACGAATTTCAACGCAACGACTTCACTTATGGCGTCGCAATGTTTCAGCGCGGCTATCTGGAACAAGCCGCAGCGTCTTTCCAACAGGTCATCGCTGCCAAACCGCAAGAACCGGAGGCTTATTACAATTTGGGAACGCTCTACCTCCGGAAGAACGCTTTGCCGGATGCGCGGCGATATCTCGAGCAGACAGTGAAGCTGCGCCCCGATTATCCGGAAGCATGGAACAATCTTGGAATGGTCGCCGGTCAGGAAGGCCAGACGGACGAGGCCATCCGCAAGTTCCAGCAGTCCTTATCGCTGAGGCCTGGCTATGTCACGGCGCTTCTGAACCTCGGAAATCTTTATCGGCGGCAAGGAGCGATCGATGAAGCGGAAAAACTGCTGAACCGCGCGCTCGAACTGGAACCTGATAATCCGGAAACAAACTACAGCCTGGGGATGCTCTACGCGCGGCAGGATCAACTGCCTCGCGCCTCGAACTATTTGGAAAAGGCGCTCGACTTGCGCCCGGATTATCCCGACGCACTGAACAACCTGGGTGTCCTCTTCGTCCGTCAACAGAACTATCCCGAAGCGAAGGAGAGATTCGAGACTTGCATCCGCTTGGCCCCAAATTATGATCAGGCTTATCTCAATCTGGCCCGCCTCTACGTCGTTTTGAACGATAAAGCGAAAGCCAGAGAGGTTTTGATGGCGCTATTGCGCCAGCAACCGCAGCACAAGTTGGCTCAGCAGGCGCTGGAAATGTTAAATTGACCTTTCGGAACCATCGCTGACACACCGTCGGAGGAAAGTTTGGAAATGTTTAGCGGCGCGCCAGCCCAGAGTCCAACCAAGAGCATTCGTAGGGGGTCCAAGTTGCTCCAAATCCTTGCACTGCTGGTGGTTTTTGTTTCTATCGACGGATTCGCGCAGCAAAGTGCTCCCGGCCGTTCCAATCCTCGCAAGGTCCAAAACGTTTCGCCGCTACTACTGGAAGCCGAAGAATTGCTCCGCCAGGGTTCTATCGACGATGCAAAAAGGAAAGTTCAGGAAGAGCTCCAGCAGCATCCTTCCAGCGTCGATGGCTACAATCTTTTGGGAACTATCTACAGCGACGAGAAGGACGACGCAAATGCCCTGCAAGCTTTTCAACAAGCGCTGAAGCTGGACCCTAACTCTACCAGGGCGCTCAACAACCTCGGCAACCTTTACGTCGCGAAAAACAAACTTGAGCTCGCAGAAAGGGAGTTCAGACAAGCTCTGCGCGTGGATCCTAGCAATCGCGATGCAAACTATAATCTGGGCGTGGTTCTCATGGCCACGGGTTCACCAGCACAAGCGATTCTTCACCTTCAGCGTGTCCACCCTCTTGACATCCAAACTCGCTTGAATCTTACCCGCGCGTACCTTCGGGCCGGCAGGACCGCGGAGGGGCTGAAGATAGCTACAGAACTTTCCACACAAAATAAAGATGAGGTGCAATTGCACTTTACGCTGGGTGTGCTGCTGGCCTCCGAGAAACAATACCGCGCCGCTCAACTCGAACTGGAAAAGGCCAATGCGCTGCAGCCAGAAACGATAGAGATTCTCTATAACCTCGGAGAGGCTTATCTTCGTTCCGGCGAATATGCGAAAGCCGAACTCGCGTTGAATCGAGCACTGAAACTGAAGTCCGATTCACCTGAAGCGCTCTACTTGCTGGCGCAGGTGTATCAACAACAGAACAGACCCGTGGATGCTCTAGATTTGTTAGTAGCCGCGCATAAACTTGCCCCTCAGAATACGGACATCATTTTTCTTCTAGCACGTGTAAGCATGACCCAGAACTATTTCGAAGACGCGATCCCCCTGCTGGAATCTGGCTTAAAAATCGCACCCCAACGCGCCGACCTCCATGCCGCCCTGGGAGAGAGCTATTTTATGTCCGGGAAAACGGAAAAAGCGATTGAGGAGTTCAAGGCGCTGATCGCAGTGGACCCTTCGGCACGGTCTTACGCGTTCATGGGACTCTCTTACCGGCATCTTGGACAATTCGATGAAGCCAGAAAGTACTTTGAGGCGGGACTAAAACTAGATCCTCACAACGCTTCCTGTTTATTCAATCTGGGCTATATCGAGTCGCGCCAGGGCAATCATGCGCGGGCTGAGGAGCTTTTTAAGTCGGCGTTGCGCTCGAACCCCGATCTTTCCGAGGCGCTGCTGGAATTAGCGAATTTACGAATTGCGAGCAAAAAATACCAGGAGGCCGCAGATCTTTTACGGCGATACGTAAAAATAAGCCGCGAGCCTGCTGCGGGGTATTACAAGCTTGCTATGGCGGAGAGAAGCCTCCATCAGATGGATGCCGCAGAGCGGGATTTGAATGTATTTCAGACTCTCTCGAAAAATGCTCCGGCGGGTCCGTACCCGTATCAACACCTTTTCGACTACTTGGATAGCCGCGCCAACCTTTCCCGGCAGGACCGCACTCAACTGGACTTGACTCAGCTGACCGAGGAAGTTACCAACCACCCGGACCAACCTCAGAATCTCTATCTGCTCGCGGAAGCTTATCTGAAACTTGGAAAATCCGAGGATGCCCGAAAGACAATCGGACAGCTCGATAAGTTAAGTGCGGCCGACTACCGGACTCAGACAGGGGTTGGTGTTCTGTTGGCGCGTTATCGATTGTACGACGATGCTATCCAGCATTTTCAGGCGGCGCTGAAAGCGAATCCTGACTCCGATGACGTGAAATTCGACTTGGCCGATGCGTACTTTCGAAAAGGCGCATATGCTCAGGCGCTTGAGACCACCAAGCACGTATCGGAGCAGGGCCAACAGGACGGCGCCTTCCTGGCATTGCTGGGGGATATTTACGCACATCTTGGGAATACTACCCAGGCTTCGGAGATTTTCCGCGATGCAATTACGCGAAACCCGGATAACGATCAGTATTACCTATCCTTGGCGCTTGTGGAGCTGCGGGAGAATAATGCCGGCGGCGCCGAGGAGACCTTGCGGAATGGTCTCGGGCGAACTCCTGGTTCCGGAAAAATCTATTGGGGATTGGGAATTGTCTCCGTCTTGGAGGGCAAGACTCCGCAAGCCGAAGAGAATTTCGAGCATGCCGTGGACCTGCTCCCAGAATGGCCCGGGAGCTATTCCACACTGGGTTTTTTTTATTTTCAAACAGGAGAAATCGCCAAGGCTAGGGAAGTGTTGAATCGCTTCAAGGGCAGCAACGCCGCTGGCGGCCTGGACATAAATCGCATCGAAGAAGCGTTGTCACGAGCGCCGGAGGCGCCGTCCACGATTCGCGAGCCTATGCCGATGGCTGCCAGGTTGCAGTTATTTCAGCTGGCGCTTTCGCTGGCCGACCGGACGCTCTGAAACGCGTGGCGGAAAGGCGCGGTTGAACGCGCAGATGGCCGGGGCTAGAATGCGTGAAGAGCTCCAACATTTGAAAACGTTGAGATGAAAACGTCGAGAGCTTCTTTGCCGCATTGCTGATGGAACGGATGCCGTCGAGATAACTTTGGAATGGGGAAAAAACCGGAGACAGACAGGCAACGGTTTCTTGTGAGCATGTGCGGCGCAGTCCTGGCGCTGAGCGCGGCGGTTGGCGTGGTCTTCTATCAAAGGGCTCTCGCGGGACAAACTCCAAATACAAATTCACAGGACTCTCGGATAAACGTCCGCTACACTGACGTTCGAAAAGAAGCTGGAATCACTTTCCTTCAAGACTCCACGCAAACCGAAGAAAAATATTATCTGGAGACCATGGGCACCGGCCTCGCTTGGCTTGACTACAACCAGGACGGCTTGATGGATCTCTTTTTCGTGCAATCCGGCGAAACGGATGCTTACAAACCTGCACATCCCCTGCGTTCCGCGCTCTACCGCAACAATGGCGACGGCACCTTTACTGACGTCACAGAGAAAGCTGGCCTCGGCGCCACGGCACATTACGGGCAAGGCGTCGCCGTCGGAGATTACGACAATGACGGCTACCCCGATATCTACGTCACCGGCTATGGCCGCGCGATTCTCTACCACAACAATGGCGACGGAACTTTTACGGACGTCACCGCAAAAGCCGGCGTAGCAGACGTCGGCGGATGGTCCACCAGTGCGGGATGGTTTGATTATGACAAGGACGGCTGGCTCGACCTCGTTGTCAGCAATTACATCGAATGGACGCCGAAGACAAATCTGTGGTGTGGCGAACGCCGCCCCGGCTATCGTTCGTATTGCAATCCGAACAACTACAAGGGACAGAAAACCAAGCTCTACCACAACAATCACGACGGCACCTTCACCGACGTGAGCGATGCATCCGGCGTGGGCAAACCCGAATCGAAAGGCATGGGGGTGGTCCTTGCGGATTTCAACGGCGACGGCTGGCCAGACATTGCCATCGCCAACGACACATGGCCCAATTTTCTCTTCCTCAACAAACATGACGGAACTTTTCAAGATGTCTCTCTCGTTTCCGGTTTGGCGGCCAGCGAGGACGGGCGTTACGAAGCCGGCATGGGCATCGATGCTGCGGACGTGGACGGCGACGGCTGGCTGGACGTCTACATCACGCACTTGGATTTCGAATTGAATCGCCTCTACCACAACAATCACGATGGAACCTTCGACGACTACACCTATCGCTCAGGCATCGGCAACAAGGCCGTCCATCTGAGCGGCGTATCCATGAAGTTTCTGGATTACGACAACGACGGCTGGAACGACATCGTGCAATTGAACGGCGCTATGCTGGACAACGTTTCCCTCTACCATAGCGAAGTCAGTTACAAAGAGCCCTTGTTGATGTTCCATAATTTAGGAAAGGGCCAGTTCGAAAGAGTTTCCGACAACACATTCGGTCCCGACTTCTCTCGGCCTATTGCCGGACGCGGCCTCGCTACCGCTGACTTCGACAACGACGGCGACATCGACATCGCGATCAATGTTCGAGGCGATTATCCCGAACTCCTCCGCAACGATGGCGGCAACCAAAATCACTGGCTGGAGGTTCTGCTCATCGGCACGCGTTCGAATCGCGATGGAATTGGCGCATCGCTCAAGCTAACCTCAGAGGGGTTCGTGCATGTCGAGCAATCCAAAGGCGGCATGAGCTATATGTCGGCGAGCGACCCGAGGATTTTCTTTGGCCTCGGCAAACGCACGAAAATCGAATCTCTGGAAATTACCTGGCCAAGCGGGCAAGTGGACAAGCTGACGAATCTTCCCGTCGATCGAATCATCGCAGTAAAAGAAGGTACGGGGATTGTGCCGCGTTCGTTCCCCCAAATAGCGCCAAAGGTAACGAGTCGATGAAGAATCCCCTCCGCCGCCGTTTTATAGGCTCTTCATCGGTTCTCTTGGGCAGCGCGCTGCTGGACGCGCTTGTAAGCCCCCTTTGGAAATGGAAACGCGCTCTGCTGCTTGACGCGGCAGCTGAGCCAATTCCGCAAGCGCCGAAACCAAGCGGCTCCCCTTTACCATCGGCCTCGCCGGTCATGTTCGTCGACGTGGCCAAGGAAGCTGGTCTGAATTCCCCGAACGTCTGGGGCGGCGTCGATCAAAAAAAATACATTATTGAAGCCAAAGGCAGCGGCCTGGCTTTTTTCGATTACGACCATGACGGCTGGCTCGATATTTATTTGACGAACGGAACGCGCTTCAACGCCAACTGGCCACCAGGGAAAGCTCCCACCTCCCATCTTTACAAAAATAACCGCGATGGAACTTTCACCGATGTCACGGAAAAATCCGGCCTGGCGCGCACCGGCTGGCAGACCGGCGTCTGCGTGGGCGATTACGACAATGACGGCTGGGACGATCTCTTCTGCTGCTTCTGGGGACACAACATTCTGTTTCATAACAATGGTGACGGAACGTTTACCGATGTCACCCGCAAATCCGGCGTTTACGACGAACAGATCCGCTGGGGTTCGGGGTGCACCTGGCTCGACTACGACCGCGATGGACACCTCGACCTTTTCGTCTGTCACTACATCAAACTCGATCCGGAAAAAACTCCGTCACCTACCGAGCCTCCCGTTTGCCAGTGGAAAGGTATTCCCACCATGTGCGGCCCGCGCGGTCTTCCCGGCGACACCAACCTCCTGTATCACAACAACGGCGACGGCACTTTCACCGACGTTTCCGAGAAGTCTGGCATCTTGAAGCCGGGCCCGCGCTATTCCATCACGCCTGTTTCCTACGATTTCGATAACGATGGATGGCCGGATATTTATGTGGCCGTCGATTCGCAGCCAAGCATCCTATTCCATAACAATCACGATGGCACCTTCACGGATGTTGCGGTGATCGCCGGTTGCGCCTACAGCGAAAATGGCCATGAGCAAGCAGGGATGGGCATAGGCGTGGCCGATTACGACTGCGACGGCTGGTTCGACATTTTCAAGACAAATTTTGCCGACGACACTTGCAACCTCTACCACAACAACGGAGACGGTACCTTCAACGATGTTACGTTCGCCTCCGGAATCGGCGTCAACAATCAGTACGTCGCCTGGGGCAGCGGGTTCCTCGACTATGACAATGATGGCTGGCAGGATCTTCTTCAGGTCAATGGACACGTTTACCCGGAGATTGAGGGCCACGATACGGGCCAGACCTTCAAGAATCCGCGTCTCGTCTACAAAAACTTGGGTGATGGGCGGTTTAAGGACGTTTCCTCAGAGATGGGTCCCGGCATCAGCGAGCATTTTTCGAGTCGCGGCGCCGCATTCGGCGATTACGACAACGATGGCGACATCGACGCCGTGATTTTGAACATGAACGATTTACCTTCCCTGCTTCGCAACGACGGCGGCAACAAGCAGAATTGGATCAAAATAAAATTGATCGGGACCGTGTGCAATCGCACGGCCATTGGCGCTCGCGTCCGCGTCGTGACGGGCAAGCATGCCCAAATGGATGAAGTTCACAGCGGGACAAGCGTCATGTCGCAGAGCGACCTGCGACTGCACTTCGGCATCGGAAAAACACAAAAAGTTGAACTCATCGAAGTGAAATGGCCGACGACACAGAAGTTGGAACGGTTCACAGAAGTGAGTGCCAACCAGATTCTCACCATCCGTGAAGGCAGCGGCATCGTCACGTCTGTTAAACCCAAAACCAAATAGCCAAAACCAATACCACAAGAGATGAGTCGTTTCGTTTCTTTAGCGAGGCGGAGTGACCGCTGGCTTGTCCTTCAGAATAATCAAGAATTGCCGAAGTTCCCGCCGTTGCCGTTCGATTTCGGCAGCCTCTGTTTTCTCAGCCTGCTCATACGCCTGAAATTCTTCTTGCGCCTTCCCTTTCTCATCCGTTCGTTGATAAGCCAATCCGAGCTGGCGGTGCGCTTCGCCAAGCTGCGGATATACTTCAATCGCCTTCTTGTAATCGCGAATGGCTTGCTCGAAATCACCTTGCGCGAAATGCAAAATTCCCAGCTGAAGATAAGCTTCGTCGAGCTTGGGGTCGATGACCACAGCTTTTTCGAGTAGCGCTTCCACACGCTTCGAGTCCGCCGGATTTTCAGATCCCTTTTCGCGCTTCCAAATGCTGACTGCGTAGTAGTAATTTGCCAGAGCATTGCCGGGCTGCTCTTGCGCAAACCGCGCCAGCTTTTGCTCGCTGCAAGGCAACGGCGCGGGCGTCGTCTTTTCGATCTTGCCGAGGAAAAGGTATGGCGCCGGGTCGCCAGGGTTCATATCAGATGCCGCGCAAAGGCGCAGCGCCGCTTCGTCCCAAGATCCATTCGAATAAAGCGCCGCGCCAAGCCCCGTCAGCATTCTTGCCGAATTCGGATGCGCGCTGAACCCGCGCGTAAAAACCTCGAACGCTGGCTGGGCCGCTTTGTGGAGGAGCAGCTCCGTCCCCCATTCGAAATAATTCTGCTCACTAGGATCCATCCGCGCGGCCCGCTCGTACTCGTGTACCGCATCCAGAGGATCATTCAATCGCTCGTCAAGTTCGCCTAACAGACGATGTCCCTCAGCGTTATCTGCCACCGCAAGCGCCTTTCGAACTTCCTCGCGAGCCCCTGCGAAGTCGCCCATAGCTCTGTCAGTCAAAGCCACCTCGTACTGCTTACCCGAATTGCCCGCGGGCGCCGCCTCAGGCGCGCTGGATTTCAGTGTGAGAGTGTCCTCGCAAGCGATTCGCTGGTTTTCGAACTTGCTGCCGAGCCATGCAAGCCGAGATTGCTCCAATCCGTAACACCGGCCACTGTGAAGTTCGGCTCGTCCTTGAATTCCATGGCTTCTGGCGAGAGCTTAGAGGGCGGCGGGGACGCGGATGACTCGATCTTCATCGTTGGTGGCGCATGGAGGACTAAATTGACGTGCTTCTTATCGCCCAGCAGCAATACCAGCGAGTCTGCGACCGTATCGCTATATCCCGCTTTTTCCGCCCGTACGGTATACGTGCCGGCATGAATGGAAGAAAGGACGAACCTCCCATCCACCTTCGATTTCGTCTCGACAATCTTTGCGTTGCCCTTCTCTTCGAAAAGCACCGTCGCGTCAGCGACAGGCTCGCCGGCCGTGTTTCGAACCGTTCCCTCGACGGTGACCGCCTCCAGCTGTTGAGGGAAATGCTCCTTCGAAAAAACCAGCGCGCTCGTGGTACTCATCAAAGCGGCAGTTAGCACGGCGAGAACCACAGCACATCGATGGCGAGTTCTTCGAGAGGACGGCCACAACACGGGCCAGCAGTTCATCATCCAGGTCCATTTCTGTCGTCCGCGCACGGGGGTCCTACGTGTTTTTCAGACTCCAGGCAATTCTAGACCCTGTGAAAGTCGCCTGCAACGAGCACTCGAGTTCTCGCTTGAACGGTCAGGACGGTCGTTCGATATTTGGCGAGGGTATTTAAGGCTCGTTACAAGCGCTTGCGGCAAGCTGCGACCTCATGTACCCTCCCAACTTTGCGAAGCCAATCTGAAAGATGCGTGGCCCGTGATATTGATGGATAAGAAAAAGCCGACAAGCCTTGCGTTACAGGTTCCGTTGGTTTTGGTTTAGATAAGAACTGATGAGACGTCGGTCGACCATCGTTGAACGGTTTCGTGCGCGATTTGGCGCGGACCCGCACGTCTATCGCGCTCCGGGGCGCGTCAACCTGATTGGAGAACACACCGATTACAACGACGGGTTCGCTATGCCCGCGGCCATCGAGTTTTATTGTTGGGTCGCCGTCGGCCCTAGAGAAGATCGCATGCTTAAGATCTACTCCGAGGAATTCTCTGCTGAGGCGGAAGCGGATTTGGATTCTGCCACGCATCAGCCCTCCAGAACGTGGAGCGACTACCCCGTCGGCGTGGCGCTGCAACTCGATCAGTCTGGGTTCAAACTTCGCGGTGCGAGTCTTCTTATTGAAAGTGAAGTCCCCATGGGTGCCGGGCTTAGCTCCTCGGCTGCGATTGAAGTCGCGACAGCGCTGGCTCTCGCCGATCAGTCTGGCTGGTCTCCGGACCGCGTGCAACTGGCGCAACTCTGCCAAAGAGCGGAAAACGAATTCGTCGGCGCGCGTGTCGGGATTATGGACCAGTTCGTTTCTTTGCACGGGCTGGAGAACCACGCGCTAGTTCTCGATTGCCGAACGCTGAGCTTTGATCCGCTCTTGATTCCCGATTCCGTCAAACTGGTGATTAGCAACACCATGGTCAAACACGAACTCGCCTCCAGCGAGTACAATCGCCGTCGCGCGGAATGTGAAGAGGCCGTCCGCCGTCTTGCGGGAGTTTTGCCAGGAATCCGTGCGCTTCGCGATGTGAGCCTCGAGCAGCTTGAGCAGCATCGCAACGTGCTCTCCGAAGTCATCTACAAGCGTGCTCTGCACATTGTCACGGAAAACGCGCGCGTGCTCGATAGCGCGGAGGCCCTCAGCTCCGGCGATATTGCGCGGTTCGGTATACGCATGGCCGAATCGCATCGCAGTCTTCGCGATTTGTACGAAGTCAGCTGTCGCGAACTGGATTTGATGGTGGACCTGGCGTACCGGCAAAAAGGCGTCTATGGAGCGCGCATGACGGGCGGCGGATTTGGCGGCGCTACCATCAATCTCGTGGATGCGCGTTACGCAGGCGAATTTAAGGAAAAAATGGCCAAGGCCTATCAGAAAGAAACAGGACTCGTGCCGCAGATCTATATTTGCAAACCGGCCGAGGGCGCGGGACCGTTTCCAATCTCCGATCTTTGACGCTGTCGGAATAACGGCTGCTGGTTCTTCAGCGCAAGTTGATCCCTTCGCGTGCTCGAAATCTCTACACAACTTCTGGAGCGCTGGGAACGATTTCGAAACTGAACTGCTGCGCGCCTAGCACGGGATGCTTGGCCGTGAGCTTCACCGTTCCCGGTTGTTCTTTCGCCCGAATCCAGATAGCGCCCGTGCCGCCAATCAGCGCGAACGGATTATCGCCGATAATCTCCGCGGGGCCTTCCAACTCTAACTTGATGGCGTCATTCGCAAAGGGCCGGATGGCGCCAAACTCGTCGGTCACGCGCAAAACCACTCGGGTTGTATCCGCTCCATCTGCGTTGAGGCTTGTGTCGTCCGGCAACAGCGCGAATTTCTGATCGACACCTTTGCCGGAAAGCATCTTTACAATTGCCTGCTTACCATCGATGTAGCCTTCAATACGCAAGGCTCCCCATTTAGAAACCGCCTGGCTCAAATCAGCGACAAACGGCGCATAGCGAAGGTGGGCAAATTCAGTTTTGTTTGGATCGGCCTCCGCCACCAACTTGCCGGCAATATAAAATTTCAGGTGGTCGCAGTTCGAGCACACAACCGCCTTGGTGAAGCCGATCGATTCGTCGCCGCGCGCCCAGTGGAAGGCCGGCTCGAGCACCACTTCGTCGGCGGGATCGCACTGCGATTTGTAAAAGCCGGCAGCGGGCTTCGGCTCGCGAAAAATGTCGGCCACGCCGTGATAACAGATGCGGTCGCCGCTGCCAAAATCGCCGTGCGTGTTGTAGTCGAAGGCGCACCAGCCGAGGCCGCCGGCGTACTGCGGATCGGAAGCAAGCTGGTCGTGAATGCGTGCATGACGCAGCGTGTGTTCGGTCAGGCGCTCGACTTGATCGATGGTCTTGGTGGGATACGTGTGGCCCACGAATTCCGTGTTGAGATAGCGCGGATGATTTGGCTTCTGCAAGGGGAATCCGAAATCGTTCATCGTAAAAACGTCTTCCAGGAATTCTGAGGATTGGAAATAGCGGATTCCGCACGTCTGGCGAGTAGTGTCGAGACTATGCGCGACTGCGTTGGTGCGCGTGTAGAAATCGTGATCATCTTTCGATTCGTTAATGCGCACGCCCCACAAAATAATGCTGGGATGGTTCCAGTCGCGGCGAATCATGCGGCTGACGTTGTCGATCGAGATCAGCTTCCATGCTTCATTGCCAATGTGCTGCCAGCCGGGGATTTCTTCCAGGACAAGCAATCCCATTTCGTCGCAGGCATCGAGGAAATGCCGCGATTGCGGATAGTGCGATGTGCGGACGATATTGCACTTTAGATTTTTGCGCAGGATACGCGCATCGCTGCGCTGGGCACGGCGGGGCATGGCCTGACCGACAAAGGGGAAAGTTTGATGACGGTCCAAGCCGCGCAACTTAATGACCTTGCCATTCAGCTCGAAGCCGTGGTCCGTGAATTGTGCCTCGCGAAAACCAATCGTGCGGCTGTCCCGATCGACTATCTCTGTTCCTCTCAACAGACGCACGTGGACGGAATACAAATTCGGATGGTCAAGATCCCAAAGTTTGATCCCGCTGAGGTTGTCGAAATGTACGATGTGCGCCACTGGGTCGGGCGCGGCCTCCGACGGCGGAACACGTTGTGTCGCTTTGGCCAGTACGTGATCGCCTTCGCGAAGTTCCACTTCCAGCATAAGCGCCGCGTGTGACGCTTCCATATGCTGAAGAAAGCAGTCCACATCTAACCCGGGATGTTCGCTGAGCACAGCCTTCGGCTTCGCGAAAACATTTTCAATAAAAGTTGTTGGAACAATGCGCAGCCAAACCTCCCGATAGATTCCCCCAAAAGTAAGGTAGTCGATTTGATTGCCAAAGGGCGGTATGTCCGGCCGCTCCGTCGAGTCCACATCCACGGCGAGCACGTTTTCTCCGCCGAAATCGATGTGCGGCGTCAGATCGAAAGAAAAAGGCGTGTAGCCGCCCTTGTACTCGCCGAGCTGCACGCCGTTGATCCAAACTGTCGAGGCGGTCATCACACCTTCGAAATCGACGAAAACGCGCTTGCCACGCGCTTCGGCGGGCAGACGAAAATGCCTCCGGTAAATGGATACAAACTCATACTGCTTGTCGTCGAAGCTATGCCAGGGCAGGCGAACGTTCGTGTGGGGAATTACAACGCGCTCAAACGCAGAGTCGTCGAACTCCCGCGCGTGCGCTCCTTCGACAAATGTTTGGTTGTAACGCCAATTCCGATTGATCGGAAAAACCAACCGGCCATCGGCGTTGGAAGCCGCGGAGGCGGATTTGCCGGAGAGCAATGCCGGCGCCAGTGTGCTCCCCGCAATGACTGTGCTCGTGGTTTTCAAAAAGTCTCGTCGGTCCATAATGTTCTGTCGTCCTTTACAATCCGCGTTCGTATAAGAGCGCCGCGCGAAGTTTGCGCCGCGCATCTTACCAGTTTCAATGCAAATCTTTGACGATTCTCTCTCCCCTCTTTCCCAGATTTGAGCCGGCCTCGTACTTAACCGGTCGGTTAAATACAAGCCCCGAAGATTCCAACTGAGCGCCACTCGGGGACACAACCGAAGCGAAGTCGAATCCGCCTGATATCTTGCAACTGCCTCTATGTACAGGACTTAGTCCGCACGGACTGTATCCTTATATTGTGCCTCCCCGCCCCCTCCAGCCCGCCCCAGAGGTTGCTCCATCATAGACAACCGACTATGCTGCTAGTGCCGCAAGAGCACCGCCAAGGGTGCGCTGCGGGGTGCTGACCTCATGCGAAAACTGAAGAAGCTTTGCGTTTGTCTGCTTTGCTTTTTTTTGTCGAACGCCGTTCCTTCTTTCGCGGGAACCGATTCGAATCCAACGGGTAACTCTCTCGAACAGATTCGCGCTTACATATCGAGTGGTTGGGATTCGCTCACTCGCTCGCTTACGGACTGCGCCACGGTTGTAGACACAAAACTTTCCTCGGCCTCCGTACTTTATCTTCCCGCCGATTTTGCGGTGCCGGCCTCGGTCCAGCAGCTTGAGAAACAATGCAATGTGCAGGCCCAGCATTTGCCCGGTGTGATTCACCACATCGGAGAAATGGATCCAGGGAAAATTGATCCCGCCGGGTTGCTCTTCCTCGAAAATCGTTACGTCGTGCCTGGGGGAAGATTCAATGAGATGTATGGGTGGGACAGTTATTTCATCATTCGCGGCTTGGTGCGCGACGGGAGGATCGATCTCGCCAAAGGCATGGTGGAGAATTTCTTTTTCGAAATCGAGCACTACGGCGGTGTGCTGAATGCCAACCGCACTTATTATTTGACGCGGTCTCAACCGCCATTTCTAACCTCCATGATCCTCGCCGTATATGATGCGCAGAAAGCCAGCGAGCACGAGAACAACGAATGGCTCGCGAAAGCATACGACTATGCCGTGAAAGATCACGAACTCTGGACGAGCGAGCCACATCGCGCGGGATCGACCGGCCTCTCGCGCTACTTCGATTTCGGCAACGGCCCTGCGGCGGAGAGTGTAAAGGACGAAACGGGCCACTACCGGCAAGTGGCGGCCTATTTTCTGCAGCAACCTGACCTCGGCCGGGATTACATTTTGGAATCAAACGCGGCGAAGCCTTCGCCTCTTGCAGCAGGGCCGCCATTTGCGCTGCAGATTTGCGATGTCGCCAAGACCATGGCCCCGGCGGCTTGCGATCCGGCGGGAACAGTCGCATTAAGCGCGGACTACTACAAAGGTGACCGCGCCATGCGTGAGTCCGGCTTCGATATTTCCTTTCGCTTCGGTCCTTACGGAGCCGCAACACACCATTACGCCCCTGTGTGCCTCAACAGCCTGCTCTACAAAACCGAAAAAGACCTCGAACAAATGAGTGCGGCGCTGGGCCGCGTAGAAGAATCGCAGAAGTGGCGTCAGCGCGCCGAGCAACGAAAAACCGACGTTCAGAAATATCTGTGGGACAGCGAGCGTGGACTTTTCTTCGACTACAATTTCGAGAAGCAAACCCGCTCGACGTACGAATATGTCACCACGTTTTATCCGCTGTGGGCTGGCATTGCGACTCCGGAGCAAGCACGCGCTGTGATGCAACACGTCGGCAAGTTCGAGCAGCCCGGCGGATTGGTGATGAGTCCCTACGAAACCGGCGGACAGTGGGATTTTCCGTATGCGTGGGCACCGAATCAGTTGATGGCCATCGAAGGCATGCGCTGGGCCGGATACAATGAAGACGCAAACAGGCTTTCCTACAAATTTCTTTCGATGGTGATGGAAAATTTCCGACGAGACGGAACGATTCGCGAGAAATACGACGCCGTGAAGCGCTCTTCAGAAACGCAAGTGACCGCCGGCTATCACATGAATATCGTTGGGTTTGGCTGGACGAACGGCGTGTTTTTGGCACTCTTGCACGAACTACCGCCAAGCGAAGTTGCGCGGTTGACCAAGGAACAGGATCAAGTCCCCGTCGCAGTCCACTAGAGCTTCTCACTTCGTACTTCGTTCCTGCATCGCTCACGCGTTCGCTGAGCGGATTAATTGCAGTCGGGCTTCATCGCGTGCGGGAGTAGCTCCCGTCTGGCTCGCGACCCACGAACCCATGCGATTGGCCGCCTCATTCATCGTGGCAAGAGAATCACGCCGCAGATAGTGATATACGAGCGCCGCCGTGAACGCATCGCCCGAGCCCACCGTGTCGGCCACGTGCACTCGAATGCCGGGATGCTCGTGTTTAGCGTATTCGCTCACCAACAAACTTCCTGCCGCGCCGCGCGTGATGCATACGAGTTTTACATGAAATGTATGCCGGAGCCACAGCGCCGCGGACTCTTCATCATGAAACGGAAAACCGAGCAACTGCACGACGGTCGGCAACTCGTCGTGGTTTAGCTTGATGATGTCCGCGTGTTTCGCGGAATCAGCGAGGACCTGCGCGGAATAGAAGGACTGCCGGAGATTGACGTCGAAAACACGCGTGGTTTCCGGCCGGATTGTTTTCAAAAAGGAGAATATGGTTTGGCGGGACTGCGGAGACCGCTGCGCCAGAGAACCAAAGCACACCCCGTCTGTCTTTTGCGCCAGCGCTTGCCACGCGGCGGTCCATTCAAACGCATCCCACGCGACTGGCTCGGCGATCTGAAATGTCGGCTGGCCCTTCGCATCCACTTCGACCTGTACAACTCCCGTGCGATAGGTTGGATCGAGCTGTATGCTGGAAGTGCCGAGACCGAGATGCTCGAGGCGGTGTTTGGCCTCTTCCCCCAGATCGTCGTTGCCGACACGGCTGGCCACGATTCCCTCATCGCCCAATAGATTCGTCATGTACGCGAAATTCGCAGGCGCGCCGCCAAGCTGGCGTCCCTCCGGAAAAATATCCCAGAGCAATTCACCCAGTCCGACTGTCGTGAACTTTTTCATGGACGGCCGGCGTTTCCCCAGCAAGACGGCGCTTTCGCGCAGCGCTCCATAGCGCCCTCCTTCGTTTCAGCTAACGCCTTGGGATCCCAAGTGCTAATGCCATATCGAGCCCAATTTCCAAATCGCGAGAGAAAGCACTTTGCCTTGCCCTTCCTCCGAATACAATTCAATTCCGTCGCTTCCGGGTGAAGGATAGATGCGGTCCGTCAAGACCACTTCGCCATCGTTGACGAAAACTTCCACGCTGGAACGATCCAGAAAAATATGCAGCTTCACTCGAGAACTCTGCCGCAAAGCCACTTTATGGCACCCCGGAAATTCTGGCGCGAAAGAAACTTGCCCGGAACGCCTCCGGTCAACGAACACTTCCTTTGTTTCAGGAGTGAAACCCAGAATCGTTTCCTCAGATCCGCCCTTGCGCAGACGGAATCCCATCTCCTTTGCATCGCCGGAAGCTAGTTCCGCTTCGATTTCGAGTGTATCTCCGCGGACATTTGCCAAGTGCATCGCTCGCATGGCCATTGGAACGGAAACGTTTGAGAGCTGCAAGAACTCTCGTTCACGCAGCGTTTGTGTTTCAGCGATCGGTTTTTGCATCAGCCGGATTCCGTCCGGAAATTTCGCCAGCGTAAGCTCGCGCGGCAGCGACTGTGCCCCGCGCCAGACCGCCGTTGGTTCGCGGTTCGCGTACTGCCAATTGCTGATCCAGCCGATCCATATTCGGCGAGCGTCCTTCGGCGGAAGATCAGAATACGAGTTCGTCGCGTAGAAATCCTTGCCGTAGTCGGCCCAAAGTTCCTGCGCGGCCGGAGTTTCATTCACAAAATGCATTCCGTCAAAGCTGCCCACAAAATACCGCGTTCCAGTGCCGCCAGCAGGGGCGCCCGGGTTGCGATTGACGATGAGCACCCACTTTTTGTCTTGAGAATCGCCGTCCACTGCCAATTCGAAGAGATCAGGGCACTCCCATTGCCCTTTGTCATTACCTTCAATTTCAAACGAGCTGCGGAAAGTCCAATTCTTCAAGTCACGCGAATCGAAAAACACGGCCTTTCGTTCATCCGCGAGAACCGCAACCATCACCCATTCCTTCTCGGCCTCATACCAAGATACTTTTGGGTCTCGAAAATCGGGCTGTTTCAAATCCGCGATGGGATTCCCCGCATAATTTGTCCACGTGCGTCCCCGGTCGTTGCTGAAGGCAAGGTGTTGTTTCTGTGCGTTTGTTCCGGCTGCGGTATAGATCGCAATTAAACAAGAAGGATCTCCAAAGTTAACGAACGCGCACAACCTGCTTGCGTTGTGCCAGTCCACAACCGCGCTGCCGGAGTAAGTCATGTACTGCCCTGGCTGTTCGGGAATAGCCAGTGGCATATTCTTCCAGTGCAACATGTCCGTGCTGACCGCGTGGCCCCAGCTCATGTGGCCCCATTCCGTTCCCTGCGGATTGTATTGGTAGAAGAGGTGGTATTCGCCTTTGTAGTAGACTAGGCCGTTCGGGTCATTCATGAAGTTTTTTGGCGGAGTAAAATGAAACTGTGGCCGCCACGGTTCATCGTAAGTTCGTTGCGCAAGCAGCCCACACGCAAATACCAGTAAAAGTAAGACCGCCAATATCCCACGCCCGCGAGACATCGTATTGGACCACTTCATAGGCAGGGGCATCCCCTTCAAGGCTTCGAATTGTGGTTTTGCTCCAATTGACCTGCCACCTGGAGTTCTCGGTCTGCCTCTTCGTTCTTTCCCAAATCGCGGTAGGCCAGGCCCAATAAGTGATGTGGAATGGGGTTGTTTGGGTCCATGGCAAGCGCGCGCTGCAGTGCGCGCACGGCTAGTTCCGTCTCGCCTTTCTTCTCTAAGACTTTGCCGAGGAGAATGTACGGCCCCGTGGAAGTGGGGTCCAGCCAAATAGAGCGTTGCAGAAGCCGTTCCGCTTCATCGAATTTCTGCACGCGCGAATAGCCATCCGCAAGTTTGTAATACGCAACGGGGTTGCCGGGATTGATCTCCAGCTCTTTCCGGAACTCCGCGATGGCGTCGTCTATTTGCGAATGATAGAGATACAGTTCCCCAAGCAGTTGGTGCGCCAAAGGAAGTTTCGGATCGAGCGCCACGGCCTTGTGCGCATACTCTTCGGCCACGGGTCCGAAATCCTGCCGTAGCAGCATTCGCGCCGTGAACAAGTAGCTCGCGGCCGACTCCGCAGGCACGTCGAACATCTTCGCAAATGCTTTGCGCGCGTTCGGGTAATCCTTCGTCTGGATATAGCAAATCCCAAGGATGTAGGCCGCATCGACATTGGCGCTGGGATACCACGTCTGCACCTTTTCGAGCGCTGGAATCGCCTCGGCGGGCCGTCCAGCCAGGTAATACGACAACCCCAGTAATTGTGTCGCCTCTCCGTCCCCTGGGTTCTCTTCCAGCGCTTTCTTGAAGGATGCGATCGCGTTCAGATAATCGCTTTTCTTGTAATACGCGGCACCCAGTTCACGGGAAAGGCCTTTCATGCCTGGATGTGCTGACCCCAGCTGATGAAGGGCGCCGATCGCATCGTCGTACTTGCCTTGCTGCGAGAGCCTCCTCGCCTCATCGAACTCGTTCCCGGCCTGCTGATATGGTGCTGACTGAAGAGAGTCGACTGCTGAAGAACGCTGTGCCGCCTGCGTCATTTCAGCGGCGTGCATCAGACTACACGCGAGAAAACTCCTCGCCAGCACAATGCTAGACCAATGAACTTTAGCCATGGGGTCTGTCCCAATACAACGGAAACAAATTAGACCATAAAAAACGGGGAGCCGGTGAGGGCTCCCCGTCGGTTTGGGGTGTGTTGTCTTTTCTTTGTTAGAAAATGAATCTAACGCCAAACTGCAGTTGACGCATGCCAGTCGGAGAACCCGGTGAGTTATCGCCCTGGATGTCCGTGATTTGTCCCGCGTTGGCGCCGCAACTCGTATCAATGCAAGTGTTACCTTGATTGCCGTTGAAACCCAACACAGGATGGTTGAAGACGTTGTACGCGTCAAAGCGGAACTGCGCTTTGTAGCGTTCCGTGATGTTGAACGTCTTTGATAGTGACATGTCGTCATAGAAGACATGCGGGCCGCGATAGGAATCGAATCCTACGTTGCCGATCTGGCCGCAAGCGGGCAGTGCGAAGGGACCCGATGCCGGCCGCGCTAGGGTGCAGGTGTTCGTACCTAGAGGCGTAGTGGACGGGTACTGCAGCGGGGCAACTGGGGTGTACCAGAATGTCCCGTTGGCATTGTTGACGACACCGGTCTTTAGCTTCTCGCCGGGAACCATGTTCGGACGGCATATGCTAACGTCTGTGACCTCGCTGCATTCTTGGACACTAGGCGTCCACGGCAGGCCGCCGCCCCAGGTCAAAGTGTTGCTGACTTGCCATCCGCCGATCGCTAGGTCCATTGCCCGACCGGCGCCGCTCATGAATTTCTTGCCTTTGCCAAACGGCAGTTCATAAATCGTGTTGGCTACGAATTCGTGGGTCCGATTGTCCGGGTTGGGGCCATAGGCAAACTTCTTATCCACGTCGTAGTAGTTAGAGTCGTACGCGTAGGCTTTGGAGAACGTGTAATGCGCAAGGAACTGCAGTCCCTGACTGAAACGTTTTTCCGCCTTGATCTGCAGCGCGTTGTAGTTGTTGTTGGCATCGTTGCCAAAATAATTGCCTATACCGAATGAGCAACACGGCGTGTAGCCGGGTATCCCACCATAGTTGAACGTGGGAACGCCATTCAGAAAGAATTCACGCCGGTTGTTGGCCGGTATGCTCGGCGTGAATGCCGCGACAGTGCCGCTCCAAGGAGCGGTGCCGCTACCGACGGCAACATCGTTGATGCCGTAGGACGGCCCTGTACCGGCGAACACGTGCGTACCTTTGTTGCCGAGGTAAGTGACAGTCAAATTGATGGTCGGCGTGAGTTGACGCTGTAATGTAGCATTCCATTGGTCGACGGTGGGAAGCCGCTGAACTCGTGGCCGAATATAGGTAGAGGCGGTTCCATCAGGGCCGTCAATCGGCAGAAAACCGTTTGTCGTGAGATCGTTTAGTAAGTTCGCGAAGCTAAACGCGGGTGGGCCGTTCACCAGGTTGAAAACGGCGCTGCGATTATCTGTAAATCCGGTTTGCCCCGGCAAGTTTGAATCCGATAGGTTCTGCGACGCGAGGATTGGCAAGTTCTGCGTGACGGCGTGGCCGAAGTTAGAGCCGAACACGCCGATGTCAAACCCGCGACCGTAACCGAGGCGTAGAACGGTTTTGGAGTCAAACTGATAGGCAAAACTCGCGCGCGGAGCAAACGCTTTGAACGTATTCGAGACGTTGCCGTTGTCGGATACCCCTCCATACCCCGCAACAAGAAGCTCCCCATTATTCAAGTCTCCAAAACCCGCGTTGCCTTTGGCAGTTACCGCCTCTGGATTGTAAATCTCCCAGCGCACACCTAAGGTCATGGTGAACTTCGGGGTGACGCGCCAAGTGTCCTGAGCATAGGAGAATTCGCGCCATTGATGCCCGATGGCTTGGACGTTTGGCGGACTCACGAAGCGCTGAAAGTTGCTGACGTCGCCTAGAAGCATGGTAGCCAAAGCCATGCCACCGCTCCCCGCGAGGGAAGTGTCACCGGAATCGAAGTTCAAGATGCCAGTGCGGCTCGAATCGCTTGGAATGCGGAGGTTAGTCGCGTAGCGAATATCCGCGCCGAACTTAATCGTGTGATTGCCCATGATACGCGTCCAGTTATTCACAAACTGAATCTGGCGCTCTCGTTCCGTCAAGGGGCAGTTACAACGACCGATGTTAAGGCCGTCTCCGAAAGCGGAAAGAGTCTGATTCCCTGAAAACTGGAAACCCGAGAGACCGCCGGTTTCTGGCGGACCTTGGATGCCAGGGCCGGAGTTCAGACCGGGGAACCCGAATCCATCCATCGGGCTTTGCGACGCATCCGAGTAATGCGTCACCGGATTGTATTGGAACCATCCAACGCGGACGTCGGTCAGCCATTTCGTGCCGAATGACTTCGTGAATCCGCCTGCCACGCTGTAGTCGTGGTTGGTCGAAGTGCCGTTCAAGCCACCCGGTCCAAAGCCTGCGCCGCCCAAAGTACCCAAGCCGCCTAACCCTGACAAGTTGAAATAGTCGAGGCTGAACCGCCCGAAAACCTGAATGTTATGCGGTGCGCTGTAATCAATTCGCGTGTCAAACGAATACTGATTGTAAGGACCATTGCCGTTAGACACAAAGTTGTTGTTGATTCCAGACCCTGTAGGCGTCGGAAACTCAGCCAAAAGTTTGCCCATGCCCGCCGAAATTCTACTTATGGGGATCTGGTTATTGGGGAAGGGAATGCGACCAGAACCGTCCGCCGGGTTTCCCGTTGCAGGATCGTAAATCTGAAAGGGATACTGGCTCAAATCGCAGAAGCCGGTTGTGTTGGTCGCCGGATTGCAGGTTTTGATTACTTCTTCCGTCGGGGTCGTATACAGATTCGTGATGCCCTGAATCTGTTTTGTACCCTGGTAGTCTCCAAAGAAAAACAGTTTGTCCTTAAAGATCGGCCCGCCGACCGAACCGCCAAATTGCTTCCACGTTGCCGGTGCTAGAGGCACACCGGGTTTGTTCGTGAACGGATCGCGTGCCTGCTGGTCGCTGTTCCGGTAATAGTAGAAGCCCGTGCCATGAAAGTCATTCGAACCCGACTTGATCTGCACGCCAACGGTCCCCGCCACTGCTTTGCCTTGCTCCGCGTCGAAATCCTGAAGAGCGATCTTCGCTTCCGCAACGGCGTCGAGGTTGGGATTGACAACGATGATGCCCAAGATGGCGTCCTGGTTATCTGTGCCATCGAGTTCAAAATTAGTCCCAGAAAAGTGCTGCCCGTTGACGAATATCTGGCCCCCGCCCTGAGGGTTTTCGGTCGCGGCGTGGCTCCAGCCCACCAGTTTCTGGGTGCCGGGGGAGAGTAGTTCGAAGTTTGTAAAATTGCGATTAAGGACTGGCAGGTCCTGGATGTACTGCTGGTTGAACTGGATGTCGACGTCCGCTCGATCCGTCTGAAGCTGCGGAACGGTACTTGTGACTTCGACAGTTTGCGTCACTGCCCCGACCAAGAGTTGCGCATTGACAGTGGCGGCGGTGTCCGCATTAAGAAGCACGTTGGGTATTTCCGTTATCTGGAAACCAGTAGCTTCAACGCGTACTTTGTAAGTGTCGGGGATTAAGTGCGTAACAGAATAGTTCCCGCTTTCATTGGTGGTCGTATCATACGTAAAGCTCTTGGTCGTGGAAGTAACAGTAACTTTTGCTCCGACAACCGCATTGCCTTGGGGGTCTGTCACTGTTCCGATGATGCTCCCAAAAACAGCCTGTCCTGACGTTGTCGGCGTATTCAGCAAAATCGAGCAAAACAGAACCGCCAAACCTAATACTACGAGTCGCTTTGCCATCCCACCCCTCCTCGCAGATCCGTTTCCCGTATCTCTTTGCTTCGTGGTTCGATCGTTCAGAAGCCCGGTCCTCCACATCGACAGCCACAACTCTGCCAAGCTTCCGCGCACTTTCGATTTGGTTGATGTTGCTAAGGAAGGCTTCGCCTAAACTCGCAAAGAACGAGCCAGGCTCAACCGTTAAAGGCACCCCCAAGATACCCTTCAGCGCCCTCGACTTGCGCTTCGCACAAAGACACCCAGCCTGTTAAGGCCACCGCGTTCCGTCCTGACGCACCCTGCGCGTCGGCACCACTGCACTGGCGGATGATGCGGCTATATTGATGCGTACTATTTGTTTTTTGGCTTGCTGTTAGAAGTCTCAATGCGTCTGATACGGTTACATCAAATAACTCTCCGCCTTGCATGGAGATGCGTGGCTTGTTACACTCCTGTTACTCCGACGTATCAAGGACCTATGTGACCGAACGGGAGCAACTTCTCGAGCAAATTAACAGGCTCGTCGGCAGCCACGCTCTGCACGGCTCGGAGTCTCTTTGCAAATTGCTTCGTTATTTGGCGAAGCACGCCGTCGATCATCCGGGTACGCCCATTAAAGAATTTCAAATCGCCACCGAGGTCTTCGGACGCTCGGACGATTTCGATCCGCAACTCGATTCCATGGTTCGTGTTCAGGCGGGGCGCCTCCGCTCCAAGCTCACTGAATACTACAGCTCGGACGGGGTCGAGGACCCCACCGTGGTGGAACTCCCCAAGGGAACGTATGTGCTTTCCTTTCACCATCGCAATGCGTCTGGGGCAAAGTCTCCTGCCAGTAGCTTAAATGGAGGGGCCAGTAAGGAAGCCCTAGAGAAGAGCACGGAGCGAAGGTGGGGAACCGAGGTTATTTCCCTTTCCATTTTCCTGGCTGCGGCCATCACCGTCATCGTCTGGCTTCTGGCGACTCGTGCTTCGGCTCCAGTGGGTCTCGCGAGCGAAAGCGAACCGGTGCCCGCCGCTTTTCGCGTCTTCTGGAAAGGATTCACCTCAGGACAGGAAGAGCCTTGGGTAGTCTTTAGCAACGCAGCTTTTGTCGGCCGTCCCGAGACGGGCATGCGCTACCGCGACGCAGCGCGTGACGCAGGAGCGCCCATCCTTGACCACTATACCGGCGTGGGCGAAGTCTTGGCGGTTCACGAACTCGATCGCGTCTTCGGACTCCTCCATCGCCGCATCCGCGTCAAACGTGGGAGCCTCTTTTCGCTCGACGACGCCAAGAACAACAACCTGATTTTCATCGGTTCGCCTGTGGAAAATCTCTCGCTGCTGGAAATTCCCGGCACCCAGGAATTCTTTTTCGAGCAGTTTACCTCCGGCCCTCGTAAAGGGGACCACGCCATTATCAACAGGCACCCACAACCCGACGAAGGCAAGGAATTCTTCGCAACTCCTTCTGGTGTGCCTCTCACCGAGGACTACGCCGTCTTGGGCCTTGTGAAAGGGATGAATCCGGGTCAATCCGTGCTAATCCTCGCGGGAAACACGACGATCGGCACGCAGGCCGCCGTCGAGTACGTTTGCAGGCAGAGCTCTGTCGAAGAGTTGCTTTTGCGGCTTTCCGTTTCACAAAACGGCGAACTCAAACCGTTTGAAGCCGTCATTCGAGTGAAAGTGGCTCGCGGCGTGCCGGTGGAAACTGAATTGGTTGCCATCCGCAAATCCACGACCTAGCACCTCAACGCCTCTAGTATCTGCCTTTTTTCGCGTGCGCCAGGACTTCCGGTCACACTTTCCGGGCACTCATCATCGATGGTGTACCAGAGAACTTACCTGTTGTTTTCCCAAAGGAAGTGTGCCATCCTTCCTGTTGGAAACCAAAATGGCGGTGCTATGAAACAAAAAACGGATGTCCTGCAGGGCACTTTGGCGTTGATGGTTCTCAAGACTCTCGACGTCCTGGGACCGCTGCACGGTTACGGAATCGCGCGTCGCATTGAGCAGATCAGTGGAGATCTGCTCGCCGTGAATCAAGGGACTCTGTATCCCGTGCTATTGAAGCTGGAGCAAGAAGGCGCGATCGAATCCGAGTGGGGTGCCTCAGAGAATAATCGCAGGGCGCGCTTCTATCGCCTGACGAGGGAAGGGCGCAAGCAGCTGCAGGCCGAAACCAAGGATTGGGAGCAAACGGCGGCGATTATCCGCCGGTTCTTCGATGCCAAAGCGGAGGACTTGTCATGAAATCTCTGAAGCGCTTTCTCTCGCGTGTGAGCCACTTTGTGACGAGGCGGCGGGACGACGAACGATTGAAAGAAGAGATTGAGCAACATATCGCTTTGCAAACCGCCGAAAATCTTCGCGGCGGCTTATCACCCGTGGAGGCACGACGCCAAGCCATGCTCAAGTTTGGCGGCGTGGAGGCTATGAAACAAGACTATCGAGCCGAGCGAGGCCTGCTCTTTATCGAGAATCTCCTGGGGGATTTGCGAAACGCCGGGCGAACGATTTCCCGCATGCCAGGGCTTGCGGCCGTGATCATCGTTTCGCTGGCCATCGGCATTGGCGTCAATACAACGATCTTTTCCTGGATTCAGATGATCCTGTTCCAACCTTTGCCCGCCGTGACTGGTGCATCGAACTTTCTGCTGGTCGAGCCTCGCTCGGACACAGCCGGGTATCCAGGCGCTTCCTGGCTGGAATACCGCGACCTGCAAACGCACGTGCCGGCACTGCGGGATATCGTGGCATCTCAGATGGTGCCCTTCAACGTGGGCCAGCCGGGCCAGACCGAGCGGACGCACGGGCAACTCGTTTCCGGCAATTTCTTTTCTGCGCTGGGACTCAAGCCTGCGATCGGACGATTTATTCGGCCGGAAGAGGCGGAGCGGTCGGGAACTGAGCCTGTCATTGTCATTTCGTATGATTACTGGCAAACGCGCTTTCGCGGCGCTCCGGAGGCCGTCGGACAAAAGCTGCGCGTTAACGATCGTGACCTAATCGTCGTCGGCGTAGCGCCTAAGGATTTCCAGGGCACCATGCTCCCCTTGAAGTTCGAACTATGGGTGCCGGCCACCATGACCCCTGCCCTGCTCGGCGGAACACGCGACCTCGAAGATCGCACCAGCCGCGGTTTTTCTTTAATCGGAATGCTAAGGCCCGGTGCTTCGCGCCAGGAAGCGCAGGCCGAGTGCAGCACCGCGATGGCTCGGCTTGCGCGCGACTATCCTGACGCCAGCGCTGGTTTTGGTGGAGAGATTCTTGCCTTCTGGGAGGCGCCGCGCGGCCCGCAGCGCTTGCTGATCAGCGGGCTAGCCATCTTGCAAGGCGTTATGCTGCTCCTGCTTTTGGCGGTCTGCGGGAACACCGCAAATCTCATGCTGGCTCGTGGAAGCACCCGCCAGCGCGAGATGGCCGTGCGCGTGGCCCTGGGCGCGGGACGCTGGCGTATTGTCAGCTTAGTGCTCTCGGAGAATATGCTGCTCGCTCTCCTGGGAGCAGGCCTCGGAGCAGCCTTCGCCGTTTGGGGCACCACGGCATTGCGCATCGCGCCTATGATTGGCGCATTTCCGATCCTCTTTCCGACCAAAGTGGATCAATTCACCCTCGCCTTCGCGATTGTGCTCGGTGCTGCGTGCGGCTTGATTTTCAGTGCGGCGCCGGCCGTCCATCTGGCACGGCTCGATCCACAGGACAGGCTTCGTTCAAGTTCCAATACGCCGCCCCGCAGCCGGGCGCGCAAAGTTCTGATGGGCGTGGAAGTCGGACTTGCCATGGTGGTTCTGATCGCCGCGGCGCTCTTCTTGCAGAGTTTTCGCTCGGCACGCCAAACGGATCCGCGATTCCGGCCCGAGGGAGTTTTGCTGGCCGCCTACGACTTAAGCGGACGCAATCCCGACGACGCCTCCGAGCGCGAATTTGCTGCGCGCCTTCTGGAACGCTTGCGCTCCTTGCCGGACGTCGAAGCCGCCGCAATTGCCACGAATGTTCCGGTGGACTTGCACGGAATTCCGCGGCGGCCTTTCACTGTGGAAGGCCGCGTGCGCACGGAGCCCGGGCAGGATCGAGCCATTTCCAACACCGTCACGCCGGGATACTTCAAGGTGATGGCCATCCCGCTTCTTGAGGGAAACGACTTTGCCGACATGAGAGATAAGGCGGCGCCCGCACAAGCCATCGTCAATGAGGAGTTTGTCCGCCGTTACCTCAATGGCGCGGATGCCATCGGCCGCCGCCTGCAGACGCGCACGCAAACCTTCGCGATCATCGGCGTGGCGCGCAATTCGGCCTACGACGCGCTCGGCGAGCCTCCGCAGCCGGCGGTCTACTTCTCGTACCGGGATCGTCCAGCGGACCAAGGCGAGATTCACCTGCGAACGCGGAGCGGCAATGAAACCGCACTCACCTCGGAAGCGCGTACCGTTCTCCGCGATGTCGACCCCATGCTCCCTCTTTACGACGTGCGGACTTTCTCCCAGCACATCGAACGAAACCTCTATCTTCGCCGCATTCCCGCGCGGATGTTCGCCGTGCTTGGGCCACTCCTGCTCGGCCTCGCCGCCATCGGAATCTACGCCGTGGTTTCCTACGCCGTGGCTAGGCGAACGAGAGAGATTGGCGTGCGCCTGGCGTTCGGCGCAACCAGCGGCCGTGTCGTCCTGCAAATTATTCGCGAGAACTTGGCTGCAATCGCCTGGGGCACCGCGATTGGATGGGTACTCGCGCTCGCGATTTCCTTTCACGTGATGACGAAGGGCCCGGTCAACCTCCCGGTTTTCCTCGGTGTACCCGCGATTCTCTTGAGCGTCGCGACGCTGGCCTGCTGGATTCCGGCACGGAGAGCTAGCCGAATTGATCCGGTGGCGGCGCTCAGGCACGAGTAAAGGCAGGGAGGTCGTGGCCTAGGCCTTGGGGGGGTGGTAACCTCGTTTATCAGGCAACTCCGCTCGATTCGCTGGTATTCAAGAATGGCAACAAACGGCAGCGATTATCGGTCGCTTCTTTGAAGAGAAACCGGAGGATTTGTCATGAAAACTCTAAGGCGGTTTTTCACCCGGCTGTTTAACTCGGCGGCCAAGCGGGCGCAAGAAGAGCGATTGCGCGAAGAAATTGCGGAACACATCGCCCTGCAAACCGCCGAAAATGTCCGCGCCGGTTTATCGCCCATCGAGGCACGGCGCCAAGCCATGCTGAAGTTTGGCGGTGTGGAAGCGATGAAAGAAGACTACCGCGCTGAGCGGGGACTCCTCTTGATCGAGAATTTGGTGCGAGATCTCCGCTTCGCTTTCCGCATGCTGCGCAAATCTCCCGGCTTTACCGCCGTTGCCGTTGCGACGCTGGCATTGGGCATCGGCGCAAACGCCGTGGTTTTTGGTATTTTGAATGCGCTGATCCTGCGCCCGTTGCATGTGCCTCACGCGGAGAGTCTCTACGGTATCGAGCGCGGGAACGATAAGGCTGTGAATCACTCGTATCCCGATTATCTCGATCTGCGCGATCGCAACCGCAGCTTTGAGGATCTGGCCGCTTACAACGTCACTTCGGTAGGTCTCGATACGGGCAACAATCCATCCGCCGCTTGGATTCTCGAAACTACCGGAAATTACTTCGATGCACTAGAAATCCAGCCGTATCTTGGCCGCTTCTTTCACGCCGCCGATGAGCATGGCCCAAACAGCGCTCCTTATATCGTCCTCACCTACGCGTATTGGCACAGCCATTTTCAGGATGATCGCGGCGTGGTGGGTCGTGTTGTTCAGCTGAACAAGCATCCTTTTACCATCCTGGGCGTAGCGCCACCGGAGTTCCGCGGGACTTTGCTGATTGTCTTTCCCGATTTCTGGGTGCCGCTCGTTAACCAGGAACAGGTCGAGGGCACGAATGTGCTGGATGCGCGCGGGAACCGCGGCTTATTGATGGTGTTGGGGCATCTGAAGGCGGGGGTCACCCCAGCACAGGCTGTCGCTGATCTCAACTCGATTGGTAAGTATCTGGAAAAGACCTATCCAAAAGACGATGGCCAAATGACTTTTACCTTGGCGCGTCCCGGTCTTGCCGGCGATTGGTTGGGCGATCCGATGAAGGCATTTCTTACGGGATTGATGCTGCTGGCGGGATTAATTCTGCTGGCCGCATGTGCCAACCTGGGTAGCCTGTTTGCTGCCCGCGCCGCCGACCGTTCCCGGGAAGTTGCTCTGCGACTCGCGCTTGGATCAAGCCGGATGCGGATTCTGCGGCAACTCTTTACCGAAGCCGTGCTGATCTCTTTGATCGGAGGCGCTATCGGTCTATGGGGCAGCGTTGAGCTGTTGCACGGGCTGAGCGTATGGCAGCCGCTTCCAACAGCGCCGCTCCAAGTGCCTGTACACCCAGATGCAAATGTTTATGCAGTAGCTTTGCTGCTGAGTTTAGCGAGTGGGTTTCTCTTTGGCGCTGTCCCGGTCAGGCAAGTGCTTCGCACGGACCCATATCAGGTGATCAAGTCGGGATCAACCCGCACGGTGGGGCGGCGTATAACTGTCCGAGACCTCTTGCTCGTAGTGCAAATCGCCATCTGCGCGGTGCTGGTGACTTCTTCCCTGGTCGCCGTGCGCGGGCTGGCGCGCTCGCTCCACACCAGTTTCGGTTTTGAGCCGCACAATGCACTGCTTGTAGAGACCGCCCTGAGTATGGCCGGTTATAGCAGCGACAGCGCGCCCGCAATGCAAAAGCGTATGATCGAAGCTTTGGAGACCATTCCCGGCGTAAAGACCGTGGGATTGGTCGATCGGTTACCGTTGTATTACGGCGCGAACGGCACGCATGTCTTTACCGACAAGACTTCCGATCTGCGGCCATCGAATGCCGCCGCCGAAACCGTTATCTACAACATATCTCCCGAATACTTCGATGCGGCCCAGACCACCCTGTTAGCGGGTAGGCCGTTGTCCTGGCATGACGACAAAAGCGCGCCACCTGTAGCCGTAGTCAATCGGGAGTTTGCCAGCAAAATCTTTGGCTCCGCAACAAACGCATTGGGCGGATACTTCAAGAGGCCGGATGGAACCCGCATACAAGTCGTAGGCATCGTGGAAGACGGGAAATATGGAAGCCTCGCCGAAGATCCGCAGGCCGCGATGTTTCTCCCCTTCCTGCAATCGCCTGCGAGTCAAATGTGTCTGGTGGTGCGCTCCAACGGCGATTCGCAGCAACTAGCCGCTGCCATCAAGAATGCCGTAACACAGCTGGATGCAGGGCTGCCCTTTGGGATCCGAACGTGGAACCAGGAACTGGAGAGCGCTCTGTTTCCTTCGCGTATGGCCACGCTGTCGCTGGGTGTTCTGGGTGCGATGGGCGCGATGCTCTCCATCACCGGCATCTTTGGAATGGCCGCGTACTCGGTCAGCAAGCGGCTGCGGGAGTTGGGGATTCGCATGGCCCTCGGGGCGCAACCTAAGGAAGTGTTACAGGCAGCATTGGGACGAGCCATCAAATTGCTGGCTTTTGGTTCAGCAGCAGGATTGCTGCTCGGAATTTTGGCGAGCCGGGTGCTGGCTTCCATCGTGTATCAGGCAACTCCCCGCGATCCGCTGGTATTGGCCGGTGTTGTCCTGGCGATGTCATTGCTGGGCTTGCTGGCTACGTGGATTCCGGCGCAGCGCGCCCTGTCGATCGATCCTATGATACTGCTGCGCGAGGAGTGAAACGTGGAGCGCGGGCCAAAGCACAACACCGGAACGCCCTTCAATGGGCTCGCGGGGTGGGCGCCTTCATCAATTCCACAAACATCTTGTTAAATCTTGCGAGATCCAAATCCACCTGGATTTCGACCAACTGGGCGCCAAGCTTCGGGTTGTCTTTCTCTACCCACGTCAGTGTGTTTCCGTAGGCCGCACCGTGGTCGATGTCCACGCTCATATAGCGCGTCTCTTTCTTGGTGATCAGGGTCGGGTCAATCCACGCCGCAGCCGCCAGTTCATCCCACATATACGAACCGCCCTGGTCTGCCATGAAGAACTTCACTACGTACTGCGCTGCGCCGCTGTTGCTCTTCTTGATTTCTGCAACCATTTCGTCAGTGATTCTGGTTTTGACAGAGATGTCCACCGGCGTGCAGACGATCTTCTTCCACGGCGCCTCTAACACGCTCTTCGCGGCCTCGGGATCGAACCAGAAATTAAATTCGTGCCGTGGGCTGCTGATGAACTCCGGATCGTCAGTCCGCGGGCTCAAGCTTCCGCCCATAAAGACCAGGCCTTCAGCCAGTTCGGCAAAATGTGGATCGATGGCGTTGGCGAGCGCCAGGTTTGTCATGGGGCCGCCTTCGTAGATCGTCACTTCATGCGGATATTTGTGGACCATGCGGATCAGGAAGTGGGCGGCGTCCTCATCGGCGGGCCGTGTAGTGGGTTGCCCTTCCGGCAGCGTCGGAATCACGTCATGTTCGTGCCACCAGCGATCATCCCAGGCGCCGGCGAACTCGACTTTTCCGTATCTTGCCTGCCACAAAAGGGCTTCCTTACGGCGATGCACGAGTGGAAACACGGCTCCCGGCACAACCGGAATATCGGTGCGGCCAATGAGCTCGAGGAGTCGCAGAGTATGCGCGACCTCTTCGTCGCGCCATTGGTTTCCGCTGACCACGGTTATACCCAACACTTCGACCTTGGGAGATTGAATTAAGGTCAACAGCGTTTGCATGTTGCTGCCGCCAGGCCCCGAACAATCCTGATTGATGATGACTTTCCGAGGCTGCTGCGCGAATCCCGGGCTGCTGCCAATCAACAAGAATGAAACCAATAGCAGTAGTCTTAAAATCCTCATCAAAGGCCTCTTCGGAAGTTCGTGGTCTCCAAGCAACCTGTCTATTTACTTTGCAGAGATTTGCTCTACATCAAGCTAGGCGCTTCCAGCTAACTCGAAACGATTCTACACACATCGCTGTTAGAACGAAGCCGCAGCGGCTGCGTGCGTCATTATCTGAGGTCCTTAGCGTACCCTCCTCAGTCATGGCTAGGTCAGCTTCTGAAAAACAAGAAATCTTGTTACTCCCACCGAAACACCTTCGCCGAGAGCGCCGTGCAAACCACAAACACGACGGCCAGTGCCGCTACGTCGCCGATATGCGCCGACCATGCGTCGCCCCTCCAGATCCCTTCGAGCAGCGACACCGCATAGGTTAGCGGCACAACTCTTGCCACGGCGTGGAGCGCTGGCGGCAGCGATTCAACGGGCACGAAGAGTCCCGAGACAGCGATCATCGGGTACAGAATGATGGCGCCGATCGGCTGCGCAAAACGAGCTGTGGGAACAATGCTGGCGATGAGAAAACCGATCGACAAGATGCTCCAAGTGCTGATCAGCAGCGCAATCGTGAACGAGAAAAAGGGAATATGCACACCGACCGGGTAGTAGCGTTTGCCTGCGAGGACCATCAACGCCAGTGTGGACGCGGTGAGTATCAGCTTCACGATCACGTGGGCGGCAAGAATTGTCTGCGGACGGAGCGGCGTGGCGCGGAGTCGCTTGAGAATGCCGCCCTCGCGGTAGATCGAGATGATCGTCACGAGCGAAAGCACAGCGCTGAGCGCGATCAGAACCGATGCGAGAACTGGCAGGCCGACGCGCATAAACCCGGTCGGGGCAAATGAGGACGGAGCCTGTCCGCGGCCAACGACGCGACCCAATACAAGGAAAATTAGAACAGGGAAACCAATTGTCCCAAACGCGCCAAGCGGCTCGCGCAAGAATATCTTGATCTCGATCCAGGTCAGTTTCCATAGTCCACGCAGCATCATTGTCGGCCCTAATCGCGAATCGAGTGACCGGTAAGTTTGAGAAAGACGTCTTCAAGGTTGGGTAGAATCGTGCGGAAATCCCTAACCCGGATCCGATTCTCGGACAGACAATGAATCACCTCGGTCACGAAATCGTCGCCCCGGCCGCGAATGGTGAATCGCCCATCATTGCATATCACAGCCTCAACTCTCGGGATCGCCCGGAAGCGTTCTTCAGCGCCGGGCTCGTCCGCGGCGAGAACGACTGTTCGCTCGGGGCAATGCCGGTCGACGAGCCTCTCCGGCGTGTCAATATCTATGATCCGCCCGTGCTCGATGATGGCTACCCGGTCGCACAGCCGCTCGGCCTCTTCCATCAGATGAGTGGTCAAAAATACTGTCTTGCCGCGCTCGCGGATGCCTCGCACCAAATCCCAGATTGTCCGCCGCGACTGCGGGTCCAGCCCGGTGGTCAGCTCGTCAAGAAACACCACCTCCGGATCGTTAATCAGCGCAAGGGCAATAAACAGCCGCTGTTTCTGGCCTCCAGAGAGGTTCATGAACCAGGCGCCCCGCTTGTCGGCGAGGCCGAGCTGTTTGAGTAAGTTTTCGCCGTCAATCGCTTTCTTCTGGTAAAGCGAAGCCCAGAGGTCTACTGCCTCCCAAACCTTGATCCGTTTCTGCAGCTGTGCCGCCTGCAGCTGAACCCCGATGCGTTCCTGCAGCTTGTAGACTTGGCGAAAGGGATCTAGACCCAAAACCGAGATGGTGCCCCGGTCTGGCGTGCGCAGACCTTCTATGCACTCCATCGTGGTGGTTTTCCCAGCGCCGTTGGGGCCGATTAAGCCAAAGATCTCACCGTCGTTAACTTCGAAAGACACCTCGTCGACAGCCACTGTTGGGCCGTAGGTCTTGCGCACTCCGGAAACTTGAATGACTGGACGCATGATAGATTGCAATACCGCAGATTCTCCGAACCGAATCGAGAGTTTATATGAGGATGTCCGATTGTTGCCAACTCCTGACTAGAAGCCATCTCATAAATACCTCAGGAGGATGACGGCGCAAGCAAGCTGCACCATCCCGAGAAAATTCTCTGGGTAGTATTCCCAGCGGATGACCACGCGGCGAAAATTATGAAGCCAGGCAAA
>Ga0210409_10000950_pt1 | contig 41184 bp, 33 predicted proteins | sample IncBWH17MmetaG_FD_161649 | JGI IMG/M metagenome (GOLD analysis project Ga0210409, IMG submission 161649) | Forest soil microbial communities from Barre Woods Harvard Forest LTER site, Petersham, Massachusetts, United States - Inc-BW-H-17-M | ecosystem: Environmental > Terrestrial > Soil >... | reverse complement strand
GATGGGCCCTGTGCCAAGAGTCTGAAACGCGCGCATCCCAATATCGTATCCGAGCGCCACGGCCCGCGTGAAGTGCTGCCCGCTGATGCCGGCCTTTTCTCCGACCGCCAGCGCGGCCGGCACGATGGAGCTGCCGGGATGCGCTCCTCCGCCGGTGTAGTCGTCGTCCGTTTCATCGGAATGCGCGAGTTCCCCATTGGCGATGGCCGCTTCGATCGGTCCGAGGAGGACATCGGAAGCTACTACGGTGCAAATATTCGGACCGCCATAGGCGCGAGCAAATTTTAGCGCCATGCGCCCCGGGGGAAGTTCGGAGCCGGAAATCATGGCGGCGAAAGTATCGAGAATGTGATGCTTGGTTTCTTGCAGTACTTTATCGGGTAAAGCGGAGTTGCGGGCTTCGCTCATGTAGGCGCTGAGCTTGAGCATCATTGGGCTGACATCGGGGCTGACATCTTCGGCGGCCAAATCCAGGCCGCCAGGAACCGCGGCAGCTGCGAGAAGCCAACCCGCGCGTTGCAACAAGCCGCGACGGCTCAGGTCTCTGCCATCCTTTTGCGCCGGGAAGGGCGCGATCCAGCCACGTTGCATACTCGGTTTTCTCCCTGCTCCCGCTGCACTTTCCAACACAATTCGTATTTCCCAACACCCTGAGCTGAGGCATTGTAACTGAAATTTCCCTTCATGTTCCGGACCGGCTTAATTTGCGCGGCGGCTCAATTTCCAAAACTTGTCGTGTGTTGAAGATCTTTGTGGCGCCGGCGTCCCGCCGGCTCTTTCTTTCTCCAGCTCGAAAATCGCCGGCCCTCTTAAATCGAGACAAGCAAGATGCCGGCGCTACAAAGGGCTGCGAGCATCAATGTGAAACACTGTTATATTTTCACTTATTCGCCGCGCTCTCAGCGCCGCTTATCGTAGTAATGTGGAATGCTCGAATGTTCAAGGAGCGACATGAGCTACGTTGAAAAGCATCTCATCGAGGGAGAGACGATTATCTATGAGACGCGGCTGCACTGGATCATGCTCATCGGCCCGGTTCTGCTCGGCCTGCTATTCGGTCTGACGGGAGCGGGAATGTTTGTGCTCTCCGCTCAGGCCTCGGGCGACAAAAGCACGGCACATGAACCCCTGATCGTCCTGGGAGCGGCCTTTTTCGTCGTCGCGCTCCTCTTTATCGCCAGAGGCGTCCTGATGAGGAACGCCACGGAAATGACGGTAACCAACAAGCGCGTGTTCGTGAAGGTGGGGCTCGCCGCGCGAAGAACGATCGAGCTGCTCCTTTCGAGAGTGGAGAGTATCGGCGTCGAAGAAAGCGTGATGGGGAGAATTCTCGGCTATGGCACGGTGATCGTTCACGGAACCGGCGGCACGCCCGAAGTTTTCAAAAGGATTGCCCACCCGCTCGAATTCAGAACGCAAGTGCAGCAACAAATTGAAAAGTCGCAGGGAAGCTTGCGCTAGGTGGAATGCGCATCGCTCTGCAAATGTTCCCTGGCCGGATCCAGTCATGCGTGTCGATTTTTCTTCTCATTTCGTGCCGTTCTTAAGAAATTCTAATCCTGACTGATTGCGCTTAAGTTATAGACCCGTCCTGTCGCGAGAATCAAAGTGGAAAGGCGGCTTGGTGTAGCGTTTTGGGATGCGCGATACGATTCGGCTTGACGCCCTGCGCGCGCAAGCACATTCTAATCCTGCAGGTTGAAAGCGAGCCCGGTAACAGGTACGCGTTCCTGCTCTTCCCCTTCCTGATTGCTTCGAGCTTACTGTCTCGCTCCTTGTTCAAAATGAGGCGCGCTCGGTTCCGCTAAATTTTGCAGCCGGCACCCGGCGGGAGAAATCTATGCCGCGGCGCGGCGGACCGTGTGAGGGAATTCCGGCCGCCTCAGCGGCAGATAACCAGATCATGAAAATCGAAACCATAAATAAATCTCACAATCAGGATGGAGCGCGCGGGGCGGCGCCAGGTGGACTGCCCACGCGAGCGCTGATCGTCGGGGATGAAGAAGCCATGTGCGCGCTCATCAAAGAAGCCCTGGGAGCGGCAAGCATTGAGGCGGTGATGATGACAACCAGTTCGGAAGCCGCCGTACTGTTCCGGGAAAAGAAGTTTGATGTGATTCTCATTGACCTGTGCACGCCGCCGGTGGACCCGTCCAAATTGGTGCATGGAATTCGCCAATCCGGTTTCAACTGGAAAACACCGATCATCCTCATCAGCGGCGATCTGCGGCCGGCCGCTCTCTCGGAGGGCTTCAAGGCCGGGGCCAGTTTTTTTGTCTACAAGCCGATCGATCGAGCGCACTTGATGAGCCTTATCCGTGTAACACAAGGTTCGGTCGAACATGAGAAGCGAAGATTCCGGCGAATCGCTGTGCGCGCCAAGATTCAAGTCAAATGTGGCGATTTGAGTGTGGAGGGCGAAACGATTGATCTCAGCTTGAATGGCGCTCTCGTTCGCGCTTCGCACACATTTCCTGTCGGCTCCCCTGTGGAAGTCAGGCTATACCTGCTTGCCGGAAAGCCCCCGGTTGCCGCGTTGGGCTTTATCATGCGTTTATTGGAGGACAGCCAAATGGGTATCCAACTCGAAGGGCTGCCCGCCGCCGAGAGCAGCCGAATAGAGGAATATTTATTGCCTCTTACTGCCGGCGAAGGACCCTCAAGAAGATAGCCCCACTTCTCATCGAAACAGTTTCAGGAATGGTTAGCTCGAGCGGAGAGCGGCGTGCGGCGCGGGCCAATCGCTGGGCACGAAATCAACCCCCCAGAAATGCGGCGCGGGCGTAAGAAATTCGACTCCGACGCGCTGGCCTTTGTCGTTGGCCTCGCCAAGGAAGACGATGCGGGATTCCTGCTCTTCCTGAGTAAAGGGATTGGTGAGAACGAGGATGGCATTCATGGCCAGCGGCTGGTTCACATACATCAGGCCGCCATGGGCGTTGATCACGATGGTTTCGCAGGCCTCGCGGAAGCGGCGATTGTCGGAATTCTTTCCCGCAACCACCACGCGCACGCGCATGAAGACGCGGGTACTGCGGCGAGGCTTGTCGTAATCGGTCTCGGGCATGGTAAGTCTATGCTGCGGCACTTCGATTGTCCCGTCAACGAGACTGTCGCCGAGGTGTTCCCTCACTGCAACGTGGGTTATGCATTGTGCCTGGATGTGGCCGGCCGGCGTGTTTCTATGTGCCCGGGAATGGATTACGCGCTATCATCTCGCCTGATATTCAGAGCAACTTGAATTTCCAGGGGACTATACATGAACTTGACCGAATACATCGATTCCAAGCGCGAAGAGCACTTGCACGAGCTCTATGAATTTTTGCGCATTCCCAGCGTCAGCGCGCAATCTGAGCACAAGCCGGACATCGAGCGCGCCTCGAAATGGGTTGCCGAAAAGTTGCGCGCGGCCGGCCTCGACAACGTCGAAATCCTGCCGACGAAAATGCACCCGCTCGTATATGGCGAATCGCTGCGGGCACCCGGCAAACCGACCATCCTGTTCTACGGCCACTATGATGTGCAGCCGGCCGAGCCATTGGAATTGTGGACCTCGCCGGCGTTTGAACCAACCATCCGCGGCGGAAATTTGTACGCTCGTGGCTCGGCCGACGACAAAGGGCAGGTGCACATCCACATTCGCGCTCTTGACGCCATCATGAAAACGGCGGGCAAATTGCCCATCAATCTGAAAGTGATGATCGAAGGAGAAGAAGAAGTCGGCAGCGTGAGCCTGTGGGAATTTGTTAACGCAAACAAGGCGCGGCTCAAGGCGGATGCGCTCGTGGTCTCGGACACGGGAATGCTCGCGCGCGGCGTGCCCTCGATCACCTATGCGCTGCGCGGCCTGAATTACTACCAGATCGAAATTACGGGGCCGGCGCAAGACCTGCATTCGGGGATATTCGGCGGCGCGGTGCCAAATCCGATCACCATCCTGTGCGAACTATTTGCCAAACTGCACGACAAGAATTCCCGAGTGGCGATTCCAGGCTTCTACGACGATGTCGCCAAACTGTCGAAGGCCGAGCGAAAGGCGCTCAAATCCCTGCCGTGGAAGGACAAAGATTTCCGCAAAACGGTGGGCGCGCCGGGGCTCACCGGCGAAAAGGGATTTTCCATTATCGAGCAGCTGGGGGCGCGTCCCACACTGGAGTTGAACGGAATGTGGGGCGGCTACACGGGCGAAGGCTCGAAAACGGTGATTCCGTCCAAGGCGTACGCGAAATTTTCGACCCGCCTCGTGCCCGATCAGAATGCGGAAAAAATAACGCGACTCGTCGAACGGCACATCCGCAAGCTGCTGCCGAAAACAGTGAAATTCAAGCTGGACGTCCACAGCCAGGGCAACGCGTGGGCCGCGCCGTACACGCATCCGTTCTTCGAGGTCGCGCACGATGCGTTGCAGAGGGGATTCGGCAAGCGGGCCGTCTTCATCCGCGAGGGAGGATCGATTCCGTTCGTCACGCAGATGTATGACACGTTCAAGGTGCCGTGTATCCTCTTGGGCTTCGGCTTGCCGGATGAAAACGCGCACGCGCCCGACGAACACATCGCACTGGAAAATTATTTCGGCGGGATCAAGGCTGTGGCGCAATTCTACGAAGGGCTGGGAAATTTGTAGGACAGGCTTCCAGCCTGTCTGGTTTTGCGTTTCTGTAACTCTGACGGGAGCCAAATGCAGACAGGCTAGAAGCCTGTCCTACATGGACGAAAGCGTAGCCTGCCTCCCGAGCGCAAATTCTTCCAGCGTGGTGTTTGCGGTTGCGATGATTCCCAGCGCGTCGGATACGGCCTCGAGTTTCGCACCAGGAACCACAACATACATTTCGTCCGCGCCGAGGTTCGTATACACGCGATTTCCGATGCAGCCGAGGGTTGAAACCGTTCCGTACGCAAGCGCCGCGGGAAGCGCCATGCACGACGGCCGGCCGAGCAGCGGCAGCGCGCTGCTGGCTCCGGCCCGAATGGAAGCTTCGTTCAGCAGCATGGCCGCCAAACTCTTGCACGCAAAGAGCACCACGCTGGGCGCGACAGGCGCGTCCCCCAGCGGCGCGAAGACAATCGCCGCAGGCTCTTTGGAAAGGCGCGGGATTCCGGGAACTTCTTCGGGGCGCACGTAGCCGAGGTTGAACATCATGCCCAGCATCGTCTCGGTTTCCTGAACGCGATCGGGCGGGAGTTGAACGTTGTGGGTGTACGCTCCTACGGCGCAATTGAAATGATCGGCCGGAACGGTGTAGAACGCGCGGCCTGCGGCAGCCAGCCGCCAGAAGCTGCACCCGGCAGGCTCGCTGCCGGAAAATTTGGGAATGCCGGAAGGCTCCGCGTCAAGAAATGTGACAGCCACAGGGCGCCGGGCGAGCGCCAACCGCGAAGCGAATCGTTTCTCGAGTTCTGGCCAGTCCACCATGTACGCTCCTCGCGCGAAAAATGAACAACAACAATAGCACATTTGCGGTCCCGGAGAGCGCGACGCTGGAAGCCGCGTCAAATCGGGGTTTTTACATGTTTTTCCTTGCGTTGCGGGTGCTTCGCCCGTATAGTGCTCGCCGTGCGTGGCTCGCACGCTTCGACGCATGCGGCCACATTCGCAGTCTCAATTCTGAGGAGGAGATAGAAACTAGATGGCAAAACCACTGAGCAAGTCCAAGATTGTCGCGCACGTCGCCGAAAAAGTGGGCACGTCCAAGAAAGTCGCCGCGCAGTTCTTTGAAGAGCTGTTCAAGCTGGCGGTGAAGGAAGCCAAGGGCGGCGCCGGCAAATTCGTCATTCCGAACATCGGACGCGTCGTGAAGGCGCATCGCAAGGCCCGCATGGGCCGCAATCCGCAAACGGGCGAGGCCATCAAGATCAAGGCGAAAACCGTGGTTCGCCTTCGCGCCGCCAAGGCGCTCAAGGACGCGGTTCTCGGATAAGGGGCGCTCGGCAAACCGGGCTTGTCGAAGCGACGTTCAGGCTGGGTGTATCGCCCTGGTTCCGAATCCGCTTCGGCGGTTGCCGGAACGCGGCATTTCTTGTCGGTTCACCCAGCAGCATTCTTAAACTTCGCAGTGAAACTCTCACTGCCTTTCCGCCCCGGGCCCGGCCCTCCGGGGCTTTTTTAGTGGGACAGGCTTCAGCCTGTCTGCTTTTTTTGCGCGCACGAGAATCTAAACCAGGCAGGCTGAAGCCCCTCCTACTCCAGGGTGACGCTTTCGAACGTACCTCCCCGCATTAATCCATGCGTTTCACCCTCCAGCTGGGTTATCTTTGACCTGTGACCTCCGAGCCCCAAAATATCGTATCGCGATATGTACAGCGGCGCGCCCTGCTGCTGAGCCTGCTTCTTCTTGCCTTGTTGTCTGCCATTACGGCGGCGCTCGCTCGCACCTATCATGCGCGCGAAGAAGACCTCGTTTCGGAATGGTCTCAAAAGGGAAATGCGGACCTGGCTGCGGGAAAGCCTACCCTGGCTTTTGAGGATTTCCGGAACGCGCTTTCCTACGGCCCGGACAATCCTGATGTGCAGCTCCGCCTGGCCGAGGCATTGCTGGCCGACGGCCGGTACACCGAAGCGCGTTCCTATCTTGTGAACCTGTGGGACCGCGGTCCAAGCTCCGGCGAAGTAAATCTGGACCTCGCTCACGTTTCCATGCAGACGGGGGAATTGGATCAGGCGATTCGCTATTTTCGGGGGGCGATCTTCGGCAGCTGGGGAAAGGAGCCTGTGCTCCTTAGACGAAAAATTCGGCTCGAATTGTGCGAATTTCTCCTCTCCCACGGACGGACCGACGAAGCGGAGGGGGAAATCTCAGGGCTCGCCGCGGATACTCCCGCCGACAACGGCGCCCTGCGCGAGGAAAACGGCCTCCTTTTCTTGAGGGTCGGAGAGCCCGGCAAGGCCCTTGCCGAATTTGAAGCCGCTTTACAGATCAATCCGCGGCAAAGCCAATGGCTGGCCGACGCCGGCCGTGTGGCGTTTGAAGACGGCGATTATCTGAAAGCGGAAACTTATTTTTCCAAATCGGATCTCGAAAATCCCTCCGCGGAAATTCATGCGTCGCTGGTTCTCGTTCGGGACGTTTTGGGCAACGATCCTTATTTGGCTGGACTGAGCGATGAAGAACAGACGCGACGAACGTGGCGTGACTTCGGGCAGGGGCTTGAAGATCTCCGCAAATGTGCCAGCAGCACGGCCGGCCCGCCTTCGGGGCAGCTGCCGTCTGATTTGCAACAGCTCAACAAGGAAGCGCAAGAGATGCAAAGGCGCGTGAATTTGAAGTCGCTTGGGGGGAGTCCCGAACTGCGGAACGAAGCTATGCAATTCGTTTCTCGAATCGAAGACGCCGCTTCGCGGACCTGCGGGCCGTCTGCGAGCCTGGATCGGGCATTGACGATTATTGAAAAACGGCACGAGAGAAACAATCCATGAGCGATCAGGACACGCGGGTCGAGGAAACGCAAATTCCCTCTCCAAGAGCCGAATCTGCTTCCGCGAATGCCACCGACTCGGGGCTCAAGTGGCTGAGTTCCCGCGCGCGTTCGTTCACACTTTCCGAAGGCAATCTCTTTCTGCTGCTGGCGATCATTATTGGAATGTTCTCCGGAATGGCCGTGGTTTGCTTCCGCATTGCGATCGAATGGGTGCGCCTCGGCCTTCTCGGGTCGGCGCTTGCGCCGCCGCCGATTCGGGTTCTCCTCGTGCCGGCGGGAGCTGGACTGGTCGTCGCGTTGCTGGTCCAAAAATTCTTTCCCGGCGCACGCGGCAGCGGCGTAAACCAGACCAAAGCAGCCGTCTACGTATTCGACGGGTACGTGCCCTTCCGAACCGTCATCGGAAAATTTCTCACTTGTTCGCTGGCGATAGGCAGCGGCCAATCGCTTGGTCCCGAGGATCCATCCCTGCAGATGGGAGCGGGTATCGCTTCCGCGCTCGGCAGGCATTTAAAACTTTCCCGGGACAAGCTGAGGCTGCTCGCTCCCGTAGGCGCTGCAGCGGGCCTGGCGGCGGCGTTTAACGCGCCCATTTCCGCTGTCTTGTTCGTGATCGAAGAAGTGATCGGCACGTGGAGCGCGAGCGCCCTGGGAGCGATCGTGCTTGCGGCGGTTTCCAGCGCCGTCGTCATGCGCTCCTTTCTCGGCGGCGAGCCAATGTTTCGCGTCCCTGCGTACACTCTCGCCCATCCCGCCGAATTGCTTGCCTATGCCGTGCTGGGAGTCGTAAGCGGAATTTTGTCCCTGGCCTTCACAAAAATTATTGCCTACTTCCGGCCGAAGCTCCGGGCCTTGCCCGAGTGGACGCATTATTTGCAACCCGCGGCCGCGGGGCTGCTCATCGGTCTTATCGGCCTCCGATTCCCGCAATCCATGGGAACAGGCTATCCCTACATTGACCAGGCTCTTCACAGCCAGTTCACCTGGCAAATTCTGGCGATCCTCGGATTCGCGAAAATATTGACGACCAGCTTGTCGTTTGTCAGCGGCACGCCGGGAGGGATGTTCGCGCCGGTGCTGTTCATTGGCGCGATGATCGGCGGCGCCGTCGGCGGGCTCGAACATCACTTCTTTCCGCAAGTGAGCGCGTCCGTGGCGCCGTTTGCGCTGGTCGGCATGGGAACTTTTTTCGCAGGTTTCCTGCGCGTTCCGATCACCTCCGTGTTCATGGTGGTCGAAACTTCCGGAAGCTATTCCATCGTACTGCCCGTCATGATCTCCAACACCATCGCCTACCTGATCGCCCGCACATATCAGGATGTCGCGCTGTTCGATCTTCTGGCCAAGCAGGACAATTTGGAATTGCCATCGATGGAGGAACAGCGCGAGCAGATCGTTCTGCGCGTCGAGGATGCGATGCGGAAACCGGATCTGCCGCCGTTGCAGGCAAGCGACACGCTCGCTCGCGCGCTGGAGATTGCGGAAACATCAACGGAAGAAGTTCTGCTGGTGCGCTTTCCAACGGGCCGTTGGGCAGGAATCTCCATAAAAGATTTGCCCGCGATGGATTCGACGCATCCCAAGGAGACCCAGCTGCGCGAAGTTTTGTCCACGGCCCGCTTGCCCATACTGCATCCCGATCAGCGCCTGGGTGACGCCTTGCGATTCATTCCGGGCCACGCGCTGTTGCCTGTCGTGAGCCGCGCGGGTTCGCGCAAGCTGGAGGGAGTACTCTCGCTTGCGGACATTCTGACCGCATATCAAAGGACATCGTGAAATTTTTCATGTAGCACAGGCACTCTTGCCTGTGCGGTTTTGTGGGCTGCCGCTACGCCAACGATGTAGCAGCCATCGCCAAAACCGCACAGCCAGGAGTGGCTGTGCTACTTAAATCACCGCGCCAAATCTGAGGCAAATACCAGACGGACGCCTTTGCGGTCAGCCTCAGGCAACATTTCGCTGAGCACTTCCAGCGTTTCCGGATGCGGATGTCCGATCGCCAGCGCCGAGCCTTTTTCGCGGGCATCGCGAATAGCCAGAGCAAATTGTTTGCGGATGGCCGGAACCGCTTGCTCGTCGTCCAGAAACACGTTGCGCCGTGCGGCCGCGACGCCGGCCGCGCGCGCCGCCGTTTCCGCGACGGTCGCCGCGGACGTGCGGCTGTCGATGAAAAACAAATTGCGCTGGCGCAGCAACGGCATCAAATCGTCCATGAGTTTTTGGTCGGCGGTGCCAAGCGAGCCTTCGTGATTGTTGACTCCCGCAGCGTAGGGGACGGTGTCCAGCATGCCCGCAAACGTATTCTCCACCTCAGCAGAAGCCATGCCGGGATGCAACTCGATGGCTTCGTCCTTGTCCCCTGCATTCGAGGCCATGGGCAGATGCAGCATTACCTGATACCCGCGCCGGTGCGCCTCTTCGGCAATTTCGCCGGAGTTCGCTTCGTGAGGAAGCACCGAGATCGTCAGCGGATAGGCAAGGTGGAAGAGGGAGTCTGCCTGCGCGCGATCGTTTCCAAGGTCATCGATCACAATTGCAAGCCGCGGGTGGCCTGGCGCCAAGGAAGCGGGTTCCGCAACCTGGAGCGGCGTAATGAGCTGTATCGATTGCGTGCGCCGGCCATCCATCAGGTAGTCGAAGCGTTCCAGGCCAGGCGCTCCAGGCCGCGAAACGCGCTGCAAGTGGTGAAACTCGGCGACGCGCGCAAGTTCAGCTTCAATGGCGTCCTGCGCGGCCCGGTCCGGCGCGCCCGTTTTGGTGAGCGGCACAGTGATGTAAATGTGATCGGCGGCAAGCGTCTGCTGTTTGCCTGGCTGGCGAGCGGAGTATTCGGGGCGCATGCCCACTTCGGCGCGCCCGCCGCTCGCGTTTCGCGCGGCGAACACAAATTCACGCGTGATGTTGCGGACTCCCACGTTGGACGGAGGCGCGGATTTTTTCTTGCAACCTGCCATGAAAAATAACGCGGCAGCTAGGAAGAAAAATAGAATGGAACGCAGTGAAGAAGTTTGTATGGCGAGCGGGCCGAGCGGGTCGGGTCGGCGATTCACACTTCAGGCAGCCTTCTGGGCCTCGCCGCCTTTGAGCAGTTCGAGAGCCTTGTTGTAAACCGGGTCGTCCGCCTTGGGCAACTGGCCGGGGCCGAGCGGGGCTTCGTCCTGGGTGTCAGTGGGTTCTGCGGATGGATCGACGGCCTTCGGACGCACCTCCACCGTGGGAGCAACGCCTTCCTCGACGATGGATTTGCCGTCAGGCGTGGAATAAAACGCGACCGTGAGGATCAGCGCTCCGCCGTCGTCCAGCGGAATAATTTTTTGTTCGGAAGCGGAGCCGAACGTGCGCTCGCCCACCAGATCGCCGCGTTTGTTCCCCTTGATCGCACCGGCGAGGACTTCCGCCGCGCCCGAAGTGCTGGGCGAAATCAAGACGTCCACAGAGGTGTGCCAAACGGCCTTGTCCGGCTCGGCATTGAAATCCTTGTGCGAAACAGTTTGCCCTTCCAGCGAGGCAATCTTCCCGGAGGTCAGGAAAAGTTGAGCGGCAACAACGGCTTCTGCGACATCGCCGCGCGTGCAATCGCGCAGGTCGAGAAGCAATTTGTGCACGCCCTGCTTGTCGAATTGCGCCAGCTTGTCATGGAGTTCCGACACGTCCAAAGGTTCGAGCGCTGGCAAGCGTACGTACGCCACATCGTCGCCGACGCGATCCGCCACGATGTGTTGCGGGCCGATCACCGCACGATTGATGCTGACTTCCTGGGGCTCCGTTTTCCCGCGGCGAATCACGGCCACCTTTACTGAAGTTCCGGGAGCGCCCTGGAGAAGAGCGTTGGCCTGCCCCACGGACATATCGCGCGTGCTAAATCCGCTGATGGATTCCAGAATTTCGCCGCTGCGCATAGCGGCCTTCCCAGCCGGACTGTCCGGAATAACTGAAATAATCACGATGTAGCCGTACCGCTTCGATACCGTCATGCCGATTTCGCCGTGCACCGCATTCTTTGTTCGGTCGCGATAATCGGAGTATTCACGGGGGCTCAAATAACCGGACAGGGGATCAAGCGATTCCAGCAGTCCGTGCATGGCCCCGGAAGTCACGACGGCCATGTTAGGCTCATCCACGTAGTCTTCCTGAATGTGTTGCACCACCTCGCCGAACACGCTCAACGAGCGGTAAGGCTTGTCGTCGCTCGATTTGCCGAGCACATAGCCCAGACCGACATAAAGAAATACGACGATGGAAAGCGCGACGACGGATATTCTAGCGAGGCGGCTCATTGTTGTTATTGGCCTCATTCACGAAGATGAATTCCGAATTATGATAGCACGATTGGCGGTGTAAACGCGCGGCGATTCTCGGACGGCAGTTCAGGGGGGCGCCGGAATCGCTGCACTGGGCCCCGCGCGGTCAGTAAGGTGTAATCTCCTCAATCGGCGTGAGATAGGTTTGTGAGATGCGGTCCTGCCAGCAAAGTTGGTCTTCATCCCAGAGCGCCCAAACAAAGCCCAGGAAGCACATGCCCGCGGAGATCAAATATCCGAAGCTTCTCCAAGCCATCTGGCGCGAGGTGGGAATGCCGCCGTCGAAGTTGACCACTCGCAAGCGGCGAAGCATCATGCCGGGCGTCGAGCCGCCGAAAACCGTGAATAGCGCGAAATACTGCGCGTAGAAAAGCGCAAAGGTTGCCCCTGCCACCGCCATGTCAAGTTTATTGAAACCAATATGTCCACCCAGAACGGTAAAGAGCGCCAGCATTCCGCCGTAACTGAACAGCAGGAGCCCTGCGTCCACGATCGCCGCCCTGCGGCGCTCGGTGAGCGAAGCCACGGCATGCAGGGGCGCATGTGACAATCCTGCCCCAGGCGCCAAAGTAACCGGCCACGAGGAATGCCCGGCGGCTGATGCAGTTTCCATCTTGGGAATCGATATCTCGAATCGCTCGTGGCGATGAGCGCGAGAGCCAGGAATTTGTTTGGAAGGCGCTGGCGAGGCGCCATGCGCCCCTGCGCTTGAAGATTCGACTGCGGAGGTGGAAGTGGTTTCAAAGGGCAACGCCGTTTGCAAATTGGCGGGCATACCCGCGCGCCTGCGGGCGCGATAGTCCTGAAGCCTGCTGGAGACTTCGCGCCGCCATTCCGGCTCAACCGCCAGGTTTCCTTCGGTAGGAGTGGCAACGCGGCGGGAAAGCGACGAGCGTCCAAGGGCGCCCAATGGAGCGTCGCAGAAACAGCAAACGTCGGACGGCTCGCCGTTCACGGCGCCGCAATGATGACAGATTTTTATCACCGTTCCGTTTTGCGCTGCGGATGTCTCGCCGAACGGAAGTCGGGAGTCGCGAACATTCTATCAGCAGAGCGGCGCAGCCAAAACATTTGCATGGAATTGTCGCGAATTGGATACCCCAGGCAGCCCCCGTGCGCGACTTGCAATCTATAGCTAGCGAAAGCGGCCGGAACCGATTGGCCGTCACGGGTGCGGGCGCTATTTCCAAAGGGAAGGTTTCAACCGATACGCGGAGCCTTCTGGAATCATTGTAAGCCTTCGGAGGGAGTGCTAGGCTAACGAGCTATTTTCGATTAAGCCTTTCCGGGCTCTTTTTTTTCCTGGTGGATGGGCTGCGCCAACTCATGGGACTTTTTCATAAATCCGGTGTCGCATGGCGGGGGCGCGTCCTGCTTGCTCTAACCTCCGGTCTCTTCGCAGTTCACGTCGCGGCCGGGCAGGAACTCATTCCGCCGTCCTCTTCCGGCCAGCCCAGCGTGCGTCTCGAGGCCGACCAGCAACGCAAGGAAGGTGACCTGTACTTCGCCGACGGCAACGTTGAAATCCAATACAAGAACCTTCGATTGCGCGCCGACCATGCGCAGTACGACACCAAAACGTACAAAGCCACGGCCCGTGGCCACGTCTTGTTCGATGTGGACACGCAGCACCTCACGGCGGACTCCGCCGATTTCAACGTCCAGACCGGCGAAGGCCTGTTTGAGCGCGTGCACGGCGAAGTCATGATGGAACACCAGCCGAACGCAAATCTTCTGGTTTCGCCGAATCCACTGACCTTTGACGCTCAGGAAGTGCGGCGACTCGATGCGCGCACCTATTATATCGAGCATGCCTGGTTGACCGTCTGCGAACCGGACAAACCAAGCTGGAAATTCTCCACTACTCATGCCACGCTCCAGGTGGATCGCACGGTTGCCATGCTCAACTCCGACTTCCGGATGTTCCGTATTCCACTCCTGTATCTTCCGTATGCATCGGTGCCTGCAGGTCGCAAGCTGCGGCAATCGGGACTTTTAATACCGGAATTCGCCGACACCTCTGTCAAAGGGTTCGTTCTCGGTGGCGGCTATTACTGGGCGCCCAGGGATTGGGCCGATCTCTCTCTCGGCGGGGCGTATCTTAGCCTTCGCGGATGGCAGCAAAATGGAGAATTTCGCGCCAAGCCCTGGGAGAACGTGTCGATTTCGGCAAAATATTTCGGCGTGATCGACCGGGGAACGCCCGAGCCGGTTCTGGATTCTCAGGGAAACCCGGTGCTCGGTCCGTCGGGCAGTCCGGAAACGACGCTCGTGAACCAGGGCGGCCACAGCGCGCAATTCAATCTTGCCGCGCAACTGCGCGACGGCTGGCGCGCGATCGCGGATTTCAACCAGCTCACCTCGCTGACATTTCAACTCGTGTTTGCGCCAACCTTCGGCGAAGCGGTGAATTCCGAGGTACGCAACGCGGGATTCCTGACCAACAACACCCAGGGGTTCAGCGTCGATTTTGCGGCGATCAGTTATAAGAACTTCGTAAACGCCCAGCCGCAAGTCAGCGCGGATGTTCGCGCCGCGCCGGAGGCCCGCTTCAGCTCGGTCGATCAGGCGCCGTGGAAAAATCTGCCGATCTATTTCGGCTTCGACATGTTCGCGAGCGCGGTGCACCGCGACGATGAAAGCCTCGTGATCAACCCGGTGACAGGAGTGGAATCGGTTGAGCCCGGAATTTCAACTGCCCCTTTTGTGGAGCGCTCGGAGGTGGCTCCGCGCGTTGTCGTTCCGTTGCACTGGGGCCCCTGGCTCGGGGTCACGACGACCTACACGGAGCGGGCCACGAGTTACGGCGCAAAATTAGTCAATGGTGTCCTCTTCGACGTTCTGACCCATCGCACGACCGGGGAGCTGAACATCGATCTCAGGCCTGCCACGCTCGAACGCGTGTGGCAAACCAAAACCGGGAAATGGAAGCACACGATCGAACCGGAAATCCAGTACAACTACGTGGAAGGCGTGAACCAATTCGCCCAATTTGTGCTTTTCGACGAGGATGAAACGCTCACCAACACAAATGATTTTGTGTACTCCGTCACCCAACGGCTGTTTCACCGCGGCGTTAACGGACAGGCCAACGAGCTCGTCACCTGGAAGGTCGCGCAGGCGTACTACTTCGACCCGACCTTCGGCGGCGCGCTCGTTCCCGGGACGCGCAATGTCTTTCAAGCGCTCGATTCGATTACGCCGTTCGCTTTCGCAAATGAACCGCGCCGCTTCTCTCCGATCAACAGCGACCTCATCATTACGCCGGGCGGTAAATACGATGCCGAGGTCCGGCTGGATTTTGACACCGTGCGCCACAGAATTACCACGGCGGAGACGCTTCTGAAAATTCACCCGACTGAAAATCTCAACTTCTCGGTGGCGCAGTTCTCCATCGACAACACGGACGGCCCGCCGCCCAATAACGCGGTGTTGCAGCCGCCCGCGAATCAGATTCGGGCCCAGGGGGGATATGGCGCATCGAACCGCCGTGGTTGGAGCGCCAGCGCGGGCGTTGGCTATGACGTCAAGCAAAACGTCTTGCAGAACCAATTCGTCGAAGTCACCTACAACGGATCCTGCTGCGGAATTTCGCTCGAGTACCGGCGCCTTTCCCTCGGTGAGATTCGCACGGAAAATCAATTTCGCGTCTCGCTGAATATTGCGAACATCGGAACGTTCGGGAATCTGCGCCGCGAGGAGAAACTTTTCTAACCATGAAGAAGGAAGAATCGCTCGCGTTTTCCACCATCGAGGAACTCGCCGCGCTGCTGGCAAAACGTAAAATCTCACCGGTCGAATTGACCGAACAGTTTTTGCGCCGCATCGAGCGGCAAAATCCCGCGTTGAACGCGTTCCTGACGGTCACCGCCGAGCATGCGCTCGCCGCGGCTCGCCGCGCGGAAAAACAGCTGCTCCACCGCCGCAGTTCGCGCCGCGAAAATTTTCCGCTCCTCGGGATACCGATCGCGCTCAAGGATAACATTTGGACGCGCGGCATTCGCTCCACTGCGGGGTCGAAAATCCTGCGCGATTTCATTCCGCCGGAAGATTCCACGGTCGCCCGAAAACTTGCTCGCGCCGGAGCCATCCTGCTCGGCAAAACAAACCTGAACGAATTTGCTTACGGGATTACCGGCGGCAACGCGCATTTTGGCCCAGCACATAACCCATGGGGCCTCGAGCGGATTTCCGGTGGATCGAGTTCAGGCTCCGCTGTGGCGATTGCCGCTGGTTTGTGCGTTGCCTCCGTCGGTACCGACACCGGCGGCTCGATCCGCGTGCCTTCCGCTCTTTGTGCGACCGTCGGCCTGAAACCGACCTTCGGGCGCGTCAGCGTCTTCGGCACCATGCCGCTTTCGCCGTCGCTCGATCATGTCGGCCCGCTTGCGCGCTGCGTCGCGGATGCGGCCATCCTGCTCGGCCTGATCGCCGGGCGCGATCCGCTGGACGCGACTTCCTCGCCGCGAGCGGTGGAAGATTATCGCGGCGCGCTGCGCAAGCCTCTCCGCAAATTTCGACTGGGCCGCCCGCGCGAGCATTATTGGGAAAAATTAGATCCCGAAGTGCGCCGCGTAACCGAAGCCGCCGTGCGGGCCATGGAAAACCTCGGCGCCACGGTGCGTGAAGTTTCTCTTCCGCACATGAAAGAATCGCTCGATGCCGCGACCGAGATATCGCTTGCGGAGGCCCTCCACGTCCACGAGGCGGCCGGCTACTTCCCTGCTCGCGCCGCCGATTATGGCGAAGAAGTGCGCCACCGAATCGAGGCGGGCGCAAAGGTGCCGGCTCATCGTTATCTCGCGGGATTTGACGTGCGAAAGCGTTTGCTCGCCGATTTTGGCGCGGCCTTCCAGGAAGTCGACGCCATCGTTGCGCCCACCGTTCCCATTCCCGCCTCACTCATCGGCGCCGAAACCGTGACGATCGATGGAGAAGAAACCAGCTTGCGCGCCGCGATTGTCGGACATTGCCGGCCGGCCAATTTTACCGGCCTGCCCGCGATTTCCATCCCCTGCGGATTCACGCGCGAGGGCCTGCCCGTCGGCTTGCAATTGATCGGCCGGGCCTTCGATGAAGCGACGCTCTTGCGCATCGCGCTGTCCTACGAGAGCGCCCGTGATTGGCGAGCGCGCCAACCTGGGCTGCTGTAGCGCCCACCTTCAGGTAGGCATTTTGGAATCCCAAAGATGCCCGCCTGAAGGCGGGCGCTACACATTCCAAAAATCCGACCAGACAGAGGTAGAGATGTGTGAAAATAGGCAATGGGTTGAATCGTGGGCAGGCTTGCAGCCGTTTGACCCAACGAAGCATCAAATACTTTGCACCATCCTTTGCCGGAGATAATTTCTTTCGATGCAAGTATCGATTCTTTACGCTTTTATAGCAGGAATTATCTCGTTCTTGTCGCCGTGCGTGCTGCCGCTGGTGCCGGGATACGTCTCGATGCTTTCGGGCATCGGCGTCGAGCAACTTCGCACCGGGCAGCCGGCGCGCAACAGCCTGTTTGCCTCCTCGCTGGCATTTGTTTCGGGGTTCTCCGTTGTCTTCATCAGTTTCGGCGCTTCTGCGAGCGCCGTGGGACAGTTCCTGTTGCAGCATAAGGCGCTCATGGGGCCCGTCGCTGGTGCGGTCATCGTTCTGTTCGGCCTGCATCTGGTCGGGTGGCTGATTAAGTTGCCAGTGAATGTGGGCCTCGTGATCGGCGGGGTGCTGGCGTTTGGCGGCGCGATCCTTTGGAGGCGGTCTGGAACGGAAACGGTGGGCCCAGGCGGAATCTTCGGCTCCGTGCAACTGCTATCGGTCGCTCTTATTTTCCTGGCTGGTCCGTCGCTGACGCGCTGGCTGAACCGCGATGTCCGTTTCCACAATCTCGGCGGTCAAACGGAAGGAGAGGCCAAGTCCGGCGGCGCGCTTTCCGGAGTGACCAGCGGCTTCCTTCTGGGCTTCGCGTTTGCCTTTGGTTGGACGCCGTGCATCGGTCCTATACTTGCCGCCGTTCTGGTGCTGGCCGCCAATGAGCAGACGATTTCGCGCGGAGTTTTCCTATTGGCGATCTATTCGGCGGGCCTGGCGGTCCCCTTCCTGCTCACCGCGATTGGAATTAACCAGTTCCTGCGTTTTTACCAACGATTCAAGCGGCACCTGCACACGGTGGAAGTGCTGAGCGGCGTGCTGCTGCTGTTCGTAGGCGGCCTGATTTTTTTGAACCGGCTGACCTGGCTATCGGGTAAACTGGGCTTTTTGAACAAGTTTGCGCTGTAATTGCGAGGAGTTCGCATCATGAAAAAGGGCATCTTCATTGCCGCGGGCGTGTTGGCCTTGCTGGCCGTCATGGTCTGGGCCGACCACAAATTCCCGGCAGCCGGCGTGCCTTCCGCAACCGCGCCTGCCAAACCGACCGATGCCCCAACTGTCACTCTGAAAGATTTGAACGACAAAGATGTCACTCTGCAGCAGTACAAGGGTGAGGTAGTCCTGGTGAACTTCTGGGCGACTTGGTGCGAACCCTGCAAAGTGGAAATACCGTGGATGATCGAATTCCAGCAAAAATACAGCCCGCGCGGTTTCACCATCCTTGGAGTTTCAATGGACGAAGACGGCAAAAAAGCCATTCAACCATTCCTCGACAAAGAACGCTTCGATGTGAACGGCCAAAAAGAGGCGATGAGCTATCCCATCCTGCTCGGCAACGACACCATCGCGGAGAAATTCGGCGGGATCCTGGGCCTCCCCACCAGCATGCTCTTCACTCGCGACGGCAAAAAGGTCAGGACCATCGTCGGCCTGGTGAATCACGACGATATTTCCAAAGCCATCGAGGGGCTACTTTAGGTAACCTCAACTCTGAAATAGACTTACTTCACTTTTCCTGGCTTTTCGTCGTAAATGCCCTTCTTTAGCTTTAAATATGATATAATGGTAGACTATATGAGGTACAAAGATACCCAGCAATGGCAATGAACATCAAAAACGACGAAGCACAGAACCTTGCACATAAGCTTTCGGAGTTAACTGGCGAGAGTCTGACCAGTGCGGTTACAGAGGCTGTTCGCGAGCGTTTGGAACGAGTACAGAATGCACAGGGGGAAGGACTGGCGGATCGCCTGATAGCCATAGGGAAGGATTGCGCTGCGCACCTCAAAGAACCATTCAAGTCAGGCGAACACGGCGACATTCTGTACGACGAGCGAGGCCTGCCACGATGATTGTGGATACGTCGGCGATTGTGGCGATTCTTCGCGATGAGCCCGACGCTCGGTCCTTCGCCAAAGCAATTGCGGACGCGAGAATCCGCCGCGTTTCGGCGGCGAATTATGTGGAAGCTGCGGCTGTAATTGATGGAAGCCGGAACCCAATTGCGAGCCGACGGTTTGACGATTTCTTCCGCGAAGCTTCTTTCACTGTCGAGGCAGTCACCTCCGAGCAGGCACAGATAGCGCGCGAAGCTTACAAAGATTTTGGCAAAGGCAGCGGACATGCGGCGCAATTGAATTTCGGAGACTGTTTCGCTTACGCGCTGGCCAAGGCGATGAGCGAACCCATCCTCTTCAAAGGCGAGGACTTCAAGCACACGGATCTCGCATCGGTTCTTGAATAATCAGAATTCCCAACCGATGTAACTTTCTCAGGCGTTGCGCATGTGAAAGAATAGAGGCGTGGCGCTGGGCGCATGAAATCTCGACTCCATAATTTTCGCGAACCGATTGGCGTGGCGCTGGAAACGCTGCGCGCGCACAAGATGCGCTCGTTTCTGATGCTGCTGGGAATCGTGCTGTCCGTTTCCACGCTGATTATGGTGGTTGCGCTGATCTCCGGCGTAAACCTGTACGTTCAGAACCGTATCGCAAACCTCGGGGCCAACGTATTCCTGGTTCTGCGCTTTCCGATCATTACGGACATGGACGAACTCGTGAAGGCCACACGGCGAAACAAAACGATTACCTGGGACGAGTATGTATTTTTGCGCGACAATTCCAAGCTTGCCCTGCGCGTCGGCGCACAGGCTAATCTCCTGGGCCGCACCAAGGCCAATGGCCAGACGGTCGAAGACACGACCGTCTACGGCGTGACCGCGAACATCGGCGACATGAAGACCGAGGGCCCCGCATCGGGACGCTATATCACGGACACCGACAATCAGCATCGCTCGCTTGTCGCGCTGATCGGCACGGACATCGCGGAAAAACTTTTTCCCGGCGTCGATCCCATCGGCAAGGAACTCGACGTGGACGGGCGCCCTTACCAAGTGATCGGAGTTGGAAAACCGATCGGCACTGTGCTCGGCCAGACGCAGGACAATTACGTCTACATTCCAATTGAGACGTGGTTGAAGTTCTACGCCACGAGCGCGACGAGCCTGTCCATCAACGTGCAAACGCGCGGCGGCGACTGGATGGCGCGCACGCAAGAGGAATCGCAGGCATTGATGCGCGCGCAACGCCATCTGAATCCGGCCGATCTGGACAATTTCGGCGTTCTGGACGGGGGCTCGCTGGTGGACTTGTTCAAGCGGATCACTGGGGCGCTGGCGGCGTCGATGGTGGGAATCGTCGCGGTATTCCTGGTGATTGGCGGCGTGGTGATCATGAACGTGATGCTGGCGACGGTGACCGAGCGCACGCGCGAAATCGGCCTGCGCAAATCCCTGGGCGCGCGGCGCGCGGACATTCTCCTGCAGTTCCTGACCGAGACGGCCGTCATGTCCACGATCGGTGGAGCGATCGGCGTCGCCCTGGCCTACTTATTTGCGCTGATCATTGCCGCCAACACGCCCGTGCCCATGCACGTGCCGATTTCAGCGGTTATCACCGCGCTGGGAGTTTCAACCGCAGTGGGCGTTTTCTTTGGCCTGTATCCTGCGAGCAAGGCCGCGAACCTGAGTCCGATCGAAGCGCTGCGGCAGGAAACCTGATCGAAGCCCGGGAATCCATGCGAATCTCTCTCGGCGAAAACGCGAAGATGGCTCTGGACACGCTCCGGGAGAACAAGCTGCGTTCGTTTCTCACTGTGCTGGGCGTGGTCATCGGAATCACCGCGCTCATCACGGTTTCGTCCATCCTGGTGGGATTTTACGCGGATATTTCTGTGTATCTGAATGACTATGGCGCGAATACAGTTTGGGTGTTCAAAGTGGCCCCCGGGATCAACACCGGGCGAATGACCGCCGAGCAGCGCAACCGCAAGCCGTTGACCTACGAAGATGCGCAAGCGATCCGGGAGCAATGCCCGGCGGTGCAGGAAGTGTCCGTGTCGGTCCTGAAGCGCGTCTATGATTTCAATCGCCCGCCCGTGATCACTGCGCGCTACAAGGACAAGGAAGTCAGCGGCCTGAACTATTCCGGTTCAGACGTCAACTATCCGGATGTCTATAACACCCGGCCCTACATCGGCCGCTATTTCACGGAAGCCGAAGATTTGCACCGCGCGGACGTTGCCGTCATCGGCTACGATCTTGGCAAAACTTTTTTCCCGGACGGGGATGCGCTGGACAAAATTATTTCTGTCGAGGGATTCCCCTACCGCGTCATCGGCGTATTCGAGCATCGCAAGGGCCAGCTCTTCCAGAATCCTCCCGCGGAAAAACAGGTGCTCGTTCCTTACTTCACGTACCGCAAGCATCATCCCGCCGACGACGAGCATTTCATCGGCGCCGTGGCGGCTCCCGGGAAAATGGCGGAAGCAAAGGATGAAATCAGCGCGGTCTTGCGGCGCACGCGGCACGTTCCCTATTCGGCGCCGGAAAATTTCGGCCTGTCCTCTGCGGAGGAAATTGCCAACCAGTTCAAACAGATCACAGGCTCGGTTGCGATGCTGACGGCTGTGGTCAGCTCGATTGGGTTGCTCGTGGGCGGAGTCGGCGTGATGAACATCATGCTGATGTCGGTCACGCAGCGCACGCGGGAAATCGGAGTGCGAAAAGCAATTGGCGCGCGCCGCCGCGACGTCATCTGGCAGTTTCTGACGGAAGCAGTCGTGCTCACGGGCGCAGGCGGAGTGATTGGCGTGCTGCTGGGAATTGGCATCAGCCTGCTTATCCATGTTTTTTTGCCCAGACTGCCTTCGGCTATACCGCTGTGGGCCGTGCTTTTGGCAGTTATCGTTTCCATGACCGTTGGCCTGTTTTTCGGTATCTATCCGGCCGTGAAGGCCGCGCGACTAGACCCGGTGGACGCTTTGCGGTACGAGTAGGTGCGGGAAACAGGTGGCAGGTTGCGGGCAGCAGGTTGTGGCAATCAGAAACTCTTTTGGCGCAGTCTCTGAATCAGGCTAGGTAGCATTCGGCCGATTTCCGAGCAGCCCTCCAGGGCGGAAATAATCTGGTCTTCTTTGACGTAATGAAGCCTGCCGGCAATCATCAGATGGGTTTCCAGTTCTTTAAGGGAACCATTCGCAATCGATAGATGTTGTAAGTATTCACCGAGAGTTTTTCTGCCATGTCCCTCGGCAATATTTGCCGGAATAGAAACCGCAGCCCTGCGGATTTGGCTGATCAATCCATACATTTCCGATAGTGGAATTTCTGTGGAGAGCTTGTAGCACTCCTCCACAAGATCCATTGCCCGGGCCCAGACTGTCAGATCACGATAACTGTTGACCTTTGCTCTCTCTAACTGTTGCGTGACGGTGGATTGAGTTGACATGAATCGTGTCTATCGACATCCATATATCATGAAGGCGCGCATATCGCAATTCATATTCTTGGCTGGGCCATAACGGTTCAGGTAGCCCGCAACCTGCTACCCGCCCCCTGTTACCTTTCTTGCCCGCGCCGCGGCTTCGCGGTACTCTGTCACTGCCATGGATGAACAAGAGTTTCAGAAACGATGTGATGCGGCATTTGAATCGCTGCTCCGCCGCCTTCAGGAAGTGGGCGATGAGCGCGGTTTTGAAGTCGAAGGTGGAAGTGGAAAACTCGAAGTTCTGTTTGAGGACGCGGACGAAACCAGATTCGTGATCAGCCCGAACACGCCGGTGCGCCAGATTTGGATTTCTGCGCTGACCACAAGTTTCAAGCTTTCGTGGTCGGATGCGGCGGGGACCTTCGTCCTTGATAAAACTGGTGAAACACTAATGCAACTCATGGGCCGCATTCTCACCGAGCAGCTTGGCAGCCCCGTGACGGTATAAATTTATATGAACACACCCCTTGAAAGCGTCCTGCGATTCTACTGCCGGCGAGTGAGTGTGCCGGTCGAACATTTCGCCCGGTGTGCGTCAGGCCTGCTCGCGCGGATTGCGTTGCTGTCGCTGGCAATCCTCGCCGTCAATGCGTCGGCGCAGGACAACGCTATTCCACCCGCGGCAAGCGTTCTTCAGCCACAGGCCTACGTGTCGTTGCAGCCCGTGCCTCGCGGCCGCAACTTTCAGATTGCGGTGGTCGCGAAAATTTCTCCGGGCTTCCACATCAACGCGCACCAGCCTTCGGAAGACTATCTGATTCCCACAAAAGTCATGGCCGATCTCTCTCCCGGAGTGTTCCTCGTGGAAACGACGTATCCGCGCGGGGTGATGCGCGCGTTCCGGTTTTCGAAGACGCCTCTGCGCGTTTACGAAGGTTCCTTCACGGTGCTGATGAAACTGCGCGCGAACGACGGCGCGCCGCTCGGCCCGCAAAAAATCGGCCTCACGGTCGGCTATCAGGCCTGCAATCAGGACGCGTGCCTGCCGCCGACAAAACTTTCGGTGACGGCGGACCTGCAAATCGCCGACGCGGATACAACCCCCCATCCCGTCCACACGGATATTTTTTCTCCCGCTTCCAAGTAGGACGAGCTTCAGCCTGTCTGGTTTTCGCACGCGTGTCGATGAAAATGCGACAGGCTGAAGCCCGTCCTACTCAACCCACCGTGATTTTTTTTTGAAATTGAATCAGCGTGCGGCGAGGACTTCGACGGCACGGCGCAGGCGGCTCACCACGCGCTCCTGTCCGAGCACCAGCATTGTTTCAAACAGCGGAGGCGCCACGGCCTGCCCCACAATCGCGACGCGCGTGGCGTTGATCAGCAGACCGGCTTTTACGCCTTCGGCGGCGGCCAACTCGCGCAGGGCGTGGTCGCAGGCATCGTGATTCCAATCGGGGAGCGACGCCAGGGCGTCCGCAAGTTTGGCGAGCATCGCGCCCAGGCGTTCATCCTTCCAGAATTTCTCGCGCGCCTGCGGATCATACTCAAACGAATCGCTGAAAAACGCGCGCGCCCACGTCGAAAAATCCGGCAGCAAACGCGTGCGCGGCCGCAACAAGTCTACGGTCCTGGAAAACCACTCGCGTTTTTCGCCTGCCCATTCCGGTTGCCACAGCTTCGAGCGCTCCAACTCGCCTTGCACAGCGGGCAGAACTTCGTCGATCGGCAGTTTCTGCAGATATTGCGTGTTGAACCACTCGAGCTTGGGGCGGTCGAAAACGGCGTTCGTGCGGCTCACGCCCTCGAGTGAAAATCGTTCCATGATTTCAGCCGTCCGCATGAATTCTTCGTTTCCCGCCGACCATCCGAGCAACGCCAGAAAATTCCGAAACGCCTCGGGAAGAAAACCTTCGTCGCGGTACGATCCCACGCTCGTCGCGCCATGGCGCTTGGAGAGCCGCGTGCGGTCCGGCCCCAGAATCAGCGGCACGTGAGCAAAAATTGGGGGCGTGGCGCCAAGCGCGCGATACAGCAAAGCCTGCTTCGGCGTGTTGGAAATGTGATCGGACCCGCGAATCACATGCGTGATCCGCATATCAATGTCATCCACGACGGCGCTCAATTGATACGTTGGGCCGCCGTGAGCCTGGCCTTCCTTGGGTGAACGCAGGAGAACGAAATCCTCGATTTCATCGTTCGACACTTCACGCGGACCGAAAACGGCGTCCTCGAATTGCGTGATCCCGCCAAGAGGGACGCGGAAACGAATCGCGGCGTTCTGCGCGCTCAGTCCCGGCTTGCCTTCGCGGCACGCGCAGCGAGTGATGCGTCGCGGGCCCTGCTCTTTTTTCGCGTCCTCTGTTTCCTCGACCGCGTCGCCGCCCGCGTATTTTTCCGGCGGGCAATCGCAAAAGTAGGCCGCGCCCGAAGCGGCCAGCTTCAGCGCCGCTTCACGATGCAAATCCAGGCGCTGCGACTGAAAGTAAGGCCCTTCGTCCCAATCGACTCCGAGCCATCGCAGCCCGTCCAGAATGCCCTCCACCAGTTCCGGGCGATTGCGTTCCACATCCGTGTCTTCGATGCGCAGCACCATCGTGCCGCCCCTGCCGCGCGCAAAAAGCCAGTTAAACAGCGCGGTGCGCGCGCCTCCCACATGCAAATAGCCCGTCGGCGAGGGCGCGAAGCGCACTCGAATTTCGCCAGCCGGCTTTCCGGTTACGCTTGAAGTCGTGGCCATGCCCCTTAGCAGGTCTCCCCTGGGAGTGAAAAACAGTACATCTTAGCCGAACCCGCTCAGGAAGGCGAGTGACAGCAGGGGCGATTCCGGCGACTCCGGAAAAAAGATAAAGGTCAATTCCTTGTTAAGAAATCGTGTGTCCGATCTCTCAAGTGCCTTGTTCCTGTCTGGTACCCCCGTACCCTTGACCGCCTGGAAATGCGTCCCTTATAGTCGCGAAAGTGGAAAAATTTCTGGGGAGGGTGTGGTGTATCTGTCGCCGGTAAACGCATTCTCATCGGATGACAGGCAACGTGGATTCCTGGATCGAAATTTGATCTCTTCTCCGTACGTTGCCGGCAGCATCATTCCATTTGAAACGGATGAGCGAACTGTGGCCTCGGCGGCGCGTTTGATTTGATGACCTCGGAAAGCATTATTGCGATCACCCTGCTGGCAGCGTCGGCATTGACGTCGGGTTTCTTCGCCTACATGCACAGTTTGCGGCGCCAGGCCTACCTCATATTCTGGAGCGCCGGATGGTGCCTGCTCGCTCTGCACTACCTCAGCCCCGCGCTCGAGCCCTGGATGGCCGTCGCTCCGTGGCAAACAGCGGTCAACGAATGGCTGCTGGCCGCGTCGGCGCTGCTGTTTTTCAGCACTGCTCAGGTGTACACGAATTCCGAGCCGTGGGTGCGTCCACAGATTGCCGCGGGCGGAGTATTTGCGTTGTGGTCGGCCGCTTACTATCTGCATGACATCAGAATTTCCCCGCAGCTTGGCGTCGCCGTCGTGCTTGCGGTCGTTGCCTGGGTCTTCTATCAGGAGAGCCGGCGTCACGAAACATTTGCGGATTTGCTGCTGGCCGGTTCGTTCCTCAGCTGGAGCGCGATCCTGATCGGGGAGCTGCTGCTCGGATCCAATATCGTCAATTCGTTGCGCGCGCTGGAGCTTCTGCCCCAGCTGTTTGCGGCGGCCCTGATGGTCATGGGGCTTTACGAAGAGGAAAAGCGCCGCGTCGAACAGAACATGCTGGCGCTCTCGAACGTGAATCTGGCCACTTCCAGTTTTGTCGGCCCGGAAATTCAACAGATGCTGGCGCAGGCGTTGGAGCGCGTGCTGAGCGTCGTGCGCATGCCGGCGGGTGTGCTGTTTCTGCACCACGGACATGCGAAGGGTCCGACATCTGTCGTCTCCGTCGGCTTGCCGGAAAATTTTTGCGCCATCGCTCAAGAAGAGGGGCTGGACGATCATCTCGTGGACATGGTATCGCGCCTGGGCGGGCTGGTGGTCTTTCGCGATCTCGGGCGCGACGCTTCCTGGGCGGCCCTCGACAGCGAGGAAGCCTTCCGGCGTTTTCGCCAGCTGGTGTTGAGCCAGAATCTGCGCACCGTCGTAGGGATTAGCCTGCAGGCAAAAGAACAAGCGTTCGGCGTATTGTTCCTCGGCACCCCTGACAGCCGGCGGTTTACTTCGGCCGAGCTCCGCCTCCTGCTGGCGCTGGGCCATCAAATCGGAATGGCCGTCGAAAATAGCTACCTGGTACAGCAGTCCACGCGCCGCACGCAAGAGCTCCACATGCTGAACGAAATCGGCCGCGCCCTGAGCTCCACCCTGGATCCGGACACGCTCTTCGACACGATTCTGAACGAAATCAAACGCTTGTTTGACGTGAATCATTTCTGTGTCGCGCTCCACGAAACGGTCCGCAACGAAATTAAGTTTGAAGTCGAGGTGCGTGACGGCGTAGCACTGCCCAAAAGGTCCCGGCCGTTCGGCGGAAACTGGGTGATCGAACACCTCATGCGCACCCGCCAGCCCATTTTGATCCGCGAGAATTACACCGAAGAAATGCGCAAGCTCGGTCTCGAGCCGGAGGAATCGCACGGAGGAAGTTTCTGCGGCGTGCCGCTGCTGCTGTATGAACGGCCCATCGGAGCCATGATCCTGCAAAGCCCCCAGGAACGCGCTCTCGATATGGGGCATTTGGAAATGATGCGCGTGCTGGCGAGCGAAGCGGTGATTGCGCTGGAAAATGCGCGCCTGTTTCGCGAAGAGCGGGCGAAATCTCGCCGCCTGACCCTGTTCAACAACATTTCCCGCAATATCATTACCACGCTCAATCCGGATGAAATGCTCGCTAAAATCGCGGAAGAATTGGAACAGGTGCTCGACTACTCTCACATGGGAATCGGGCTGCTCGATTATTCGGCCAAGGAAATTGTGATCCAAGCCGAAGCGGGACCGCGCAAAGGCGCGCTGGGGCGCCGGCTGGGCCTAGACGGCAACATCGTAGGGCGCGTGGCGCGCACGGGACAGATGGAGATCGTGTCCTACGGCGCGCAGGACTCCGCGGCCGAGCCGGTGCTCGAAGGTTCTGCTTCCGCGATCGCACTGCCGATCGTATACGCGGACCAGTTGCATGGAATTTTGTACATGGAAACAGACAAGGCCTCGGACTTCCCCCAGGAAGAAGTTCTGTTCCTGGGCACGCTGGCGGACTTGATTTCCGGCGCGCTCCACAGCGCCATGACTTTCCAGAAGGCGCAGGAACAGGCCATTACCGACGGCATGACCGGCTTGAAAACCCATCGCTTCTTTATGGAGGCGCTGTCGGCGGAATGGAAGCGCTCGACGCGGGCGGGACGTTCCTTCTCGCTGGTGCTTATGGATCTGGACCGCTTCAAATTCGTGAACGATTTTTACGGACATTTGGACGGCGACCTGGTCCTTCAGCGCGTCTCACATATCCTCGAATTGAATTGCCGCCGCTCGGACGTCGTGGCGCGCTATGGAGGCGATGAGTTCGTTATCCTGATGCCCGAAACAGACTCCGTGCAAAGCCACCAACTGGCCGCGAAACTGCGCTCCTGGATTTGCTCCGACCCCGTCCTGCGCGAAAAAAATGTGACCTCCAGTTTTGGCGTCGCCACGTTTCCGCTGAACGGTTCAACTCCCGAGGAACTCATTCAGGTCGCCGATGCCTCCATGTATCTTTCCAAGCATCAGGGCGGCAACGCCGTTTCCACCGCAGATCAATTCAATACCGATGATTCCAAGCAATGGAAACGCGACGTCCTCGACGCTTACCTCGGCGTCACACTCAAGCGCATGTTTTCCACGGGCCCCGACTCGTTCGTCGAAATCTACAGCCGGATCGAACAGTTCGCGAGGTCACTCGCGGAAACCGAGCCCACCTCGAATCGCCAGGGCGCAAATAAAATGTCAAGATCCTCCGGCGCGTCATCCTTCGAGCCGCTCCCTCCGATCGTTATGGATACGCTCACATCGCTTGCACTCGCTGTCGACGCCAAAGATCAATTCACTCAGGGCCACTCTCAGAAGGTTTCCAGTTACGCCGTCTTGATTGCCGAAGCCATCGGTCTGGATGGCCCTGAAATTGAGGAGGTGCGGCTGGGCGGCATGCTGCATGACGTCGGAAAAGTCGGAATCGCGGAGTCGATATTGAACAAGAGCGGCCCGCTCAATCCCGATGAATGGGAAGCGATGAAGCGCCACGTGGAATACGGAGCCAAGCTTCTTGAACCGCTGCGGGGAACCGAGCGGGTACGCGCAATGGTCGGCCATCATCACGAATTCTTCGACGGCTCGGGCTACCCGGAGGGACTTGCCGGGAGCAAGATTCCCATGGGCGCGCGAATTATCGCCATTGCCGACGCTTACGACACCATCACCTCCGAGAGGACGTACAAGAAAGCGCGCACACCGGAAGAAGCGTTCCAGGAACTCGACCGCTGCAGCAACGCGCAATTTGATCCCGAGCTGGTGCAGATGTTTATCTCCCGCCTGCGGGAAATGCCGAACCCCTTGATCCAGAACCCTTTCGTGGCCCAGGAGCCCGAAGTCTTCCGTTAGACCCAGTAGGACGGGCTTCAGCCTGTCTGCCTTTGACTTCTCTAATATCTCCACCAAAGATCAAAACCCGACAGGCTGAAGCCCGTCCTACAGCACGCCTACACCAGGCTTGTTTCGCCGCCTTCGATTGCGTAGAATCGCGCTTCTTCTAGCGGGGACCACCAAGCCTCACGGAGACAGGATGTCCAGACGCATCGCTGCGAAGATTACCGGCGTGAGCGGGTACGTGCCGCCCCGGGTGATGTCCAATGCCGATTTGGAAAAGCTCGTGGATACCGACGACGCCTGGATTCGCGAGCGCACGGGCATCCGCGAGCGCCACGTCGCCGATAAAGGCGTGGGCGCCTCTGACCTGGCCACGGCTGCCGCACGCCAGCTCCTGAAATGCAAAAATATTCCCGCTTCGGAAATTGACCTCATCGTTGTGGCCAGCGTCACGCCGGACATGATGTTCCCCGCAACCGCATGTTTGGTTCAAAACAATCTGGGCGCCACGCACGCCTGGGGATTTGATCTTTCGGCGGCCTGTTCCGGATTTCTATATGCCCTCACGGTCGGCGCTCAATTTGTGGGGGCCGGCACTCAAAAGAAGGCGCTGGTGATCGGCAGTGACGTGATGACTTCCATTCTGGATTACAAAGATCGCGCAACCTGCGTGTTGTTTGGGGATGGCGCTGGCGCCGTCCTGCTGGAACCCACCGACCGCGAGGACGAAGGCATTCTCGACTTCGAGCATGATGTCGACGGCTCCGGAGGAAAATTTCTTTACATGCCCGGCGGCGGATCGCTGCACCCGTCTTCACACGAAACCGTGGATCAGAAGATGCACTACGTCCATCAGGAGGGCGCTCAGGTCTTCAAGTATGCGGTGCGCCGCATGGCGGATCTGGCGTGCGAGATGCTCGAGCGAAATGGATTCACCAGCAAAGACCTGGCGTTGGTTGTGCCCCATCAGGCCAATTTGCGGATTATTCGCGCGATGCAGGAGCGTCTCGGGGTGGAAGATGCGAGAATCATGGTGAACATCGACCGCTACGGGAATACGACCGCGGGAACCATACCCCTTGGGCTGCGCGACGCTGTCGCAGAGGGACGCATAAAAAAAGGCGATCTCGTGTTACTTGTCGCCGTCGGCGCGGGATATACGTCAGGCGGAGTTCTGCTTCGTTGGGCCTACTAGTCAGGCCCGCGATTCTCAATACTCGAGAGGGATTTCCCACTCACATTCCGCGAACTTGGGCGGCGCATAATATGTTGCGCTCCAGGTGCCGGTCCATTACCACTGCTGCGTAGCGCGAGCAGGTGGCCATCTCGGAGTTTGCCAAGCCGGCCACGGCAGGGATAATTTTGCCGAGCCTCTCGACCACGGCGTAGTACCCTCGGATGGCCATGAAGCTCTTATTCGGGCCGCGCAAGTCTGGAGATAAGTCTTTTAGAATTATGATATTGCGGAAATCCTGGGCGCCAATTCCACGATCCGTAATCCCTGCAGCAACACGGACACGATCCGGGATTGCTTGCGCCGCAATTCCGGATATGGTCGCCCTCCAGCAGTAAAGCCAAACTTGTGCGAAGGCCACCAGCGAAGCCGTGATTATCATGGCCGCAATCATCCAGGATCATCCTCAGGATTACAGCTTCGTTCATGTCCCCGTTTCGAGCAATGGATGCCTCGTACTAACCTTTTGTGCCTCTAGTACCAGCTGTGACCCGCAACCAGGCGATGTATTGGGTAAAAACTACCCAATTTAAGGACCCGGAGACAGACCTCCAATGGAAAGTGAGGCAATTCGCATATATATCGGCAGTAAGTTTCAAAGTAGTAATGGCCGCTATTAGGAGGGGCAATCCCATAACCAGTTTGGCGCAGGAGGCCGGAGGTGAAAGGTGGACCGGCCGGGTTAGATGTTTCCACCTGAATCTGCAACCCCGCATATGAAATAAACAATCTACCGATCCCCGAATTCTTATGCGGATCAGGGCGGAGGGATGCGGTAGATCTGCTTTGAATTCGATGAGTCGCAATCGTATTCACGAATTTCGATTCTCCACTGCGGCTCACCCAACTCAGGGAAAAATCGCTGCTTCCAGGCGTAGCCTTCGTCACGCATCCTGAGACGAGACGATATGGAACCGCAGGACTCGTCCAGGCGTCGCGCCGCGGCATCGATCGGTCCGCTTCCTCCCGGGTCGCGCCCGCCTCGGACCAGGATCATTTTCCCACTCGGCGGATGCCCCGCCGCGAGCCATCCCGCCGGAGAAAATACCTGTGGATGGCTGACGGAATCGGGAAGGAAACCCTCCAATCTCCAGGGCCCATTCTGACTGGGCACGCGCAGAAGATAAGTGAGATAAAAAAGAAATGAAGGATGGTCGGCGATCACTGTCGCCCCGCCGCGAATCTTCGCGGCCGCGTCTTGCGCGACTTCCTGCCAGGGCTCGATAAATCGTGGCGCGGAATAATAACGCTTTGAATAGATTCCGTACCATCCGATCCCGCCGACAATCAAAAGCGCTGCGGCGAGGCCGAGGGTTGCCCAGCGAGGCTTGGCCGCCTCAATCGCCACTCCGACCGGCAACAAAACCCAGGGAGAAAGCAGGAGCAGATATTTCGTTTGGAGGATTCCCAGCAGAGCCATCGCAACCAACAGGAAGGCGCTGTACAAAAAGAATCGGCGCGCGGGCCGGGGAAGCCACCACACGACCAGGGCCACGCAATACAGGACCGCGAGCCCCGCAGGAACGCTCAACCTCCAATACCATGGGGCAACCGATTCGCTGACGAAGAGCGAATATGCGTTGAACGCCGTAGTCGCCAGAATCGTCAGCGCGCTCTGATGAAAATTCAACCCATGGGAAAGCTCCGCGCGGAACGCCGATAAGAGCGGCAGGAAGGAAACGCACAATAGCGCCGCAGTTCCGAGAAGAGCTTTGGGAGTTGCCACAGGTTCCTTGGATCGCGAGCGAAGAAACTGATCAATGGCAAGGCATCCGAGAATGGCCCAGCCGAAATAGTTTGTCCAAACCAAACTGGCGCCAAAGAGAAATAGAGCGGCCCACCGGCCAAACGTCTGGTCCTCCAGATACTTGAAATAGGAGAGCGTCAAACCCGCGACCAAAAAGAACGAAAACGAGTACCAGGTCGCCAGGCGGGCGAAATGAAAGCCCAAGGGCCATAGAATTCCCACCCAGATGACGGCCACGCCTCCGGACACCCCTGTAAAATAGCGCCCGGCGCGAGCCAGCAGAAAAAGTCCCGCAAGAAAAAAAAGGACGGACGGAATCCGAAGATAGTCGAAATTTCCTTCCGTCCAACGCAGCCAGAAATGGAGAAGGATGTCATAGAGTGGGGGGTGCTCGTGCCTGCCGGCGCCGGAAAAGTATTGGGCGAGCGTTGTTCGCAGCGGATTCGAGGCGACACTCAATATGATGGATTCATCGTCGATGAAAGTTACGGAGTTGTTGGTGGTAACCAAGCCGATCCCCAGCAGGACAATGGGGACCACTTGCTGGGCGATTTCATTTGGCTTGCGTTGGCGGACCGGCATGATTAGTTCTGGCTCGGGCGCACGGGGAAGCCTACCCAGGCATTCAACAGGCCCAGGGTTTCACGTACCACATCCAGACTGTCCTGGGTATGGCGCCACCAATGCGCGCCGTCATAGGTGTCATCTTGAGGATAACGCACAATCATGCGCGGTCGGGAGCCCACAAGTTTCCGCCAGATCGTGCGGACCCGGCGTGTATGGGGTTTTGAAGTCACAATAATCGCGGAGTGGAGATCCATGCTGTGGAGGACCTCCGCAATTTGGCGAACCTCTTCCTCCGTGTTCGCATCCGCGCGCTCCAAAATACGTATCGTGTCCGGCGGTACTCCCTTGGCGATCAGAACCTTCTCGTTATAGAAATCTTCCCCCAGATAGGCAATTTTCATGGCCTTCAAATCGTCCACGGGAGAAGTCGGCGGAGAGATCCAAACCTGGTCCGCAAAACCGGCATGGTAGACGCGGGCCGCTTCGACGGCGCGTTCCGGAAGGCGCCCGCTCAAGACCACGATCACGTCCGCATGAACGAGCGGATCCTCGACGACGAGCCAATTCCCGACTGTCAAAAACAGCGTCGCCGCAGCGCCCGCAAGAACGATGAAAATTCCACCGGGGACCAGCCATCGGCGTTTTCTTGATTTTGATTCAGTCAAAATTCCGCCTCACGCCGCGCGGCGTCCCGGGGAACGAATCGCGCGTTCCTCAAGTTCGCCGGCGAGCTCCTTCGCCGGGTTCGTGGAGCGCCCTGGTGAAAATTAAATTGTAGTGTCGCTTGGTGCAGTCCTCGCAGCGAAATGGCCGCAGCAAAAGAAATGGAAGAATCAGCACTTCCAACAATCCCCGCCGGTGCGAACGTCGAACATCGAGGCTTTTGCAGGATGGACAGCATCGAAGCAAAAAGAATCGATCGTGGGACATGGTCATAGGGCGGACTTGGCATCCTAACCCGGTGGACATTTGCGGTCAATCGGGAGCCGCTGATTCCCGCCGTCTCGCCGGAGTCCTCGCGGGACGGTTGCAAATCCGCGCTCGGGCCGCCGAATCGGGCTTTGTGCGGAACAGCGCTGAGTCTAAAATGAATTTCAGCTGACCCATAATTTTCGACCGTGTGAGAGAATAGGTGAATATGAAGAAACGCTATCATCCGGAAAGCGTCGTCCTGAAGAGGCCATCCCAATGCGGGCAGTAGTTACGGGAGGCGCGGGATTTCTCGGGTCGCACCTTTGCGACTGCCTCATCGATCGCGGTTGGGAGGTTCTCTCGATCGACAATTTGGTCACCGGCACCGCGGCCAACGTGCGCCATCTCGCGGGAAACGCTCGATTCAGCATGATGCAGCATGACGTCACGAAATTCATAGAGGTCCCGGGTCCGGTTGATTACGTCCTTCATTTCGCTTCGCCGGCAAGCCCGGTGGATTATCTGAAACTCCCGATCCAAACTCTGAAAGTGGGGTCGCTTGGAACGCACAATACCCTGGGCCTTGCTCTGGCCAAGAACGCCAAATATTTCCTCGCGTCTACGTCGGAGTGTTACGGCGACCCCATGGTCAGCCCTCAGCCGGAAACCTATTGGGGCAATGTAAACACGGTCGGCCCGCGCGGCGTTTACGATGAAGCCAAGCGTTTTGCGGAAGCCATGGTGATGGCTTATCACCGCGCGAAGGGCCTGGACACGCACATCATTCGCATCTTCAATACCTACGGGCCGCGCATGCGCCTCAATGATGGCCGCGCGCTCCCGAACTTCGTCTATCAAGCCCTGAACGGGCAGCCCATCACTGTGTACGGCACAGGAAAGCAGACGCGAAGTTTCTGCTATGTTTCCGATTTAATCGAGGGAATTTATCGTCTGATGATGTCCGACGAACACGAACCAACCAACATCGGAAATCCTCATGAAATAACGATCCTTGAATTTGCCGAACGGGTTCGCACTTTGCTCGGCGCCTCCACCCCCATCATCTTCGAACCCCTGCCTCAGGACGACCCCAAGCAGCGCTGCCCGGACATTTCCAAGGCGCGGCGCCTGTTAGGCTGGGAACCAAAAGTGGATTTGGAAGAAGGGCTGCGGCGGACCCTGGAGTCGTTCAAGAAGCAGTTTACAGAAGCTCAGACGAACAAGTAGCACAGACTTCAGTCTGTGGGGTTCCATTGGTTCAACGAAACTTCAAGGTAAAACCGTCATTAACATTTCCTCGGCGATTATTTATTGCAGTATGGGAACTCTTGAGGAAATCCACGGACTGAAGTCTGTGCTACAGTCCAGCCGGTACGGCGACCGTATCGGGCCGGCCGAAGCTCATATACTCGAATCCCAGATCTCTCATCTCCGCAGGGCGCAGCATGTTCCGCGCGTCAATCACCAGCGGGCGGGCCATTTCCTTGCGAACGCGCTTCCAGTCCAGGCGCCGGAACTGCTCCCACTCGGTGAGCACCAGCAACGCATCGGCTCCGCGCGCCACTTCGTAGGGGTCGGCGGTGTAGCTCAGATTCGGAAACACGCCGCGCGCCCGCTCCATGGCTTCCGGATCGGTCGCGCGAACTTCCGCTCCTTCCGCCAGAAGGCGCCGGATCACTTCGATCGCGGGCGCCAGCCGAATGTCATCCGTGTTCGGCTTGAACGCGATTCCCAGGATGCCAATCTGTTTCCCTTTCATCACCCAGAGCGCCTTCTTCACCTTCTCCAGGAGACGGTCGACCCGCTGCTTGTTCACACGCTCGGCTTCCTTCAACAAACCGAAATCGATGCCGGCGCGTTCGGCCAGCTTAATGAATGCTTGTATATCTTTCGGCAAACAATATCCGCCGAATCCCAGCCCCGCCTTGAGGAACTGCCCGCCGATTCGCGGATCGAGGCCCACAGCGCGCGTCACTTCCTCGACGTTGCCGCCCAGCCGCTCGCACAAATCTCCGAGCACGTTCGCGTACGAAATCTTCAGGCCTAAAAACGAATTGGACGCATGCTTGATGAGCTCCGCGCTGGCAATCGTGGTCACCACAAAGTCCGGCGTCGCTGCCGGCGGACAATTCGGCTGGTGCACCGGGCAGCGGTAGCTGCCTTCGAGGATCGGACGGTACAGCTCGCGCAACTGCTGCTCGCTTTCCTTCTCTTCCACGCCAATCACGATCCGGTCCGGATGAAAGAAATCTTCGACCGCCGTGCCTTCGCGCAAAAATTCCGGATTGGAGGCCACGCGAAACTTCGCCCCGGAATTCGCCGCATACACCTCGAGCGCCCGCTTGAGCTGTTCGCCGGTCTGCGCCGGCACGGTGCTCTTCTCGATCACCAGCTTCGGCGCGCGCGATTCCTTCGCGATCATCCGGGCCACATTGTCAATCGCGGACAAGTCCGCTTCCCCCGTTTCGGTCGGCGGCGTCCCCACACAAATGAAAACGACATCCGCGTGGCGCACAGCTTCCGCGCCATCGGCCGTGAACCGCAATCGCCCCTCGCGGACCACGCTTTCAAGGACCTTATCGAGGTGGGGCTCGTAAATCGGAATCTTTCCCGCCTGCAGCACGGCGATCCTCGCGCTGTCGTTGTCCGTCGCGAGTACTTCGTGCCCTGCCTCGGCCAGACAGCTCCCCGACACGAGTCCCACGTACCCGCAACCAATAACAGCTAGTTTCACGCTCGTTCTCCCTTTTCAAACAGGCTCATTCGTTCCATTGCCAACGGGCAGAGCCATTTTCGCTTATTGCGCCGCCAAACAAAAGGTGATTTCCCCCTTGATCTGGGAGAGAAGCAATGCGTTAGCTCTTGGTAAGCGAGAAACTCCCGATCACCAGCGCGTCGACCCCGGAACAAAAATAGCTCCGCACCGCATCGCGGGGCGAGACTACCAGAGGCTCGCCAAATAAATTAAAGGAGGTATTTACCAGCATGGGCGCGGAAGCAAACTGGCCGAATCGCTCAAGCAGCCGCCAAAGTAGCGGGTTGGCAGCGCGCTCCACGACGTGCAAACGCACGCGCCCGCCGGGGAGAAGAAATCCTTCGAGCAGGCTGGCCGCTTCCGGCTTGGCCTCGCCGAGCGTGGACATAAATCGCGCGGAGGGGGAAAAGTCGAAATATGCAGCGGCGCGCTCGGCCATAACAGAAATGGCGAATGGCCGGAACGCTTCGCGGTGCTTCACAAATTCATTGAGGTTTTCTTTCACGTAAGGGGCCCAGGGAGATGCCAGCAGGCTGCGGTTGCCGAGAGCGCGAGGGCCGAATTCTGCCGCGCCGTGGAACCATCCCACGATTTTTCCCGCGACGAGCAACTGTATGGTTTCTTCCAGGCGTTGTTCGTCTCCCACGTGGAACCGGTAGCGCGCCTTGCAATTGTCGAGAACCTGCTTGATGTCCTGGCTCGAATAGCTCGGCCCCCAGTCGAGTTTTTCTACGGCAGCCAGGCGCGGTTTTTTTTGAATCTGGTGGCGCACGTACCACGCCGCGCCGAGCGCTGTGCCTTCATTTCCCGCCGCGGGCTGAACGAAAATGCGATCGAAGCCCGTGTTTTTTTCCACGTGCGAAACCACAACCGGGTTCAGAAACAATCCGCCCGCCAGGCATAAGGCCTTCGCCCCAGTCTGCTTCCGGTAGCGCTCGGCCAGTTCCGCGGCGATCGCGCCACACGCCTGCTGCACGCTCGCGGCCAGCTGCTTACGCAACGGCTCGGCAATCGGCGGGCGCGGCGAGCCCGTCTCAGTGGCTTTGCCGATGGCGGGGTCTACTCCAACGGCTCGATAGAATTTGGGAGAGAACGCTATGTGCCCCGCGAGACCTGCATTGAAGTACCGCGTGGCAAGACGCGGCAATTTTCCCGGCGCGCGGCGCAGCATCTCCAGAAAGATGGACTCGAACGCGGGATCGCCTTCGAGGCCCAGCCACTGCGTCTTGTGTTCGTCCGCGTGCGGTGTGAAGCCGATCAAGTCCGTGATCTGCGAAAAAATCCATGCAGGCGAATGCGGAAAAGGGATCGATTCGAGGACGCGCAGGCGGTTGCCTTCGCCGAGTGCAATCGAGCCGGAGCGCCCGTCCCCTTGCTCGTCGAGCGTGAGCACCAAAGCGCGGTCGGCATCGGACGCGTAGAAAGCGCTCGCTGCGTGGCAGAGGTGATGTTCGAGGTGCACGACTTTCAGGTGCGGCGATTCGCCCAGTGTTTCGAGCAAACGCCCGTTGTTCAGTTCGCGGCCCAGCTCACCGAGCGCCTTCGTCTGATAGTAGCCGCTGGGAACCGGCGCGAACGGAGTGAGCTTCGCGCGCATCCATGCCTGGCGCACCCAGGTGCGCACTGGCCGGCTGGCCACGGCCACGAATTCCACGCCGCCCCACCCCGTCCCGGCGCGCTCCAGGCAAAAGCGAATCGCCTCGCGCGGAATTCCGGCGGCAGTGCGCCTGCGCACCAGCTTGCTTTCCTCCATGGCAGCGAGTATGCCGTCATCGGAAAGCAGCGCAGCGGCGGAGTCGTGTGCGAGACCGGATAGGCCCAGGATGTTCAAGCGTGTCCCCTGATCCTGCCTAGCCGGTTATGAGCTCCATTTGGAGCTGGACGGAATCTAAATAGGCAGTATCGCGGAGTTTACGCGTGGAAGGCTCGCGTGTCCACGCGTGAAGGGTTAAGGGAGGGACTCATTTTCCGCGAAGCGGCGGAGCGTCGAACCGAATTCAGTAGCGCCGGCGTCCCGCCGGTTCTTTGCATTTTCGTGGGACTCGAAAATTGCCGGCAAGATGCCGGCGCTACGAAAACCGCACCTTCAACGCTTCATCATTTCGGCGGCTGCGTCAGCTTCAGGCGCGCCGCCTGAGCGCATTCACCGGTAACAACGAAATAACGCGCCACCGCCTCTTTTCCGATCTCGAAGGGATGCGGCTCGCTGGGCTTGCGCGAGGCGATCATTCTGATCTTCGTGGTCGCGAGATCAAATTCCGAATGGTTCGACATTAGGACGGTCGCATTCGCAGCCGCCGCGGCAGCGGCCATCTTGCTCTGGGACTTGATGTACGTATCGAAATTCGCCGCTGTACTGGGGAAATTGAACGCCGTGCCGCCCGAATATGCGACGGTAAGCGGCTTGCCGTTATCTCTCACGGTGAAGATCATCGAGAACGTTCCCGGCGTGTGGCCCGGCGTGGCGATGAGGGTCACCGACGTGTCGCCGAGCGTGATCTTCTGGCCATCATCTGCGACGACGTCGCGCTTCGGTTTTCCCGCCGGATACCCGTTGACGGATTTTTCGATGGAATCCCAATCGGGGCCGCCCATGACGATCCGCGAGCCATAGCGATCCTGCATGAGTTTGGCTCCTCCGACATGATCGGGATGCGCATGGCTGATGATGACGTACTTGACCTTCGCCGGATCGAGGCCCAGTTTTTTTAATCCACCAATGATTTCCTCCTCCGAGTTGTAGGTCCAAAGCGTGTCAATGAGGATGATTCCTTCGCTCGAGGTCAGCGCCCAGGAACTGTGGATCTTGGAGCCGACGAAATAGAGATTGTCGAAAACTTTGGCCGGTTCGATGAACCATGTATCCCGAGCGGGGGCGGGTCCGGGCGCCACATCGCGCACTGTATTCGGAACCGCCGGCGGCGCTACGCACAAACGAGCCAGGGTGCCGGTAAAGTCGAACCCCGCGGCGTCTCTGGCCGCGACCAAATGGGCGTCAATCGCGTCCGAGGTACTCTGCGCAAACGCGCTTGCGCCGGACAAGCTGAAAAAGAGGACAAGCGCGGCTCCGGCGTTGGTCGTGTGATTCTTCATAGCTGCACCTCTTTCGAGCTCATTCTTTCAGCGGGCCAAGTAACACAGCCACTATTGGCTGAGCGGTTTTTGTTGCGCTTAACAAAGGCGCACAGCCAAGAGTGGCTGTGCTACTAAAACCCGAACGCCGTGGAGTTTACTCGCGGAGGGCGCATGCGTCTATTCGCAGAAAATATTTAACCGCGATTTTTGGGAAGGATCGAACCGCCGGAGAGCAGCCCGCGAAGAGCGAGCAGCAGGAGGCGCGGCTGGCTCAGGGCGATGTTCCAGAGGACGCGCGAGGCTTCGTCGCGCGTGTATTGGCTGAGCGAGCGGCGCGTCGAGTCGTTCATGAGATCGACCATGCGGCTATAATCTGCCTGCTTGAATTGATGAATCGTCTTGCGAATGAGCAGGTGGAGATCGAGCTCGCGGCGCAGCGAACGCAGTTCGCGGCTTTCTCCGCCGTTCATGATCGATTCGGTGACGCCGATCGCGCCTCGAAATCCGGTGACAATTCCGCCGACCGTCGAAACTTTCACTTGCCCGGCGGCGTCTCCGACCAAAAACACGCGCCCCGCTCCCACGCGGCGCTCGACCGGAGTCCACCGGTCATACACCGGGATTCGCGCGCCCTGGTATCCGAGCGGCGTGAACCCGCGCTTCTCCATGAAGCGCTCGAGGCAGCGGCGGGTTTCCTGGCCGTCCTCGCCGATCAAACCTAGGACCGCTCGCTCGCTCGATTCCGGAATCAGCCAGTAGAAGTAAGGCGTATCGTCCGGGACAAACCACACACGCACGGTGTTGATTGACATGTCCGCAGGGACGCGCACGATGGCCTGGACCAGAGGAACGGTAGGCTGGCGGGGCCATCCGGCGCTTTGCGCGACTCGCGAGAGCGCGCCATCGGCGCCGACCACCACGTCAGCGTGCAGTTCCTCGACGCGGGCATCCTGGCCACGTTCGACGTTTACGCGCAAACCAGTTCCATTGCTCTGCAAATCCACGAATCGATTGCCGAAGGAAATTTTTGCGCCGTGGCCTTGCGCGTCTTCGGCGAGGTCGCGGATCAAACGGGAACGCTCAATGATCAGATCCGGGCGATCCAGAGGAACCTGGGCGGCCCGCCCGTCGGTGAATAATTCAAATTTGCGAATTTCGTTGACGACGGAGGTCTCACCGACCCGCCCCAGCAGGGTGCGCATGTGGCTGGTCACGATGAGCGTTCGGGGAGTCGGGTCGAGCTGGTCGGAGCGCTCGAGCACTTCGACGGCGCATCCGGCCCGCGCCAGAAGGGATGCTGTGAAAAAACCGGAAGCGGAACCGCCGATCACGGCGACCTGTGGTCCGGATTTGGCGCCTCGCCCCTCTTTGAGTGGCTGCTGCAGTGTGACCTTCCCGCGCTTCAAAGTCCTACGGCACGCCAACAACGCATCGACGTGGAAGCGCTTCCATCCTCGAAGCTGTGGGCGATATACGAGGGCGGGCGTCCAAGGACGGCCGCCGATCTTCCCTCGCAGCGCGACGAGAATATCCTAAAACCCGAATCCGAGGATATCCCTCACCTAGCCGAATCGGCAGGAGAGCAGTATAGCCAAACCCGGACGTTAGGCAAAGCGGAAGGCGACATTCGCCGAAAAAAAATTTGTCGGATACAAGTTGGACTGGCGGCACGAAGACGAATATCATCTAAAATTGAGTCTTTGAAGGCCGCGAGCCCTCCCGCCCTGCGCGCCAGAAAAGGTAGGCAGTGAGCCCCACATTGATTTCCCTGCAGGTCGGAGTCCCGCGCACCCTCACTCGGGATGGCCAGGAAGTTTTGACGGGCATCTTCAAAGCGCCCGTCGAAAAGCGCGTGCGGATGCGCTCACTGAATCTCGATGGCGACCAGCAGGCCGATTTGTCTGTCCATGGCGGACCGAATAAGGCCGTGTACGTCTATCCCTCCGAGCACTATCCCTTCTGGAAAATGGAACTA
>Ga0210409_10000949_pt1 | contig 41184 bp, 31 predicted proteins | sample IncBWH17MmetaG_FD_161649 | JGI IMG/M metagenome (GOLD analysis project Ga0210409, IMG submission 161649) | Forest soil microbial communities from Barre Woods Harvard Forest LTER site, Petersham, Massachusetts, United States - Inc-BW-H-17-M | ecosystem: Environmental > Terrestrial > Soil >... | reverse complement strand
CTTCTGCCGGGCGCCGCGAAAAATATTTCCGCCCCCGACCATGATGGCAATCTGCACGCCGAGCGCATGCACTTCTTTCAGCTCGCGGGCGATGGCCTGAATGGTCTCGCCGTCAATCCCAAAGCCCTGCGGACCCTGAAACGACTCGCCGGACAGCTTGAGCACGATGCGGTTATAAACCGGCTCGCCTTTCTTGGCAGGTTTGCTCAGGGCCCGCTTCGCGGCTGTCGTTTTCGCCATGATTCTCCGGTATGCGCTCGAAAATCCGTCGAAATTGTAACAAACAATGCCCGGCATCGCATAATGTGCGGCGCTGCGGGGCCCCATCCGCCCCGGTTTTTTGTAAGTGCGTATTCTAAAGGGGTTAGCTCTACAGGCCTCTGTGAGTGCAGATTACAAAGGGCTTACAGATCGCGGTTTTGGCATATCTGCGGAACTGCGCATTCTGAAGGACTTAGCCTTAAAAGCAGACGTTCGGGACACAAAAAAAGCGGCAGCTACCTGCCGCGAGCGCTGATTTACCTGGAGAGGACTATAAACTAGATAGTTATAATTATAAAGCGAAAGACGTCTCAAGTCACGTATTGCCTCGAGCCTTAAGTTCAAGGATAAACAAAAATTCAATCCTATGGCGCAACGGTGATTGTTACCGGCAGTTGGTGTGACACTGACGTTCCATTCATGGACGAAGTCCCTGTGACAATTATGTTAGTCGTGCCCGTCGGTGTGCTCGGGACGGGCGGTGGAGGAGGAGTGTTATTGCCACCGCCTCCACAAGACGCCAAGGCTAAAATCAGCGGGATCACTAAAATGCCCACGGTCGCGTAACGCTTGCGGACGCTAGCGCCGGCCCACGCAATCCCGAATGCGCCGAAACCCACCAGCGCCAGGGCGATTTCTGTGCGCTGCGAGAGTGGCACTGTGGGTGGCGTCAACAAAGCTACCGCCGTTCCGGCCGTTTTGATCACCAAGGTCGAAGTAGCCGGGGAGGTGGCTGCTGTCACCGTGGGCGGCGTAAATGTACATGTCGCAAGCGCTGGAACGTTGGAGCATGCCAGCGAGACCTGTGAGCTAAAACCCGCGATCCCTGAAATCGCGATCGTCATGGTTGCAGATTGACCGGCACGCAGCGTCTCGCTGTTCGGCTGCGCGGTCATGCCGAAATCGGCCACGCTCAGCGACGTGGCCTGTGCCGTCGAAGCAGTCGAATAGCTGTCGCCCCGATATTTGGCGGTGACGGTGTGAACCCCGTCCGGAATCGAGTTGGTGCTCAAGATTGCCTGGCCGGAGGGTTCGAGGCTGGGAGAACCCAGGATCGAACTGCCGTCGGCAACGAAGTCCACGGTTCCAGTCGGCACAGGCGCGGCTGCGGCCGTGACCACCGCGGTGAGGGTGACACTTGCGCCGAAGACCGCAGTCGCGGGCGACGTTAGCGTCGTGGTCGTGGGATTCTGAATGTCCTGGGAGTAGGTTACGGTCGCGGGCGCTAAGTTCGCGTCACCCGAATACGTGACAGTGATCGCGTGCGGACCGGCTGGCCAATTGGCTTTCGATAACGTCCCCTGGCCCGATGAGTTTGCGATGCCGCTGGTCAACGTGGTGCCGCCCTCGGCAAAGCTGAAGGCTCCGGAACCCGTTCCGCCAAAAGGACCCGTAAATGTGGCCGTAAGGGTAAGTGCGGCGCCGACCAGCGCCGGATTAGCGGACGAGGCCACGTCAATAATGCCGGGCGCCTGGGTAACGGTCTGAACTAACGTCTTCTTCAGCGGAACGAAACCAGCGCCGCTGTACAGGGCCGAAATCGTGTGACTGCCGGCCACCAGGGCGGCCGGCAACTGCGCTTGTCCGGCGCTGTCGAGGGGGACGGAACCGAGTGCGGAGCCCGAATCGCTGAACACGACAGTGCCTGCGAACTTCTGCCGGACGGTCGGTGTGAATTTCGCGGTGAACGTAACCGGCTGCTCGTATTGTGACGGATTCGGGCTCGCTCCGAGCGAGCCTGCAAGGCCCATCGCGTCCAGCAGAATCGTGACTGACGGCGGAAGCGGATTGACTCCCGGTGTGGCGACCAGTACGTCTGGAAGCCCATCATTGTTGACGTCGGCCACTGTAAATGACCATGGCGACACCCCGGCAGCGAATCCGAGGTAAGGTTGGAAGGTTCCATCTCCTTTGCCGAGCAATAGATCGACGCCTGTACCTTGGCCGACGGCGACAACGTCCTGGTGACCATCACCGTCGAAATCTCCGGCTGCGACGCGCATAACGGCCGGTTCGGTCACATAGGTCTGACCAGCAGAGAATTGATAGTTGCCTTGATTCATGAACACGACCACGCCGCTGCCGCCTGTGGAAATCACGTCAGCGAGTCCGTCGCCATTGAGGTCGGCGATGGCAACTGACGTTTCCGGACCTAGCGGCAGGGTGAGGGTCGCAACCGGAGTAAACGAACCCGATCCGTTTCCTTGCAGGACGCTAACGTCGTTGTTTAGGGAATTCCCCACCACCAAATCGATGTGGCCAGTGGTAGTGAGTTGCCCCGCTGCAATGGCTTTGGGCGACACACCGACGGAGAAGTCCGTCGGCCCTGTGAACGAGCCGTCCCCATTGCCTAGGTAGACCGCGACAACGCTGGGCGTTCTATCGTCGCCTTCATCAACGACGGCAACATCAAGTTTGCCGTCACCGTTGAAATCGGCGACAACGGCTGCGATCGGCGCCTGCCCTGGCGCAAGCGATGCCGCCGGAGTGAATGTTCCGTCGCCGTTACCGAGCAGAATCGCCACCGAGCCCGGAGTCGCCGAATTGCCCTTGCAAACAACGACGATGTCCAGATGGCCGTCATTATTTATATCTGCGAGCGCGACGAATTCCGGATCGATGCCGACAGGGTAGGTCGCCCCTGGAGTGAACTGGTTGTTGCCCTGGCCGATGAAAATGCTGACGGTGTTCGCGGCCGAGTTCGCGACGACAAAATCAGCGATGTTGTCGCCATTCACGTCGCCAGCTGCGACCCATGCTGTGCCGGCTCCGGTGAGAATGGATTGCGCGGACGGAGCAACCGTCCCGTCCCCCATCCCTAATAGCAGACTGACATTAAGACCGTCGGTAACAGCAACGACATCCGGTTTGCCATCGCCATTAAAGTCCGCCACGACTAGCGATCGATCGTTCCATGAAGGCAGCGGAGTTCCGCCGGCGTTGAATACGGCCGGCGCATTGAACGTGCCGTCGCCTTTACCTGTGAGAACGACCAGATCGTTCACACCCTGCGTGAGCTCCAGCACGTCGGGTTTGCCGTCGCCGTCGACGTCCGCGATCGCGACGGAAATCGGTTTGGCTGCCAATGCGATCGGCGCTGATACGGTAAAGGTGCCGTCTCCGTTGCCCAGGAACACGGACGCGCTTGATCCGTTAGTGTTCGCCGTCACCAAATCGAGCTTGCCGTCCCCGTTCAGATCGGCTGCCGCAATGGAAGTTGGCCCGGGAATAAAAACGGGGATCGTCGAGTTGCTAAAGCCGTTGCGGCCGTCGCCGAGCATGATGGTTACGGCCGAGGTCTCGCACGCCACAGCGATGTCCTGATTGCCGTCACGATTGAAGTCCGCAATGACAATGGAAGCAGGGTTCCCGCACGTGAGGATCTCGCCGTGATCGGTAAAGGTTCCGTTGCCATTGTTCGAGAACAGTTGGATGGCGTTGTCATTTAACATGGCAATTGCCACATCCGGAGATTTGTCACCGTTAAAATCCCCTACCGCGATTGAAATTGGATAGCCGCCGCTCTTGAGCGGATATGTCGTAGCAGGTGAAAAGGTGCCGTCCCCATTCCCGAGCGCTACCCCGAATGTGGTCTGACTGAAGAAGGCCACGTCTAATTTGCCGTCGCCATTAAAATCGGCCACCGCGACCGAGAGTCCGGACATGTTCGTCGTCACGCGGGTGAATGTGCCATCTCCATTGTTCAGCAGCACGCTAATAGGAGAGCCATTGTCGGCGACCACCACGTCGGGTTTGCCATCACCGTTGAAATCGCCGACCGCGATCGCAGTGGGGTTCGCTCCCGCGGAGAACACGCGCGCAGAACCAAAGCCGACATCAGCGACAGCGGAACCTGACCATATGAGTGACAAGAACAGAGCCGTGGTCGCGAAGGCACGAAGATTGGCAGAAAGGCAGATACCGAAGGCAAGAATCCTAAAAAGGCCGCGTAATCGGCGCACTGGATTATAACCCTTTATGGAATTAACAAATATTGTTCTGCGGATAAGCGAATGATACCAGCTATTCTGGATTTTGTCAGAAATTTTTAACGTTGATAATCTAGACGCAAAAGTATGGAGATCCGATTAGATTGTCAGACTCCTGCGCGTCGACTTCGAGCAAGTGTTGCATCGACCCATTGAGACCGCCAGGGTTATTGGGACTGACCCACTACCCAAGAAGTGGAGGCTGCTGTTCGCTGCGGCAGAGGGCAGGGCGACAATTCCTCAAAAGCGGTAATTCAAAAAAGAGCGCCCCGGAGATCAGGACGCTCTGGCAAAGTTAAGAAGATCGATTACGCCGAGACTGATTCGACGGCAGAACCGGTTGTGCCGCTTACTTCGCCAACCTTAAATCGCACGAAGCGCCGAACCGCAATGTTCTCGCCTAAATTGGCGATGGCTTGAGTGATCATCTCCTTGATGGTGACCGACTCGTCGCGGATGTAGTGCTGCTCGTAGAGGCAATTCTCCTCGTAGAACTTTTCCATCTTCCCGGTGACGATTTTCTCCACCACCTGTTCGGATTTTCCGGTTGCGCGCGCCTGCTCGCGGTAGATGTCGCGCTCCTTCTCGAGCATCTCCGAGGTCACTTCCTCGCGCCGCAGATAGCGCGGATCGAGCGCCGCGACGTGCATGGCGATATCGTGGCACAACTGCTGAAACGCAGCGGTGCGCGCCACGAAATCGGACTCGCAGTTCACTTCCACAATCACGCCGATTTTTCCGCCCGCGTGAATGTAGTGCCCCACCAGCCCTTCGCTGGCCTCGCGCTGCGCCTTCTTCATGGCCGCCGCCTGGCCCTTCTTGCGCAGGATGTTGATGGCCTTCTCGATGTCGCCTTCCGCTTCCACCAGCGCCGCGCGGCAATCGCTGAAGCCCGCGCCGGTGCGCTCGCGCAACTCCTTCACGAGATGTGCCGGGATTTGCATGGCTTGTGGTTTTGTGCTCATCCTTTTTTCTTCCTCGCGTATGCGAATCTCTTACTCGCGCCCTGCGATGTCAGGCGCGCTTGTTTGCAAAACGGCCCGGCGCCTGGGTAGAACCGCAGCGCCGGGCCTGTTGAAATCTAGCCAGCGCGATTGTTTATCGGGATTCCTCGTCCGGCGGGACGGTTGTCTCCGCCGTTTCCACCGGCGCTTCCAGCGGCACTTCGGCTTCGACGAAATCGCCTTCCTGCTTTTCGTACTGTTCGTACGCGCTGGTGTCGACGTATTCGACGCCTTCCACCAGGGCCTGGTCCGCCGCGGCCTTTTGATCCGCCACTTGCGATTGCTGGTACAGGTTGTGCCCTTCCAGCACGGATTCCGAAATCTTCGACGTAAACAGACGAATCGCGCGCAACGCGTCGTCGTTTCCCGGAATAATCCAGTCCACCACGTCCGGGTCGCAATTGGTGTCCACCACGGAAACCACCGGCACGCCCATGCGCCGCGCTTCCTTCACTGCAATCTCTTCGGCGTTCGAGTCGATCACGAACATCGCGTCCGGAAGCTGCGCCATGTTCTCGATGCCCTCGAGGTTCTGGAACAGGTGTTTCATTTCGCGGTCCAGCCGCGCTCTTTCCTTCTTGGAAAGCTCGGCCATGCGGCCGTCTTCGTTCATGGCTTTCAGCAGCTTCAACCGCTTGATGGATTTTTGCAGGGTCGACCAGTTGGTCAGCGTGCCGCCCAGCCAGCGGTGGTTCACAAAGAACGCGCCGCACTTCTTGGCTTCTTCCGCCACGGCTTCCTGCGCCTGGCGCTTGGTGCCCACAAACAATACCGTTCTGCCGTGCGACGAAATCTCGCTCACGAATTTGCTCGCTTCGCGGAACATCTTAAGGGTCTTCTGAAGATCGATAATGTGAATGCCGTTGCGCTCCCCGAAAATGTATTCCTTCATCTTGGGGTTCCAGCGGCGCGTCTGGTGGCCAAAGTGAACTCCGGCCTCCAGCAGCTCCTTCATCGTAATTTCAACTGCCAAGTTTCCTCCTTTAAGGATAGCTGCTTGCGGCAGCGGATCGATTCATCCCGATTCGCTGCAGAGCAGCCTTCTTGCCGGCAGCTTGCCGGCCATGATCTCGTCCCGGTAAACCGGGACGGAGCTTGTTTCCCCTGAGGCCGCGTTAAGCGGTCGAGGGGTCCGCTCACCCAGCGACTAGCGCTTGGTGAACTGGAATCTCTTGCGCGCGCCCTTCTGCCCGTATTTCTTGCGTTCTTTCATGCGCGAGTCGCGCGTCAGAAAACCGTTGGTGCGCAGCGAGGGCCGCAGCTCCGGATTGAACTTCGCAATCGCGCGCGACAAGCCCATGCGCACCGCGCCGGCTTGCCCGCCGACGCCACCGCCACGCGCCGTCACCACTACGTCCACCTGGTCCGCCAGGCTGGTGAACTTCAGCGGCTCGGTGGCGTCGTGCTTCCACGCGAAATTCGGGAAGTATTGTTCGACCGTCCGCTTGTTGATCGTGAACTTGCCCGAGCCGGCGCGCAAAAAGACGCGCGCGATCGATTCCTTGCGGCGGCCGGTACCCAGAAACCAGTTTGTGCCCGCGATGGGCGTACCCGTAGAACTCAACGATCCTCCTCAATTACAGACAGCTCCGGTAAGACCGGAACCTGCGAACTTCACGCTTCGGGTTGCTCCCTACTCGACGAAGGAAGGCACCGCAACGTGCGGAACAGCATTTGGCGACCTACCCATTACCCTGCGCACTAAAAACAGCGCGAAGGGGCCGCCAAACCAGGAGACTAAATCTCAGTAGCACGGCATTTAGGCTGTGCTCTTAAAACAATCTCTACAGCGCTACCGCCTGCGGTTTCTGCCCCAGGTGGCGCGCCAACCCCGCCGCGTCGCGATAAATGCGCAGCTTCTTCGCGCGGCGCGCGCGCAGCTTGTTTTTCGGCAGCATCCCGAGCACCGCCTCGCGAATCATCCAATCCGACTTGGTGGCCCGCAAACGTTTCGCCGGTACTTCCTTCAATCCGCCGGGATACCCGCTGTGCGAGTAATAAATCTTCTGCTCGACCTTGTTCCCGGTCATGCGCACCTTATCCGCATTGATCACCACCACGTGATCGCCAGAATCCAGGTACGGCGTAAAACTCGGCTTATCTTTGCCGATCAACATTCGCGCCACTTTGGTGGCCAGCCGGCCCAGTACTTGGTCCGTGGCATCGATCACAAACCAGTTTGCGCCTTCCTTCAGCGCCTCGGCCTCTTCTCCCTTGGCTACATACGTCCTCATCGCCCTTAGTCACACCTTTCCCTGTAGAGACAAACGTCAATCTTAAAGTACGCCTCCGCCCCTGTCAACGCACTTCCGTTCTTCAAACGCACGGTCGCCGCGGCGCCGAATGTTTTCGGAACTTAACGCGGCCGCAAACGTACCACTGTAGTAGATCGAGCCGGTAGCTGTGGGTCGAAGACTCGGCATTGCCAGGAGGGCTGGCCAATGAATTCGTTCAAGGATCAGTTGCGCCAGGTTTTGCGCAGGCTCCGCCGGGCGCCGATGTTCACCGTCATAACGCTGATTACACTCGCAGCCGGGGTGGGCGCAAACACCGTGGTGTTCAGTGTCCTTGAGGGCGTCCTGCTGAAGCCTCTGCCCTATGCGCATGCGGAGACGCTCGTTGGGGTATGGCACACCGCTCCGGGCATTAACATTCCGGAACTGAATATGTCGCCCTCCAACTACTTCATCTACCGCGAACAAGGGCAGACGTTTCAAGACGTCGGCTTGTATCAAGGCGATTCGGTGAGCGTCACGGGGATCGGCGAACCGGAACAGGTGCCGTCGCTCAACGTCACCGACGCAATCCTTCCGATTTTAGGCGTGCAGCCCATGCTGGGCCGCACTTTCCGCCGCGAGGACGACTTGCCCGGCGCTCCGCAAGCTGTGCTGCTGACCTACGGTTATTGGCGCGGAAAGTTCGGCGGCAACCCTGCCGCGGTGGGGCAAACCATGGTCGTCGACGGGAAGGCCCGGCAAATCATCGGTGTCTTGCCGAAGGGATTTCATTTCCTTGACCGGGTGGATCCGTCGCTGATCGTGCCCTTCCAGTTTGACCGTAACAAAACGCACCTGGGGAATTTCAGTTACGAAGGACTTGCCAGACTCAAGCCCGGCGCGACGCTGCAGCAGGCCAATGCCGACGTCGCGCGCATGCTTCCCATAGTAATGAACAGTTTTCCGGCGCCGCCGGGATTCAGCATCAAATTATTTGCAGATGCGAAGATCGGGCCCAACGTGCGCCCGCTGAAACAGGATGTCGTGGGTGATGTCGGGAGCGTGTTGTGGGTTCTCATGGGCTCGATTGGCATGGTGCTGCTCATCGCCTGTGCGAACGTGGCGAACCTGCTGCTGGTCCGGATGGAAGGAAGAAAACAAGAGCTGGCGCTGCGCTCTGCGTTGGGCGCCGGCTGGTGGCGCATCGCCGGCGAACTCTTACTGGAGAGCGTCATTCTCGGATTCTTCGGCAGCGCGCTCGGCTTAGCCTTGGCATACGGTGCACTGCGCGTGCTGGTGGCGATCGCGCCGGCGGGACTCCCGCGGATCAATGAGGTGGGCATCAACGGGCCGGTCTTGCTGTTCACTCTGCTGGTGTCACTGCTCGCCAGTTTGCTCTTCGGTTGTGTTCCCATCCTGAAATATGCCGGAGCGCGTTTGACAACCGGGATTCGCGAAGGCGGGCGCGGTCTGAGCCAAAGCCGAGAGCAACATCGCGCACGAAATACCCTGGTGGTTGTGCAGGTGGCGCTCGCTCTGGTCCTGTTGATCTGCTCCGGGCTGATGATTCGCACCTTTCACGCTCTCACCAAAGTAAATCCGGGATTCACCAGCCCGGCGGAGCTGCAGACCTTTCGTATCTCGATTCCCGAGACGCACGTAAAGGAAGCGGAGTCCGTCATCCGTATGGAAGAAGCGATTTTGCACAAACTCGAGGCGATTCCCGGCGTCTCCTCCGTAAGCGTCGGAACGAAACTCCCGCTGGATGGAGACGGCTGGCACGATCCGATCCTCCTCGAAGGACGCACCTACGCTGAAGGAGAATTTCCCCCTCTCCGCCTGTTCAAGTTCGTATCGCCGGGCTTCCTCAAGACCCTGGGCACACCGCTGGTTGCCGGGCGCGAGATAACTTGGACGGACACCTACAACAAGATTCCCGTGGCCATGGTCTCCGAAAACCTGGCGCGCGAGTATTGGGTCGAGCCCGCCAATGCACTGGGCAAGCGAATCCAGGTCAGCACTAAGGATGACTGGCGGGAAATCATCGGCGTCGTTGGCGACGTTCACGATGATGGCGTGAATAAGAAACCGTCCACGTGCGTGTATTGGCCGCTGCTTCAGGCGCACTTCGAAAGCGACGATATTTCCGTGCGCCGTGACGTGGCCTTCATTGTTCGGACTCCGCGCGCCGGTTCGGAAGCCTTCCTCAAGGATGTCCGCCAAGCGGTGTGGTCCGCGGATGCCAATCTGCCGCTCGCCAATGTGCACACGTTCGACTATTTCTACAAAAGATCGATGGCGCGCACGTCGTTCACCCTGATCATGCTCGGTGTCGCAGGGAGTATGGCCCTGCTGCTCGGCGTAGTCGGCATTTACGGCGTGATCGCCTATTCCGTGTCGCAGCGGACACGCGAGATTGGCATTCGCGTGACGTTGGGAGCGCAGCGGCCGACACTCACGGGAATGTTCGTGCGGCAAGGACTGCTGCTGACCGGCGTAGGCGTGGCCTGCGGACTTGTCGCAGCCGCGCTCGTGATGCGTCTGATGTCCTCGCTGCTGTTCAACGTGAACCCGGTCGATCCGGTCACTTATGGTGCGGTATCCCTCGGACTTGCCGCGACCGCGTGGCTTGCAAGTTATCTGCCCTCGCGTCGCGCAGCGACAGTGGATCCGGTCGACGCCTTGCGCGCGGAGTAAGCAAATCACATCTTTCGGTCAGGCTTACCTGAGGTGTGCAAGCCGTGTTATTTTCAGAGGGTTCTCAAAGCGAAGGAGAAGCATGATGGCAACCCCGAAAAAAGCCCCGATGAAACTTACGCAAGAACCTGAGACTGTGACCTGGCCGGAAACGCATTACATCTTTGTCGAGAAAATTGGACCCTTTCAAAATACCGCGCCACAAGCCTGGCAGGAAGTGCATCCGCTCGCTTCGGCGATTTCCGAACATAACAAAATCACGGGATACATGAGCCTCTACAAAGCAGGGTCAAAGATCTATCGCGCCGGTCTTTCACTCGCTGCAGAACCCAAGAATCTACCGGCAAACCTCAAGTACGAGAAATTCAGCGGCGGCAAGTACAGCAAGTTTGTCTTGACCGGGTCTTATGCCAACTTGCCGGAGGCTTCCGGGCGCGTTTTTAAGATTGTGGCCGAAAAGAAAATTCAGATGCGCGATGACTTCTGCATTGAAAATTACGCCAACGATCCGAGAACCACGCCAGAGGATCAGTTGGTCACCGAAATACTGATTCCCACCGCGTAGCTCGCTTGGAGGGCCAACGCGATGCTCACTCACGCCCTGGCCATCGGCGTCCAGACTTGCATCGGGGTCTGGACCCTGTTCGCCCAGGCGTAGTAAGGGATAAACGTCAGCGGTACCGGGCGCCATTTCCGTGGCGGTGCATTGTGCGAAAAATACAGGCTGCTCCGATCGGCTGATTCCTCGTATACGGCCCCGGGATGCCGGAGCACCAAGACCCCGCCGAGCAAATCCTTCTCGAATTTCTCCTGGAATTGGGCGCCGCCCTTCTCTCCCACGGCGAGGGCCACGTCCTTCAACGCCACGCCTTCGCCCTGATCGATTTGCTCCATGCAGTACACCAGCGGCCCGCGCTGCACCGCCACGCGCCCGTTGTTCTCCACCACCTCCGCGTTGGCCTCCAAGACTTGCGGCGCCATATTGAATTGCAGGCTAACCGCGTCGCCTGCGGTCCATCGGCGCCGAACTGGCAGATACTGCCCCGCGGTTGCGCCAGCGACCGCCTTCCCGTTGACGGAAACTTTCGCGGTATCGGTCCAGCCGGGGATACGCAGAAAGAGCGTGAACTCGGCTGGCTGGGCCGGTGCGACCGCAATCTCCACGCTGCCATCCCACGGGTAATTCGTCTTCTGGCGAATCGCCAGAGCCGTCCCATTTTCAAGGCGCCAATCCAGCAGCGCATTGTCGTACAGGTGCACATAAACGCCGTCGCTGCTGGTGCTGTAGAAATATCCGGGCAACGAGGCCAAAGTGCGCTCCAGGTTCGGCGGGCAGCACGTGGTGTCGTACCATTCGTTGCGAATCTTGTCCCCGCTGGAAGGATCGAAGGCCAGCGGATTGCGATAGCAGTACAGCGTCCCGTTCAGCGACATCCCCGAATTAATGCCGTTGTACAAAGCGCGTTCGATGACATCGGCATGCTTCGCCTCACCTGTCGCCGCGAGCATGCGCCAGTTCCACATCATGTTCCCGATGGCCGCGCAGCTTTCGCCATACGCCGTGGCGTTCGGCAATTCGTAAGGATCGCCAAAGGCCTCGCCATCGCTGCGCGCGCCAACGCCTCCAGTCACGTACATTTGCGCTGATACCAGATCCTTCCACAGCACATTCAACGTCTTCCAATACGCCTGGTCGCCGGTTTCCAGGTAATAGTCCGTGGCCCCGCAGCAGGCGTACATCGCACGCACCGCGTGCCCTTCCAGGTGCGTCCGTGAAGTGAACGGAATCCCGCAGAAGTGATACACGTAATTTTCATGCGTAAAATGCATCCGCGAGTCGCCGGTCAGCAAATATCCCGCCAGCTCCAGATGCCGCTTGTCGCCGGTAATGCGATACAGCTCAATCAGCGCCAGCTCCATTTCCGGATGCCCCGAAAACAGCGGCTTCTTGTCCGCGCCAGGACCAAAATTCGGCCACAGGAACTCGTTCACAAAACGTAGTCCCGCGTCCAGCAGCGTGCGGTCTCCGGTCGCCCGGTAGTAAGCGATAGCTCCCTGCAAAAGGTGGCCGATGTTATAGAGCTCGTGCCCATGCTGCTGCGTTTTCGGTTCCATGCGCTGCGCTGCGCGCTCCAGCACGTAGTAGGTGTTCAAGTAGCCGTCGGGCTGCTGCGCGGCAACGATCTCGCGAATATCCTTGTCCACCACCGCGCGAAGCTCCGGCTGTGCGCCCGACTGCAGCGCGAAACCCGCTGCCTCTATCCACTTGTAAATGTCGGAATCGGAATACACCGGGCCGCGCTGCGTCGCCGTGCTCTTCCCGGTAAGCCGCCGGAAATTATCCATGCGCCCGTTAACCTCCAGCAGTTTCCCCATCGAAGGAATGCTGCTGGTTACATTGGTCTCGCGGCGCGGCGACCAGAACCCAGTCTCAATAGTCACCGCATGCACCGGAACGCTGTGCAGTTTCGCGTACGGCGACCTGGCCAAATTCAGAATCCCCTGATCGCGCCAAGGCGGAGTTGTCGTCAGCGCAACCGGCTTCTGCGGTCGCCCACCGAGTGCGCCCGCAAATCCGCTCAAGAGATTCTGCGCGCCGGGCAGCACGGAAATCGCCGAAGCCGACATCGCCGATGCAACGAACTTCCTGCGCGAATATTTCCTCTTTACGTTCATGGCGACCCTCCCGGCGACGAATTTCGGCCCCACCGGCGCACATCATAGCGCAGCCGAGGCCCGACGTAGCCGCGATCGATATCGAGTACTTCTTTGTTCAGTACCCCTCTCTCAGTACCTTTTTCCTACAAAATTCGGGTGGCACGAAGCCTGTCTTTACAGTAGTATTCCGCCATCGGAAGTCCCCCCGAAGTCGGCCGGCAAATGACAAACACTGACCTCTCCAGTTCCAGCAAGCCGCACCTGCACCGGCGAGTCTCACTCCGCCAGCCGCTTCGTTGCGGATTCACCATCGTTCTTTGTTCCTGTCTATTTTTCGGCGCTACGCAATGCCGCGCCCAGGACTCCCAGGATGTAGCCGAAGCCGCGCGCCAGGAGCGCGCCCGCAAAGAGCAGCAGGCGAAAAAGCAAAAACACGTTTACACCGACGAAGATTTGCACCGCACGAAAATCCTGACCCCGGAAGACGAAGCCCTCGTGGGAGCCAAGCGCAGCCAGCAACCCGCGCCCATCGAGGAACAGGCTCAGGCGCCCATCGACGCCAACACCGGTCTCGCCCAGCTCCCGCTCGGGGATATCGCGCGCCGTTACCGCAACGCCAAACTCGCCGCGCAAACCCCCGATCCTTTCCACCTTCCGTTCGACGAGCTGGTTTTTGCTGCTCCCGTTATCTCGGTTCCCAATCTGGAGCCTCCTCGTCCGAGCTTTTCGCCGGCGCATCCAAGTGTCTTGCCTGCTCGCCCTAAGGTGGCGGCAGTGGCGCCAGCAGTTTCCGACCCCGCGCCTGTGCAGCGCCTCGATCCCTCAATCTCGCTGGCCAAACCAGCGCGTCCTGCCCAGAGCTTTTCACCGGCGCACCCTAATCTCGTGCCGGTTCACCCCAGCGCCGTGATCGAACCGGCTGTCCCTAGCCCATCGCCTTTGCGCCGACTCGATCCATTCACCCGGCGTTTCGCTCCACCCGCGCCTCCGCTGGCTTCGCGGATCGTGCCGTCCGCGCCGCAGCCGAAGACGACTCCGGCGATAGAGCCCTCGGCCCAGCCGCGCATCGTGGCTCCGTCAATCGCTCCGACCACACCGAAGCCGAGTGTCGCTGCTTCCATCGCTCCGCCTTCAGCGATCGCAAAAACTTCCTCTCCGCTGCACACGGTTATTATTCAACCCGGAGATTCCCTCTGGAAGCTGGCACAACAAAACCTCGGCCGCGGGTCGCGTTGGCAGGAGCTGCTGGCGGCAAACCCCGGCATCGTGGACCCCATGCGCATCGCAGCCGGCACGGAAATCGTGATTCCCGCCAAGGTCACCGGCCTGAAATCCGATCTGAGGGTTATCGTCAAGCAGGGCGACACGCTTTCGAACATTGCGCGCGTAACCTACGGCCGCGCCGCCGCGTGGCGCTGCATCGCCCAAGCCAATCCCGAAATCGCCGACGCCGACCGCATCTACAAAGGCCAGCAACTCCTACTGCCCTTCAACTGCCAGCAGTAAGCCGCGAGTTCACTCTGCGCCCCTTCCGTTTCGGCGGCGTTATCACTAGTTCCTTTTTCAGGTAGCGCTCCCAGTCAGGCAAAGGGAGACTGACCCTACCGCCTTTGCGCGAGCTAGTGCAAGAAATGGCGCATGCCAGTGAAAACCATGGCGAGGCCGAGACGGTCGGCTGCAGCGATGACGTCGCTGTCGCGCACGGAGCCACCGGGCTGAATGACCGCGGTTGCACCGGCCTTGGCACCTTCTTCAACACCGTCGGGAAATGGAAAGAATGCGTCGGACGCGACGACGCTGCCGAGCAGAGGCGATTGCGCTTTCATAACCGCGATTTTGACGGAGTCGACGCGACTCATCTGGCCAGCGCCGACGCCGAGGGTGGCGCCATCGCGAGCGAAGACGATGGCGTTGGATTTTACGTGTTTGCAGACTTTCCAGGCGAAGCGCATGGTGTGCATTTCGTCCGGCGAGGGGACGCGCTTGGTGACGGTACGCAGGTCGGGGTCGTTGAGTTCGCCGAGATCGGGTTGCTGCACGAGCATGCCGCCGAGGACGCGCTTGAGCTGAAGCTCGCGCTCGGGTTGAAGACCGCTCGGAGGCAATTCGAGCAGGCGGAGATTTTTCTTGGCGGCGAAAATGGATTTTGCTTTTGCGTCAAAGGCTGGAGCGGCGATGCATTCGACGAAGAGCTTGGCGACTTCTTCGGCGGTGACGACGTCGACTTCGCGATTGAAGGCCAGGACGGAGCCAAAGGCGGAGATGGGGTCGCTGGCTAGCGCTTTCAGGTAGGCATCGCGGAGCGTTTCCTGTTCGGCGGCGCCGCAGGGATTGTTGTGCTTAATGATGACGGCGGCAGGGCGGCGGAATTCGGCGGCCAGGCTGCGCGCGGCTTCCAGATCGACGAAATTATTGTAGGAAAGCTCCTTGCCTTGAAGCTGCTTGGCGGCGGCGAGGCCTTCCGGCGGGCGGCCGGCAGGGATATAAAGCGCCGCGGCCTGGTGCGGATTTTCGCCGTAGCGGAGTTCCTGGCGGCGGCGAAGCGCGAGATGAAGGCGCTCCGGCAAGATTGGTTTTTCTTGCAGCACAACGTGGCCGGCGGAAGCGGCGAGGCGCTCGAGTTCGGTGGTAATCATGCCGTCATAGCGGGAAGTGGCAGCGAAGACTTTGCGGGCGAGGTCGAGACGAGTGGCAAGCGCCGTTTCCTGCGAAGCCCCCAATTCCGTAGCAATGCGATCATAGTCGGCAGGATCGGTTATTACCGTGACGCTTTCGAAATTTTTGGCGGCGGAGCGGAGCATAGTGGGCCCGCCGATGTCGATGTTCTCGATGAGTTCCTCCGCGGTGAGATCTTTTTTTGCAGCGGTGGCTTCAAACGGGTAGAGATTGACGACCACCAAGTCGATGGGCGCGATCGCGTGTTCGGCGGCTTGCTTCTGGTCCTCGGGAAGGTTGCGGCGAAAAAGGAGGCCGCCGTGGACTTTAGGGTGCAGGGTCTTGACGCGGCCGCCAAGCATTTCCGGCCAGCCGGTGAACTCGGAAACGTCGCGGACGGCGAGTCCGGCTTCGCGCAGGAGCTTGGCGGTGCCGCCGGTGGAGAGGATTTCGATGTGGAGGGCGGCGAGTTTCTTTGCAAAGTCCACGATTCCCGTTTTGTCGAAAACGCTGATGAGCGCGCGCTGCACCGCCATGTGCTGCCTCCGGAAAAGCAGATCAGTGTAAGCGTCGCACGGATTGAGGGAAAGAAGAAATCGCGGTCGAGGATCAGGCTTTTACGAGGGCTTTGAGCTTGACTTCGCCGTTGAGGACTTCGACGATGTATTCCACTTCGCGGCAATTCTTCTGTTTTTGGAGTTCCTTGGTCTTCTTGCTGACGAATTCGTTGAAGCTTTCGCGCGACTGCTTGATGCTGCCGCCGGTCTGTTCCATGGCTTGCTGAAAGGCCCGGTACAACTGGTCAACCTTGTCGGTTTCCTGCTCGGGCTCGGAGCACACCATGCGGAACGATGTTGGCGCGGCTGACTTTGTGGCCGCGGCGGCTTTGGCGCGCTCGGCTTCGATGGCTTTGGCTGCCGCGCCGAAGTGGCGCTGCACTTTTCCTTCCTCTTTCTGCTGGAGCTTCTTGCGGAAAATATCTTTGTACTTCGCGTACGTTTGCGTGAGGTTGTTGTATCGAAAGCGCTGGCCAAATTTCAGCTCGCCGCCGCGCTCGGAGTAACGTTTGATGAGAGTCTCGACGCGCCACTCAATTTCCGTGGGCGGACGCTTCCTACCGCCGCCGAAGTATTGGTCATATTCGATCTTAAGTTGGCGAATGTCCTTTTCGAGCTGGGACATTTCTTCGTCGATCGTGGCCATGGCTGCGGATGCCCCCGGTCCTTCCATGCTAGGGGGAGAGGGCAAGGGCGTCAACAGAATGGGGACAGAAAGGGACTGATCGGGCACGGTGTACGGGGTTTCGCGGGGCGACGTTGCGGGGCCGGGCGGCAGTGTGTTGAAATGACCGCATGGATTCGCGTGCCAAAAGGGCGCTTACCGCTAACCAAGCGGATTTGCTACGGCAGATTCCGTCGGTGGACGATCTCTTGACGCAGCCTCGGCTTGCCGCGCTCGCGCGGCGCGTGGACCGCGAGCTGCTGGTGGAGATAACGCGCTCAGTTTTGGCCGACCTGCGAGGACGGATCGCCGGAGAAGGAACGGCCAGGGTGGCGCTGGATTCGGTGTCTCTGGAAGAGTGCATTGCTTCTCTAGTGGAGCGGATACTTGCTTCTTCTCTGGAGGCGGTGATCAACGCAACGGGAGTGATTTTGCACACGAATTTGGGTCGCGCACCGCTGAGCGGCGCAGCCGCGGAAGAGATTCGGCTTAGCGCGACAAGCTACAGCAACCTTGAATATGACCTGGAAGCGGGTGCGCGGGGCAAGCGCGACGTGCATGTTGCCCAATTGCTGGAGCGTTTGACCGGGGCCGAGGCCGCCATCGTGGTCAACAACTGCGCGGCCGCGGTGCTGCTGGTGCTGGCGGAGCTGGCGAAAGGCGGAGAGGTAATTGTCTCGCGAGGCGAACTGATTGAAATCGGCGACGGCTTCCGCATCCCCGAGATCATGGCGCAAAGCGGAGCGGTGCTTCGAGAAGTGGGTACTACGAATCGCACGCGCATAGTCGACTACGAAAACGCGATCAGTGAGAACACGCGTCTGCTGCTGCGCGTGCATCCGTCGAATTTCACGATAACCGGTTTTGCGGAAAAGCCGTCGATGGAAGAACTTGTCGAGCTCGGCCGGCGCGCGGGGTTGCCGCTGGTGGAGGACTTGGGCTCGGGCTGTCTTGTCGATCTTTCGAGTGCGGGGATTGCCGAGCCGACGGTGCGGCAGAGCGTGAATGCCGGCGTTTCTATCGTGATGTTCAGTGGGGACAAGCTGCTGGGAGGTCCGCAAGCGGGGATTATCGCTGGGCAAAAGGAACTGGTTAGCCGTGTGCGGCGACACCCGCTATTCCGCGCTCTTCGCGTGGACAAACTGACGAGCGCGGCCCTGGCGGCGACTTTGGGGGCCTATCTGCGAGGTGCGGTGGACGAGATTCCTGCTTTGCGGATGATTCGCATGAGCGTTCAGGAGATTAAGCGGCGCGCAGAGAATCTTCTTCGCGAGCTGACCCCGGAGCTGCCGTTGGGCGAAGTGGAAGTGGAGATTACAGATGGCAGCTCGTTGGCGGGAGGCGGCTCGACGCCGACGCAGTCTCTTCCGACAAAACTCATACGTATCGCAAGCGCACGCTACTCCGCTTCGCAGCTTGAGCAACGACTGCGGCGGGCGCCAGCGGGTATCTCCGTCATCGCTCGCGTAGAAGAAGACCGGCTGATCCTCGACCTTCGGACGGTTTTTCCCGAGCAAGAGCCGGCGTTGCTCAAGACGCTCGCGGCCATTCTCCGCTAAGCATCCCTCACTGTGTTTTGGTATGATATAGGAGTTATATAGGAGGAGCGATGGCTACCGCATTGCTGCACCTGGACGCGAAACAAAAGCAGCGGCTTGTGAATCGAGCCAGGCTCCGTGGAAAGTCGTTCTCTCAAGAAGTTCGAGACGCGCTGGATCTTTACCTCGCGGTACCGATCGAGACGGAAGAAGAGCTGAGCAGTTTGGCGCGCGCCGCCAGTCTTTCTGCAGACCGCACGATAAGGAAGCTCGACGAGACGATTGAGTACGTAGATCGCACGCTGAAGAAGGCGAGGAACAGCAGGTGACGTGGGCCGGCGAGGCCCTTGCGGCAATCCGCAAGATTGTGCTGATTGAGGAGCGTGTAAACGCTCTGACGGAGCAGGTCAAACGCCTTGCGGACTCCTATCTGGAACTGGACCGGCGGCTCCTGAGGATCGAAGCGAAATTCGAATTGATTGAACGTATCTCTTCTGGTCAGCGCAAGGCGCTGCCGGCGCGTTCGGCGCCTAAGAAAAAACCCTCTAAGGCACGGTAAGAAAACTCGTGCTGGCCTTCGCTGCGCGCAAAGAGAAGCTCGTCACAAAAGAAAAGCCCTTGCCGAAGTTGCGGCCGCGGTGGGCGCTGGTGCGGGTGCGGCTGGCGGGAATTTGCAATACCGACATTGAGATTCTTCGCGGCTATCATGATTTTCGTGGCACGCCGGGGCACGAATTCGTGGGCGAAATAGTGGAGGTTCGCGGGGTTTCCGCGCGGGAGGGGGCTCGCTGGATGGGCCGCCGTGTCGTGGGCGAAATCAACGTAACGTGTTCGGCTTACGGCTATAGGCCTGCGTGCGTCTTTTGCCGCCGAGGGCTTAAAACGCATTGCGCTCGACGAACCGTGCTTGGCATTGTGGCGCACGACGGCGCCTTCGCCGAATATCTCGCCTTACCGTTAGAGAATCTGCATGCGGTTCCCGATGCGATCAGCGATGAACACGCCGTATTCGTTGAACCGCTGGCAGCGGCGTGCGAGATCCTCGACCAGATCGATATCAAGAAATTCCCGGATGCGGCCGTCCTCGGAGATGGAAAACTCGCTCAACTGATTGCCCGCGTTCTGTGCACCGGGCTGCGGGACGTGGCGATGTTTGGCAAACACGAGAAGAAACTGGCTCTCGCGCGGCTCGTCGGGGTGACAGCAATACGCGTCCAGGGGAACGGCGGCGATTCGAAGCGCATCCTCAAACACTACGGACTGGTCGTGGAAGCGACTGGATCGCCGAGCGGCCTGGCCCTCGCGCTGCAACTCACCGAGCCTCGCGGCACGCTTGTTTTGAAATCCACGTTTCATGGCGCGACGCCCGTCGAAACGTGGCCCATGGTCGTGAAAGAAATTACCGTGGTCGGTTCGCGCTGCGGTCCATTCCGCAAAGGCATCGCGCTTCTGCGTTCCGGCAAAGTCGACCCAAGGCCACTCGTTACCCGCGTCTTTCCGTTAGCTGAAGCGGACAAAGCGATTCAGTTCGCGAAGAAAAAAGGAGTAATGAAAGTCCTTCTAAAAGCGTGATTAGCTACTCCCCGATTCTGCGCCCCTAAAAATTCCTAAAGCCGGTTTATACACGAAGCGACGCAAGCGGCGCCGAAGCCGTTGTCGATGTTGACGACGGTCACGTTGGACGCGCAACTATTCAGCATGCCAAGGAGCGCAGCGACGCCACCGAAGCTGGCGCCGTAGCCGGTGCTGGTTGGCACGGCGATCACCGGAACGCCCACGAGGCCCCCAACGACGCTGGGCAGCGCACCTTCCATCCCGGCGACGCAGACGATGACGCGCGCCGCCGCAAGTTCTTCGCGATGCTCGAGCAGGCGGTGAATGCCCGCGACGCCGACGTCATATAACGGCTCGGCGAGGTTGCCCATCATGCGCGCGGTCAGCAACGCTTCTTCCGCGACGGGAATGTCGCTGGTTCCGGCAGAGACGACGAAGATCTGACCCTTGCCGGTTATTTCGCGGCTGCGTTCGATGGTGATTACGCCGGAGAGGATGTGAAACTTTGCTGTGTTTTTGACGGAAGGATTCGCGCGGCGAATGGCTTTGAAAATGGCCGCATCCGCGCGAGTGATAAGAATATTCTGCCGGCTAACTTTCTGACGCAGCATGGACTTAACAATTTCAGCGACCTGCCCGGGTGTTTTCCCTTTGCCAAAAATCACTTCGGCGTATCCCTGGCGCAGGGAGCGATGATGATCCACTTTGGCAAAGCCCAAATCCTCAAAGGGGAGATGTTTCAGCCGGGCGACGGCGCGGTCGGGTGGCAGGGCTCCGAGGCGGACGAGATCCAGCAGTTGGTGAAGTTCGCGTTCTTTCATGAATCGGATTCGGCGTCGCGGCTCTCAGGCCGGCGTTCCCTTATAAGCTTTCGCAAGCGTTGATTGTCCGCGTAAACGCGCCATTCTGCAACGAGCACATTGCGAATCGCGGCCCTCGCTGAATTTCTCCGGAATTCATCGAGCGTTCTTGACTTGGCTGGGTGCGGCTGCGAGACTGAATGAATCCGAATAATATGCCGCGAGCACAAGGACAAATCATCACCGTAGGTGTGACCGGAGCGAGTGGCGCGCTCTTGGCGCAGAAGGCGCTGGCGCTTTTGGAAGACGATGCGCGTGTCGCGCGTGTGCACCTGGTGGTGACAGAGACGGGGCAACGGCTTTTTGCCGAGGAGCTGGGGCTTGCTTCCGGTGATTTGAAGCAATTGCCAGGCCGATTACTTGGCCGCGCGGCGAACAAGATCGAGGTTTTGCCGAATAAGGACGTCGGCGCTTCCATCGCGTCCGGCAGCTACGAAGTCGATTCCATGTTGGTGATTCCGTGCTCGATGGGCACGCTCGCAGCGATCGCCAACGGGACGAGCGATGACCTGATTGCGCGGGCCGCCGACGTCATGCTTAAAGAAGGGCGCAAGTTGGTGCTGTGCATTCGCGACACACCGTTTAATCGCATTCACCTGGAAAATATGCTGCGCGCGCAGCAGGCCGGCGCGGTGGTGATGCCGGTGATTCCGGCGTTTTATGATCAGCCAAAAACGATCGACGATCTGGTGACGCAGTACGCTTGCCGCGTGCTTTCGCAAATCGGACTGCCCCAGGAGAGAATGTACCGCTGGGCGGGCCGTTCTTCATCGAAGGAAGCAAAGGCGTGAGGAGCCCTGCCACCGGCGTTTGGGCTGATTTCTTGATCCGCTGATGAAAAGAAACCGCATTCAAATCGTGCTCGAGATGATCAAGTTCGAGCACTCTGTTTTTGCGCTGCCGTTTGCGCTAACCGGGGCGCTGCTGGCCGCGCGCGCTTCGCGAAATGGATGGCCGACGTTGCGGCAGATTGCGTGGATCGTGGTGGCCATGGTGGCGGCGCGCTCCGCGGCGATGACCATGAACCGGATCGTGGACCTTCGCTATGATCGGGAAAATCCGCGAACGAGCAAGCGCGCGCTGGCGACCGGCGACCTCTCCGTGTCGTTCGCGTGGGTTTTCACGATTGCCGCGGTCGGACTGTTTTTCGTGGCGGCTTGGCAACTGAATCGGCTGGCATTGGATTTGGCTCCAGTGGCGCTGGCGATTCTTTTCTTCTACTCCTTCACGAAACGCTTTACGAGCTGGTCGCATCTGTTCCTTGGATTCGCGCTGGGAATCTCGCCCGCAGCCGCATGGATCGCCGTCACCGGCGGGCTCGACTTGCGCATACTGATTCTTTGCGCCGCGGTCACGCTGTGGGTGGGCGGCTTCGATGTACTGTATGCGTGCCAGGACGTCGATTATGACCTCCGAGCGGGATTGTTTTCGGTTCCGAAGCGATTCGGGATTGCGCGGGCATTGCTGATTGCGCGAGCGATGCACGTGGGAGTAGTGGTATTGCTGGGGTCGCTGGCCGCAAGCTTTGCGCTGCCGTGGCCTGCGTGGGCTGGTATTGCCGTTGTCGCCATGCTGCTCGCTTACGAGCATTCCCTGGTGAAAGCGGACGACTTGAGCAAGCTGGACGCTGCGTTTTTTGCCGTGAACGGCTATATTAGTTTGTTGTTCCTGCTGTTTTGGGGCGCTGCAGCGGCAGTTTGGCACGTTTGAATGCTTCGGATGATCTGAAAAATGGGAAGAGGGCGGGATTGGGTTATTCTGGAAGCGCCAAGTAAATGTCGAAATTGACCATTAACGATCAACGGCTGAAGCCTATTGCGGACAAGGTGCTCGCCGGAGAGCGCCTCACCGAACAGGACGGTATTGCGCTTTACCGCTCGCCGGATTTGCTGGCGGTGGGATGGCTGGCGAATCACGTTCGCGAGAAGCGGCACGGCAACGTGACGTACTTCAACGTCAACCGGCACATCAATCCAACGAATGTTTGCGTGGCGCATTGCAAGTTGTGCGCGTTTGGGAGAGATCCGAGCGCGCCGGGCGCGTACACCTTCGCGCTGGAGGAAATCTACGAGCGCGCGGAACGGGGCGTTCGCGAAGGGGCCACGGAATTCCACATTGTCGGCGGCTTGCATCCGGATTTGTCGTTTGATTACTTCCTGGAGCTGATTCGTGGACTGAAGCGGCGCTTCGGAAGCGTGCACCTGAAAGCGTTCACAATGGTCGAGGTGGGTTACTTCGCGCGCATCGCCAAGCTTTCCGTGCGGGACACGCTGGTGAAAATGAAGGAAGCCGGAGTGGATTCGCTGCCCGGCGGCGGCGCTGAGATTTTTCATCCGCGGGTGCGCAAGATCATTTGCGATCACAAGGTGAGCGGGCAGATGTGGCTGAGCATCGCGCGGCAGGCTCATGAAATCGGACTGCGTTCGAACGCCACGATGCTTTACGGACACGTGGAAACCGAGGAAGAGCGCGTCGATCATCTGGTGAAACTGCGGGAATTGCAGGACCAGACGCATGGGTTTGTGACCTTCATTCCGCTGGCGTTTCATCCGGACAATACGGCGCTGTCTTATATTCCGAAGCCGACGGGCTACGCCGACCTGCGCAATATCGCGATTGCACGGTTGCTGCTCGATAACTTTGATCACATCAAGGCGTATTGGATCATGCTCACGCCGAGCATCGCGCAAATCGCCTTGCGCTTTGGCGCTAACGATCTGGACGGCACGGTGGTGGAAGAAAAGATCTACCACGATGCGGGCGCGAAGACGTCGGAGTTTACTCCGCGCGCGGAACTCGAACGGCTGATCCGCGCCGCCGGACGCGTGCCGGTCGAGCGCGACACGCTATATCGGCCGGTCGAGCGCTCAAAACTGCCGCCTGTCTTGCCGTCACCGCGGGCTGACCTTGTCTCGCTCACCCTGAATATTTAGCTTCCGTTTTTGCAGCGCCGATTATCCAAGCTGGCTCATTCTCCCACCATTTGACGCGAACCCCTTGAACCGCGTTGACCCTTACAAAATGCTCTCTCTCCTTTTATGATTTCTTAACAGGCTGCGCCTTAGCATTTGATGGCAACGGACGAGCATCGCGCTTACCCAGACGCTCGCAAAATTCCTCTGTCAAATTGCGTTGCCAGCCCGGAAGGAGAGAGAGATGCCCACGCTCGGAAAAAAAGTAGTAGTTACCGCTGTTGTGCTCGCATTCTTGAGCGTTTTGTGTCCCGGTCGGCTGTTGGCTGATGGAGATGGAAAAAACGAGGCGGCGAAGGCAAAACCTCCGAAGATCGAGGCGCCGGCTCCGCTAACCGAACGCGAACGATTGATGCTCGATCGCATGGAGCAGCTGGAACAGCGCGTTGCAGAGCTCGAGGCCAAGAGCAACGCGACAGCACCAGGCGTCAGCGGAGTGGGGGTGAGCGCAACGACTGGGCAGCCACCCACATCCGTGACGCGAAACGATGTCAGCGCGGCGCCAGCCGACGCAAGCGTCGTACAACCAAATGGTGGCGGCGCGCCCGTGTCAACAACAGTCGCGAGCGCTAACGCTGCGGCCATCGGGCCGCCACAAGCCACGGAGAAAGGCAAATCGGGCGCGGCAAAACCGCAGGCCGCGGAGCCATTTTCATTCGCGGATTTCACCTGGTTGAATGGCAACGCACGGACGAAGGATACGCCGTACGCCAACAGCTTCTTTACTCCGGAAATCAGGGCCGACGTTGACTACGTTTATGACTTCAATCACCCCAGCGACGACACCATCGGAGGATCGAGCGAAGTGTTCCGTTCGAACGAAGTGCAGGTGACGCAGCTCGGAGTCGGAGGTGACTTCCACTATAACAATGTACGCGCGCGCGTGTTGACACAGTTTGGCATGTACTCGCAGACGACACCGCGCAATGACGCCAGCCCATCGCGCGGTCAGTGGCAGCTAGACAACGCGTACCGGTATGTTTCCGAGGCTTACGGTGGGTACCACTTCAACGCACTGCATGGGATCAACGTGGATGCGGGGATCTTCATGTCCTATATCGGGCTTTTCAGTTACTACCAATTCGACAATTGGGCGTATCAGCCTTCTTATGTTTCATCGAACACGCCGTGGTTCTTCAATGGCGTCCGCGTCCAGATTTTCCCGACGGAACATCTGAAGATCGAGCCGTGGTTCGTTAATGGCTGGCAGTCTTACGGAAGGTTCAATAACCGGCCGGGGTTTGGCATGCAGATCCTGTGGCGACCGAATGGATGGCTGTCGGTCTTGGGAAATCAGTACGCGTTTGGCGAGGATGCAGTGGGTTTTCCGGGGCGCGTGCGGTATCACACCGACGACAGTATCGAGGTGAAATACTACGAGAATCAGGAGAATTTTCTCAGCAAAGCCGCTTTCTCGCTAACCGGAGATATGGGATGTGAACACGGGGGCGGTGTGAGCTGCGACACCAATCATGGGACGGGAGCGAACTTCCACCCGAAACAGAGTTTTCTCGGCTACATGTTGTATAACCGCCTATGGTTTCACAAGGACCAGTACGGGCTGACAATCGGCGGCGGAAAGATCAACAATCCCGGACGGTACCTGGTGCTGTTACCGCCGATCAATGGGGCGACGGCAGCTTCGGGAACGCCATACTTTACAGAGAATCCCGGCGACCCGTTCAAAGCCTGGGACATGTCCGGGACGTTCGATTACATGCCTAGCCAGTACATCACCTTCCGTTGGGAGTTCGATCATCGCGCCGCGAATGTGCCGTATTTCTCGGGACCTGGTGGAGTTACGCCGACGTCTTGCCCAACGGCTCCTATTGTCGAAAATATTTGCGGGTCGCCCGGAGCATTCGTGCCGGGCTTTACTCCGGATTTGAAGAAAATAGAGAACCGCATTGACTTGGCTATACTCGTCAAATTCTAGACGGCGGGGAACCATGAAAGGATCCTCGTCGCGGTATGAAGAGCGTCCTAGTAGTGGCTTTCTAACGTCTGAACGCGGCGTCACCCAGGTTGACGGCGTAGATGGTTTGCGCGGTCACCATTTTTACGGAAAGTATGCGTATATCGTGAGTGATCGAGGAAATCCGGCACTTCACCTTAACCCGCTGGCCCTCGTGACCTGCCAGCGTGGCCGGATTGGCCACGACCCAGGACTCGCCGTTTTTTCCGATCAAGCTTTTTCCATCCTGGCTGACTTTGCCTGAGATCGTGGAAGCCTTGGGTGTCGTGGACTCACTCTGACTATTGCTCTGACCGGCAGCGGTTCCGGGCAGCAGCAGTGCAACCACAAGAAGGGAAAGGACCAGGCCTTTCATAAGCGATCCTCCTCTGTTTGGACAAGGGACCAGATTAGCGGGATTCTCAAACTGCGCCGGGGCCAGCGTCAAACTAAAAATTCAAATATTTGCTATTCGAAATTCTGGTAGCCCACCGTTTGCGGTGGATGTTCTATTTTTGCTGCCATTCGGCATAAAGCTTTGTAATGGTCGGTCCGATAGTGAAACCCCAGGCGAAGATTGGAAAAGCTTTGAATTTGTCGGGCACTACATATCGCTGGCTGGCCTCCTGAACCGGAACGCCCGCTTTGAACATTTTTTCCGCCTGAGCAGCGATGTCGTCGAAAACTTCGCGAATGGTGCCGATTCCTTCCTGGCCGCACAGCTGTCCGTGACCCGGGACGAACAGAGTGTCTTTATCGAAGGCCGCAAATTTCGCCAGTGTGGCGCGCCATCCGGAGATCGTCGCCTTGTCGTCGAAAGCGACCGGATACCATCCGCTGAACAGCAGGTCGCCCGTGTATACGACGTTCTGATTGGGTACGCGCACGATCACGTCCGTGCCAGAGTGCCCGGGATACGACTCCAGCACCGCGGTCACACCGCCCAAATCGATGCTGATAGGGAGCTTTGCAGGATCAATGGGATGATTGGGCAGAGCCAGCAAGCTGGAGTTGGCAATCTGAAAGAGGCCGGTAAACGCGTTGAGATCGCTCTGGGCGTGTTGGCGCTCGGTATCAGACTTGGCGTCTTGCACGCGCTTCTCTAAGGGTCCCAGCACGGCAGTCTTTTCGGCGCCCTGAAGGGGAGAATAGCTTTCCACAATACGTCGTGCCACGGTCGCATGTGCCCATACCGGTACGGCGTTCGCTCCGTAGAATGCGTTTCCCATCGAATGGTCGAAGTGATAGTGGGTGTCCAGCGCCGCCTTCACGGGAACTTGAGTGACCATACGCAGCGCATCCATCTGAAAAGAGGCGCCTGCCGCATTCCCGAATCCCTCGATCAGCAGAGCTGCGTCTTTGCCCGCCAGGAAGCCGCCGTTGCATATTGTGGTCGTGCCCTTTGAAGGATCGGAAATCGTGGCGTAAAGGCCGTCGCCGATCTTGCGTACGGAAGCGAAACCCTTGTCGACCAGCGGAGTCGACGCAACCCGGGAGTCGACGCCTACAGTTTCGGCGAACGAAGCCAGTGGGATCGTCTGCGCAAGAGCGTAGAAGGCGCCGAAACAAGACGTTTGCGCGATAAAGTCGCGGCGAGAGAATGCTCGAGCGCGAACCGCTTGGTGTGGGATAGTCATGAACTCCTCCGATCAAGTACGTGATTTTTGGATGCCCTGGGAGTGGTCGCCGGTATATTAGCAGAGACTCGCGGCGGCAAGCCCGGACATTGCAGCAACGCTGCGCCCGTTTTCGATTGCACACACCGTGCCTGGTAAACCAGGCTCCCCCGTTCGCGCTCCTTATACTTAGAACAGAAAACTGCCATACCGCCTTTTTTATTCCCAAGGGAGGATTTGAGCGCGTGAAAAAGATTGCGATCGTTCTAACGATTTGGTTTGCACTCAGCCCTCCCCTGCATCCGCAGGACGCAAGGCAGGTCCAGCGAGAAGAGTGCATGGACGCGTGCATGCGTGAGCGCCCCAATGCGGACCTGCAGCGTCAGGAGGTGATTGCGTTGGAAAAAGAGGCGGCGCGGGCGATTCAGCTCGGAGACGCAACGTTCTTCCGGCGTGTGTACAGCGATGATTTCAGCGGAGTGCTGTCACACGGCCAAAACGTTGATAAGCGCTCCTTTATTGCAGTGGTGCAAGCATCTGAAATCAAGTATGAGTCGTTCACGGCGTCCGACATTAAAGTACGTTTGTATCGTGACGTCGCGGTGGCGAGTGGCACGTGGTCGATGCGGGCGATACTGAAGGGCCAGCGGATGAATAGTCAAATGCGCGTACTGCACGTCTACATATACGGCCCTGGAGGCTACCACGTGGTTGCCGGGCAGACGACCCTCCTGCCCCCGTTTGTCGATCAGCCGCTCTAACCATTGCCGTTTTTTTAATCCTTCGTTGTTGGCCCGCAGGGGGACCATGTCTTACTCATAGCGCAGCGCGACCATGGGATCGACCCGCATGGCGCGACGCGCGGGGATGTACGCCGCGGCGAGAGTGACGAGGAGCAAAAGGAGCGCGAAACCTGCCAGAAGGGGCAGATTGATGCTCACAATGCCAAAGATGAGGCTGCTCATAGCGCGGTTCACTGCAAACGCAACGGGAACTCCGATGGCCAAGCCGATTCCCGTGAGCTTCAACGCTTGCCCTAAAACTAATTTCATAACGTCGCGGGGTTCTGCGCCTAAGGCCAGGCGAACGCCGATTTCCGGAATTCGGCGCGCGACGCCTTCGGCGAGAACACCGTAGACTCCAACCGAAGACAACGCCAGAGCAACGCAGCCAAACAGCGCCATCAGCACGCCCATGATGCGGATAATCGCGATGGAATCAGTGATCTCTTTTTCGAGCGTGCCAACACCTGTAAGGGCGAGCTGATCATCAATTCCGCGAACCACGTCGCGAACACCCGAAACGTAGCCTTCCGGGTTGGAGCCTACGCGCATCAGAAATACCATCGAGCGTTGCGGCGACTGGAAAAAAGGTTCGTAAATCGTCGGGCGGCTGGTCGGATTCCACCAATTCTGCCGCACGTCTTCGACCACGCCTACGATGATCATCCAAGGTTCCGTGGAATCGGCGGCTCCAAGCTTGATCTGCTGACCCAGTTCATCGCCATTGGGCCAATAACGCGCGGCCGTGCTGCGGCTGATGACCGCAACCCGCGCTGCATTGGTGTTATCGGCAACGGTGTACGAGCGACCTGCAACCAGCGGAATCCGCAATACCGTGAAATAGTCGGGACTGGAAATCTGCAGGTTAGCGGAAGTTGCTTCGCTGGCTTTCACCGTAGAGCGGCCATTTATCGTGAAGAAGGTAGTCTCGTTGTCGACATTGCTGGCCGGGCTGTTGGTCACTAGCGCGGCGGCGCTGGCGCCAGGCAGCGAGGCGCTTCCGCGGAGCATACGATCGTAGAAACTAGCGATTTGCGAATTTTCCCGATAAGACTTTTCTGGCAGACGAATTTCTGTTCGCAAGACATTGGCCGCCTGGAAGCCTTGATATACATCCGCGAGCCGCAAGAACGCCTGGGTCGTCAAGCCCGCGCACACCAGCAGCACCAGTGCGAACATGACTTGTGCGACCACCAAGGCGCTGCGCAGCCGGCCCTTGCTGCCAAGCATCGGGCCGCGGCCGGCTTCCTTCAGAGTCGCGTACGGCAGCGCCTGGGCAGAGTGCAACACCGTTCCCAAGCCGAATAAGAGTCCGACGACAGCGATGAGTAAGGCAGTGAATGCGAGAACCGTACGATCCACCTGAATTCCGTCCCAGCCGGGGACCCACATGGTCCAGCTCGGCGCGATGCTGGTGCGCAGTACCTTGACGCTCCAGAAAGAGACCGCCACCGCAACCCCTCCCGCGATGCACGACAGCAATAAAGTTTCGGTGACAAACAAGCGTGCCAGGCGCCAGCGTCCTGCGCCCAGCGCAGTACGCACCGCGATTTCCTTCTGGCGGCCAAAAATTCGCGCGAACAGCAAATTCGCCAGGTTGGCACAGGCGAGAAGCAGCACAAAAACGGCCGCAGCCTGCAAAAGCAGAAATAGCGGCAGCGTATAAAGGTATAGCTCCCTGCGAAGCTGCAGCACCTCGGTTCTGCGGTTTGCGTTGGTGATTGGATATTCCTGTTGAAGGCGTTGGGAGACAGAATCGACGGCGCTTCGCGCTTGCGCGACACTAACACCTGTCTTGAGCCGTGCCAGGGATTGGAGCGAGAGCTTGGTGCGATCCGCTTTCTCCGCAGGACTTAGACCCAGAGGAACCCACAATTCCATGGGCACTGGATAGTCAAAACCGCGTGGCATGATGCCAACGACGGTGTATTTCTTTCCATTCATCTGCACCGTCTTGCCGAGAAGTCCCACGTCGCCAGCGAAGCGCCGCTGCCAAAATCCGTAGCTCACGACGGCAACCTGATCCGCGCCGGGTTGCTCTTCTGACGCACTGAATGCGCGTCCCAATGTCGGACTCACGCCGAACACGTCAAAGAAGTTCGCCGACACATGACAACCGAGCACCGGCTGCACGTTTCCTTCGGAGCTTAAATTGAAATCGCCGCACCTGTAGGTGGTGACTGCGTCAAACACGGGCGCGCCGCTCTGCAGATCGGCGGCATCCTGAGGCGCAATAAACCTTGCATCCGCGCCCTCGTCGATCCCGCGATTTTCCCAGACGCGCACGAGCCGGTCCAGATCGGGAAAATTGTAGGGATGCAGGAGCAGCGCATTCACCATGCTGAAGATCGCAGTGTTGGCGCCGATTCCAAGCGCCAGGGTCAACACCGCGATCAGCGTGAAGCCTGGATTTTTCCGCAGCGTCCGCACCGCATATCTCAGATCCTGCAGCACGGTTTCCAGTAGAGGAAGTCCGCGGCGCTCTCGATAGATCTCCTTCGTCGGCTCGATGCCGCCAAGCCTTAAGAGCGCCTGCCGGCGCGCCTCCTGAGCGTTCATTCCACAGCGAACGTTGTCATCGATGTGCATCTGCAGATGGCTCTCCAGCTCCGCGGCGAATTCCTGATCGCGCCACTCCTTGCGAAATAATCCGCGGAGCCGCGAAAACCACGCCGGTAGACCTGTCATGAGCGTTCTCCTTGCAGCAGGACAGCCGAATTCATTCGTAGCGCAGCGCAACCATGGGATCGACACGCATTGCGCGGCGCGCGGGAGTCCAGCAGGCCATGCCTCCCACCAACAGAATTAATAAGACAGCCACAAACAATGTTGCAGGGTCGTTGGGTTTCACTCCGTACAGCTCACCGGAGATTAGGCGCGTCATGGCCAGTGCCGCGGCCAGCCCGATCCCGGCGCCGGTGGCAATCAACGCCAGCCCTTGTCGCATGACCATGCGCAATACATCGGCAGGTCCCGCACCCAGCGCCACGCGCACGCCAATCTCTTGCGTGCGGCGGGTCACGGAATAGGAGATGACGCCGTAAACACCCAGCAGCGCTAAGGAGAGACCAAGGGCCGCGAACGTCCCGAGAAGAACCGTGTGGAGGCGCTGGTCGCCGACCGATTCCGAAATTGTCCGTTGCAGGGTGGCGACATGCGTCATCGGCTGATCGGGGTACTTAGCCCAGATTTGGCGGGAAATAGCGGCCGCAAGCGCATCGGGATCCCTCTCTGTGCGCACAAACAAGTGATACGACTGCACCCCCGACTGCGACAGTGGCTGGAAGAATTCCGGCTCGGCTTCGCTTTGGATGTCGGCATCGCGCACGTTCGCGGCGACGCCGACGATCTCATTCCAGCCGTCTCCCTTGCCGTTCATCGTGATGCTGATGTGTTTCCCCAGGACATCGAGCGTGCCCCAAAACTTATGGGCCATGGATTCGTTTACGATGATGACTTTGGGGGCGTTTCGCGCGTCGCGTTCATTGAACTCTCGCCCGCGCACCAGTGGAATGCCAAGGATTCGAAAATAATTGGGTGAGACGTAACGCTCCAATACGTCTTGCTCCAACAGCGCTCTGTCGGAGGGAACATCTTCGAGTTCCAAGCCGGAGTGCACGTATCGCATTCCGTCGAGCACCCCGTGATCGGCTGCCGAAACCTCTGCCACACCCGGGAGCCGCCGCACTCCTTCTGAAATTTCCTTTAGCTTTTCGATTTGCAGATCAACCAGCGCATGCTCGTTTTTCGCCACCGGCAGGGCTGGCTGCGGCAAATCAAATGTCAGAACATGGTCGACGCGGAAACCCGGGTCCTGCCGAAGCAAATGCGCCAGCGTCTGCACCATAAGCGTCGAGCCCGCCAGCAGCACAAAGGCCAGCGCAACCTCCAGCACAACCAAAGCGTTCCCAACCTTGAAAAAGCTGCCGACGCTTCCCGCGCCTCCCTCCTTCAGGATTTGAATCGGAGCTATGCGTGATGCGTGACGCGCCGGCACGAGACCAAAGACCAGGCCCGCGACCAACGAACTTCCGAGCGCGAACCAAAGCAATGTCCAGTCCGTGGTGATTTCGGTCAGGCGAGGCGTGCCGGCAGGCGCCATCGCGCGAAACAGATGTATGCCCAAAGCCGCGACGCCAATCCCGAAGGATCCGCCGAGCAGCGCGAGCAAACAGCATTCCACCAGGCACTGCCGCCGTAGTCTCGCCGCGGACGCGCCCAATGCTGCGCGCAGCGCCATCTCGCGGTGCCTTCCCCATCCGCGCGCCAGGAGCAGGCTCGTCAAATTAGCGCACGCGATCAGCAGCACAAAGGCCGTTGCACCCAGCAGCACAAGATAATTTTGCCGCGCGTCTCCGACCGTATTTTCCAAGAGCGGCTGGGCGACGAGCTTGAAATCCTTCCCCAATCGAGGCTCTATCTTCGGGAACTCCTGAGCGATGATCCCGAGTTGCGCTTGCACCCGCTCGAGCGTTTCTCCCTCCCGCAGTGTGCCAATTACCTGCAACCTGAAAAACGTGTGGTTCTGTTCGGTCTCGGGAGCGAGCGAGAGCGGCACCCAGATGTCCGTGCCATCCGGATATCTAAAGTTTCTGGCCGCCACGCCAACGATGGTGTAGATCTGCTGGTTCAGAATCAGTTTGCGCCCGAAAATTGCGTTATCGCTGGCAAAGCGTGTGCGCCAAAGCCGCTCGCTGATGACCGCCACATCATCCAAGCTGAGTTTTTGGTCTCCCTCGGAAAGTAAACGCCCGTTCTCAGCCGTGGTTCCCAACTGTTGAAAGAAATTACTCGAAACGCCGGCGACACTTAGGACCTCCGGCTCGCCTTCGCCCGTCAAAGTTCTTTCGGTGGCCCAGAACGCCGCTGCGCTTTCCAGTGCGCCAGCACGGCCGCTGATGGCCTGGAATGCAGGCCAGGAAGAGGCAAGCTCAAACTGAGGGAACATCGCCGTTTTCGTATGAATGGTAATCATGCGAGCTGAATTTTTGTACGGCAGGGGGCGGAGGAGTACGGCATTCACCACGCTGAAGATGGCGGTATTCGCGCCAATGCCGAGCGCCAAGGTAAGCACCGCGACAGCGGTGAATCCGGGATTCCTTCTCAGCATGCGGAAGGCAAAGCGCACATCCTGGAGAAAAGTTTCCAGTAACGGCAATCCGCGGCGCTCGCGGTACAGCTCTTTAGTGGCTTCGATTCCGCCGAGCTTGATTTGCGCGTCGCGTCGTGCTTGTTCGACGCTCATGCCGGCGCGCACGTTGTCGTCAATGTGCATGCGCAGATGAGAGCGCATTTCCTCCGCGAGCTCTTGTTCGTCCCGCTCCTTGCGGAATAGGCCAACGAGCCGCAGGAACCAGGCGCGCAGATTCCTCACGACGGCTCCTCCCCTGGCGCCAGAAAGCGCGCAAGGATGGAAGTCGTCTGCTCCCAATTCCGGGCTTCACGCTCCAGCTGCTTTTTGCCGGCGCGTGTCAGCTTGTAATACTTCGCTTTGCGGTTGTTATCAGAGAGGCCCCATTCGGAGCGGATGTAGCCTTCCTGCTCCAGCTTCAGCAGTGCGGGATAGAGCGTGCCGTAGTTCACGGCCAGCAAGTCGCCACTGGTTTGCTCGATGCGCCGCGCGATGCCGTAGCCGTGCAGCGGCCCCAGCGTATCCAGCGTCTTCAGCACCATCAGCGCCAGCGTTCCCTGCCAGACATCTTTTTTCTGGGCCATGCGTTCTCCTATGGGTTACCCATAGCGATGCTCGCATAACTCCTATGGGAAGGCAATAGAAACGCTTGAGGTGGGACGGGAGGGAAGTGGGGACTGCCCGCAGGCGCGTCACAAGCCCCGCATCACACCTGTAGCCCGATGAGGCGCATCAACTCGATGGCATTACTCTTGGCCACGACGCCGTCGCGCAACGTGTAGTCGAAGCGCATTTTGCCGTTCTCCACGTAATCCTGAAAATGCATATTGCGCAGGCGCTGGCCCAGGCCTTGCCCGATCTCGGTCAGTGCCAGATCATGTGTGGTGACAATGCCGATCGCTCCTTGGCCAAGCAGCGCCTGGAGTAAACTCTCAGCGCCGATTCTGCGATCTTTGGAGTTCGTGCCCTCAAGCAATTCGTCAAACAAGAACAGCAGCGGCTGCTTCGAGCTCTCGGCCAGCCGAAACACCTCGCGGATGTGCAGAATCTCGGTGTAAAAGCCGGAGCGGCCTTCCTGCAGGGAATCCGTGCTGCGGATACGCGTTCCTATGGCCAGCGGCGTCACCCGCAGCGATGTCGCCCGCACCGGGGCTCCGGCCATGGCTAGAACCGCGTTGATCCCGACGGCGCGCAGTAGCGTGCTTTTGCCCGACATGTTTGACCCACTCACCAGGAGAACGCGGGTTTCGTCATCCAGCCGGACGCAGTTACGAACGCAGCGGGCTGCAGGAATCAGCGGGTGGCCCAGTTGCTCGGCGTGAAACATCGCTGCGGAATTCCCTGCATTCACGAATTCTGGAAACGGGTCCGCAGGATGCTCGAAGGAATACCCCGCGAGCGACAGCAGCGCCTCGATCTCACCAACAATCTCCACCCAACGCCGCATGCTGCGCCCAAAGTGGGCCCGCCAGGTCTCCGCCGCGAACGCCACCTGGATGGTGTACAGCAAAGGCAGCTCGGCCAAATGTGCGAGCAAACTGTGCTCCGCGTCGATCCAGTAAACGATGCGAGCCAGCTTCCGAATCGCGCGCGAGGCTCGACGCCCCTCCGCGGTAAGTTCCGCCGAGAAGGTACGCAGCCGCCGCGAAGCAAACGGCTCCCGTTCGAGCCGTTGCAGGATCTGCGAAAAGAGAAGGAGTCCTTCGGCATTGCAAGAGACCCCGTGAATGACCGCCTGCGCTTGCTTCCTCAAGGCGCTTAGAATGCCCGCATCGATCGCGAGAAAAATAAGAGCGATGCGAAAGGGTCCGCCTGCGAAGTAATAACCGATGCCCGCCGCGGTACAAAGCGTGAGAATCGCCGCGGCAAATCGCCACGGAGATTTGGGTAACACTCGCTGGCCTTCGGCCCAGTCAACCAGCGATTCGGGATTGAGCCGCGTGCGCAGATCTTCGCCGGTCACCGCGAGATCCTCGCGCAAGTCGAGTTTGTCCCGAAGCTCGCGGATCAGACTGTGCCGCTCGAGGATCGCTTCTTTCGCCGAAGGGATGCGCAGCCAGTTCGCCAGTTGGTTTTCCCCCATTGGCAGCCGCGCGGTGGAGAGCAGCTCAAAAAGGCCGCCTCGGCCAAAAAGGTCAAGGTCCTCCGCGTATACGTGCGCCTCGTCGCGAAATCTGTCGCCGGTCTGTCCGGTTCCGGCCCAGGCGTCTCCCATCCGCGCAAGACCTTTTCGGTAAAAGCCTGCGGCCGTTTCAACGCGAGCGCGAGCGCGGAGGGCTTGCTCGTGAAAAATCGCGAACGCCACATAAACGCCGAACGGCATGGCCAGCCAATATGCCGAGAACCACTCCTTCGCGAACGACATCCAGGCCAATACGAGTCCCGCGACCAATATTCCGATCTTTATGTTTCCGGCAAGGACGTGCCGGCGCTGCTTAACCTCAACGGCTCGGTCAAATCTTTCCAGCCGCGTCGAATACTCTTGAGTAGGGTTCGGCACATTTTTCCCCGGCGACCGCCGGTCGAGTGTACCCCCTGTGCCCTCCTCGGAACATGGCAATCGCTGATGTCGTCGTCGTGTTCTTCTGGGACGCTTGCACAGTTCCTGTTTACTCTCTGGCGCGTCCGCCTTGACGCTGACCGAACCGAGTCCTAGCCTACATAGTGAGGTATCTCCGCCTTATTATGGCCGCATCCCTGCAGAATCAAGCGCTGGCGACGCGCCCCTGCGTGTTCTGCGGGAAATCCATGCTCGCGCACCTGACTCGCTGCCCACATTGCCGGGAAGATGTCCCCAAGGTTCACTTATCTTCCCCCCGCCCTCGCACCGGAGGCCGCCAGCAGATTCGTCGCGCGCTGCTGTACATGCTGCTGGCGGGTGTCATTCAATATTTCGCCGGCGGCTATAGCGGCTTCACTTTGCCGGTAACCGTATCTCCGATAATCACCACGTATCTCGCCCCAGTCGTGTTTCTTAGTGCCTTAGGCCTCCTGATCTATGGTTTCTACCTGCGGGCCAAATCCTAGATTTCTTATCGGCATTTTCATTGCCGCCTTGTGGCGAGCCTTCGCCCTTCTGCCTCCCGCCCCTAGCCTCCCCCTTCCGGAACGTGTTACGCTCCCGCGACGTTCACACACGCATGCGCGCTGTCGATTTGATCCGAAAAAAACGCGATTCCGGGGAGCATTCCCGCGACGAAATCGATTTCCTGGTTTCAGGCTATACGCGCGGTGACATTCCCGATTACCAGATGGCCGCTTGGCTGATGGCCGTGTGGTTGCGCGGTATGTCGAGCTCGGAGCTCGCCGCTCTCACCGAAATAATGCTGTATTCCGGTGAGGTGCTTAATTTCACCGATCTTCCCGGAAAAAAGGTGGACAAACACTCCACAGGCGGCGTTGGTGATAAGACTTCGCTCATCCTTGCTCCCATTGTCGCCGCCGCCGGCCTCACCGTCCCGATGATCAGTGGCCGCGGTCTGGGTCACACGGGGGGCACTCTCGATAAGCTCGAAGCCATCCCGGGCTTCAACGTGAATCTCTCGCTCGATCAATTCCGTCACGTCCTGCACGAATGCGGCATGGGCCTCATCGGTCAGACCAAGGAAATCGCCCCCGCGGACAAGAAGATCTATGCTTTGCGTGACGCCACGAGCACCGTCGAGAACATCGGCCTGATCTGCGCTTCCATCATGAGCAAAAAACTCGCCGAAGGCATCGACGCTCTCGTTCTCGACGTCAAAGTGGGGTCCGGCGCCTTCATGAAGCGCGAAGAAGAGGCTGCCAATCTTGCCGAGGTAATGATCGAAACCGGCAAGCGCATGGGAAAAAAAATGGTTGCCCTTATCACCGACATGGACCAGCCGCTCGGCCGCGCCGTTGGTCACGCCAACGAAGTCGCCGAGTGCATCGAGGTTCTCGGCGGCGGCGGCCCCGCGGATCTGCGCGAATTGAGTCTGCAACTGGCCGCCTGGATGCTCTACCTCGGCGAACGCACCAAAAGCCTCGAGGAGGGCCGCAACCTGGCCGAAACGATGATCGCCAGCGGGCATGCCAAGGAAAAATTCAAGCAGGGCATTCGCCTGCAGGGCGGTGACGACCGCGTGGTCGACGAACCCCATCGCTTGCCCAAGGCCCGCTTTCATCTCGATGTTCCCGGCCATGCCTCCGGCTACATCTCCGGCACCAACTGCGAGCAATTCGGCGTTGCCCTCGCCATTCTCGGGGGCGGTCGCGAGAAGAAGGAAGACGCCATCGATCATGCCGTCGGCCTTCAATTTCACAAGCGCATCGGCGATCGCGTTGAGAAAGGCGAGCCGCTTGCTACCATCCGCTACAATGCCGATACGCGGCTCGCCGAAGCGAAAGCGTTGATCGCTGAAAACTATTTCGTTGCCCAGGAGCCCCCCAAAGAAAAGCGTCCCCTGATTCGGCGCATCTTGGGGGCCTGAGCGCACAGGCGGGGACGATCGGCGCAGTGTGCAAGCGCAGAGGAGATACGCATGGGACGATTCACAGGCGTGCTCGGCATTCTTACCATCCTGGGCCTCGCCTATCTCTTTTCCACGAGTCGCCGATCCATTCGCTTGAAGACCGTTGCTTGGGGACTCGGCCTTCAGTTGGCGCTCGGACTCTTCGTCTTGCGCGTCAAGTCGGGAGAGTGGCTATTTCAAGAATTGGGCAACGGAGCGAAGAAACTCCTCGACTTCTCCTATGTAGGCTCTTCGTTCGTGTTCGGCGACCTGGGTACGAACCATTCCTCTTTAGGATTGATTTTCGCTTTTCAGGTGCTTCCCACCATCATCTTCATCGCCGCGTTTTTTGCCGTCCTCTACCACCTGGGCGTAATGCAAATCATTATTCGCGGCGCAGCCTGGTTGATGACCATCATCATGGGCGCGAGCGGCGCCGAGTCTCTCAATGTTGCCGCCAGCATCTTCATGGGCCAGACCGAAGCGCCGCTGACCATTCGGCCCTTTCTTCCCAAGCTCACCAAATCAGAATTGATGACCGTGATGACCAGCGGCATGGCGCACATCTCCGGGGGAATGATGGCCGCCTACATGCGCGTCGGCGGCGCCGACGCCAAACATTTGTTGACCGCGGTCATCATGACCGCGCCCGGCACCTTGCTGATGGCCAAAATGCTCGTCCCTGAAACCGAACAGCCTCTCACCGCCGGACGCGTCGAGATGCCGCCCACGGAAAAAGAGTCGAACGTCCTCGGAGCCATCGCCCGCGGCACGGTCGACGGTCTACACCTGGCGCTGAATGTCGCTGCCATGCTGATTACATTTCTCGCGCTCCTGGCTCTCGCCAACGCTATCATGGGCTGGACGCACCTGCACATCGGCTGGTTTCCTTATAGTTTGCAGCAGGTGTTTGGCTGGGTCTTTGCTCCCGTCGCTTGGCTCATCGGGATTCCCTGGCACGACGCTCCCACCATCGGTAATCTGCTTGGCACCCGCATGGTGCTTAACGAATTCGTCGCCTTCGCGCAGCTTGGCACCCTGAAAGGCACGCTCGATCCTCGGTCCTTCACCATCGCCACCTTTGCCTTGTGCGGCTTCGCGAATTTCAGTTCCATCGGCATTCAGATTGGCGGCATCGGCGCTCTTGCCCCCGAGCAACGCGGCCAGCTCGCCAAATTCGGCATCCGCGCCATGCTGGCCGGAACCATGGCGAATCTGCTGTCCGCTGCGATCGTCGGAATTTTTTCATGAATCTTTTCCGCGTAGGGGCGCAGCATTGCTGCGCCCCAGCTATCGAGGTTTACGAACGAATGCAGTCCAGGCTCTCAGGTTCACACGAAACATGACGGCGCAGCATTGCTGCGCCCCAGCTATCGAGGTTAACGAACGGATGCACTCAAGGTTCTCAGGTTCAAACGAAACATGACGCCCAAAGCCAGCCAGCCGAAATCCAAACCCACCGTGGAGTTCCTGCGCGCCGAACGCGCGGCCAACTTCATCTTGGGCAAGACCAAGTTGCGCCCGCGCATCGCTTTGGTTCTGGGCTCCGGCCTCGGCGATTTTGCCGACGATTTCGCCGGCGCAACAAAAATCCCCTACGCGAAGGTTCCCAACTTTCCGCGATCGACGGCCATCGGCCACGCCGGACGTCTCGTCATTGGCAATGTCGGCGATATCCCCGTGGCCGGCATGCAAGGCCGCGTCCATCTATATGAAGGCTATTCCCCGAAAGAAGTCGCCTTCCCCATCCGCGTTTTTGCGCGTATGGGCATTAAGGCGATGATCGTCACCAACGCCGCCGGCGGCATCAACCGCAACTATTCGCAAGGTTGTCTGGTAGCGATCCGCGACCACGTCAACTTCCAGGGCGTCAACCCGCTCAGGGGCCCGAACGACGAACGCTTCGGCCTGCGTTTCCCGGATATGACCCAAGCCTACGATCGCGAGTTCCAGCGCTTTGTAACGGAAGAAGGAAAGAATCTGTCCCTAAACATTCATAATGGCGTCTATCTCGCCGTGCAAGGTCCAAGCTACGAGACTCCCGCGGAGATCTACGCTTTCCGTGCGATCGGTGCAGACCTGGTCGGCATGTCCACCGTTCCGGAAGTCATCGCCGCGCGCCACAGCGGAATTCGCGTCCTGGGAATCTCCTGTGTGACCAACATGGCCGCTGGCACCACCGACGCCTTGTTGAACCAGGAAGAAGTGCTGGAGACCGCCGCGCGTATCAAGTCGCATTTCATCGCTTTGCTGCGCGCGGTGATCCCAAGAATTTCGGAGGTCCTGGCGTGAGTGAGTACGATCAGCTGATTGTCGCGGCCAAGCAAGCGCGCGAGAATGCCCATGCGCCGTATTCCAATTTTCGCGTCGGTGCCGCTCTTCGCGCGACTTCCGGCAGAATTTTTGGCGGATGCAACGTCGAAAACGCCACCTACGGCCTCACGGTGTGCGCCGAACGCGTCGCCATCTTCAAGGCCATCAGTGAAGGCGAGCGCGGCTTCGACGCCATCGCCGTCGTAACCGACACCGACAAGCTCACGCCGCCCTGCGGCGCTTGCCGCCAGCTCATCTGGGAATTTTGCGGCGACGTCCCCGTCATCCTTTCCAACCTGAAAGGCAAGACGGAAACAATTCGCATGAAGGATCTATTTCCTAAGCCTTTCGACTCATCAAATTTGTAGCCGCCGTTACTGACCCGCGGCGTTCAATCACCCGAGGCCAAAACAATGTTTCGCAATCCATCATCGTTTTCTCTAGCAGCCATTCTCACCCTCTGGATCGCCCCCAACACCTCTGCGCAAGCGCAACTCACGGAATCAGGCGCAGCCACCGTGGCACAGCCAATCATGGCTGTGCGCGGCCGCAGGCCGCCCGCCACACCCATCGACCTGCTAGTAACCCACGGCACAATCGTCACCATGGATGCGGACCGCGCCATCATCGAAGACGGAGTAATAGCCGTAACCGGAGACGCCATAACCTTCATAGGCACCGCATCCGATTTCGCCCTCCACCACCCCAAAACCACCGCCAAGCAAACCGTCGACGCCCGCGGCAAACTAGTCCTCCCCGGCTTCATCAACGGCCATACCCACGCCCCCATGACCCTCCTCCGTGGTCTGAAGGACGACGTCACGCTCGACGTCTGGCTCAAGAGTTATATCTTCCCCGCCGAAGCCAAAAACGTCACCGAAGATTTCGTCCGTTGGGGCACGCGCCTCGCGGCCGCCGAGATGATTCGCGGCGGCGTGACTACTTTCGCGGACATGTACTATTTCGAGGATGCCATCGCCGAGGAAACCAAGGCCGCCGGACTGCGCGGCATCCTCGGAGAAACGTGGATCGATTTTCCGGTCCCGGACAACAAGAACGAAGCGCAAGCAGCCGCCTACACCGAAAAATTCCTGCAGCGCTGGCAGGGCGATCCGCTAATTCACGCCGCCGTCGCCCCGCACTCCATCTATCTCTGCTCGCAAAAGACGCTCCACGACGTGCAAGCGCTCGCCCAGAAATATCACGCGCCGATCCTGATCCACGTCGCGGAAATCAAGAAAGAACTGGACGACAGCCTCGCGCAAAACAACGCCACCCCCGTCCAATATTT